>Ga0194118_10002213_pt1 | contig 25201 bp, 19 predicted proteins | sample TA2MahsurfametaG_2_FD_148662 | JGI IMG/M metagenome (GOLD analysis project Ga0194118, IMG submission 148662) | Freshwater microbial communities from Lake Tanganyika, Tanzania - TA2015013 Mahale N5 surface | ecosystem: Environmental > Aquatic > Freshwater > Lake | place: Tanzania: Lake...
GCGCATGGGGCACGCCGGGCCCTGGCGACCTCGACGGCGACGGCTCGGTGACCGGCGCGGACCTCGGCCTGCTGCTGGCGGCGTGGTCCTGACGCAACGCGGCCCGCGGTGACCGATAGGAATTTTGCGCCCGGCCGAGTGATCGTCCGGGCGCTTTCGTGTCGATGTCCCCCACCGCCGCGGCAGGACGCCGCGCTCGCCATCCAGGAGGGAAGGGCATGGGATCCGCATTCCGAAACGTGATCGTCTCGTCCGGGGTTGCCTTGGCGCTTCTTGCGCCCGTGCACGCGGGCGACTGGACCAATGACCCGTACCTCATCCGCAAGGACGAGGAGCTGCTGCGCTGTCCCATGCCCGGGTACATGGCGCTGCTGCGGCGCATCACCCCCGACCGCGTCGGCACGCTTGTCCAGCTGGCGCCTGCCGACTGCCGCTTCGTGCCGCGTCGACGCGATGACGTGAGCGACCTGATCTCCGCGCAGCGTGAGCGCTTCGGTCCGGATGCCCCGCCGGTGCCGGGCGATCCCGAGGAAATTTCGCTGCGCCAGTTCCAGCTGTACCTCGATGGGCGGCTCCTCCACGAACGGGGCGACCAGGCCGCTGCGGTCTGCCGGTGGAACGAGGTGCTCGAGCAGCCGGCCGAAGGACGGCGGTGGCGTTCCACGCGGGCCGCCTACATGATCGGCCGCAGCGTTCAGCACTCCGACCCGGAGCTTGCCGCCAAGTGGTACCGCGCGGTGCGTTCGCTGGCGGCCGAAGGGTGCGCAGACACGCTCGGTCTTGCCTGCGCGAGCATCGGGTGGGAGGCGCGTGCCGAGCTCGACCTCGGCCGGATCCCGCGCGCCCTGGCGCTCTACCTCGAGCAACACGCCGCGGGCGACCCGACCGCGGATGAGTCGATCCTGTTCGCGTGCCGGCGCGGGTTGGACGAGGCGACGCTCGATCTCTCGCAGCTTGCCGTCGACCCCGTGTCGCGCCGGATCTTCACGGTCTGGGTGCTCGGCGCGTGGGGTTGCTACGACTTCGCGCCCGAAGGCGGCATGGCCGGCCTCGCCGGACGCTGGTGCGGCGCACTGGAGGACTCCGGCGTGGTGCAGCCCGGGCTTCCGGAGGTCGACCTGCTTGCGGCGATGGCCTATGAGTGCGAGGACCTGGAGCGCGCACGGGAGTGGTCGGCGATGGCCCCGGCCGATGCGCCGGTCGCGCGCTGGGTGCGCGTCAAGCTTGCGTGCCGCGAGGGCGGCCTCGAGGATGCCATCGCCGCGATGCGCGACTTCGCGTCGTCCGACGGCATCGAGTTCGAGGAGAGCATTCCGCCGCAGCGCCCGCACTCCGCGTGGTCGCCTGCGGTGCACGACGACGGACACGGCCCGATGCGCAGCCGGGCGCTGTGCGAGCTCGGTGCGCTTCTCGTCTCCGCCGGCCGCTTCGAGGAGGCCTTCGGCGCCTTCGTCGCAGGGCGATCGCGCGAGGATGCCGCCTACCTGCTCGAGCGGATCCTCTCCGCGGATCGTGCCGCCGAGCTGGTGGATGGGTGCTTCCCGGATCCTGCCGTCGCCATGGGACCGCTCTCGCCCGCCACCTGGCAGCCGAGCTGGCGGTGGGGGAACTCGGTCGGCGAAGGATTCCGGCACCTCGTCGGCGCGCGTTTCCTGCGTGAACTCCGCGTGTCGGATGCACGCGCGTTCGTGGATTCCAAGGAGCGCGCGAAGCTCGACCTGCTCGCGCGCCTGCTTGCCACCGGCGACGATTCCGCACGGCGCGACGGGGAGCGTGCGGCGGCGCTCTGGGACGCGGCGCAGCTCGTGCGGCACGAGTGCGCGGACATCGCCGCGACGACGAGCGAATTGGGCGGGTACCGCGCGTACTGGGAGTACGGGCGCCTCGCCATGCCGACCGCCGACGAGATGGTCCGCTGGGAGTCCTCGGCCACCGTGCCGACGCACGTGCGCCACATGCGCTACCGCGCCGCCGAGCTGGCGTGGCGCGCCTCGCTCCTCCTGCCCGACGAGGACCCGTTCACCGCCGAGGTTCTCTGCGAGGCCGGGCGCTGGCTGGCGCCGCACGACCCGAAGTCCGCGGACCGCTTCTACAAGTCGCTGGTGCGCCGTTGCGGAAGCACCGCCCTCGGCGCCGAGGCGGACCGCAGGCGCTGGTTTCCCCCGCGCACCTGAGGCCTCCACTTAGCCCGGCCGCGGGCCCCAGGTGATGACGCAGTTGCCCGCGTGGGTGAGGGGCTCCTCGGGACCGATGGCCGCGCCGTGCAGGGCCGCGGCGATCTCGGCGGCGTCCATGCTGCGGAACGCCGGCGGGTTGATCCGGTTGAAGGTGACGTACCCGCGCCGGGCGCGCCGCACCGCGCGATCCATGTATGCCTCCTGGTACTCGCGCGGCAGCTCGGTGAGCGCGTAGTTGCTGATCACCAGGTCCCACTCGCGGGCCGGCAGCGTGTTCAGCGTCCGGAACTCCACCGGAACGGAGAGCGCGAAGTGGTCGAGGAAGCGCTCCGCCAGCCCCAGTGCCTGCCGGATGTCCACGAGGCAATATGCGGCGGGGCGGCTCCACTCTGCGATCACTCGGCACTGCCCGCCGTATCCGACGCCGATCTCGCAGATCGAGAGGCCGTCAAGCGTCCCGAAGCGGTCGAGCAGGTCGCCGAGCACCTTCACGTACCGGAGCGTCGTGGGCGAGAACGCGCCGTGCGGCGGGTACCCATGCATCCGCGGGTCTCCCACGCGGTCGTTGGCGGCGAACCGCGGCAGCGCCGCGACCAGTTCCGGGCGCCGCGCCACGTGGCGGAGGTACTCCACGCCCTGCTCGGGGGAGACATGCTCCAGGATGGCGGTGTAGTTGCGGATGCGGCGGAAGTGCCGGAACATGGACGTGCTGTTCACGGCATCGACGCAGACCTGCGGGTAGCGGCCGTTGTCGGAAAGGCTGGTGACGTACGAACGCTTCACGAACGCGTTGCGCACGCGATCCGCGAGGTTTCGGAGAACCCAGTGCATCCGGGGCGGAGTGTAGTTCGTCGCCTGCGCGGCACCTCAGCGCAGGTCGAACCGGTCGAGCTCCATCACCTTCGTCCACGCAGCCACGAAGTCGCGCACGAACTTGTCCTTCGCGTCGTCGGCCGCATACACCTCGGCCAGCGCGCGGAGCTCGGAGTTGGAGCCGAAGGCCAGGTCCACGCGGCTGGCCTTCCAGCGTGCCTTGCCGGTGGCGCGGTCGCGGCCCTCGAACGCCTCCTCGCGCGGGCACACCGGGTGCCATGTGGTGCCCATGTCGAGCAGGTTGACGAAGAAGTCGGTGGTCAGCGCGCCCGGCCGGTCGGTGAGCACGCCGGTCGATGACCCGTCGAAGTTCGCGCCCATGGCGCGCATGCCGCCGACCAGCGCCGTCATCTCGGGCGCCGTCAGCGTCAGGAAGCACGCCTTGTCCACCAGGAGCTGCTCGGCGCGGCGAACGTGGCCCTTGGCCAGGTAGTTGCGGAAGCCGTCGGCCGTCGGTTCGAGCACCGCGAACGACGCCGCGTCGGTCTGCTCCTGCGAGGCATCGGTGCGGCCGGGCGTGAACGGCACGGTGATGGCCACGCCCGCGGCCTTCGCCGCATGCTCGACCGCCGCGCAGCCGGCCAGCACGATCATGTCGGCCATCGAGGCCTGCTTCCTGCCGCCGGCCTGCGCCGCGTTGAACTCCTTGCGCACGGCCTCGAGCGCCGCAAGCACGCGAAGCAGCTGCGCAGGGTTGTTGGCTTCCCAGTCGCGCTGCGGCGCGAGCCGGATGCGCGCGCCGTTGGCGCCCCCGCGCTTGTCGGTGCCGCGGAACGTGGACGCCGACGCCCACGCCGTGGCCACGAGCTGCGCCGCCGGCACGCCGGCGGCCAGCACCTTGGCCTTGAGCGCGGCGATGTCCTGCGCATTCACGATTTCGTGCGTCGCGGCCGGCACGGGGTCCTGCCAGATGAGCGCTTCCTTGGGCACCAGCGGTCCCAGGTACCGCGCCACCGGGCCCATGTCGCGGTGCGTCAGCTTGAACCACGCGCGCGCGAACGCATCGGCGAACTCGGCGGGATTCTGGTGGAAGCGGCGCGAGACCTCCTCGTACGCCGGGTCCATGCGGAGCGCGAGGTCGGTGGTGAGCATCACGGGGGAGTGCCGCTTCGACGGGTCGTGCGCGTCGGCCACGGCGGTCGCCGCCGAGGCATCGGTCGGCACCCACTGGTGCGCGCCGGCGGGGCTCTTGGAGAGCTTCCATTCGTACCCGAAGAGCGTTTCGAAGTAGCCGTTGTCCCACTTCGTGGGGTTCGGCGTCCATGCGCCCTCGAGGCCGCTGGTGATGGTGTCGGCGCCGCTGCCCGTGCCGAAGCTGTTCTTCCAGCCGAGGCCCATCTCCTGGAGCGGCGCACCCTCGGGTTCCGGGCCCACGTACTTCTGCGGGTTGGCCGCGCCGTGCGTCTTGCCGAAGGTGTGGCCGCCCGCGATCAGCGCGACGGTCTCCTCGTCGTTCATCGCCATGCGCGCGAAGGTCTCGCGGATGTCGCGCGCCGAGGCGAGCGGGTCGGGGTTGCCGCCCGGTCCCTCGGGGTTCACGTAGATCAGGCCCATCTGCACGGCCGCGAGCGGGCTCTCGAGGTTGCGGTCGCCCACGTAGCGGTCGTCGGCCAGCCAGCTGCGCTCGGCGCCCCAGTACACCTCGTCCGGCTCCCAATGGTCCGCGCGCCCGCCGCCGAAGCCGAAGGTCCTGAAGCCCATCGACTCGAGCGCCACGTTGCCCGTGAGGATCATCAGGTCGGCCCACGACAGCTTGCTGCCGTACTTCTTCTTGATGGGCCACAGCAGGCGCCGCGCCTTGTCGAGGTTGGCGTTGTCGGGCCAGCTGTTGAGCGGCGCGAAGCGCAGCATGCCGCCGCCGCCGCCGCCGCGCCCGTCGCTCACGCGGTACGTGCCCGCGCTGTGCCAGGCCATGCGGATGAAGAAGGGCCCGTAGTGGCCCCAGTCGGCCGGCCACCACGGCTGCGACTGCGTCATCAGCGCGCGCAGGTCGGCGCACACCGCGTGCAGGTCGAGTCCCTTGAACTCCTTCGCGTAGTCGAACGCGCCGCCCATCGGGTCCGACTGCGGCGAGTTCTGCCGCAGCACCTTCAGGTCAAGCTGCTCGGGCCACCACTCCTTGTTGGTGTTTCCCTTGGACATGTCCTTGTGGAATCCGCTGGCGAAGGGGCACTTGGTGGGGGTGGCGCTCATGGTCTGGTTCCTCGTCGTTGCCGCGCCGGAAGTTCGGTCGGGGGCGACAATCGTAGCCCCGGCCCGGGAGGGTTTCCACGGCGGTGAGGATTCCGCGGGAAATCCGGAAGCCATCGGCGTTCGGATCGCGCCCGTTACGCTTTCCGCGGTCACCGTCGCATGCCTCCACCCACCCCCATCTTCGGCGCCGTCGAGGCAGGCGGAACCAAGTTCGCGTGCGCGGTCGGCCGCGGGCCGGGCGCGGGCATCCTGGCACGCACGCAGTTCGCCACGGGGAGGGATCCATCGCGAGTGCTTGCGCAGGTGGTCGAGTGGCTCCGCGCGCAGGAGTCCTCGCACGGTGCGCTTGCGGCGATCGGTGTCGCGTTGTTCGGGCCGGTGGACCTCGACGAGCGATCCCCGACGCACGGGTTCATCACCACCACGCCAAAGCCGGGCTGGCGCGGCACCGACGTGCTGGGCGCGTTCCGCCGCGCGTTCCCCGGGCGCCCGGTGGGCTTTGATACCGACGTCAACGGCGCGGCGCTCGGCGAATGGCGCTGGGGCGCGGCGCGCGGCATCGATGACTTCGTCTACGTGACCGTCGGCACCGGGATCGGCGGCGGCGCGATGGTGCGCGGCCAGCTGGTGCACGGGCTGGTGCACCCCGAGATGGGCCACATCCCCATGCCGCCGATCGATGGCGACGTGTTCCCGGGCGCCTGCGCCATCCACGGCCGCTGCTGGGAGGGCCTGTGCGCGGGCCCCGCGATCGCGCTCCGCGCAGGGCGGCCCGCCGACGAGCTTGCTGCCGACGACCCCGCGTGGGATCTCACGATGCGGGCCATGGGCCAGGCGCTTGCGACCCTCACGCTCGTGCTCTCGCCGCGGCGCATCGTGGTCGGCGGCAGCGTCCGCAAGGCAGGCCGGCTCGGCGAGGCCGCGTTCTTCCGGGGCGTGCGTGCGCACCTGCGCGAGGCGCTCGCGGGCTACGTGGCGTCTCCTGCGCTCCGGGACCCGGGCATCGATGGGTTCGTGGTGCCCCCGGAGCTCGGTGACGATGCCGGCGTCTGTGGCGCGTTCGTGCTCGCGGAGCAAGCGGCGGGCGATGCGCGGCGCCGGATGTCCTAGGCGCAGGATGTCCTAGGCGTCATCCCACGGATCGACGAGTTCGACGCCCGTATTGGCGAAGTGCCTCCGGTTTCGCGTGGCAAGGGTGCCGCGGCGCGCGGCGACGATGCCCGCGATCTGCACGTCGCGCATGGCGACCGGCCGTCCGTCCGACCGGTGGCGAGCGGCGATTTCCGCGGCAGCGGTCGCGGCGGCATCATCGAACTCGAGCACGCGCCCGTCGAGGTCGCCCGTCACCATGGCCTCGAATCCACGCTGCAGGGCGGTACGTCGCTTGCCGGCGGGCAGCGACCGGATCCCGTGACGCACCTCGAACAGCGTGATCGCCGTGGTCCACAGCGACTCCGCCGGCTGGCGATCAAGCCACTCGACCACCACCCGCTCGGGCCGCTCGCGCATGAGGGCCGACAGCACGTTGGTGTCAAGCACGATCATCGCCCGAGGCTCGGGGGCTCGACGTGCGTTCCGCGCGGTTCCGCGATGTCGGCCTTCAGCCCGCATCCGCGGAAGCGCGCCGAAGCCTGGCTGCCGAAGCGCGCTGCGGGAGCGTGCCTTCGAGCCACCGCCGCACGGAGGATCTCGCGCACCTCTTCCTCCATGCTCCGGCCGTGGCGGCGCGCCAGGGCGCGGAGGCGGTCGCGGACCTCATCCTCGACGTTGCGGACGATCAACTGTGCCATGGCAAAGTGATAGCACGATAGCAACATGAAGGATCATCGTAGAGCCGCAGAGAGCGCGAATTGCTGGATTGGGCCTTTCCGCGCGCGTTCCCGCGTTCCTGCCGCCAGAACCCGCCAGCGCCTCGCGAAACGGAGGTGTGATTAACCTCCATGCCCCGTGATCGCCGTCCCCGACCCGCCCCCGCTCGATGTCCAGCGCGAGCTTGCCGCGATGCGCGCGGAGCTTGCGGCCATCCGCGTGCAGGAGCGTGATCGGTGGCTCGACGAGGCGCGCGCGCAGTCGGTGCGCGACATCGTGCGCGACGCGCTCTCCGACAGCGCGACGCGGGCGTCGTTCCTCTCCGCGGACTGGACGGCTGGCCTCTCCAGCGTCGACGGCACCGGCGTCTTCCTCCGCGCCAACGACGGCACCGCCAGCATCCAGCTGAACGGCATGGTGCAGACGCGCTTCGTGGCGGCTTCGGCGTACGGCACCGACACGAGCGGCGCCACCGGCACCAATTCCCGCTGGGGCTTCGAGACGAAGACCGTGTTCGTCTCGCTCGCGGGGAACCTCGTCGACCCGTCGCTCACCTACGTCGCGGTCGTCGCGTACACGGCGCAGTCGAACCGGTTCATCGTGGTGCCCGGCCAGTACCGGCTGGTGTACGCGCGCATCCGCAAGGACCTCGGCGAGGGGTGGGCCGTCGGCGCCGGCCTCCTCAACGTGCCGTGGGACCTGGAGAGCGACTACATCGGATCGTCGCGCCTGACGGTGGGCGACTACTCGATCTTCAACTACCGCTTCGGCGCGGGCAAGCAGCCGGGGGTCGTGGGCGGGTGGACGGGCGACTGGTTCCGCGCGGCAGCCGGGGCCTTCAACCAGATCAACACGATCTTCCCGGGATGGAACGCGGCCCAGAACCTCTCGTTTGCCGTGGCGGGCCGCGCCGAGATGAAGTGGGGCATCGACTGGAAGCAGATCGCCGGCATGACGGGCGCGTCCAGCGATGCGTCCGGGCTAGTGCTCGGGCTCGGCCTCTGCATGAGCAACGGCCGCGCGCAGAACCCGCAGCCCCCGGCGTCCTCGCTCGCAACGCCGTCCGCCCAGGGCGTGACCGCGGATGCGCGGGTGCTCCTCGGCCCGACCGTGCTGATCGGGCAGTACGCGTACATGCGCGACCCGGTGGGCGGGCCCGAGCTCGGCTGGTACCACGGGGTCAACGTGCAGGCGAGCACCTACGTCCTGCCGCAGGTCGAGGCGTTCGCCGAGGCCTGCTGGATGGGCGACGTGCCAGTGGAGTGGATCGCGCAGGCGGGATTCAACTGGTTCATCGACGGCAATCGCGTCCGACTGACGTCGAAGGTGGTCGTCCCATTCGGCGGCGGAAACGTGAACGGCATCCGCAACATCGCGGGCGGCCTCGGCATCATGGCGGCCGACAACAACGCGAGCGTCATCGCGCAGCTGCAGGTGATGTTCTGAGCGGCGCGTGGATGCCGGCGCTCACGCCGCCGCAGGCGGCATGTCCGGGCGCGGCAGCCGGAGCCCGAGCAGGTGGTGCGGCAGCGTCGTCACCATGTAGAAGGCGATGCTCGCATCGGCGATGGTGCGCGCATCGGAGCCGCCGAGCCGCCAGCAGAGCACGGCCAGGCAGGCAGCCGTCGGCCACATCAGCGGAAGGCTGAGGACATGCACCCGGAGCAGTCGAGCGCCCAGCGAGGTGATTCCGGCGCTCCCGGCGGCCGGATCGATGATGACGTGCGTGCAGGCCAGCCGGCGCGAGTGCCGGAACGCGTGCACGCAGAGGAAGAACGAGCCCACCGCGAAGAGCGGGTCCGCGAATGCCGCGACCGTCGCGACGAGCGCGTGCTCGACGAGGTCAAGCACGGCCTGCCGTGCATGCCCGGCGCGCACGCGCGCGGCGGCGCTCAGGAGGGCGAGCAGGCCGCCCGTCACGGCGCCGAGGACGGCGAGCCGCTGCAGGGTTGCCAGATCCGGCTGCCATCCGGCGTCCCACGGTGAGAGCGCCGCACCGATGCGCGCGAAGGGCGCCCACGCCTCGGCGGGTTGGACTGCGAAGGCGGTCGAGAGAAGCAGCAGGCCGCGACCGAGCACGAGCCCCCAGCGCGCGACCGGCCCGTCGTCGTCCGCGCGCACGGCCGTTGCGTCCGCCATGCCGAAGTGGAACACGGTGAGCGCCAGGAAGAGCAGTGCGGACAGGCTTGGCTGCAAGGCGATCGCGGCGAGGCTTGCCGCCATCAGCGCGAGGTACCACGCGAATCCCCCGAGTCGTCCCACGACGCCGCCGCGAGGCGCAAGCCGCGCGGCCACCGCCCAGTCCGCGGCCCCGTGGGGCATGCCGAATGCGAGGAGCGCCGCCACGAACGGCCACGGCGCGGCCGCCGCGGTCACCGACGGCGCGACGATGCCGAGCCATGCCGCGCCCACCAGCATGGCCCACGGCAGCGCCCGCGGGCCGGAAACGACGCGCCCCGCCTTCGCCGCCGAGGCTCCCACCCGTGACGGGTGGTCGCGCTCGGCGGCGATGGGCGGGGCGGAATTCAAGGGGTCAGTGACGATGGGTCAGGCGTGCCGCTCGCCGAGGCCCTTCACGCCCTGGTAGCAGACCAGGCCGAAGAAGACCTTGTTGATGACGTCCGCCACGTTGTAGCAGACCTCGCGCCAGCTTTCGCCGTTGCCGCCGTTGAGCGCCATGAGGAAGCCGATGGGGTAGATCACCCAACCGACCGTCACGAACAGGCGCATCGCCTTCAGGCTGGACTGGATGCTCGCGGGAGCGGACGCCATGGACTCGGTCACCTTCGTGAACAGCATGTACACGATGTAGAGCCACGAGCCGCAGCTGACCACGTACCACGTCCACCACTGCTGGCTGCCGGTCGGGCTTTCCTCGGCCACCCACGCGGTCACGAGCATGACCAGCGACCAGAACACGAGGCCCTTGAAGAGCTCCGCGCCCTTCTTGCCAAGGTTCAGGAGGAGCGGGAACTCCATGACGAGCAGCGGCACCGTGATCAGCCAGTCGATGTAGCGGTAGGCCGTCGGGAACTGCTTGATGCTGGCGCCCTCGATGCGCGTGCCGTCTGCGTTGAACAGGCTGGCGACGCCCTCGAGGTAGATGCCGCTCATCCGCCAGTAGTGAAAGCACGCGACCGCGCAGATGATGCCGGCAACGGTCATCGCGGTCTGGTACTGGACCTGAACGGTCTTGCGCTGGAGCCAGAAGTACAGGGCACCTGCGCCCATGGCCACCGTGGACAGCCAGAAGAGGTACATCGTCACCCCCTCCATGGTCAGCCCGGCGTTGAGGGCGCGCATCGTCGTCGACATATCTGCAAGAAGTGGCGTCACGGGTCAGTCTCCTTCGGAGCCCCCGCACGGCCCTCCGAGGGACGTGCCGGGACGCCGGGTCTGGGAGCGAACGCACTGCGTTCCATGGTGGAATAGCCGAATAACTGCCGGGCGGATTCACGTGGGGCCGGGAAAGTCGGGATTTCGGTGGCAAATTGCCCCGTTGGGCCAATTTGGAACCCCTACGGTCCCCGTCCATGGTGCCTCCTTCGCCGACAGGTCCTGCTCGTCCCTGCATCGCCTGGCACCGGACCGACCTGCGCCTTGCCGACAACGCGGCCGTATCGGGCGCTGCGGGGGGCGCGGGCGGAGGGTTGGTGGGCGCGGTCGTCCTGCCCATGGATCCCTCGGCCCCGTTTACGCTTGCGCCCGCTCGGGGCGCCCCAGCGGCTGCGCGCGATGCAGTCCGGAGGGCGGTGCCCCACGTGCCCCGATGGAGCCCCCGCCGCCTCGGGCACCTGCTTCGGGCCGTCGAGGGGCTTCGCGCCGAGTGGCGCGCGGCCGGGTCGGAGCTCTTCGTCCTGCGTGGTGACCCGGTCGAGTGCGTCGCCTCCCTCGCCGCCGAGCTCGGCGCATGCGAGGTGCACACGGCGCCGTGTCCGGCATTCGATGAGCTCCGCGAGAACGCCGGGGTCGCGCATGCGCTTGCCGGCCATGGCGCGAAGCTGCACGTGCACGACGAGACGACGATGATCGCCGCGAGCGACCTGCCGTTCGGCATCGCCGAGCTGCCCGAGGTCTTCTCGAGTTTCCGACGGCTGGTCGAGCGCGGTTGCCGCGTGCGTGCTCCGCTTCCCGTGCCCGCGATCCGCGAGGCGTCCGACGCGACCCGGGCGCTCGCAGCGGCGCGTTCCGAAGCGACGCTTGCCGCTCCCGACCTCGCCGAGGCCCGGGCCGTTGCCGCCTCGCACGACCCGCGATCGTCATTCGCCTCCGATGGCGCACGCGCGGCGGGCCTGGCGCGCATCCGCCAGTGGTTCTGGCATGGCGATTGCGTCTCGCGCTACAAGGAGACGCGCGACGGCCTTCTCGGTGCCGACTTCTCTTCGCGGCTCTCGCCGTGGCTTGCCCTCGGGACCCTCTCGCCCCGCGAGGTCGCTGCCGAGATCCGACGCTACGAGTCCGAGCGCACCGCCAACGACAGCACCTACTGGCTGTTCTTCGAGCTGCTCTGGCGCGACTACTTCCACTTCTGGGTGCGCAGGTGGCAGGGCCGGGCGTTCAAGGCGAGCGGCGTGCTCGGCCGCACGCCGTGCGGGGCGCAGGACCACGACGCGTTCATCGCGTGGTGCCAAGGCACGACGGGCGAGCCGTTCGTCGACGCGAGCATGCGCGAGCTCCGTGCGACGGGGCAGCTCTCGAACCGCGCCCGGCAGAACGTGGCCAGCTGGCTCGCGCGGACCGCGGGCATCGACTGGCGCTGGGGCGCCGCGTGGTTCGAGAGCCAGCTCATCGACTTCGACGTCGGTCCCAACTGGGGAAACTGGCAGTACGTCGCCGGCGTGGGCAACGACCCGCGCAACCGCGTCTTCGACGTGCGCGGTCAGGCCGAGCGGTACGACCGTGACGGCGCCTACCGCGCACGGTGGGCGCCAGCATGACGGCCGCTGCGATGCTCGCGATGACCACGCTGCTGGCGTGGATGGGTCTCGGGCAGTGAGGCGCGGCCCGCCGCGGGCCCGGAAGCATGCGCCCGTCCTTCCGCTTCGATGGCGGCAAGCCGTCCGGTTACGCGGCCTGCAGCATCGGGTTCCGCGTCGCGAGGACTCCGTAGCCCCCCGGCCCAGATGCGGGGGACCGGGCGGGTCAGCTCAGTCCCGGCGCGTGCACGAGCAACCTTCGTCGCGGCCCTGGAGACCACCCGGACGGGCCCCATACTTGTCACAGAACCGGGAGACGGCCTCTTGGCGCCTTTGGCGCCACTCGGTGGGGGCATCCCGGCAACTTCGCTCCAGCACCTCCCATGCGTCGTCGATCCGGCCCAGTGAAACAAGGTGATCGACGAGGAAGTCCGTGATCCTGTAGGTCTCGTCCGCCGCCGGCTTGACCAGGCGATACGCCTCGAGCGCGTCCCGGAGCACCTCCACCGCATCCTGGCTGCGGCCCGCGAGCGCGAGCGCCTTCCCATGGCGCGCCTGGGTCTGGATGGTCCTCCAGTTCGTGCGGCCGAGCGCCTGGCGCTGCGCGGCGACCAGTCCCGGATACGACGCGGCTGCCTCGGCCGCGTGGCCGGCCTCCGCCAGCATGCCGAGCCGCTCCGCTTCGCAGGAGAGCGTGAGCCAATGTTCGGGAGTGAGCACGCGCCTGGCGTCCGAGCAGATGGCCTCGCGCTCCGGCAAGGCCGCACGGAGCATCTCGACGGCACGCTCGGCGCCACCGCCCTCGCGGGCCTTCCGTGCCCGGTGCAGGGCAACGAGGTTGAGGTCGTGCCGGAGCGAGATCACCTCCTGCGAGTCGTGCCCGGATACCGCGGTCCGGTCGGCGATGCAGCGGCGATACTCTTCCTCGGCGTCGTCAAGCGAACCGCCCCACTTCAGGGTATTGGCCAGCTGCTTGCGCATGCTCATCGCATTCTCCGAGCCCGGCCCCAGGCTCTCCTCCACCGATCTCAGCCTCGACCGGAGGTCCTCGATGGTCTCGCCATCCCGTCCGGTGCGGTAGCCGACCTCGGTGCGGACCTGCTCGCACCGGGCGCGGTAGCTCTCGAGTCCGGCAGCGCCGGAATGGCGGATGCCGTCGCTGGCAAGTTCGTCGGCCGCATCGAAGTCCCCGAGCGAGACCGCCGACTCGGCCAGCAGCACGCAGACCAGCGCCGCCGCCTCGTCGCGCGACCCGAAGTGGTCGTTGACCTGCGCCCGCGCGTGCCGGATCAGGTCGTTGAGCAGGACCGATGGCTCCTCCGCATTCTCCTGCGCCGGCCCGAGGAACTCGCCGAAGAACTCGAGCGCGCGGTTGGCGGCATCTCGTTCGCGCTCGGCGACGGCCCATTGCCAGGTGGCTGCCGCGCCGCCGGCGAAGAGCGCCACGAATACCGCGGCACCCGCGGCCCACTGCAGCCGGTTGCGGCGCAGCGACCGGCGCCAGCGCTCCATCCGCGTCTCGGCGGCGGCCTCGGCGAAGTCTCGGTCGGTGAGGAGCGCATGGAGGTCCGCGGCCATCGCCTTCGCGGAGGAGAATCGCGAGGCCGGCTCGAGGCGAAGGGCCTTCCCCACCACGTGCGCGGCGCGCGACGCCGCGAACGCAGCGAGCGAGTGCGGCGACCCGCCGCGCGAGTCCGCCACGGATTCGCGCGCGTCCGGCGGCATGGCGGCCAATACCGCGGCCATCGGCGGCCGTTCCCCGTCGCGCAGGAGCCGCTCGCGCTCGGCGGGGCTGAGCGAGGGATCGTCGAGCCTGCGCTGCAGCGGCGCCTCCCCGACGAGGAGCTCCTGCAGCACGGCGCCCAACGAGTAGATGTCGGTCTCGCGCCCGATCTCCTCGGCGCGCAGCCCCTGGTGCTGCTCGGGGCTCGCGTAGAGCGGCGTGCCCATGAATCCGTCCTGCGAGACCACCATGCTCGAGAGCGGCGCCGCGGGATTCTCGCTCCGCGCCAGCCCGAAGTCGATGAGCTTTGGCACGGGATCGCCCCCGTCCGGGCCGTCCGTCACAAGTATGTTCTGCGGCTTGATGTCGCGGTGGATGATGTTCTGCGAGTGCACGGCGTGCACGGCCTCGCACACCTTCTCCATCAGGCGCAGGCGCCCCTCGGGCCCCATCCTCGCGGCGTCGCAGTACGCCGCCAGCGGATTGCCCGGCACGAACTCCATGACGAGGTACGGCGCATCGCCGTCGAACTGCAGGTCGATGAACTGCGCCACGAACGGGTGGCGCAGCCGGGCAAGCGCCTTCGACTCCGCGTACGCGAACCGCGCCACGAGGTCGGGCCGCAGGCGGTCCGCGCGCATGAACTTGATGGCCACCTGCTGCGCCGGCGACGTGCGCTCCGCGCGCCACACCTCGCCGAAGGCGTTGTTCGAGCCTTTGTCCAGGCGATCGACCAGCACGTACGGGCCGACCGCCTCGCCCGCACGGCGGAAGTGCGGCATCCCGGGCGGCAACGACCTGCCAGGCCCGGGCGCGATGGTGGTCTCGCCGGACATCGGTCTGAGTCTAAGCGCGTCGGCGGGCGACCCGGGTGCCTGAACCACGCGGAGCCGCCGGTGCGGCGAGCCCGGGCGGGCAGGCTCCCGAGCGAACCCCGAATCCACCCGGATCCGCGCAGAAAGTTGCCTCTACCTCCTCATCGCGGCGTGCCCGCCGGCGCCACCTGCAGGTCGGGCTTGGTGGTCCAGCGCGGCTGATCCTCATTCGCTCGGGTTCGCCGGATTCCGCGCTGCGGGGATTTGACTTCCGAGCCCGGGGCGGCAGCATGAACAGGCACAGCCGTCCGCAGGGGACGGCTGTCCCCTCGGGTTTCCAGGGAGGCACCCCGCATGAATCCCACGTCCATCGCGATCCCGCTCGCTGCGCTCATCGCGCACGCCGCCGCCGCGGGCCTCTCGCTCAGCGGACACATCTGGGGCGGAGGTTTCCCCGGGCCAAGCCAGGAGTCCTTCTCGGCAATCAATTCACAAGGAGGGTCCGGCGGCGGCACCACAGCCGGCGGCTTCGGCCGCGCTGGCATGACGGTGGCCGTGGCACTGGCGGGCGAAGCCGCGTCGATCCACGTGACGGGCAGCGCGCAGCACCCAAGGGGAGGCAACGGCCACAGTTCCTCGTACACCCGAAACCCGGAGACCTTCAGTCCCGAAGGGCTGCTGCTGACGATCGACGGTGAATCCGATTTCGCCATCACCAACAACAGCTTCGCCATTCCGTTCCTGTCGCAGTTCATGTCGACGGGGTTCTTCGAGATCACGCCGGCGCGGCTCACCGCGGTCTCCGGAACCATCACGTCGACCGACGGGCTGTCCGGCCGCCTGTCCGCAGGGACCTACCGCCTCGACCTCTTCATCAGCGCCTTCGGATTCCCGTCATACCTCCCTGAGTGGGCGGGCTACCAGTCGATCCTCGACCTCGGGCGGGGTGTTCAGTCGGCCAGCATGAGCTGGACCCTCTCGATGACGCCGGTCCCGGCACCGGGGCCTTTGGCGGTCGCGGTCGCGGCCGTGTCCGTGAAGGTTCTGCGCAGGCGCAGCCGCTGACCCGCCGGTTCCTTGACTCTTGGTGCGCTGCACGGTTTCCTGAGGCACCCGTCCGGGACTCGAGGGCACAATGCACGGCACCATGACCAAGCCACGACACAAGGCGCCTTCGGCGGCGAAGCGAGCGCGGAGCGCGAACTACCTATCTGCCTACCTGCGCAACCCGCGCCGCGCGGAGGAGGACATCCGCCGAGCCAATGGCTGAGGCGAGATGTCGTCCGTGCCGGTCTGGATCGCCATGCCGGCGCATTGAGGGCGGCCCCATCACGAGGTCCTTGGCCTCGGTTGCGAGCTTGAGAGCGGGTGAGGGGCGTGCCCCCGCCGCAGGCGGGCCTCACGATCCCCGGCGTCCGGCGGAGCGCTTGCGGCTCCCGTGCTTGAGGTACACGGCACGGGCCTCCGCGCGCGCTTCGGGGGTGGCGCGCAGCGCGAAGTGGCGGCCCCGTGCAAGCTTGTAGGCGCTTGCGTGCTCCACGACCGGCTCGGGGTAGTCGCATCCGGGCTCACTTCCGACGCGGCACCCGACCATCTGCTGCAGCAGTTCGGGCATGCCGGCGGGCTCGGCGATGAACTCGTCCGGGACCCGGGCGAGCTCAGGGACCCACGCGCGGATGAAGGTGCCGGCCGGGTCGTGGTCCTCTACCTGCTTGCGGGGCGAGTAGATCCGAAGCGTGTTGATCCCGGTGGTCCCGGACTGCATCTGCACCTGCGGGTAGTGGATGCCGGGCTCGTAGTCCAGGAACTGGCGCGCAAGCCACGGCGCGAAGCCGCGCCAGTCGAGCCAGAGGTGGTTGCTTGCGAAGCTCACCAGCATGGCGCGCATCCGGAAGTTGATCCAGCCCGTCGCCACCAGGGCGCGCATGCAGGCGTCAACCATCGGGTACCCCGTGCGGCCCGCCTGCCACGCCGCCAGCCTCGCCGCCGCGATCGCCGGGTCAAGCCCGCTGCGCAGGCCCTCGGCAGAGGGCAGCATGCAGCGAACCTCGATCGCGGGCTCGTCCTCCAGCTTCTGCATGAAGTGGCAGTGCCACGAGAGCCGCGACGCGAAGCTCCGGACGGAACCGCGCCACGCGCGCAGGTCATCGGCCGGGATTTCCGCGGCGTCGAGCTGGCGAAGCCTCCGCTGCGCGCCCTGCCAGGCGCGGCGGACGCCGATGGTTCCCCAGGCAAGGTGCGGCGAGAGCCGCGAGCAGGTGTCCCACGCGAGGACCGGCGAGCCCATGGTGCGCTGGTAGTCGCGGCCGCGCACGCGCAGGAAGTCATCGAGGCAGGCGGCCGCGTTCGGCGAGCCGCCGCGCTGGCGCCGGGCCTCGCGCGTGTCCGCGCCGAGGCCGAGTGCCTGCGACAGGCCGCGTTCGGCGTCCGGCACGGTGCGCGCGCACGGCGAGACGAGCGCACGCGGCGCCTGGTGCCGCTCCTGCCGCATGAAGGCCTCCCACCGGCGGGCCCAGCCATCGCGCCCGGGGTTCGGGCGCATCACCCCGTTCTGCGCCCACTCGCGCAGCGGAATGCCCCGCGCGCGGCACCACCTCGACACGGCGCGGTCGCGCGCGTACGTCACGGCGTTTCCGGTCTCTGCATGGGCGAGCACCGACTCGATCGGTTCACCCGCGTGCAGCTCCGCGAACACGTCGACGACCTCGCCGAGGCGCCGGACCAGCCTCCCGCCGATCGCGTCGAGCGCGCGCTCAAGCTCGTCGAGCGACTCATCGACGAACGCCAGGTGCGACGCGTCCGCGTCGGGGGCGCTCCAGACGCTTGGCTCGTAGGCGTACACGGCAAGCACCGACCCGCCCGCAGCGCACAGCCTGCCTGCCTCGGCGAACGGGCCGTGGTCATCGAGCCGAAGGTCGCGCTTGAGCCAGACGAGGTGCATCGGTCAGCGGCGTCCGCGGGGCGGCGTCCCGGCGACGGCCTCCTGCGGCCCGCGCCGCCGGCATGCGTCGGAGCAGTAGCGAACGCCCTCCCAGTCGCGCTCCCACTTCTTCCGCCACGAGAACGGCCGGTGGCACGAGACGCAGGTCTTCGGCGGAGGGACGGGACGGCGCGGGATCGGTGGCATCGGCGGAGCGGGAAGGGTAGGCGTGCCGGCGGGCGAGGGCCTGCGGTGGCACCGGTGACGCACGCCGTGGACGGCCGCGAAGCGTCGTTCGGCAGAGACGCACCGTGTTGAACGGTTTGCCGCCGCCGCGGCTCCGTGCAAGCGCCCGAGGTCAGTCTCCCCGACGCGACAGCGGGCGCGAGGCGAAGATCCCCGGCGTCACGAGACGCCGTGGGTCCTGCGAGCGGGTGCCGGGACTTCGACCCGGTGCCGGGCATGTGCGGGCGGCTGCCGGGGTTTCATCAGCGCGGTGGCACCGATGGCGAACCACCCCCGTCGTATCTTGGCGACATGCCTCGAGTGGACGAGCCATGCGCGATGCACGCCGTCTCGCGCCGCGAGGCGCTGTCGATCGGCGCCGCCGCGGCCCTGGCGCCGATTGCCGGCGGTGCGGGTTCACACGCACCGCCCGTTCCCGCTGCGGCGCTCGACACGACGCAGGAGCACCCCGGCATGCCACCGACGCCCGCGCGCCCCGCAGCGCCCTTCACCGTGGTCCTCGGCATCGCACAGGACGGCGGCGTGCCGCAGGCAGGGTCGTTCGGCGACGCGCGCTGGAACGATCCGGCGCGGCGGCGACATGTCGTGAGCCTGGGACTCGTCGATCCGGCAAGTGGGCGGCGCTTCGTCTTCGATGCGACGCCCGACTTCCCGCGGCAACTGCTCGAGCTCCACCGGATCTCGGGCGGAGCCGCGCGACCGGCGATTGACGGCGTCTTCCTCACCCACGCGCACATCGGCCACTACACCGGGCTGATGTACCTCGGGCGGGAGGCCGTGGGCGCCTCGAAGGTGCCGACCCACGCGATGCCGCGGATGCGCGCGTTCCTGGAGACGAACGGTCCGTGGAGCCAGCTCGTGGCGCTGGGCAACATCGAGCTTCGACCGCTGTCCGCGGGTCAATCGGTCGAACCCATCCCGGGCGTGCGCGTGACGCCGGTCCCGGTGCCGCATCGCGGCGAGTTCAGCGAAACGGTCGCCTTCCGCATCGCGGGAAGCGCACGCAGCGTGCTCTGGCTTCCCGACATCGACACCTGGCGGGAATGGGACGAACTCGGCACGCGCCTCGAGGACGCGCTCGCATCGGTCGATGTCGCCTACCTCGACGGCTGCTTCTTCGCCGACGGCGAGCTGCCGGGCCGCGACATGAGCAGGATCCCGCATCCGCCGATCATGGACACGATCGCGCGGCTGGCGTCGCTGCCGCTGTCCGTTCGCGCGAAGGTGCGCTTCGTCCACCTCAACCACACGAACCCCGCGCTCGACCCGCAGAGCGACGCGGCCCGGGTGATCCGCGACGCGGGCATGCGCGTGGCCGAAGAGGGCGAGATCGAGGCGCTCAACCGCGCATAGGCCGGCGCTCGCGGTGGAGCGCGGGGGGGCCGGGTGCACCTGTCCGGTTCCCCGGGCCGCGGGGCTGTCCCGAGGTTGCGGGGGCGCATCACCGACCTTCATCCCTCCGCGAGCCGTGTCGCGATCGAGGCCGAGGGCAGCCACGGGCCGAGCATCCGGTTGTTGAGCTGGAGTCCCGCGCACGGGCGAACCGCCCAAGGGCCGCCCATCGCCCGGTTGAGTGCGCAGGCGATCCGGTGCCTGTCCCATCCGGGATTGCCGTCGAGCTGGTAGGTGCCGGCCGGAAGGCGCCACGCGAGCGCAGCTCGGTGGCCAGCACCGGCGCGACGGTGCCGTCCATGCCGGTGATGAGCGTGCGGGCGATGGGCATGGTCGTCGCTGGATGGACCCGCCCGGCGCACCCCCGTCACAGGCCGCGCGCGGGAAGTGCGCTCCTCGGACCCGGTCTCAGTCGCAGACCCAGCGCATCAGCGCCTCGAGGCCAAAGGGGCGGCGTGAGCCGATGGCTCGGAGGACCAGGACGCAGGCCAGGAGGAACGCGCCTGCGAGGGCGAACGACATGCCCACGGACGTCGCGCGCATCCAGTAGGCGGTCGGCTCCCCGGTTTCGCTGTACCCGTAGACCCACAGGGGCCAGAGGTGGACCACGTGGTGGACCACGTAGATGGTGAGCGAATACTGGCTCATCGTCCGGGCGATGCCGACCAACCGGGGCAGCCGCCCCGCCTGCGCGAGGGGATCGACGAAACGGTGCGCGAGTCCGAGCGACAGCATCGCCGCCCCGAGCATGCCGACCATGTACTCCGTCGTCGGCGGGAACATCGTCCAGCCCCCGAGCAGTCCGGCGGCGACCGGACCGGCAAGGAACGGGCGCACGGCCAGGAGCACCACCGAGACGGCCACCAACGCCAGGCCGATCGCGGCAAGACGCAGCCAACCGGACCCACCGCCGGTGCCGCCTGGCCCCTGCACGAAGAGCCGGGAAGCAGTCGCGTACCCGAGGAACGAAAGGGCGAGCCACGGCACGAGCGGGAAGTAGCCGGTGACGAGGTAGCCGATCAGCACATCGGAGATGGTGAGATCGCACTCGAAGTGACGGTTCTCCCAGTACTGGCCGTAGTCGGCCATCGAACGCATGATCGGGGCGAGCAGCAGCAGGACCGCACCGATCAGCAGCAGCACCTCCCGCGGCAGGTGCCGCATGAAGGCCAGGAGCACGAGCGCCGAGCCGATCAAGGTCAGGACATCCCAGTTGAAGATGTCCTCGGGAAGCCAGACGAAGAGGTTGAAGGCGAATCCGGCGGCGAAGATGAAGAGCCCGCGACGGACGGAGGTTTGCGTGATGGCGGCATCGGCCCGGCCGGAGGCGACCAGCGACTCGGACCAGATGAAGAAGCTCGTTCCCGAGAGGAAGATGAAGAGCGGCGCGCCGACGCCGGCAAAGGGCGGCGTGTACCCCGCGAGATTCTCGGTGAAGTGCACCAGCACCATCGAGATGATCGCGATCGCACGGAGCAGGTCGATTGAGGCGAACCGGGCCGTCATTGACCGGCCATCACCAGGTACTCGAACATCCAGAGCAGGAGCTGTGTCGCCAGCAGGACGATCACCACCCACTCGAGCCGGTTCCCCGCCCGCGCGAGCATGAAGTCGCTGGCCCGCTGGCCGCACATGTCGTAGGTGTCGCGGAAGACGTCCGCTTGGAGGGATGCTGCGTCGTGGCGAGCGACGAGGCGCAGGCGCTCCCGGAGCCGATCTGCCACCTGGCTCGCCAGGGTCGGCGGGTAGATCGGCGGTGCGAGCACGACGGGCGCGATGCGGGCAAGCAGTGCCCGCAGGTGAAGCACCCGCCGCAGACGGTCACGCAGCTCCCCGCGGCGCCGGACGGCGCGTTCCTCGAACTCGAAGGCAAGCGACGCGTCCGCGTCTAGCTCAGGCCATGTCGCCTCGAAGGACCGCTCGACCTGCCGGACGATGCGGTCATGCCCCGAGACCTCGATGACGGCACCTCGGATGGGGCCCAGCCGATCCGCTGGCGCGAGGATCGCGCATCGGCTGGGTGACCAACGGATCCGGCACCCTTGGAAGGCCATCCAGAACGAGGGGCCCTCGTCCGCACCGGCACCGGCATCGACCCATGCATCGACGGCTCGCGGAATCTCCAGATGTTCCCCGGGCATCGAGAGGATCTCGATGGCATCGTCGTTGCCGATGCCGATGGACAACCGCTCAACGATGGCGGAGGCGGGGAGCCCTTCAACCCCCGTGACCGGGGCAGCCGACCGGTTGCCGTCCGACGCCGCGCGGTGGTCAGGTTCCTTCATGGTGCTCTCCTTGCCGCCGCGGCAGACGTCCCTCGGCAAGATCCGCCGCGATCCACTCTGCAACGCGCTCGGCGGAGTCAAGCACGCCGTTGAGCGTGGAATCGTAGAGGTAGTCCCCCGCCAGGAAGAATCCCGGATGGCCGACCGGATCAGGACAGTGGCGTCGCTCGAGAGGCATCGGGGTCCATCCCCCCGGGAGCGCGCTCACGGCGCCGATCCAGCGATGGACCCGTGCCTCCATCGTCGCCGAGTGATTCGCCGCCAGCGCGGCGGAGAGAAACCCAGGCAGCGAGCCGAGCACGGCATGCACGATCTCATCGTCCGTGGCCCTTGCCAGCTCGCGCGCGGCATCGCCCCCGAGGAGCCAGCCGAGGACGCCGTGGGTCATCGAGGGATCACGGGATGACTCGTCGTACATGCAGCAGCCGCCGAAGCGATCGAGCATCCAGAACGAGCCCGAAAGCGACTCTCTCCAGAATGGCCGATCGAACAGGACGGATACCCGCAGGTAATGCGCGGGATGGTCGTGGTGCGAACGGTGTCGGTCGACCGCCTCGCGCAGGCGGGCGCCGCCGAAAGTCACCTTGCAGAGCTGGTCGTGCGGCAACGCCACCACGACCAGGTCGTGCTGATCCTCCGCGGCATCGGCTCCCGGCGAGTGCCGGAGGACGAAGCCGCCGGACGGAGCCGCCTCGATCGACTCGACCCTGCACCCGGTCCGCACGCTGCAGGCCAGCCGTGCGGCGAGCTCGTCCATGAGGCGCTGGTTTCCTCCCTCGATGCCGTACAGCCGCATGTAGGACGGGTCGTTCATCAGGTAGTTCTGGAGGCCGTACGTCTCGTTGGTCTGCGCCGGCTCGGCGGCGAGGTCGCTGTGGATCAGGTGCTCGACGTAGCGCCGTGCAAGGGCGCTGTCGATGGTTTCCAGGGTGGCGCCGAAGCCGGCGGCAGGCTCTCGGGCGGTCGCGTGGCCGTCGTCGCCGGACGCATAGAACTCGCTTGGGGTCATGCGGTCGCGCGCGAGGCGGTCAAACGCAAGCAAGGATGCCTCCGCGTGACCGCCGAGGCAGCTCCGTACGTCGTCGGTGCTGGAGATGACCGCACCGTCGACGACCATCGCCGATCCGCCGAGGACGCGGATCGGCAGGCCAAGTTCCTCCACCAACTCGCGCAGCGGATCGTGGCCGAAGTGCGAGTAGTCGTAGAACTCCGCCGCACCGGCCTCATACCGCACGTCGGCGGACTTGAAGTGCATCGTCCGGACCTTGCCGCCGAGTCGGTCGGATGACTCGTAGAGCGTGATCTGCAGCGGCCGGACGGCGGCGCGCTGCAGTTCGTAGGCGGTGAACATGCCACCAGGGCCGCCGCCGACGATCGCCACGCTGGGCGCACTGCCGAGCGGTCGATGCGGGACGGCGGTGTCGGTAGTCGACTCGGGTGGCATGGTCGCGCGAATCGGCTCGCGCTCCACGGATGAACGGCCGGGAACCAGGCGCGATTGCCGGGAGAGGTAGCGTTTCCCCGAAATGTGGCCCCCGAGGCAGGATGGCCGACGCGCCGGCAGCACGAGGACTCCAGCCGCCCGTGCCGGTCGGCTCGACTCATCACGCCCCGAGCGCGACTTGCGCACGCCGACTGCGCGACGCCGGGCCCGTGAGCCGGGCACGGGGAGCGCTCGCGGCAGCTGAGCTCGCCTCACTTTCGGCGAACGACCAGATCCGAGTTCCGCACCGACCAGCCAAGCGTCCGGTGTCGTTGCCTCCGCCGTTGAGATCGCTGGTCGAGGAACGAGACAGCCCTCCATGGGAAGAAACCGCGGACGCGCACCTGGACGGCTCCAGTCGAGGGAAACGGAACCCCCGGGTAAACAGAGGGAAGGGAACCGGTGTCCTCATCGAGGGGAGCAAATTGGAGGGAATTTCATGATTCTGCGGTGCCAGCAGTCCGGAGCGAACGCCCTGGCCTCACGGCCGGGGCGTTCGCGTTTGGCGGCGTGCGGATGCCGTTTGGCGACCCCATTCTGAGAGCACGGGGTTGCGTGCGCGGTGGGCTCTTGCGGTGGGCCAGCGGAGTGGCGTTGCCGGGTGCCTGGCCGACCGTCGCTCAGGTCTCGCCGGGTTGTCTCTCGGGGCATCGAGAGACGTTCGTGCCGTCTGGTGTCTCTGGTGAACGCTCTCGGCGTGTTGATGTCTCTGGGGTCATGACCGCGGATTTGGGGGGGCAGTTGCCCGGCGTGCGCTCGCAGGCGCTGCGGGAGACGGCCACGGCACCCCGCGTGGAAGGCTTGGACCAGTCTTGCGATGGCGAAATCGCAAAGTTTCGCAACCATCGTGAGGGGGGGGGATTGCGTTTCTGAGGGTGAGTCGCGGTGCATCGCCCCCGGCAGTGTGCTGGTGGGGGCATCGCAAGACACCATCAACTTGAGAATGAGCAATTCCATGCAACACCGGAGTGATCGCTCATCGTTCCGTCGCGCGCCGTTCGCGGTCACGCCCCGGGATGCGGTCCTCCATGCCCTCAAGGTCTAGCCGTCACGCCTTGTCGAAACCAGAACCTCCCCAACCGGCGGAACAACCTTCCAATTAAGTTCTCATTTTGTTGGAATTCGCCCGGCATGGGGTTGGTTGACCCAGTTCCCCCCTTCCCCTTCCCTCCCAAAAGGTAGTCCACATCATGACTAAGTCGCGCTTTGCCCTCACTGGCTCGGTTCTTTTCGCAGCCTCTCTCGCGGCCTCCTCCGAGGCAGCCCTCATGCCTCCTCCGAGCCTCATGTACGTCCGCTCGTCATTCGATGGATCCTCCACCAGTTGGACGGCCTACGCATCGCTTGAAGACATGGCAGCAAACACGGGCGGCACCGCTGTCGGGTCGAGTTCGTCGATCCTGTCCACCGATGGGGTCTTCACGGACGGCACCTTCGTCTACAAGACCACCAAGAACAACATCGGGCTCAATTACAACAACACGTATGTCCGCTACAACTCGCTCGCGGACCTGAATGCGAACTCGGGTGGCTTCAGCATCCAGATGACGCAGGGCATGTACTACAACGAGGACGTGATCGCCAACACCACGAATGGCTGGATCTTCCGCACGGCATCCCTCGACAGTCCCAACAACCACGGCATGTGGGCGTTCAACACCGCGACCGATCTCGTTTTGAATAACTCTTTCTATGTCAGCGGGTTCGCTGGCGGACCCCAGAATGGCGACAACAGGTACTGGGCCGGCACCGGCAGCACATGCTGGCGGTCCAATGTCGTGAACGGCGTGGTGCAGAGCTTCAGCGTCTTCGCGAGCGGCCCTGACCTGTACAACAACAACCCGTTCGCCACCGTGTCCAGTTCCGCGGGCTACGGCGCCGACGCCAACTTCATGACGATCGACTCGTCCTTGATCCCCGCGCCGGGTGCCATGGCACTGCTGGCCGTTGCAGGGGCCGGTGTGTCTCGACGCCGTCGCGCCTGAGCGCACATCGCGGTACTTGACCCATTGCACCGAGTGGACACCCTGCGGGGTCGGCTTCGAGCCGACCCCGCTGTCGTTGTGGACTAGGTCGCCGGCATGCCACCCGGCCGAATGATGCTCGAGGCCTCAACGCGCCCGAAAAGGCGAATTGTTTCCTGATTCGTGGCGCATGGGTGGCCGGATCAGTTATAAGTGTCCCATGCGAGGCCGCGACCGTCGCCTTCTCACGACCGCCTTGGCGTTCTCCACCACCGCAGCATGTCTCGGGCAGGGATCCACCCCGTGCACCACCGCCATCGTGGAGAACTTCGGCGCATCGCCCTCCGGCACGTTGTACGGTCAGGCCCGGACCTTCACCCTCAATGGATTCACCCGCCTCCGACC
>Ga0194118_10002219_pt1 | contig 25165 bp, 34 predicted proteins | sample TA2MahsurfametaG_2_FD_148662 | JGI IMG/M metagenome (GOLD analysis project Ga0194118, IMG submission 148662) | Freshwater microbial communities from Lake Tanganyika, Tanzania - TA2015013 Mahale N5 surface | ecosystem: Environmental > Aquatic > Freshwater > Lake | place: Tanzania: Lake...
AGACCGTTCGAACGAAGAGTGATCAGGAGGCCTGAACCATGCTGAGTCCAAGACGCGTCAAATTCCGTAAGCAGCAGCGCGGCCGCATGCGCGGTGTCGCCACCCGTGGCAACACCATCGCCTTCGGTGAGTTCGCTCTGCAGGCCCAAGAGTGTGGGTGGATCACCTCCCGCCAGATTGAGGCCAGCCGCCGTGCCATGACCCGCTACGTGAAGCGGGGCGGAAAGATCTGGATCCGGATCTTCCCCGACAAGCCGGTGACCATGCGCCCCGCTGAAACCCGTATGGGTTCCGGTAAGGGCAACCCCGAGTTCTGGGTGGCCGTGATCAAGCCCGGTCGCATCCTGTTCGAGATGGGCGGTGCCGACATCACCCCCGAGATCGCCAAGGAAGCCATGCGCCTGGCGCAGTACAAGCTGCCCGTGAAGACCAAGTTCCTGTCCCTGGCGGATCAGGAAGCTGCCCAGGCTGCTGCTGCGGCCACCACCGTGGAGTCCTGACCATGGCCCGTCCCGACATCGCCGAGGTGCGCAAGCTTTCCGACGGCGACATCACCACCCAGATCGACGACACCCGTCGCGAGCTGTTCACCCTTCGCTTTGAGCAGGCCACTCGCCGTCTCGAGCAACCGCACCGCTTCAAGGCCGCCCGCATCAAGCTGGCCCAGCTGCTGACGGTGCAAACGGAGCGCCAGCGCTCCGCCGCTTCCTGATCCCCTACGTAACCGTTATGGCAACCAAGGAAAGGGTCGGCACCGTCGTCAGCGACAAGATGGACAAGACCGTGGTGGTGGCGGTGGAAAACCGCTTCCCTCACCCCATCTATCAAAAGACGGTGAGCCGCACCAAGCGCTACAAGGCGCACGACGAGGAGAACACCTGCAAGGTGGGTGACCGCGTCCGTATCACCGAAACCCGTCCCCTCAGCCGCACCAAGCGCTGGGCCGTGGCCGAGGTGCTGAACACCAGCAGCGCCAGCTGAGGAGACCTCCCGATGATTCAACAGGAAACATTCCTCAACGTCGCTGATAACAGCGGCGCTAAGCGCATCCAGTGCATCCGTGTGCTGGGCACCAACCGTCGCTACGCCCACGTGGGCGATGTGATCGTGGCCGCCGTGAAGGACGCCATGCCCAACATGGGCGTCAAGAAGTCGGATGTGGTGAAGGCCGTGGTGGTGCGCACCAAGGCCACCCTGCGTCGCGTCAACGGCAACTCGATCCGTTTCGACGACAACGCTGCCGTGATCCTCGGCAACGACAACAACCCCAAGGGCACTCGCGTCTTCGGTCCTGTGGCGCGCGAACTGCGCGACCGCAACTTCACCAAGATCGTGTCCCTCGCTCCGGAGGTGATCTGAGATGGCGACTGCCACCCCTAAAGCCAAGCCCCAGCTGCGCACCAAGATGCGCATCAAGAAGGGCGACACCGTGCAGGTGATCAGCGGTAAGGACAAGGGCAAGACCGGTGAGGTCCTGCGCACCCTTCCCTACGAGAACCGCGTGGTGGTGCAGGGCGTGAACCTGCGCACCCGCCATGTCAAGCCCACCCAGGAGGGCGAGACCGGCCGCATCGTGACGGAGGAAGCTTCCCTGCATGCTTCCAACGTGATGCTGTATTCCACCGACAAAAAGGTGGCCAGCCGCGTGGAAATCGTGGTTGAGAAAGACGGCACCAAGAAGCGCCGCCTCAAGAAAACCGGCGAGATCATCGACTGATCTTCCTTCCTATCAACCTTGTCCGCCTTCTGACCAAGCCCAGAAGCGCAACCCCTGTCCCCCGTCATGTCCCTTAAACAGAACTATCGGGAGAAGATCCAGCCCAAGCTGCTGAAGGATCTCAATCTCTCGAACGTCCACGAAGTCCCCAAGGTGGTGAAAGTCACCGTGAACCGGGGCCTCGGCGAAGCCGCTCAGAATGCGAAGGCCCTCGAGGCCTCCATCGAGGAGCTGGCCACGATCACCGGTCAGAAGGTGATGGTGACCCGCGCCAAGAAAGCCATCGCCGGCTTCAAGATCCGTCAGGGCATGCCGATCGGTGTGGCCGTCACCCTGCGTGGCGACCGCATGTATGCGTTCCTCGAGCGTCTGATCCACCTGGCTCTTCCCCGCATCCGCGACTTCCGCGGTGTGAGCGACAAGAGCTTTGACGGTCGGGGCAACTACACCCTTGGGGTGAAGGAGCAGATCATCTTCCCTGAGATCTCCTTCGACAAGATCGATGCCATCCGGGGCATGGACATCACCATCGTGACCACTGCCCGTAACGACGAAGAGGGCCGGGCCCTCCTCCGCGAGATGGGAATGCCGTTCCGCAGTAACTGAGCCCTCTTCGGACCCGACCATGGCTAATCACGACCCGATTTCCGACATGCTCACCCGCATTCGTAATGCGAGTGAGAAACGTCACCAATCCACCAAGGTGCCTGCTTCGCGCATGGCACGCAGCATCGCCAAGGTGCTGCAGCAGGAGGGTTTCATCGCCGAGATCTCTGAAGAGGGTGAAGGCGTTGAGAAGCACCTCGTGCTCGAACTCAAGTACAGCGGTAAGCATCGTCAGCCGCTGATCCGCACCGTGCAGCGCGTCAGCAAGCCCGGTCTGCGCATCTACAAGAACACCCGCCAGCTGCCCAAAGTGCTGGGCGGTCTCGGCGTGGCCATCATCTCCACCTCCAAAGGTGTGATGAGCGACCGCGATGCCCGCAAGCAGGGCGTCGGCGGCGAAGTGCTCGCTTACGTCTACTGATCAGGGAGGTTGATCCATGTCTCGTATTGGTAAAGCGCCGATTCCCGTGCCGGGCGGCGTCACCGTCACCCTCAGCGGCCTCGACGTCAAAGTCAAAGGCCCCAAAGGTGAACTGAGCCGCACCCTCCCCGACGGTGTGACCATTGCCCAGGACGGCAGCACCCTCGTGGTGGCTCCCGCCAGCGACAACCGCCGCTCCCGCGAGCGTCACGGTCTCTGCCGCACCCTCGTCGCCAACATGGTGGAAGGGGTGAGCCAGGGCTACACCCGCAAGCTTGAGATCGTGGGCGTGGGCTACCGCGCCGCCGTTCAAGGCAAGAAGCTGGTGGTGAGCGCTGGCTACAGCCACCAGGTGGAGATGGTGCCTCCCGACGGCGTGACCTTCGCCGTGGATGGCAACACCACCGTGCTCGTTTCCGGTGCCGACAAGGAACTGGTGGGCAACGAAGCAGCCAAGGTTCGCGCTATTCGTCCGCCTGAGCCCTACAAGGGCAAGGGCATCAAGTACGAGGGCGAACGCATCCTGCGCAAGGCCGGTAAGACCGGTAAGAAATGAGGTCTGCCTGAGCGTCGTTACCCTGTACTGCCATGTCCACACTGTCCCGCAAGCAGCAGACGCAGAAACGCCACCGGCGTCTGCGTCGCAATCTCTCCGGCACTGCCGCGCGTCCGCGCCTGGCCGTGTTCCGCTCCAACAATCACATCTACGCGCAGGTCATCGACGACGACGCGCAGAGCACCCTCTGCTCTGCCTCCACCGTCGATAAAGAGCTGCGCACCAGCGTCTCCGCCGGCGCCACCTGCGACGCCTCCGTCGCCGTTGGCCAGCTGGTCGCCAAGCGTGCCCTCGCCAAGGGCATCCAACAGGTGGTCTTCGATCGAGGCGGCAACCTGTACCACGGCCGTGTCAAGGCCCTGGCTGACGCCGCCCGGGAAGCGGGCCTTCAGTTCTGATCCCTGCTCTCACCATGACCGAAACCAACGACCAGATCCAGTCCAACGACATCCCGGGCGCGGCTGATGTTCCTGCTGCGGCCGAAGGCCAGCAGGAGCGCCGTGGTGGCCGGGGCGAGGGCCGGGGTGACCGCCGCGGCGGTGGCCGCGGTCGCGACAACCGCCGGGGCCAGGAGCGTGACTCCGAATGGCAAGAGCGCGTGGTGCAGATCCGCCGCGTCTCCAAGACCGTGAAGGGCGGTAAGAAGATGAGCTTCCGGGCCATCGTTGTTGTCGGCAACGAGAAGGGCCAGGTGGGCGTGGGCGTCGGCAAGGCCGGCGATGTGATCGGTGCCGTCCGCAAGGGCGTGGCCGATGGCAAGAAGCACCTGGTGAAGGTGCCCCTCACCCGTCACTCCTCGATCCCCACCCAGGGCAACGGTCGCGACGGCGCCGCCAGCGTGCTGATCCGCCCCGCCGCTCCGGGTACCGGTGTGATCGCGGGTGGTTCGATCCGCACGGTGCTGGAGCTCGCCGGCATCAAGAACGTGCTGGCCAAGCGCCTCGGCTCGAAGACCCCCCTCAACAACGCCCGCGCCGCCATGGATGCCCTGGCTGGCCTGCGCACCCACAAGGAGACCGCCAAGGAGCGTGGCATCTCCCTCGAGCAGATCTACTCCTGAGGATTGCCATGACGTCGCTCAATCTCCAATCCCTCGCCCCCCAGAAGGGCGCCCGTCGCCGCAAGCTCCGCAAGGGCCGTGGCATCGCCGCCGGCCAGGGTGCCAGCTGCGGTTTCGGGATGCGCGGTCAGAAGTCCCGCTCGGGTCGTCCCACCCGTCCGGGCTTCGAAGGTGGTCAGATGCCTCTGTACCGCCGGGTGCCGAAGCTCAAGCACTTCACCGTGATCAACCCCAAGAACTTCACGGTGATCAACGTGGGCAAGCTGGCTGAGATCAAGGCCGGCAGCACCGTCAACATCGACACCCTCGTGAAGGACGGCATCGTCACCAGCCCCAAGCACCCCCTGAAAGTGCTGGGCACCGGTGATCTGAAGGTGAAGCTCACCGTTCAGGCCGCCGCCTTCACCGCCAGCGCCCGCGAGAAGATCGAGGCCGCCGGTGGTACCTGCGAAGTGATCTGAGCTTCGGCTTGGTTCTGACCCCGACCCATTAGCGTCGGTGCCGCCTGGCGGAGCCTTCCGGCTTCACCAGGCGGTTTTTTGTTCTCCCTTCTCCGCCCGCCCGCCATGCTCGTCAGCCGGGGTCGCAACCCCAGTGCCGGTGAAATCCTCACCCAGCTGATTCAGGCCAAGGATCTGCGCAATCGCGTGCTGATCACCCTGGGCCTGCTGCTGCTGGTGCGCCTGGGGATCTATATCCCGGTGCCCGGCATCGACCGGGTTGCCTTCCAGGATTTCATCGCCCGTGGCGGCCAGCTGATCGGCTTCCTCGACATCTTCACCGGCGGTGGTATCTCCACCCTCGGCGTATTCGGCCTGGGGATCCTGCCGTTCATCAACGCCTCGATCATCCTGCAGCTGCTCACCTCGGCACTCCCCCAGCTCGAAGACCTGCAGAAGAACGAAGGTGAGGCCGGTCGCCGCAAGATCGCCCAGTACACCCGCTATGTGGCGCTGGGCTGGGGCATCCTGCAGAGCATCGTGTTCGCCCTGATCCTGCGGCCCTACGCGCTTGCCGGCACGTCGGATCTGGTGTTCGTGCTGCAAACGGCCGTCGCCCTGGTGACGGGCTCGATGGTGGTGATGTGGATCAGTGAAGTGATCACCGAGCGCGGCATTGGCCAGGGCGCCTCGCTGGTGATCTACCTCAACATCGTGGCCACCCTGCCTCGGGCGCTTGGCTCCACGATCGAGCTGGCCCAGAGCGGCGACCGCAGCACCGTGGGCGGCATCGTGGTGCTCGTGGCGGTGTTCCTGGTCACGATCGTGGGCATCGTGTGCGTGGAGGAGGGCAACCGCCGTATCCCCATCGTGAGCGCCAAGCGCCAGGTGGGTGGCGCCAGCCTCTCGGCCCGCCAGAGCTACCTGCCGCTCAAGCTCAACGCCGGCGGCGTGATGCCGATCATCTTTGCTTCGGCCGTGGTGTTCCTGCCGCTCACCATCGCCAACATCACCAAGCAGCCCTGGCTGATCAACATCGCCTCAGCCCTCAGCCCCAACAGCGGCACCCCCTGGGTGTATGCGCTGCTGTTCTTTGCGCTGATCATCGGCTTCTCCTTCTTCTACGCCACCCTCACCATCAACCCGGTGGATGTGGCCACCAACCTCAAGCGCTCCGGTGTGGCGATCCCTGGCGTGCGCCCCGGCTCCGCCACTGCCACCTACCTCAGCGGTGTGCAGAACCGCCTCACCCTGCTCGGCGCCCTATTCCTCGGGGCTGTGGCGATCATCCCTTCGGCCGTGGAATCGGCCACCCAGGTGAAAACCTTCCAGGGCCTCGGTGCCACCAGCCTGCTGATCCTGGTGGGTGTGGCCATCCAAACCGCCAAGCAGCTGCAAACCGCCGTGATCTCTCAGCGCTACGAGGGCATGGTGCGCCAGTGAGCCTGGGCCGCGCCCTCAGCCTTCCCTTCTTCTCTCCTACCTGTTTCCGTCGTTCGCAGTCGTCGTCATGAAGCAACGCCTTCTCTTCCTCGGCCCCCCTGGCGCCGGCAAGGGCACCCAGGCTCAGCGCCTCGCTGAGAGCCAGGGGCTGCTGCACCTCTCCACCGGCGATCTGCTGCGGGCCGAAGTGGCCGCCGGCAGTGACCTGGGCAAGGAAGCCGAAGCGGTGATGGCCCGCGGCGAGCTGGTGAGCGATGCGCTGGTATTGGCAATCGTGCGCAGCCGGTTGCAGGCCCACAGCGGCGGTTGGTTGCTCGATGGCTTCCCCCGCAATGTGGCCCAGGCCGATGCCCTGGCGGCGCTGCTCGAGGAGCTGGGCCAGCAGATCGAGCTGGTGGTGCTGATGGAACTGGATGATGCGGTGCTGGTGCAGCGCCTCCTCTCCCGCGGCCGCGCCGACGACAACGAGGAGGTGATCCGTCACCGCCTGGAGGTGTACCGCCAGCAGACCGAGCCCCTGATCGCCTACTACCGCGAGCGTGGCCTGATCGCTCCTGTGGAAGCAGCCGGCACCGTGGAGGAGATCGGAGCGCGGATCGCCGCGGTGCTGGGTTGACCCTTGTGGTAGGGTCGTCGTTTGCAAAATTGGAGAGACCGCTCCCATGAAGGTGCGTGCCTCGGTCAAGAAAATGTGCGACAAGTGCCGTGTGATTCGTCGCCACGGCCGGGTGATGGTGATCTGCGCCAACCCCAAGCACAAACAGCGCCAGGGTTGATCCCTGGTTGAGTCTTGCCATCGGCCTACGGGCCAACCCCTCCCCTGCTCACCCCATCGTTAGTTTCTGTGGCTCGGATTGCCGGCGTTGATATTCCTCGCGACAAGAGGATCGAAATCGCCCTCACCTACGTGTACGGGATCGGCCTGACCACGGCCAAGAAAATCCTGGCCAAAACCGGTGTCAACCCTGACACCCGCGTCAAAGACCTCGACGACGCCGACGTGCAGAAGCTGCGCGGCGCCGCTGAGGGCTACACCCTGGAAGGCGACCTGCGCCGCCAGGAAGGCATGGCCATGAAGCGCCTGCAGGACATCGGCTGCGTGCGCGGTCGTCGTCACCGTGCCGGCCTGCCCGTGCGTGGTCAGCGCACCCGCACCAATGCCCGCACCCGTCGCGGCGCCCGTAAGACCGTTGCCGGTAAGAAGAAGTAAGGCCTGACCTGCTTCTGGCCAACGGCCATCGCTTTTGCACCTGCCGAGCTGTCCCCATAGGGACCGCGCGTCACCAGGTTGCCCCCCTCAGTTCCCTGATCACCTCCCTGCAGCAGCAGGGCTCTAACCCATGGCCAAGCCCGCCAAGAAATCCGGCGCGAAGAAAACGAAGCGCAATGTGCCCAACGGTGTGGCGCACATTCAGAGCACCTTCAACAACACCATCGTTTCGATCACCGATACCGCCGGTGAAGTGATCTCCTGGAGCTCCGCAGGAGCCAGCGGTTTCAAGGGCGCCCGTAAAGGCACCCCCTTCGCCGCCCAGACCGCCGCAGAAGCAGCCGCCCGTCGCGCCCTTGAGCAGGGGATGCGCCAGATCGAGGTGCTGGTGCGCGGTCCTGGTTCTGGCCGTGAAACCGCCATCCGTGCCCTGCAGGTGGCAGGTCTGGAGATCACCCTGATTCGCGACGTCACCCCTCTGCCCCACAACGGCTGCCGCCGCTCCAAGCGTCGCCGGGTCTGATCCGACGCCTTGCCCCGCCCCAGAGGGGGCTCCTCCTCTTCTTTCGAGCTTCAGACCGTGTTGCAGTACCAGATCGATCGGGTTGAACACCAGATCGCCGACGACCGTTCCCAGACCGGCGTCTTTGTGATCGGCCCCCTTGAGCGGGGTCAGGCCATCACCCTCGGCAACTCCCTGCGCCGCGTGCTGATGGGAGCCCTCGAGGGCAGCGCCATCACGGCCGTGCGCATCGCCGGCGTGAACCACGAATACGCCACCGTTCCCGGTGTGCGCGAAGACGTTCTCGACATCCTGCTCAACTGCAAGGACATCGCCGTCAGCAGCCGCACCCGCGAACTCGAAATCGGTCGTCTGGTGGCCAACGGCCCCTGCACCGTGACCGCTTCTGACCTGCAGTTCTCCTCGCAGGTGAGCGTGATCGACGGCGATCGTCCGATCGCCACCGTGGCCGATGGCTACAGCCTCGAGCTGGAAGTGCATGTGGAGCGCGGTGTGGGCTATCGCCCTGTGGATCGCCGCACGGAAGACACCAGCGCCATCGATCTGCTGCAGATCGATGCTGTGTTCATGCCGGTGCGCCGCGTGAACTACAGCGTGGATGAAACCGCTGTGGGTGAGGGCGGCTCTGCCCGTGAGCGCCTCCGTCTCGAAATTGAGACCGACGGCTCCGTCACCCCTGACGACGCCATGGCTCAGGCGGCCAATCAGCTGATCGCGCTGTTCCAGCCCCTGGCCAGCCTCACCATGGTGGATGAGCCCGGCCTTGAGCCGGAGCCCTCCGCTGAAGCGCAGATCCCCCTCGAGGAGCTGAACCTCTCGGTTCGCGCCTACAACTGCCTGAAGCGCGCCCAGGTCAACTCCGTGTCCGACCTGATGGGCTTCAGCTACGAAGATCTGCTGGAGATCAAGAACTTCGGCTCCAAGTCGGCCGATGAGGTGATTGAAGCGCTCGAGCGCATCGGCATCTCCCTGCCCCAGAGCCGCACCAGCGCCTGATCGAGCGCGCGTCGCTCCTGTCCTGTTAACGCCACCCCACCGCATCCGTCATGCGCCACCAGTGCCGAGTTCCCAAGCTGGGACGCCCCGCCGACCAACGCAAAGCAATGCTGCGCGCCCTCACCACGCAGCTGATCCGCGAAGGTCGCCTCACCACCACCAAAGCCCGTGCCAAGGCCCTGCGCGATGAAGCCGAGCGCATGATCAGCCTGGCCAAGGACGGCAGCCTCGCTGCCCGTCGCCGTGCCATCGGCTACATCTACGACAAGCAGCTGGTGCACGCCCTGTTCGACAAGGCCCAAGAGCGCTACGGCGACCGCAACGGCGGTTACACCCGCATCATCCGCACCGTGCCCCGCCGCGGCGACAATGCCGAGATGGCGATCATCGAGCTGGTCTGATCGGGGTTGATCCCGTTGATTGCTTGCAACCTTCAGCCGCGCAGACCCCAGGGCCTGCGCGGCTTTGTTGTGGCGGCCGTTGTGCCGTTGCTGCTTCGGCATGCTGATGCCCGCTGATCCCTCTGCCGCTGGCGGCCTGCGCCGTATTGCCCTCTGCCTGCAGTACGACGGCTCAGCCTTCTGCGGCTGGCAGAAGCAGCCCCGCGACCCCAGCGTGCAGGAGACCTTGGAGGCGGCGATCGCGGCCCTCGATCCAGGGGGCCCAGCTCGCACCCAGGCCGCCGGGCGCACCGATACGGGCGTGCACGCCGCTGGCCAGGTGGTGCATTGCGATGTGGCCGGCCCCATCCCCGCCCAGCGCTGGCCCGCTGCCTTGAATGGCCGCCTGCCCGCCAGCATTCGCGTGCGCGCCGGCGTGGAGGTGCCGCCCGATTGGCACGCCTGCTTCAGCGCCAGCTACCGCCGCTACCGCTACACCCTCTACAACGCGCGGCTGCCCAACTTGTTTCTCGCCCCCTGGAGCTGGCACCGCTACCAGCAGCGCCTGGATGAGCAGCGGATGCGCCTGGCCCTCGAGGGCATGCTCGGGGAGCACGATTTCGCCGCCTTCGAGCGGGCCGGCAGCGCTCGCTCCCATTCGCGCACCACGTTGCAGGAGGTGCGGGTGGAGCGCCGCGGCGACCTGATCGAGGTGGAGCTGCAGGCGTCCGGCTTCCTGTACGGCATGGTGCGCCTGGTGATGGGCCAGCTGGTGGCCGTGGGTGAGCAGCGCCTCAGCCTGGAGGCCTTCGAGCAGCGCTGGCGCACCGGTGCCCGCCACGAGGTGAAGGAAGCAGCGCCGCCCCACGGGCTGTGCCTGCTGCGGGTGGGGTATCCCACGCCGGTGTTCCCTGAGGCTGCCTGGTATGATTGCCAACCGCGGTATTTGCTGGAGTGTTCCGACTCTCCGCCCCGCGCCTGAGCAGGCTCTCCGCGATGGGGGCGTGACAGGCGGCGAGGTAGGGTCGCTCCACGAGCTTCAGACGTCCGAGTGATCGGATGCCCTGCCGTCCCAGTCCAGACCTTCCGTCCAGACGCCCTGTCCCGCCCCTCTGCTCCCTTTGAGCAGTGGAGCTCTTACCGATCCGGCCCGCCGGTGCGATGAACAAGACTCTCGTTCCCCCTCAGGATCCCTCCAGTCGCCAGTGGTATCTGGTGGATGCTGAGAACCAGACCCTCGGCCGTCTCGCCAGCGAAGTGGCATCGGTGCTTCGGGGCAAGAACAACCCCAACTTCGCTCCTCACCTTGATGCCGGCGACTTTGTCGTGGTGATCAATGCTGAGAAGGTGAAGGTGAGTGGCAACAAGTTCACCGAGAAGGTCTACCGCCGTCACTCGGGTCGTCCCGGTGGCATGAAGACCGAATCCTTCGCTGCTCTGCAGGCCCGCATCCCCGAGCGGATCATCGAGAAGGCCGTGAAGGGCATGCTCCCCCACAACGCCCTCGGTCGCCAGCTGTTCCGCAAGCTGAAGGTGTACAAGGGTGCTGAGCACCCCCACGCCGCCCAGCAGCCCAAGGCCCTCGCCCTCGATCCCGCCGCTTCCGCCCAATGAGCACCAACTCCGTCGTCTACTGGGGAACCGGCCGCCGCAAGACAGCTGTCGCTCGCGTGCGCGTGGTTCCCGGCACCGGCACCGTGACCATCAACGGTCGCCCCGGTGACAACTACCTCAACTACAACCCCGTTTACCTGGCGGCCGTCACCGCTCCGCTGCAGACCCTGGGTCTGGCCAGCGAGTACGACATCCTGGTGAACGTGCGCGGCGGTGGCCTCACCGGCCAGGCCGATGCGATCAAGCAGGGCGCTGCCCGTGCGCTGTGCGAGCTCTCCCCCGAGAACCGCAAGCCCCTCAAGACCGAAGGCCACCTCAGCCGCGACCCCCGCGCCAAGGAGCGTCGTAAGTACGGCCTGAAGAAAGCCCGTAAGGCTCCTCAGTTCTCCAAGCGCTGATTCCGCTTCAGCTCCTCAGCTCCGTATTCGTCATGCCGAAGGCCGAAATTCATCCCACCTGGTATCCCGATGCCAAGGTGATCTGCAACGGAGAGGTGGTGATGACCACCGGCTCCACCTCGCCCGAACTCCACGTGGATGTGTGGAGCGGCAACCACCCCTTCTATACCGGCACCCAGAAGATCCTCGACACCGAGGGTCGTGTGGATCGCTTCATGCGCAAGTACGGCATGGGTGGTGCAGCTGCTGCCGATGCCAAGGCCGACGCCAAGGCCTGAGCGGTGCTTTTCTGATCTCTGCAGCGCCTGTGCTGTGGTGTTGAGCATGAGCCGGGTGCTTCAGGGCATCCGGCTTTTTGCTGTTCATCCCCCGATCGCCTGATCCTGTTCTGCGCCCGGTTCCCTGTCGGGCCCGTCTCCTTCCAGCATGGATGCCTCCTTTCTGAGCGAGCGCCTCGACGCGGCGCGCACCACCTTCGACACGCTCGAGCGGCAGCTGGCAGACCCGGATGTGGCCGCCAATCCCGCTCAGCTGGAGCCGATTGCCCGGGAGCGGGCCCGGCTCGAGCCGCTGGTGATGGGTTACGACGAACTGCAGACCCTGCGCGGCCAGGAGCAGCAGGCGCGTGAGTTGCTGCGCGAGAGCCGCGGCGATCTCGACCTCGAGGCCCTGGCCCAGGAGGAACTGGCCGACCTCGCCACTCGCATTGCTGCCCTGGAGGAGCAGCTCACCCTGGCCCTGTTGCCGCGCGACCCACGCGATGAGCGCAGCGTGATGCTGGAGATCCGCGCGGGTGCCGGCGGCGATGAAGCGGCGCTCTGGGCCGGTGATCTGGCGCGCATGTACGAGCGCTATGCCCAGGCCGTGGGCTGGAAGGTGCAGCCGGTGAGCGCGTCTGAGGCCGAGCTTGGCGGCTACAAGGAACTGATCCTGGCGATCAAGGGCGATGGTGTGTTCAGCCAGCTGAAATTCGAGGCCGGCGTGCACCGGGTGCAGCGGGTGCCGGCCACCGAATCCCAGGGACGGGTGCACACCTCCACCGCCACGGTGGCAGTGATGCCGGAGGCCGATCCAGTGGAGGTGCAGATCGATCCCGGCGATCTGGAGATCAGCACGGCCCGCTCTGGTGGTGCCGGCGGCCAGAACGTGAACAAGGTGGAAACCGCGGTGGATCTGCTGCACAAGCCCACCGGCATCCGCGTGTTCTGCACCCAGGAGCGCTCACAGCTGCAAAACCGGGAGCGGGCCCTGGAGATCCTGCGGGCCAAGCTCTACGAACGCGAGCTGGCAGCGGCCAACGCCGAGGAGCGCTCCGCCCGCCTGGCGCAGGTGGGCACGGGCGACCGCAGCGAAAAAATCCGCACCTACAACTACAAAGACAACCGCACCACCGATCACCGCCTCGGCCGCAACTTCTCGCTGGAGCCGGTGCTGCAGGGGCAGCTGGCGGAGCTGATCGGGGCTTGTGTGTCGGCCGATCAGCGGCGGCAGCTGGAGGAGCTGGCGCAGCAGGCCGGGGGCTGATCCTCGGCTGCGCTCAGGCGGCGAGCTCCTGGCCGCTGTCGTCCCAGCCCTGCACGTATTTGGCCCATTCGCGGTGTTGGCCGCGGGCCATCTGGCGCTGCGCTTCAAACAAGGGCCCGCTGAGCGGCCGCCGCGGTGGTTGCAGCAGCACCATGCCCGCTTCGCGGGGGGTGCGGTTGCCCTTGTGCACGTTGCAGCGCAGGCAGGCGGTGGTCACGTTGTCCCAGCTGTGGCTGCCGCCGCGGCTGCGGGGCATCACATGATCGATGGAGAGGCGTTCGCTTTCGCTGCCGCAGTACTGGCAACGGTGGCCGTCGCGCTGGAACAGGTTGCGGCGGGTGAGCGGCAGGGCCCGGAAGGGCACGCGCACGAACTGGCGCAGCCGGATCACCGTGGGCCGATGCAGGCCGGGGCGCAGCTGCAGATCCGCCGCGTGCTCGAGCCCTTCCGCCTTCCCTTTCAGCACCATCACGGTGGCGCGCCGCCAGCTCGTGATGTTGAGCGGCTCGTAGGAGGCGTTGAGAACCAGCACGTGGCCCATGGGAGAGGCCCCCTGGCAGCCCTGGAATTGCTCGCCATGCTAGGGGCCTTCATCTGGAATGCGATGCATCCCCGCTTACGCTTTCCGCGACGCCCCGCCGGATGACAGAAGCCTCCCCGGCCATCAGCCCCTCCGCTCAGCCCTGGCCCCATCCGCGCCAGCGGGCCTGGGTGGAGGTGTGCGAAGCGGCGGTGCAGGCCAATGCCCGCAGCCTGCGGCGCTCGCTGGCGCCAGGCTGCAGCCTGATGGCGGTGGTGAAAGCGGATGGCTATGGCCATGGCGCGGTGCCGGTGGCCCGGGCCGCCGCCGCCGGTGGCGCCAGCAGTTTCGGTGTGGCCACCCTGCAGGAGGGTGTGGAGCTGCGCCAGGCGGGTTTGCGCCAGCCGGTGCTGGTGCTCGGCAACCTCACCCAGCCCGAGGAGTTGCGCGCCTGCCTGCACTGGCAGTTGATGCCCACCCTCAGCGGCATGCGCGAGGCCCTGCTCTGCCAGAACCTGGCGGCGGGCAGCGGCCGGCCCATGGCGGTGCAACTGAAGCTGGATACGGGCATGGCCCGCCTGGGAGCCCCCTGGCAAGACGGGCGCCGCATCGTGGAAGCCATTTCGGCCCTGGAGGCGGTGCAGCTGGCGGGGCTCTATTCCCACCTGGCGGATGCCGATGCTCCTGGCCTGGGCCTGGATCCGCTCACCCGCCAGCAGCAGGAGCGCTTTGAGGAGGTGCTCACCGCGGTGCAGCAGGCCGGCCTCAGCTGCGGCAGCCGCCATCTGGCCAATTCCGCCGGCACCTTGCGCACCGCCCAGCTCCACTACGACATGGTGCGCGTGGGGCTGGCGCTCTACGGCCAGCGGCCGGCGGCCCATCTGGGGGGCAGCCTGGTGCTGCAGCCGGCGATGCAGGTGCGGGCGCGGGTGAGCCTGATCCGCGAGGTGCCGGCGGGCACGGGCGTGAGCTATGGCCATCGCTTCACCACCCAGCGCCCCAGCCGCCTGGCGGTGGTGAGCATCGGCTACGCCGATGGCGTGCCGCGCCTGCTCTCCAACCGCCTGCAGGTGCTGCATCGGGGTCGGCGGATTCCCCAGGTGGGGGCGATCACGATGGATCAGCTGGTGCTCGATGCCACCGATGCCCCGGAGCTGGATCAGGGCAGCGTGGTGACGCTGCTCGGTAGCGATGGCGGCGAGCGCATCGATCCGCTGGCCTGGAGTGATCCCTGCGGCACGATCCCCTGGGAAATCCTCTGCGGCTTCAAGCATCGGCTGCCGCGCCTGCCCGCCGTGGGGCCTGGCGGCTGATAAGCTCAGCGGGCCGCTGGAGAGGTGGCTGAGTGGTTGAAAGCGGCTCCCTGCTAAGGAGTTACAGGAGGCAACTTCTGTCGAGGGTTCGAATCCCTCCCTCTCCGTTCCAGGTGTGAAGCCTGAGCAAAAAGCCCCCTCGAGCAGGGGGCTTTTTGCTGCGTTGCGGCCCTGGTTCCCCCGCCGCGGCCCTCAGGCCGCCAGCAGTTGGCGGCAGAGCTCGGGCAGCAGCTGCGCATCGTTCGCACGGGCTTTGCCTTCGCTGAACACCACCAGCAGCGTCGGCGCCATCACTTCGGCTTCCACGTAGGCCGCATCGTGGCGGGCTTGGCTCATCCAGCCGGCCTTGCTCCACAGCCGCGCGCCCTCCGGTAGCCCTTCGCCGAGGAAGCCATCCACCTGGTTCTCCGGATCAGCGCGGCGCTCGCCGGGATCGAGGCTGCGGGCCAGCAGATCGCGCATGCGCTGGCAGGCCGGAGGCGACACCAGGGCTCCGGCCATCACCCCATGCAGCAACCGCGCGCAGAAATCGCTGCTGAGGCGGTTGCGGTTCTCCAGAGCCGGCCCATAGAACTGGCGCTCCCGGCCGTAGGGCCCATCACCCCAGGTTTTCTGGCAGGCATTGCAGCCTTTCCATTCCGGCCAACCGAGCTGCTCACACCATTGATTCACCAGTTGGCGTTGCAGGCCCCAGCGCTGGAAGGCCTCCTCGGGCAGCTCCGGCCCGCTGGTGGTGCCGGTGAGCAGATCCAGCACCAGGCCGGTGGCGTCGTTGCTGGAGTCGCGGATCATGTCGGCGAGGGCGCGGCGCAGCTCCGGCGTGTCGTCGATCAGCTGGCGCTGCAGCCAGGCTTCGGCGGCCACCAGGTAGAGCAGCTTCACCACGCTGGCGGGATAGCGGGCCTGATCCCCTCGCCAGCTGGCTCCAGTGGGTTGATCAGACCAGAACTGGGCCAGATCGCTGCGGGGCGAGGCGCTATCGATCAAGGAGCTGCTGTAGCGCACCCAGCTGATCGACACCTGCTCGCGCAACCCCGGGCGGCCATCGGCCTCAAGGGCCGCCAGGCTGGCCTCGAGCTGTTGGGCCATCGCCCCATCCGGGCAGTAGAACGCCATCGCAGCCAAAGGGGGCAATGGCGAGATTAGGGAGGTTGGCCGAAGGCACACCGGTGGCCCTGGAGCTGTTGCAGCCCGGCAGCAGCTGGCGGCTCACGGCGCCGGCGGATCTCACCAGCCATTGGCAGGGGCCTGGCCTGGCCACCCAGGCAGCGGCCGGCCGGGGGTTCAGCGTGGTGGAACCGCTGCAGCCCGGGCGCCAGCGGCTGCGGGTGCGCCTGCTGGAAGACGGCTATCCCGGTTGGCTTGATCCGCGGCAGGTGCTGGGCCATGCCCGCGCCTGCCGGCCGCCGCAGCCGCGGCTGCTGGAGGCCGGCCAGATCACAGCGGCGTTGCCGGCGGTGCTGGCCTTTGCGGAGCGGGCGCGCCAGCAGCCGAATCACTATTTATGGGGCGGCACCCTCGGGCCGGATTTCGATTGCTCCGGTTTGATCCAGGCCGCCTTCGCCCAGGCCGGCATCTGGCTCCCGCGCGACGCGTATCAGCAGGAACGCTTCTGCCAGCCCGTGGCGGTGGCGCCGGGTTGCTACAGCCTGCTGCGCCCCGGCGATCTGATCTTCTTTGGGCGGCCGCAGCGCTGCACCCACGTGGGGCTGTATGTGGGAGGCGGCCGCTACCTGCACAGCTCCGGCCGTGAACACGGCCGCAACGGCATCGGCCTCGATGGCCTCGATCCGCAGCTGCTCGATCCCGTGAGCGTGCACTACCGCCTAGAACTGCGCGGCGCCGGCCGTGTGATCCGCTGCCACGACGGCAGCACCCTGCCCTGATGGCCATGCTGCTCTCCCTGCTCCTGATCCTGCTGATCACGGCCGTGGGCTGGTGGCTGGCGGAGCGCACCGCCTGGGGGCGGCAGCTGGGCACCACGATGCTCGTGCTGCTGCTGGGGCTGCTGGTGAGCAATCTCAGCGGGGTGAAACCTCAGGCTGAGGCGGCGGCCTGGATCAATGGCCCGCTTACGTCGCTGGCGATCGCGCTGCTGCTGCTGGCGGTGGACCTGCGCCGCCTCTGGCCGGATGCCCGCCGGCTGCTGGTGCCGTTCCTGATGGCCGTGGTGTGCACGCTGCTGGCTGCGTTGATCGGCGGTTGGTTGTTGCAGCCGCTGCTGGGGCCGGGCCGCAGCGTGTTGGCGGGGATGTTTACGGCCACGTTCACGGGCGGGAGCCTTAATTTCGTGTCGGTGGCGCGGGCGCTGCAGCCGCCGGAAGCGCTGCTGGCGGTGGCCACCACGGCGGATTACGTGGTGTTTGCGGCCTGGTTTGCCGTGAGCTTGGCGCTGGCCCGGCGTCAGGGGCGGCCATCCGCGGGCGCGCCGGCGTCAGCCCCGGCCGCCCCTGCGGAGCGTTGGTTGGCCGCGGATGGTGGTTGGTGGCAGGGCCTGCTCTGGGGCCTGGCGGTGCTGTTGCTCTCGAACACACTCACGGCAGCGCTGCAGCGCGTTTGGCCGGCGCTGCCCTCAATCCTGGTGCTCACCACCCTCACGTTGCTGGCGGCGCAGCTGCCCGCTGCCTCGAGCCGCCGCGGTTGCTACGGCCTCGGTTTGCTGCTGATCCAGCCCTTCTTCACGGTGATGGGCCTCAGCTCCCCGGTGGGAGCGCTGCTGGGGGAGGGCTTGCCGGTGCTGGCCTATGCCGCGCTGATCGTGGCGTTGCAGGGGCTGGGGCTGCTGGTGCTGCGCCGCTGGCGCGGCTGGGGCCTGGGTGAAACGTTGGTGGCGTCGCAGGCCTCGATCGGTGGGCCGAGCACAGCACTGGCCCTGGCTACCGCCATCGGCCGCGCCGAGCTGGCCTTGCCTGCGGTGGCGATTGGTTTGCTGGGATACCTGCTCGGCACCTACTTGGGGCTGTTGGCAGCCGCGCTGTTGGCCTAGGTTCCAGCCAGCCTCAGCTGCCGGATGCACCCCACCACCGAGCCCGGTTCAGCGTTGGCGAGCCAGCCTGAGCTCTCGATCGTGGTGCCCCTCTTCAATGAAGAGGAGAGCCTGCCGCTCTTGGTGGCACGGCTGCTCGAAGCGCTGCGGCCGCTGGGGCGCAGCTTTGAGCTGGTGCTGGTGGACGACGGCTCCAGCGATGGCACTGCCGCGGTGTTGCGCCAGCTGGCGGCGGCGACCCCGGAGCTGGTGGCGGTGCTGCTGCGCCGCAACTACGGCCAAACGCCAGCGATGTCGGCCGGGTTTGATGTGAGCCGCGGCCGGGTGATCATCACGCTCGATGGCGATCTGCAGAACGATCCGGCCGATATCCCGATGCTGCTCGAGCAGCTCGAGCAGGGGTTTGATCTGGTGAGCGGCTGGCGCCACCAGCGCCAGGACAACGCCGTGAGCCGCCTGCTGCCCAGCAAGATCGCCAACCGCCTGATCGCCCGGGTGACGGGCGTGAAGCTGCACGATTACGGCTGCTCACTCAAGGCCTACCGCCGTGAGCTGGTGGAGGACATGAACCTCTACGGCGAGCTCCACCGCTTCCTGCCGGCGCTGGCCTACATCGAGGGCGCGCGCATCAGCGAGGTGAAGGTGAATCACAACGCCCGCCAGTTTGGGCAGAGCAAATACGGCATCGATCGCACCTTCCGCGTGCTGATGGATCTGCTCACGGTGTGGTTCATGAAGCGCTTCCTCACCCGGCCGATGTACGTATTCGGCTTCGGCGGCCTGGTGGGGATCGCCATCGGCTCGCTGCTCAGCGCCTATCTGCTGGTGGAGAAGCTGATGGGCGCCGAGATCGGCAACCGGCCGCTCCTGCTGGTGGCCGTGCTGGCGCTGATCGCCGGTGTGCAGCTGTTCTGCTTCGGCCTGCTGGCGGAGCTGCAGATGCGCACCTATCACGAAAGCCAGGGGCGGCCGATTTATCGGGTGCGTGAAACGTTGCGGGGCGGCTTGGCTGCAGCGAGCTGAGGGCCGAGCTGCAGCGCGGCCGAACTGCGCCCTCGGAAGTGGGCCATCGCTGCTGCCGCCAGGGCGGCCACCTGCTGATCGCTGTCGCGCAGGCCGCGGCGGATCAGGGGCAGCGTGTCGCGGTGCTGCCAGGCGTTGCACACCGCCAGGGCCTGGCGGCGCGGTTCGCCGCCCTGCTGGAACTGGCGCTCCAGCTGTGCCAGCAGTTGCCGGCGGCCGCGCTGATCAGCGGCAGTGGGCAGGGCAACGGCGCTGCTGCCCTGGCTGGCGGCTTCGGTGCTGCTGGCGTCGTCGCTGGGGCGCGGCAGCACCAATTCCATTTGGCTGCGGTTGAGGGCCGCCACCGCGGAGGCATCGGTGGAACGCAGGATCTTCGGGCGCGGCCGCCCAAGCAGCCAGCAGGCCGCGATCACGGCGGCGATGGCTGCACCAGAGAGGGCCTGGGTCATCGGTCTGAACTTTTATGTCGCCCCTTCCGCCGCCCGAGAGCAGGTTTGGAAGAGCTCCTTACAGTGCCGAACGGTAGCTGTATTGGCCCACGCTGATGACCGGAGACTTCGTCGCCGCCTGGATGCCCTCGGTGTTCGTGCCCCTTGTCGGGATCCTGGCTCCTGCGGTGGCCATGGCCCTGCTGTTCAACGTGATCGAAGCCCGCGACTGAGCCGTCGCCGCTTCATCGCCGCCAACCACCTCCCTTCCACCGATGACCGTGACCCCCGTCGCCGACCCCTGCGTCGGCAATCTGGCCACTCCTGTCAACAGCAGCTACTTCAGCCGCGCCTTCCTGAACGCGCTGCCGGCCTATCGCCCTTCCCTCTCTCCCAACCGCCGCGGTTTGGAAGTGGGCATGGCCCATGGCTTCTTCCTCTACGGCCCCTTCGCCATCACCGGCCCCCTGCGCGCCACTGAATACGCCAGCACCGCCGGTCTGCTGGCGGCTGTGGGCCTGGTGTCGATCCTCACCGTGTGCCTCTCGATCTACGGCACCGCTGGCCGCGGCCCCAACGTGCAGCCCGCTGACGCCACCATCGACAACCCCCCTGCCGACCTGTTCACCAAGGCTGGTTGGGCTGAGTTCGCCAGTGGCTTCTGGCTCGGCGGTTGCGGCGGTGCCGCCTTCGCCTGGTTCCTCGCCGGCACCAGCATCGTGGCCCCCCTGGTGAACATCGCCGGTGGTGTGTGGAGCGTGGGCTGAGTTCAGGCCCGCTCTTTTGCCTTCAAGCCCCGCCAGTGCGGGGCTTTTTGATTGGCTTGGTAACGGCATCCTGCCCGCCCCCGATGCGACCGAGTTCCGCGAGCAGCATCGGTAGATCCACCGCGAGAACGGCGAGCACTGGGTTCACTGGCAGCAGCAGATTGAGCAGCACCACGCTGATGTGTGGTGCCAGCACCAGGGCGAGGTTGCGGCGATGGCGCTGCGTGGCGTCCCAGGCGATGGCCTGGCAGGCCACCAGGCGGCCGATCGCTTCGGGCCGCAGCACCAGATCGGCGTTTTCACTGCTCAGGCCGTGCTCCCTGCTGAGCAGCTCGATGGACAGGTCGGCCTGCGCCAGGCTCAGCCCATCGATGGCGCTGCAGCCCAGCATCGCGATCGGTTCTCCTTGAGCGCGCCAGTGGTTCAGCCATCGGCTGCGATCCACGTGATTGGCGGCGGTGTGGAGTGTGGCCGCAGGTTTGTGCAGCCGAGTGGCCAGGCGCTCCACCAGCTCGCTGTGGCTCTCCGCCAAGAGATGGAGCTGCCAGCCGTTCCGTTGCAGTTGTCTGAGCCCCTGCAGCAGGGGGCGCGATAGCTGCAGTTCGAAGCCCACGGCGCCCACCACCTCGCCCTCTCGCACCAGATAGAGCAGGGTTTCACCTGGGGCCGTCACCAGTTCGGCCGGGGGGCGCAGGCCCAGTTGCCGCAGCATGGCTGCACCACCCAGCTGATGGAGCACGCCACCGATTCGCCCTTGCTGCCCCTCATGGCCGAGCGGTTGGATCGCCTCCACCACTGCCGGCAGCAGATCCTCCGCTTCCAGAACGCTGCGTAGGGCATGCAGTCCATAAGGTTTTTGCTGGCAGCGGAAGCCCGCCACGGCCTGAATCAGTTCTTCGGGGCTGATCAGAAAAGGCAGGGCATGGATGCCGCCGAGGCGCCAGCTGCTGCTGCTGAGCACCACGGCTTCGCTCACCAGCAACCTGCGGCAATGGGCCAGGGCGTCGATGGCTTCCGGCCGCCGCAGCAGCACCCCCTGCCAGAACAGATCCCGCTGGGCATTGCCGTAGGTGAGTGAGGCGGTGAGTTGCCAGTCGCTCGCGGGATCGAACTGCATCAGGGCCCCGGCACTGCCGTGGGGACCCACGGCCAGAAGGGCTGCACCCGTCAGCAGCAGGTAGGGCACGGAGGCCTGGTGCCATTGCTCCGCTCGCTGCAGCAGTGAGTTCTGCCTGTTGCCGCTGGCCTGTTGATGGGCCTGATGGAGCAAGCGTTGCAGGGCCCGGCGCTCTGGATCGCGCTCAGGGCTGCGCACCAGCCGCACCTCCAGCTCACCCTCCACCAGGCTGGTGCCGAAGGGGAGCTGCTGGAAGGCCCTGGCGCTGAGCAGGCGGGGGTCGCCATCGCGCCAGCGGCTGCTCACCAGAGCCTCTCCCGCCATCACCAGCGAGTGGGCCGGCAGGGGATCGCCCGGGCCCAGCCGCAAGCGATCTCCGGCTGCGAGCGTGGCCAAGGGTTGTCGCCGCCAGCTGCCATTGCCCTGCTGCACCATGAAGTTCAGATCGGTGAGCCGCTGCTGCAGTTGCTGATCAAAGGCCTCGGCAAAGCTGGGTGAGGGCGTCCAGGCCTTGAACACCTGGTTGGAGGTTTCAAGCGTCCACTCCAGCAGCACCGCAACGGGGTTTCCCTGGGCCAGCAGGCTGGTGAACCAGAACAGATCCAGCCAGCTGCCGGCGCATCGCCGTTGGCCAAGGCTCTGCAGACAACGACTGGCCAGGGGTAAGTAGCAGAACGCCAGAAACAGCAGCAGGCCAGGCCAGGCTGGCAACTCCAGCAGTGCCACGCTCGCCAGCACCCCCGAAGTGCCGCTCAGCCTCCAGAGGGCCGAGCGGGATGCACGGGGCGTGAGCTCCAGCGGCTGATGGTGCTCGTGCTGCACGGCCAGGCGCAGCAGAGCCTGCAGCTGCTTGCGCCGCAGCGACCGGCGGCCGCTGTGCACAATCACCAGGCTGCCGGCCAGCGTGTTGATGCGCACCGCCTGCACCCAGGCCAGATGCAGGCTGGCGTTGAGCAGCCGCTGCTGCAGGGTGTGGTTGTTCAACAGGGCGGAGCTGGAGAGCCGCATCCGATGCGGCAGCACCTGCCGGATCCGCCAGGGTTCGCCCCGGGGTATGAGATCGATCCGATCGCCGGCACGCAGCTCAGGCATGGCTTCAGCCTGAACAGCCCCGGCGGTGTCCTGGCGTGTTGTGGCACACCCAGGGCCGCAGGCTCGCGCACCGCTGGGATCTCGTTACAGTTGGCGAGTTCCGTCAGCAGTGATGTGGCGATTGAGCGGCGCTTGCGCCTCTTGGCCGCCGAATGCATCACCGGTTGACATCTATCCCCCAAGGAGGAGGTGCCCGTGAGTCACAGTTGTTCCATGCAGGGTCTGCTGATCGCGGAGAACGCCGGCTGATTACGGCGCCTGATTCCTAGATCATTCGGTTCCGCGCCAGAGCGGACCCGGCGAGAGCCCCCGGAGAGCCAGCGTCAGCTGCGCCCTCCGGGGGCATCGTTTTTCTGGCACAGCTCAAGCCCGCCAGTCCAGCGGCGGCAGCGCCAGCCGGCGGCCTTGGCTTCGCGCAGCAGCTGTTGCTGGCGCTGGCGTGAGGAACCCCAGCCGGGATCGCGGGGGTTGAGCAGCAGCGCGTCCAGCTCCGCCAGCTGCGTTTTATCGCGGCGGGTGCGGGGAAAGCTCACCTGCTGGCGCTGGCTCAGCTGGGGCACCAGGTAGCTGGTGGTGCTGAGCCGCGCCTCGGCTGGAACGGCGGCGATCGCTTCGCGCACCGCCGGCAGCTGATCCACCCGCTCGAGGTAGGGCCCGGTGAAGAACCAGGGTTTGGCCAGGGCGGCCCAACACACCACGCTCCAGCCGAAGCGTCGCCAGGGCACCGCCTGGCGCGGCTGCAGGGCCAGGCCATCGATGGCCGCCACCACGGCGATCACCGCCACGGGCAGGCTGTAGTGGTGCACCAGGGTGCGTTGGGGTGCCTCCTCCGAGAGCACATTCACCAGCACCAGCGGGATGGCGCCGGCGAGCACCGGCAGCGACACCTTCCGCCAGAACGGCGCCACCGCCACGCTGATCAGCAGCAGATACACCAGCCCGCCGGCCCAGTCCACGTGCTGGATCAGCAGATCGGGGCGGGTCACCATGTTGAGCAGCACCTGATCGAGGCTGTCGCCCAGATAGGAGAAGAGGGCGCCGGCGGCCTTCGGTCCGGCGTCGCTCCCCTTGAGCAGCGGGTAGAGCCAGCGGTTGAGCAGCGCCAGCCAGCCCAGGGCCAGGCCAAGGGCAGCGCCGGCCCAGATCCAGCGGCGCCGCAGGGCCTGCTCGATGCCCAGCCCCGCCACCACCAGCACCAGCCCATCGCGGCAGCCGAGCAGCAGCAGCAGCAGCGCAAACCACAGCCACGGCCGTTCGGCGCGGCTGGCCCAGTAGCAGCCGGCCAGGGCCGGCATCACCCACACCTCGGGGTGAAAGTCGAACAGGTTGGCGTTGAACACCACCGGCTGCAGCCACCACAGGCCGCAGGCCAGCCAGCAGAGCTTCGGGCTCAGGCCCGCCTGGCGGCCCACCCACCAGAGCGGCAGGGCTGTGAAGCTGAGCGCGGCGGCCTGGCTGGCCAGCAGCCACTGCACGCTGCCCAGCAGCCGGTAGGGCAGGGCTGCGCCGTAGAGGGCCCAGGCGCCATGGTCGGCCAGGATGTGCACCCCCTCCATCGAGGAGATCGGCGGCAGGCCGCGGCTCACCAGCCAGATCCACTGATCGAACAGGCCCAGGTCGTAGGCGTTGCTCTGCAGCAGGGCGTGCCGCGCTGCGGCGCAGATCCACAACACCAGTGCGATCGCCCCACTGGTGATCCAGAGGTTGCGGGGCGGCAGGCTTCGGCTTTCGGGCATGGCAGATGCTCAGGCGCCGAGCTTCCCATAGGCTGCCGGCCCTGGCCATGGATGGCGGTGGGCGTGCGGGCGAAGCTGGCGGAGCTGATGCGCTACGGCGGCGTGGGGGTGCTGGCCGCGGCGATCCATGCGCTGGTGCTGCTGAGCGGTGAATGCCTGGGGGTGCCGCTGCCCCTGGCCAACCTGCTCGGCTTCCTGCTGGCTTCGGTGTGGGGCTATCTGGCCCATGCCCTATTTACGTTCCGGGAACACACCGGCGGCCGCACCTTTGCGCGGCGCTGGCTGCTGATCCAAACGAGCCTCAACATCCTGGTGAGCCTGCTGCTGCCTGGTTGGCTGGGCGGCTGGGCCCGCAGCGCTGGCGGCACGCTCGTGATGGTGTTCACCCCCACGGCGATCAACTACGTGCTCTGGTCGCTGGCGGCACGGCACAGCCGCGCCCGGCGCGCCCGCCAGGCCGCCGCGGGACCGATTCGTTTTCACGCCGATGATCTCGGCCTGCATCCGGCTGTGAACGCCACGCTCCTGGAGCTCTGCGACGCAGGCGCCCTCGATTCCGCCAGCGTGCTGGTGGCTGCACCGGCGGCAGCCGCGGCGGCCGAGGCCTGCGCCCACCGGCCCAACTTTGAGCTGGCTCTTCACCTTTGCCTGAGCGAGGGGCTGCCCGCGGCGGATCCGGCACGCATCCACGAGCTTCTCGATGATCAGGGCCGATTGGCGCTGGGCTTCGGGCGCTTGCTGCTGCTGGGCTGTCTGCCGCCCTGGTGGGCGCCCCGGCGGCGGATCGAAGCTCAGCTGGCGCTGGAGCTGGAGGCTCAGATCCGGCGTTTTCAAGAGCTCTTCCCCGCGCGGCCGCTGCGGCTGGATGGCCACCAGCACGTGCACCTCACGCCGCTGGTGTGGGGTCGGTTGCGCCAGTTGCCACCTGCGTTGCAGCCGATCTGGATCCGCAGCCTGCGGGAACCCTGGCCCTGGCGCGGTATTCCCCTGGCGCTGTGGTGGCAGGCCTGGCTGGGGCTTGGCCCGATCAAGTGGCTGCTGCTGCGCCTGCTCAACAGCGGTCGGGCCGCTGAGCTGGCCCGCCGCGGCATCGGTACCAATCCAGGCTTCTGCGGCGTGCTGTTCACCGGCCGGATCGATGCGGCGGTGATGGCGGCGGCCCAGCGCCAGCTACGCCCCACCGGTGGTTTGGTGCTGGCCCATCCAGCCAACGGCTGCCCGCCCGAAGCGGCGGAGCTGCAGGCCTACCCCCTCTCGCGCCGTTTCTACGCCTCCCCCTGGCGCGCCCGGGAAGC
>Ga0194118_10002228_pt1 | contig 25089 bp, 17 predicted proteins | sample TA2MahsurfametaG_2_FD_148662 | JGI IMG/M metagenome (GOLD analysis project Ga0194118, IMG submission 148662) | Freshwater microbial communities from Lake Tanganyika, Tanzania - TA2015013 Mahale N5 surface | ecosystem: Environmental > Aquatic > Freshwater > Lake | place: Tanzania: Lake...
GCCGCCGCTGCCACCGGGCTACTCGCTCAACTAAACTCGCTCCGCCAGCTCGCTGAGAATTCGCCAGACGCGGCGCTCGATTTATTGGCGCGCCGCTGGCAGCGGAGCGCGGACGCCCAAGTCCGCCGCACCGACTCGCAGGCTCGGGCGTCCGCGGCTCATCGCATCGCCTTCATCGCCCAAGACCGCGCGCAGCTCACTCGCCTGCTCGATGCGGCTGCGGAAGCGATTCGTAATTCCAAGCTCACGCTGCTCGACCATCGCGACCGCGACCGCATCTTTTTCACGCCGCCCGAGCAACGCGTCACGGGCAAAATCGCCTTCGTCTTTCCCGGCGCGGGCAACCACTTCGCCGACATGGGCCGCGAATTGGGCCTGCTCTTCCCCGAAGTCCTCCGCGCGCAAGACCGCGAAAACGAGCGTCTCGCCAGCCAGCTTTTCGCCGCGCAGTTTTGGAATCAGACCGCGCCCGTTATCGACCAGCGTGCGTCCATCTGTGGGCAAGTCGCGCTTGGCGCCTTCGTCAGCGACGTCGCGGTTTCACTCGGCCTCCAACCCGACGCCGCCCTTGGCTACAGCCTTGGCGAAAGCACGAGTCTCTTTGCTTTGCGTGCTTGGACAGCGCGCGACGAAATGCTCGCGCGCGTCACTGCTTCGACGCTGTTCACCAAGGATTTGACGGGTGAACCTCAAGCGCTGCGTCACGCTTGGAAACTTCGCGGCAAACAAGACGTTGCGTGGCTGGCGGGCCTCGTGGATCGGCCCGCCGAGGAAGTTCGCGCCGCGCTGACCAGCCTCGCGCGCACTTACATCCTCATCGTTAACACGCCGCGTGAGTGCGTCATCGGCGGCGATGCAGAGCAAGTGCGCACGCTCGTGGCTAGGCTTGGCTGCCACTTTTTTGCGCTCGAGGGCGTGAGCACGGTTCACTGCGATTTGCTCAAGCCGGTGCTGGAGCCGTATCGCGAGTTGCATCGCTTCCCCACTACACCGCCGCCGGGCGTGACGTTTTACAGCGGTGGATGGGGCCGCAGTTACACTCCTGACCGCGAGCTGGCAGCAGACGCCATCGTCGCGCAAGCCAGCGCCACCATTGATTTTCCGCGCGTGGTGCGCGCCGCTTATGACGATGGCAACCAATTTTTCATTGAAATGGGGCCGGGGGCCTCTTGCTCGCGAATGATAGGGCAGATTTTGGAGGGGCAGCCGCATTTCGCGCGCTCGCTGTGCGTGTCCGCGAAGGAGCCGTTGTTGGATGTGCTGCGCGTGGTCGGTGCTTTATGGGCAGAGGGAATGCCGATTAACTTAGAGCCGTTGTATGGCGCGGCAGTTGAGGAAGTCGCGTCGGAGCCAGACGGAAAGAGGGTGGTTATCCCCATCACTGGCGCGCCCATCGTGGTGCCGTCGCTGCCTAGGGGAAGCGCACGCGTCTCGCGTTCTGTCGGAGCCGTCCCGGCGTCGACATCGTCCGTCCATCTAGTGCCCGAAGCGAAGAAAGTAGGTCAGAGTGATGAAGGTGTCCGGCGCGACGCCGGACACGGCACGCGGGACGCATGCGCTCCTCAAGACTCGCCGCAGCTTACGGACGGTGCCATGAGCATCCCTCTTGTCGCCGACCCATTTGAAGCCGAGTTGCTCACTGCGATGGCGCAGGCGCAGGCACAGACGTTGCAGGCGCACGAAGCTTACTTGGCGTTTTCAGCAGGCGTGTTCAGGACACTGTCCGAGGCAGTGCAAACGCAGTTGGACTTGGTCGCACGGGCGGCGAATGGAGCATCGCTGGCACAGTTCGCACGCGGCCCCTTCACCCCAGCCCTCTCCCCCGGTGGGGGCGAGGGAGATGAGTTGGTGCCCTTGGTTCGTAGCCATGACTCCGCAGCCCGTGCCGCCGGCACGGTGCCGCGCTCGCTCACACGCGAGCAGTGTTTTGAGTTTGCTATCGGGAAAATTGGCAACGCGCTTGGCTCCACCTTCGCCGAAGTGGATTCCTTCCCCACTCGCGTGCGGCTGCCGGACGTGCCGCTGCAACTCGTGGATCGCATCACTGCCATTGAAGGCGAGCCGCGTTCGATGACGCACGGGCGCGTGGTGACCGAGCACGATGTGCTGCCCGGGGCTTGGTATCTCGACTGCGGGCGCATCCCGACGTGCATCGCCGTCGAGGCGGGGCAGGCCGACCTGTTTCTCAGCGGCTTCCTCGGCATTGATTTCCAGACGCGCGGACTGGCGATGTATCGGCTGCTCGATGCAAAGGTGTGTTTCCATCGCAGCCTGCCGGGGCCGGGCGAGACGATTCGTTATGACATTCGCATCGAGCGCTTCTTCCAACAAAGCGGCGTGTGGCTCTTTAAGTTCAACTTTGAGTCCACCGTAAATGGCCAGCCGCTGCTCACGATGAGCGAAGGTTGTGCGGGCTTTTTCACGCAACAGGATTTAGCAGCGGGCAAGGGAATCATCCGCACTTCGCTGCAACTCAAGCCGCAGCCGGGTAAGCGTACTGCCGACTGGGAAGAATTCGTGCCGATGGCGGTGGAGTCGTATTCGGCAGCACAGCTTGACGCGTTGCGTGCAGGCAACTTGGTCGCGTGCTTCGGCGAACAATTTGCCAGATTGAAGCTGGCAAATCCTGTGACGTTGCCCGGCGGGCGGATGCGCTTAGTGCATCGCATTGAAAAGCTGGAGCCCAACGGCGGGCGTTTTGGCCTCGGTCTCATTCGCGGTGAGGCGGACATTCATCCGGATGACTGGTTCATCACCTGCCATTTCGTGGACGACCGCGTGATGCCGGGCACGCTCATGTATGAGTGCTGCCTGCACACGTTGCGCGTGCATTTGCTGCGGCTGGGTTGGGTGGTCGAGGCGCGGCCAGGCGTAGCCCTGGAGCCAGTGCCGGGCGTTGTGGGCCAACTCAAGTGCCGTGGGCAGGTGCTGGAGACAACAAAGCTGGTGACTTACGAGATTGAAATTCGCGAAATCGGCTACGGGCCGGAGCCATTTGTCATCGCGGACGCACTGATGTATGCGGATGGCAAGGCCATTGTGGAAATTAGTAACATGAGCCTGCGTTACACCGGTGTGATGCGGGAGGAGTTAAAGGCGATGTGGAGCGCGGCCTCCGAGCCGCTTCAGCCTGCAAGTTCCAGTGAGGCTTCCAGCGTTCCGAAGGTTGTCAGTTCGAATCACATCGAAGCGGCTTCAAGGCCGCACTTCTCAAAGCCAGCGCTCTTTGGCCCCGAGCGCATCACAGCATTTTCCAGCGGCAATCCTTCCGACGCGTTCGGCAAGCCTTACCGCATCTTTGACCAAGGAGCAGCGCGCCGCATCGCGCGGCTGCCGCGTGCGCCGTATCAGTTCCTTGACCGCGTCACGGAGATTCGTGGGTGCGAGGCGTTCAAGATGGTCGCGGGCGGCGAGGTGACGGCGGCTTACGACGTGCCGCCGGACGAGTGGTATTTCGCCGCAAATCGCCAAAGCGACATGCCGTTCGCTGTGCTGCTGGAAATCGCCTTGCAACCCTGCGGTTGGCTCTCGGCCTACCTCGGCTCCGCGCTCACGAGCAACGATGACCTCTCCTACCGCAACCTCGGCGGCACCGGCACCCAGTTTGCGCCCGTGCGACCTGACGTGGGGACACTCACCACGCGCATCAAGAACACGCGCCTCTCCAGCTCAGCGGGGATGATTATCCAGTGGTTCGACTTCGAGGTGAGCGCGGGCGCGCAGAAGATATATCGCGGCGACACTTACTTTGGCTTCTTCCCGAAGGCGGCGCTGGAGAAACAGGAAGGCATCAAGGGTGCGAAACTCTACGAGCCGAACGCAGCGGAGTTGGCGCGCGCGAAGTCGTTGCCGTATCCGTCCGCCGCGCCATTCGCCGACACGATGATGCGAATGGTTGATGAAATCCCCATGTTCATCGCCGATGGCGGGCCGCAACGGCTCGGCTTCATTCGTGGGACAAAACGCGTTATCGCGGACGAGTGGTTTTTCCAAGCACACTTCTATCAAGACCCGGTGGTGCCGGGCTCGCTTGGCCTCGAATCCTTTTTGCAACTGCTCAAATTCGCCGCTGTCGAGCGTTGGGGACACATGCCCGGCACCCGTTGGGAAGCCGTCGCCACGAACACGAAGCACGAGTGGACCTATCGCGGCCAAGTCATCCCGCGTGACTCGCTAGTGACGATCGAGGCCGTGTTGACAAATGTGGACGACACCACGCATACGCTGACAGGCGAGGGTTTTCTGTGCGTGGATGGCCGCGTGATTTACGGAATGAAGAACTTCGTCGTGCGCAGGGTGAAGGAGGCTTGAGGATGATGCCAAAATACCAACGCGTGTTCCTCTCCGCCCTCGGCTATGAGTTAGGGCCGGTCGTAGTGACAACGACGGAACTGGAGGAGCGGCTTGCGCCCGCGTTCACGCGACTCGGCATCCAACCTGGCCAGCTTGAAGCATGGACAGGGATTAGCGAGCGACGTTGGTGGCAACCAGGCAGCCTCCTTTCGCATGGCGCAACCGCTGCCGCCCGCAAAGCGCTCATCAAAGCCGGGCTTGCTGTGGAAGATATCGGTGCGCTGCTGTATTGCGGTGTCTGCCGGGAAAATTTTGAGCCAGCTACCGCCTGTTCCGTTGCCCATGGTCTCGGGATGCGTGGCAGCGCGTTCGTGTATGACCTGAGCAACGCTTGTCTCGGCGTGCTCAACGGCATGATCGAGGTAGCAAACCGTATCGAACTGGGCCAACTCCGCGCCGGTCTCGTCGTCTCCTGTGAGAGCGCACGAGAGATCAACGAGATAGCTCTTGGTCGGATACTCAGCGGCACCGGCGGCATGGACGAGTTCGCCCCGGCCCTTGCCACGTTCACCGGCGGCTCGGGCGCGGTCGCGGTGCTGTTGACAGACGGTTCTTTCCCGAATCTGCGTGGCCACCGCTTGCTCGGCGCAGTGTCCGAAGTCGCGCCGGAGTTTCACCGGCTTTGCCGCTGGGGCATCAAGCCGAACGCCGACGGCCTGCACGAGCAGTTCATGGTCACGGATTCTGTCGCCGTGCTTAAGAATGGTGTCGCGCTGGGCCAGCAGACTTGGAAAACCCTCCTTGATATAATGAATTGGAGCGCTGCCAGCGTGGACAAGGTGATCTGCCACCAAGTTGGCAGCGGTCATCAGGAGGCAATCCTCAAGTCCATCGGCGTGCCGCGTGAGAAGGACTACACGACATTTCGCTTCCTCGGCAACATGGGCACGGCCGCGCTGCCCGTGACTGCCGCCCTCGCCGACGAACGCGGCGTCCTTAAGCCTGGCCAGCGCGTGGCTTTCCTCGGCATTGGCAGCGGGTTGAACTGCATGATGATGGGGGTGGAGTGGTGAACTTCCGTCGCGAACACTACCCCTTTGTCGGTCACTTCCTCGACCGCGATGGCGTCGGACTTCACTACTTAGACGAAGGCGCGGGCGATGCTGTTGTGATGGTTCACGGCAACCCGACTTGGTCCTTCTACTATCGTAAGCTCGTGCTCGGCCTGCGCGGGCTATGCCGCACCATCGTCCCCGACCACATCGGCTGCGGCCTGTCGGACAAGCCCGATGACACACGCTACCAATTCACCTTGGAGCGCCGTGTCGCCGACCTCGACGCGCTCATCACGCACGCGAAACTACCGCAGAAAATCACCCTCGTGCTGCACGACTGGGGCGGAATGATTGGCATGACTTGGGCCGCGCGGAATCCGCACCGCATCGCCCGCCTTGTGCTGCTAAACACCGCAGCCTTTCATCTGCCGAAAACGAAGAAACTCCCGCCCTCGCTCTGGGTCTGCCGCAACACTCCGCTGGATGCGCTGCTCATTCGTAAGACCGGCCTTTTCGTGCGCCTTGTCGCTCGCTGGGGCGTCGCCACGCGCACGCTCACGCCCGTCGAGCGCGAGGCTTACCTTGCGCCCAGCACGGCGAAGGCGAGCCGCCTTGCGCAACTTCGCTTCGTGCAGGACATCCCGCTCACTCCCGACCACCCCACGCATGCGCTTGTCACCGAAGTGCAGGGCCGGCTCGCGCAGTTCCAGCGCACGCCCACGCTCATCTGCTGGGGCGCGAAGGACTGGGTTTTTGACGACCATTTCCTTGCCGAGTGGAAACGCATCCTCCCGCAAGCCGAGGTCCACCGCTTCCCCGACGCCAGCCACCTCGTGCTCGAAGATAAGCCGGATGAAATCCTCGCGCTGGTGAAGCAGTTTTTCGCGGAGCATGCGATAAAGGAGTGACTGTGCAAGCGGCGGAAACAATTGACATGTCCGCACACCTCGCCGCGATGGCCGCGCGGCAGCCGGACACACCCGCCGTCCTCGCACCGCGGCGCGACCGCGCGGGGCAGCTCCATTACGATCAACTCACTTTCCGCGAATTGAACGCCGATTGTGACCGCATCGCGCACGGACTCGCGTGTATCGGCATCGGACGCGGTGTGCGGACGGCCTTGATGGTGCCGCCGAGCCTCGACTTTTTTGCGCTGACCTTCGCGCTCTTCCGCGTGGGTGCGGTACCGGTTCTAATTGACCCGGGTATCGGCTTGAAAAACTTCGGTAACTGTCTTGCCGAAGCCGAGCCGGCCGGATTCATCGGCATCCCCAAAGCCCACGCCGCGCGCGTGCTGCTTGGTTGGGCGCGGAAGACTATTTCGATTCCTGTGACAGTCGGCGCGAAGTGGTTTTGGGGAGGAAAGACTTTGTCAGACGTGAGGGGAAAGGCAGCGTCCGACGTGTCGCGTGCTGCCAATGTGGAAATTGGCGCACCCCATGACACCGCCGCCATCCTCTTCACCAGCGGGAGCACGGGCGTGCCGAAAGGCGTTCTTTACACCCACGCCATGTTCGCCGCGCAAGTTGAGCAAGTGCGCCGCCTTTACGGCATTCAGCCAGGTGAAATTGATCTGCCCACCTTCCCGCTCTTCGCGCTTTTTGGCCCCGCGCTCGGCATGACCGAAGTGCTGCCCGAGATGGACTTCACGCGTCCCGCGCTCGCCGACCCTGTAAAGTTAGTCGCCGCTATCGAACGCTTTCGAATCACGAACATGTTCGGCTCGCCCGCGCTCATCAACCGCCTCGGCCGCCACGGCGAAGCGCACGGTGTGAAACTCCCGACGCTCCGCCGCGCCATTTCCGCCGGGGCGCCGGTGCCAGCGAAAACTCTCGCCCGTTTCGCCGCGTTGCTCCCGTCCGGCGCGCAGGTTTTCACACCCTACGGTGCGACCGAATGCCTGCCCGTCGCCAGCATCGGCAGCGACGAGATTCTGCACGACACCCGGGCGCAAACCGACCTCGGCAAAGGCGTCTGCGTGGGACAACCCGTCGCTGGACTCACGGTCAAAATCATCCGCATCACTGACGAGGCCATCGCCGCGTGGAGCGACGACCTTGAATTGCCGTCCGGTGAAATCGGCGAAATTGCTGTCAGCGCCGCACAAGCCTCGCGCACTTACTTCAATCGCGAGCAATCCACCGCGCTGGCGAAAATCCACACACCCGACGGCGGTTTCTTCCACCGCATGGGCGATCTCGGCTATCGCGACGAGCGCGGGCGCATTTGGTTCTGTGGGCGCAAGTCCCACCGTGTCGTCACCCAGGGCGGAACGATGTTCACGATTCCGTGCGAAGCCATCTTCAACACGCATCCGGCGGTGTTTCGTTCTGCTTTGGTAGGAGTGCCCACAGCCCAAAGCGGCCAGCCCAGCGGCGATTGTAAATCGCCGGCACGGGAGCCGGTCATGTGCATCGAACTGGAAGCAGACGCGCGCGGGCAGGACGAAGGAAAGCTTTGTGGAGAACTGCTGGCCTTGGGCGCAAATTTCTCGCACACACGCGCGATTCAGACCATCCTCTTCCATCCTGCCTTCCCGGTGGACATCCGGCACAACGCGAAAATCTTCCGGGAGAAACTCGCCGTGTGGGCAACCAGGCAACTGGCATGAACGCGCTCGTGACAGGTGGCGGTGGTTTCCTCGGACTAGCCATCGTGCGCGCGCTGCGGGCGCGTGGCGATGCGGTGCGGAGCCTTTCGCGGCAGGAGCATACAGCCTTGCGCGAACTCGGCGCAGAGCACGTGCGCGGCGATGTGGCGGATGCGGCGGTTGTTGCCACAGCGGCGCGCGGCTGCGACATCGTCTTCCACGTCGCGGCGAAGGCGGGCTTGGCCGGGCGTTACGAGGATTACCATCGCGCCAACGTGGTCGGCACCGAGAACGTCCTCGCTGCGTGCCGCGCGCACGGCATCCGGCGGCTCGTCCACACCAGTTCACCCAGCGTCGTCTTCAACGGCACCGACATGGAAGGCGTGGATGAATCCGTCCCCTACCCGGCGCACTTCGAGGCGCATTATCCGAAGACCAAAGCGCTGGCCGAGCAACTCGTGCTCAAGGCCAACTCGCCGACGCTCGCGACCGTCGCGTTGCGACCGCACCTGATTTGGGGGCCGGGCGACAACCACCTGCTGCCTCGGCTGATCATGCGGGCGAAGGCAGGTCAGCTCCGGCGCATCGGCTCGCAGCGCAAGCTGGTTGATACTGTGTTTATCCAAAACGCGGCGGACGCGCACCTGCTCGCGGGAGACGCGCTTGCCCCAAATTCAGCCTGTGCAGGGAAAGCTTACTTTATTTCAAATGGTGAGCCAATTGAGCTGTGGGAAATGGTGAATCGAATGCTCGCCGCCGCCGGCCTGCCGCCAGTAACGCGCACGGTGCCAGCGGGATTGGCGATGCTCCTGGCGAGTTGCTTTGAGGCCATGCACAAGTTCACAGGAAACCCGAACGAGCCGCGCCTGACGCGCTTCATGGTGCGCGAGATGACCACGGCGCACTGGTTTGATATCTCAGCTGCGCGGCGGGACTTCGGCTATGTGCCACGCATGACGACGGCGGAGGGCTGGCAGCGGCTCGCAGCCTATTTCAAACAAGGTGACTGATGCTCCCTCAATGGCAATCGCTGTTCGCTCCGCGCCCCCTCGCTGCGCGCGCGATGCGGCTATCTCTCCCGGAGCTGGCCGCGCCGGTGTGGTTCGCGCCGGTGGGTTCTAGCGACTTGGCAACGGTTTCCCCAACACAGCTCCTGACCCAAGCTGAATCACTGCGGGCAGATGCGTTCAGGTTTGGCCAGCCCCGGGAGAATTTCACGTTGGGCCGGCTCGCAGGGAAGTTGGCCTTGCTAGCGCTGTTTGACGAGGCGAGCGCACTCGGCAGAAGCCGTCCCCTCTCCCCCGATGAGTCCGAGGGGGAAGACCTCGGGCAGAAGCTGCGTTTATTTGAAGTCATGAACGGCGAAAACGGAGAGCCGGTGGTAGTGGCTCCGGTGGATTGTGGATTCAGCCTGAGCTTGAGCCATGTGAACGGGCGCGGAGTTGCAGTGGCTTTTGCAGCAGGCGCGCGAATTGGTTTGGACATGGAGTTGATTGATCCGAAACGCGCAGAGACGGTGCGCAAGGGCGTACCGCTCTCCAAGGAGGAGGAATCCTGGCTCAAGCAGACCGCGCTGCCTGAAGCTGCGGCGTTGCTCTTGCTCTGGGCCGCACGCGAAGCACTGAGCAAGGCGCTCGGCAGCGGACTTGCGTGCAAATGGGAATCGTTGGCGTTGCGGGAAATCCGCTCCACGGGCAAGACACACTTCAGCGGAAACTTTTCTCATCACCCATCTTTTCATTGTGTGAGCTGGGTCGGGCCAGATGCAGTGCTATCGTTGGCTTTCGGGCGCGGTGAACGGGCCGCGACCAGCGTCACTTCGCTGCTTTGAGCTGCGCGTAAGCTTCCAACGCCACCTCGCGCGCGATGGCGTGGCTGATGATGGGCGAGGGATAGTTTTCCCCGAGCCGCACGCCGGCTTGGGCCAGCACGGCTGCGGGCGCGGCCCATGGTTGGTGAATCCATTGGGCGGGCAGGCGGGCGAGTTCAGGACACCAGCGACGAACATAGTCGCCTTGGGGGTCAAATTTTTCGCCCTGGCTAACGGGGTTAAAGACACGGAAGTAAGGCGCAGCATCCGCGCCGCAGCCAGCGGTCCACTGCCAGCCGAGGGTGTTCTGCGCGAGGTCAGCATCCACCAACGTGTCCCAAAACCACCGCGCACCTTCCAACCAGGGTAGTAGCAGGTCCTTCACAAGGAAACTGCCCACCACCATGCGCACGCGATTGTGCATCCAGCCCGTGGTCCACAGTTCGCGCATCCCGGCATCCACGAAGGGATAGCCTGTGCGGCCACGTTGCCAAGCCCGGAGCGCACCGTCGTCCACGCGCCACGGGAATCGCTTGAACTCCGCGCGCAGTGGCTCGGTGACGGTATGCGGAAAATGAAACAACAGATGATGTGCGAACTCGCGCCAGCCGAGTTCGGCAAGAAACTGGGAACCTCGCCAGTCAGCGACGTCGGAAGCACGCAAAGCATGCCAAATCTGGCGCGGGCTAAGTTCGCCAAAGTGCAGATGCGGGGACAACCGCGAGGTGCCAGCCAGATCGGGCCGGTTGCGGTTGGTCGTGTAGCTAGCGAAGGCATCTCGGCAGAAACCCGCTAAGGCAGTCTGCGCACCAGTCTCGCCGGGCGTCCAAGCAGAGCGAATGCCCGCCGACCAGTCGATGCGTGGTTCTAGCTCCAGTTCAGCCAACTTAAGCGATGCTGGCCACTTCGCCGGCGCAGGAAGCGACTTCGGCGGCGGTAAAGGGGCGGCAGGATCAGGCTTGGTTAGGCAGTGCCTCCAAAAAGGAGTGAATACCTGAAAGGGTCTGCCACTTTGGTTTTGCACCGTCCACGGCTCGTGCAGCAGTGCCCCGTTGAAACTCTCGGCGGTTAGTCCAGCGGCGCGTAACTGCTCTTTGAGCTGCGCGTCGCGCGCCACGCTGGCTGGCTCGTAACGACGATTCCAGACAACCATGTCCGCGTGCGTTGCCTTGGCGAGTGCGAGCAACTCCCGCTGGCTTTCGCCACGCCGCAGGATCAGGCGGGAGCCTAGCCGCCTTAGCTCGCCATCAAGCGCAGCCAGTGATTGATGCAGCCACCAACGGCTGGCGCCCCCCGGCAGCCAACCGTGATCCTCATCCGGTGCCCAGATAAACACCGGTATGACCGGCCCGCCGTGTTGCCGGGCTGCGAGGAGCGCGGGTTGGTCGGCTAGGCGCAAGTCGTGCCGCAGCCAGACAAGGACAGGTGCTTGACTCATCCGGCGCGCAATATGACCGGAGTTTGTCCAGAGGCAAACTCGGCAAGTATGCTGTTTAAAGCGGCGAACTTAGGTTGGTATTCCCAAGGGATTCTTCCGCTGGTGTGGTCAGCCTCCAACTTTTTTTCGCTGCCAGCCGCGCCGCGCCCTAAATAATTTCCACATGGTTTCGCCGGCTGTGCTATTATGGATTATCTCCTCGGTCGTAGCCGGCCGCGGCTAGCGAAACAAACGTCATCCATTAACCATCATGCACGCCATCTCATCCCCCGCGAGACGCGCCAGCCTCCTGCTGGGCGGACTGCTTGCGCTCATGCTCGCCCTCACCCCCAGCCGCCGAGCTGGAGCAGCGGATGCGCCCAAAGGCAAGGTGCCCGTGAACCAAGCGTGGTCCGGAACTTGGAACAACCGTAAATACAACACCAACGGGCAACTCACCTGCACGGTTATTGGCGAGCAGAACGGCCAATGGCTGGCGCGCTTCACCGGCATCGCGCTGGGTAAGCCGATCACTTACACCGCGCTGATGCGGCCCACGCCGCAAGGCGAAAACACTGCCCTAGCAGGTACCACTAAGGTGGATGGCTTTGATTATCAGTGGACCGCCACCGTCACCGGCAAGTCGCTCAACGGCAGCTACAAAGCATCCAACGGTAACAACGGCGAGTTCCGGCTGCAGGCGAAGTGACAGCGGCGAGGGCCGAACTCTACTCTCTGGCTCGCGCTACGTCAGAAGCCAGTTGCGGAGCCGGAAGTCATCCGAATAAAAATCTTGGGCGGCACGGACGGGTTCCAGTTCGGAGTGCCAATCTTGCAATCGCCGATGGGGCCAAAGTCCGGCAGCGTAGCGGTCGTTCCATTACGAGGCGGCATTTTGAAATATTCGGCGTGTCCATCCGCCATGCCAGCCTGGGCACCCGCGTTGTGTCGTGTCAGCCCGACGCCGTAATAGGCTGTGTTCCCTTGGTTCCAGCTGTTGATGCTAATCCAATCCCAGTCACCGAAATTGTATAGGCTCCTTGCGCGATCTGGTAGCAGCCTCCTTTCGTCGGCTGCTACGCGGTCCCTATACTCGCCCCTTCACCAGCGACTCCACGACGGACGGATCCGCCAGGGTCGAGATGTCGCCGAGGTTGTCCAATTCGTTCTCGGCAATTTTGCGCAGGATGCGGCGCATGATTTTGCCGGAGCGCGTCTTGGGCAGGCCTTCGGTGAACTGGATTTTCTCCGGGCTGGCGTGCGGGCCGAGGATGTCGCGGACTTTGAGGTTGATTTCCCTTTTCACCGCGTCGCTCGCGGTCTGGCCGGTCTTGAGCGTGACGTAGGCGTAGATGGCTTGGCCTTTGATGTCATGTGGAAAGCCGACCACTGCCGCTTCCGCCACAGACGGGTGTGCCCCGATCGCGCCTTCGACTTCCGCCGTGCCGATGTTGTGGCCGGATACAATGAGGATGTCGTCCACGCGGCCGGTGATCCAATAGTAGCCGTCGGGGTCGCGCCACGCGCCGTCGCCGGTGAAATACTTGCCGGGGAAACGCTTGAAGTAGGTATCCACGAAGCGTTGGTGGTCGCCGAAGACGGTGCGCATCTGGCCGGGCCAGCCGGGCTTGAGGCAAAGGTTGCCGCGCACGTCGTTGCCGGTGAGTTCGTTGCCTTGGTCGTCCACGATGGCGGGTTGCACGCCGGGCAGGGGCAGCGTGGCGGAGCCGGGCTTGGTGGGCGTCGCGCCGGGCAAAGGCGTGATCAGGATGCCGCCGGTCTCGGTCTGCCACCAAGTATCCACGATGGGGCAGCGTTCCTTGCCGACCACCTTGAAATACCAGTTCCACTCCGGCTCTTTGATGGGTTCGCCCACGGTGCCAAGCAGGCGTAGTGAGCTGAGGTCGTGTTGGTTCGGCCATTTATCACCTTCTTTCATCAGCGCGCGCAGGGCTGTGGGCGCGGTGTAGAAGATGTTCACCTTGTGCTTGGCCACGACCTGCCAGAAGCGCCCGTAATCGGGAAAGTTCGGCACGCCTTCAAACATCACGGCCGTCGCGCGGTTCGCCAGCGGCCCGTAGAGGATGTAGCTGTGGCCAGTGATCCAGCCCACGTCCGCCGTGCACCAGTAAATCTCGCCGGGGTTGTAGTCGAAGACGTAGTGGTGTGTATAGGCCGCGTAGGTGAGGTAACCGCCGGTGGTGTGGAGGACGCCCTTGGGCTTCCCGGTGGACCCGCTGGTGTAAAGGATGAAGAGCGGGTCTTCCGCGTCCATAACCGCGGGCTTGCACTCGGGTGAAGCAGCGGCCAGGGCGTCGTGCCACCAGACATCACGGTTCGATTGCATCTCGACGGGCGCGCCGGTGCGACGGACGACAAGGATTTTTTCCACGGAAGGCGTGCGGGGCGCGGCCTTGTCCGCGTTGGCTTTCATCGGGATGTCCTGCTTTACGCCGCGCACCCCGGTGTCCTGCGTGATGATGGCCTTGCAGCCGGAGTCGTTGATGCGCGTGACCAGCGAGTCCGCTGAAAACGCGCCGAACACGACCGAATGCACCGCGCCGATGCGCGCGCAGGCAAGCACCGCGACGGCCAGCTCAGGGATCATCTGGAGATAGATGCACACGCGGTCGCCGCGTTGGACACCAAGAGCCTTGAGCGCGTTGGCGGCCCGCTGCACCTGCTCGTAAAGGTCGCAGTAAGATAGACGGCGGGATTCTTCAGGGTTGCTGCCCTCCCAAATGAGCGCGGTCACATGGCCGTGGCCGGCCTCGACGTGCCGGTCCACACAATTGTAACAGGCATTAAGCTGACCGCCGATGAACCATTCAATGCTGACCGGGTCGTGATAGTTGACCTTGGATAACTGCTTCCATTTCCGCGTCCAGGTGAGGCGATTCGCCTGCTCGGTCCAAAAGTCCTCGGGATTGTTTACCGAGCGCTGGTAAAGCGCCCGATATTCAGCGAGCGACTTGACGTGTGCGCGGGCAGCGGCTCCGGCGGACGGCGGATGGACGGCGGTGGAAGTAAGTTGCTTGCTCATGGGTGGGGCGAAAAGCGTCCGGCATCTTAGGAGCGAGCGGCGAAGCGTCAACCCGCGAAACTCAGCGGCGACTCATTGTGCGCGCGGATGATGCCGCGCGTGAACCTCGCGCAAGCGCTGGCCGGCGACGTGCGTGTAAATCTCCGTGGTGCTAATGCTAGAATGGCCAAGGAGCTCCTGGATCACGCGCAGGTCCGCCCCATGCTCCAGCAGGTGTGTGGCGAAGCTGTGCCGCAGCATATGCGGCGTGACGTGCCGCTCGACGCCCGCGCGCCGTACGCGTTGGGTGATGCGCAGCCACATGGTCATGTGCGCGAAGCTGGTGCCGCGCCGGGTGAGGAAGACGTTGGCTGGCGATTTTGGGCGGACGAGCTGCGGCCGCGCCACGGTGAGATAGTGGCCTAACGCAGCCAGGGCGAACTTCCCAACCGGCACGACGCGCTCTTTGTTACCCTTGCCGATGACGGTAACGAAGCCGGCCTCGAGATGGAGCTGTTCTAGCCGCAGGCCACGTAGTTCTGCGAGGCGCAAGCCGCTAGCGTAAGCTAGCTCGAGGATCGCCTGATCGCAGAGATCTGCAGGCGAGCTGGTCGTGAGGGGTTTTAGGATTTGCTCGATCTCAGCCTTGGTGAGCGACTTGGGGACGTGCTTCCAGCGGCGTGGGAGGGAAAGGTTTTCCGCCGGGTTTGCGGGCAAGTGTTTCTCGGTCTCAGCCCAACGGAAGAAGGCGCGCAGCGCGGCGATCTGAAGGTAAAGGCTGCTAGGGCTTAACTTCGCAGTGGACTCCTCGGGCGCGGCGGCCAACCGGCGATTGCGCTCGTGCTGGAGAAACTCGGTGAGATGTGCGAGCCGTACCTCGCCCCAGCTTGCCAGCTTTTTCGTGTTGGCCCAGGCGATGAATTTTTCGAGCAAGCCTTGGTATGTCTTTTGCGTGTGCTCTGCCTGCCCGCGCTCGTGGCGTAGGGAAAAGAGGAAATCTTCGGCGAGTGCGTGCATGGTGATCAAAGCAATCAAACACCGTGGCACGCCTGACCCACGGTTTGTTGGGCGGAGGGCCTTTGGCCGCTCAACTCAGTAGGGCGAAGTCATACGAATTGGCTAACCGCTTCAGTGCGTGCAACGACTAGGCCGAGACCCCAGCCTCAAGCGCCTTCCGCTCATGACTCCAAAATAACCTTCACCGAGGCTAGCGCGAGAAAAAGATGCCTTTACTGCGGCGGTGTCTCCACGTGCGGTCGCTGCTGCTGCGGGTCGTCCGCTGTGGTCGCGCCGGTCGTGTGCGGTTGGCTTGCCGCCCTGCGTTGCAGACGCACGGTGTCCTTGCCGGACGTCTTGGTGGCGACGGGGATTTGGGCGGTTTCAGAGCCGGCGAGCTTACTCAGGCGAGGGATGCGAACTGTGTCTTTCATGCGCTTAAACTAGCTTTCTATAAATTCAACCTGCGTCGGACGCGCCGAACGTCGCGAAGCTTCAAAATGCTTGTTAGCATCACCCCTTTTTCGCTGGGGCCACCGCTTTCGCCGCGAGCTTCGTGATGCGGACCTTTCGCGAGTAATGCACGGTGGCGAGGCGGACGCCATCGGGGTGTAAGTCCAACTCGCGGGCCATGTCGGGAAGCTTGAACGCGGGCGTGGGCTTATCGTCATCTTTGCCCCAGAAGAGGAGGTGACCGCCACTGCCGCCGCCACACCCGGCGATGAGCGTACCGTCAGGATGAAAGAGGCAGTTCCAAACGGTCGAGTTGGTTAGGCCGTCAGCGAGGTGGGTCTTGAGTAACTTGTGCGAGTCCCAATCGTATCGCTGCACCATCGGCTCGTGGACGTTGCCCAGCGGATTGCTGGCCTTATGCAAGCCGCCACAGGCGAGGTGCTTCCGATCCGGCGAAATCGCCAACCCCCGCACGCCACCGAAATGAACCTGTTGGCCGCCGTTGTAGGAATGAAGTTCCTTTGCATCGAGCACGCGAACGGATTTGCCCGAAGCCAAGTCCCATTGCTGAATTTTACCCATCAGGTCGCCGCTGAGGAGAAACTTGCCATCGGGATGAAAGTGTACGCTATAAACGTCGCGCTCGTGGCCAGGAAACTCCTGAACCAGTTTGCCATCGGCCAAGTTCCACAATTTTACGAGCCGATCGTTACCGCCGCTGGCGAGCAGCCTTCCGTCCGGGCTGACAGCTAGAGTGCGGATCCAGCCCTTATGCGCCTTGACCTTGCGCTGGGGCGTGGGCTTTTCCGCTGTGGCAGGCCACCACATCAGCGTATCGTCGCCGCCCGCGCTCAACAGCGTCTGGCCATCCTTCGTAAGCGCCAAGGCCCACACGTAAGAGTCATGCGCAGTGAAGTCGGTCTTCTGCTTTGGATCCGCCAAATCCCACCGCACGATCACGCGATCCTCGGCCGTGGCGAAGACGAACTTGCCTTGGGGATCGAAGCGACACGTGATCAGCGGGGCCGAGTGGTCAAACTCGGCTTCGACGTGCGCGGCCTTGTAATCGGGCTTCATGAAGCTAGAAATGGACGCCCTGCTTCAACGGAGAGTTCACTTGGGAATTCACAGGCGATCCAAACGCGTCCGACAACTCCCAACGATATGGAACAAGCAAGCAAGGAAAGTGATTTTCTGATTCGCCTGTCCCCATTCGTTTTAAATCAACAGAGGTTGGCTATTTCTTGATGCCCAGTGTCTCGACAAGTTTGGCGGAAATCGCCGCTGCGCTCGCGTCGGTGCTGGACTTCATCCCCGCCGCAAGGCCGGACACATATGCAGTGGAGGCCGATGTACCGCTGACAAGGTAGGTCTTGCCGCCGAACTGGATGATGCTCGAACCTGGCGCGACCACATCCACAAACTCTCCGCGGTTCGCATAGTTGGCGAGCTGACCGTTGCGTGTGCCAGCGGTCACGGCGAGTACTTCGGGATAAGCAGCCGGGTAGTTTGGCGCGGTGGTCGGCTCGTTGCCCGCCGCCGCGAAGAACAACACACCGCGCTCCGCGCCCTGCTTGATGACGTTATGCAGCAACGCGCTGTCACCCGCGCTGGCGAGGCTAAGATTGATGACTGAGGCGCCCGCGTTGAGCGCCTCGACGACCCCGCGCGCGACGTTGAAAGTGCTAGTTGAGGCCGCGTCGCCATATACGTCCACCGGCAGCACGCGCACGGCGGAGGCCGCGCCAGCGTCCTGCGTGCTGGCCAGCCCGCGTAGCAGCGTCTCAAACATCGAGGTGCCGTGGGTGGGCGCTGCAGAGCCCGCGCTCGCCTCGCCAGCGACGGAAACGCCGGGCAAGAGAAAAGCGCTTGAGGGCGTGGCCTTCTGCACCGCCGCATCAATCAAGCCTACGACCAACTGCCCCGACGACGCGCTGGTGTCGGGCTTGATCGTCAGTGCCGCCATCGAACTGGCTGCGAGCGGGTCAGTGGCAACAGGGCGAGGAATGGCGTAGTTGGAGTCCACGTTAAAGTCGGTGTTGCCGTTAAGCGAATCACGGGCGATGCGTGCCGCCTCAGCATCAGCGAACTTTAGCCGATACGCGCCAAACTCATTCACGCGCCCCGTGATCTTCGCGCCATGCCGCTTCGCTAGTTCATCAGCATCAGCCTTGCTACCAGGTTTGCGCAGCAAGATCAGTTCATCAGCGATGGGCCTAGCTGCGGCCAGTTCGCGCGGCGGTACTCGCTGCGTGGCGTCGCCAATGGACGTGCGAAAGACAAACAGCTTGGCCGGGGCATTAACCTGCGGCAACACAGCGAAGCTCAGCTCCCCCAGCATACGACCCAGTGCCTCACCCACGGGCAGGTTGGCAAACTTCACCGACACCGGTTCGCGCAGCCGCGCGTTCGGCTCCACAAACACCTGCCAACCCGAATGCTCGGCAAGGTATTCAAGAAGTTGCGGCAGCGACCACCCGTTAATATCTGCGTCCACGCGCTCGCCACCACGCCAAACCAGCCGATCCGCCGCGCCCGCCGGGAAAACGCCGCAAACCAGCACCAGCATAAAGAGGGCAAAACTGAAGCGGAGCAAGCGATGCACGTAAAACCCATACCATCCGAGCAACTCAATCACGAGCCGTCTTTGTGCAGATGCGAGCTTCACCGAGGTATACAACCCCATCGCACCCGAAAAGTTACCGTGCGATAAAGCTGGCGAAATGAAGATTGCACAGCGTTCGCTGGACGGGAATGATTCGGTGCAACGGCTCGGGACGTAGCTCAGCCTGGTAGAGCACTTGGTTTGGGACCAAGACGTCGCAGGTTCAAATCCTGTCGTCCCGACCACTCTTTCCAGCCGTTCCCCAGTTTCAAAACATCAGCATTTCGCCACTTTTGAAACAACGCTGACCGCCATTTTTACACGGAGTCCATTCCCCCCAGTTACTTCCCGCCGGCTTCCTCAGCAGGTCCTTTGATAATGAACTTAAACTCCGCAGTTGAAGACGTGGCAATTGCACACCGGAATGAGGAGCGAAGCCATTTTGACAACGAGGCTTTCCCCTTATTCTTTTTACAATTTCTCGCGCCAGATAAACACCTTGCTTACTCTTCGCGGCGAACACCCGCCTTGCCCGCTTCGTCGAAGGCCAGTATCACGCTCACACGCGTTGCATATTATGCGTCTGCTTTTTTTCGCTGCCCTCGCCTTGGCCGTCTCGCTTCGTGCCGCTGACGTCCCGCCCGACCCGCGCTTCACGCCCGAGATGGCCGAGTTCGTGAAGCGCTTCAAGGGCGGCGGGATGCTTAACGACGGCTCCGTTCGCCCTACACCCGCCGAGTCGCTCAAGCAATTCAACGTCGCGCGCGGCCTGCGCTGGGACCTCGCTGCTACGGAGCCGATGGTGCGTCAGCCTTTGAACGTTCACTTCGATGAACGCGGCCGCATGTGGGTGGTGCAGTATCTCCAATACCCTTTCCCTGCCGGCCTGAAGGTCACGAAGTATGACCAATACCTTCGCGCCGTTTACGACCAGATCCCGCCGCCGCCGCCAAATCACATTAAGGGCAAGGACCGAATCACCATCCTCGAAGATACCAATGGCGACGGCGTTTTCGACAAGGCGAAGGACTTCGTTTCCGACTTGAACATCGCGCGCAGCGTTCTCATCGGACGCGGCGGCGTGTGGGTTTTGAACCCGCCTTACCTGCTTTTTTACCCGGACAAAAACCGCGACGACATCCCCGACGGCCCGCCCGTAGTGAAGCTCTCCGGCTTTGGCATCGAAGATACGCACAGCGGCGCGAACTCACTCGCGTGGGGGCCGGACGGATGGCTTTACGGCGCGCACGGCAGCACCTGCACAGCGGACATCAAGGGGGTGAAATTTCTCGGCCAAGCGATTTGGCGATTCCATCCCGTGACTGAGGAATTTGAAGTCTTTGCGGAAGGCGGTGGCAACACGTTCAGTTTGGAATTTGATGCGCAAGGCCGCGTCTTCTCCGGCTCGAACTACGGCCAGACGCGCGGCCTGCATTACGCGCAGGGCGCGCTCTACATCAAGGGCTGGTCCAAGCACGGCCCCGCGATTAGCCCGTATCGCTTCGGCTGGTTCGAACACATGGCGCACAAGGGCTACGAGCCGCGTTTTCCGCAGGCGATGCTCTACTACGAAGGCGGCGCGATTCCGCAATACGAGGGCCACATCGTCGTCGGCATGGCGCTCACGAGCCGCGTGATGGCGAGCAAAGTCGCGCGCGACACGTCGAGCTTCCAGACCGCCGACATTGAAACGAGCGTGTTGTCGAGCAACCGCTGGTTCCGTCCCGTGGACATGAAAACCGGCCCCGACGGCGCGATTTACTTTGCCGACTGGTGCGACAGCCGCCTCAGCCATCTCGACCCGCGCGACACTTGGGACAAGGAATCCGGCCGCATCTACCGGCTCTCCGCGACCGGAGCAAAAGTGGGCTGGGACAAACTCGACTTCACCAAACTCTCTGGTGATGAACTCATCAAGTTCCTTTCCCACGTAAACAAGTGGCATCGCCAAACTGCGCTCCGCGTGTTGTGGGACCGCGGAGACAAGGCGCTCGCGCCGCGACTGAAAGAGTTAGTGTTCAGTGTTCAGTCCCAGAAGAGCGGCGCGGCCTCGCCCGCCAAACTGAATACTGAATCACTGAACACTGAAAACTTGGCCCTCGAGGCCTTCTGGGCCGTCCACGCCAGCGGCGGCTTTGACGACGCCTTCGCCCTCCAAACGCTCTCGCACCCGAACGAGATGATTCGTTACTGGACCATCCGCTTGCTAGGCGACCGCAAGCGAGTTACGCCCGCGCAGCAGGCCACGCTCCTCGCCATCGCGAAGTCCGAACCCGCCGCCGAGGTCCGTGCGCAACTCGCCAGCAGCGTCACGCGGTTGCCAGGCAAAGACGCCTTGCCCATCACGCGCGAACTGCTCCTCCACGCCGAGGACGTGGGCGATAAACACATTCCCCTGCTGCTTTGGTGGGCCGTCGAGAGCAAGTGCATCTCCGACCGCGACGCGATTCTGCGGATGCTGGAGGACAGCACCTTCTGGCACGCGCCGCTCGTGCAGAAGTTCATCATCGCGCGCCTCGGCCAGCGCTTCACCGCCGAGCGCACCGACGCGAATCTCGAAACGGCTGCGAAACTCTTCGCCCTTGCGCCGTCGCCCGCCGATGCCGACGAACTCATCAAGGGCATGGAAGCCGGGCTGCAAGGCGACCCGGTGAAGTCCGTCCCGCCTGCGCTCTCGAAGAAAGTCGCCGAGCTGTGGACCAGCCGGCCGCCCACGCCCACGCTCATCAGCTTTGCTGTCCGGCTCGGTCACGCGCCCGCTGCCCTAGCCGCGCTCGCACGTATTGCCGACCCAAAAGTCCCCGAGGCCGACCGCCGCAAGACCATCACATTGCTCGCTGAGCGCCGCGTGGAAGCCGCCGTGCCGACCTTTCTGAAGGAGCTGCGCTTCGCCAAGAGCGATGCGCTGCGGCTCGACTTAGTCAACGCCCTTCAGCGCTTCGCCTCGCCGGACATCGCGCGCGAGTTGCTTGACCTTTACCCCGGCTTCAGCCCGAAGCTCCGCGACACCGCCCAAGCCGCGCTTGCCAGCCGGCTCGACTGGTCGCGCCGCCTCCTCGCCGCCGTGGATGAAGGTCAGCTCAAAAAGGAACAAGTCTCCATCGCGAACCTGCTCGCCATCACCACGTTCAAGGACGCCGCGAGCGACGCACTCATCAAAAAACACTGGGGCCGCCTCAATCAAACCAGCGACGAGAAGCAGGCGCAGATCGCCCGTGTAAAGCGCCTCCTTACCAGTGGCAAGGGCAACGAGCAGGCCGGCCGTGAAGTCTTCAAGCTCGCCTGCGCCGTCTGCCACATACTCAACAAAGAGGGCGGCAAAATCGGCCCCGACCTTACTGGCTACGAGCGCGACAATCTCGACTTCATCCTGCCCGCCATCGTGGACCCGAGCCTCGCCATCCGCGAGGAATACACTGCGTTCAATATCACCACGCACGACGACCAGATCATCACCGGCCTTGTCACGGAGATTAACGCGCAGTCCATCGTCGTGCTCGACCTCGCCGGCAACAAGACCACCTTCGGCCGCACGCAGGTGAAGGAGATGAAGGCGAGCCACACCAGCCTGATGCCCGAGGGATTGCTCGACACGTTGACCGAGCAGCAGGTGCGGGACTTGTTTGCCTACTTCAGAGCCGGCACAGCGCCAGCGAAGAAGTAGCGGCGGTAGTCTTCAGCAGATGGACTTGATGACGGGTTAACGCTTCACCTCAGCGATGAGCTTTTCCAGCCGCCGGCCATACTCGATGAAGTTCGCGCAGATGTCCGCGTCGTTGGTCGCCTTCGAGCCAGCATCGTGGAAGACCACGACCATGTGCGGCTCGATGCTGATGCCGGCGTCGTAACCGCGCGCGAAGGCGTCGGCGAGGATGCGCCGCACCTGGCCCTGGCCTTCGCCGGGCCAGTTGTAATCGGCGTCGTTCTTGGCGGGATTCCACGTTGCATCTTTCACGTGGATGTGTGCGACGTGGTCGCGGACGGTCGTCCAGAATTCCCACGCGTTCTGGCGCGGCCACGGCTGCGGAAGCTGGCGGTCGGCGTTGAAGATGGGGTTGGCGGTGTCGAAGACCCACTTGAGGCCGGGGCACTTGTCCAGCATCTCGAGCGCGTGGGCACTGCTCATGCCGCCGTAGTTCATGCAGTTCTCGTGCACTGGCGTGAGGCCGGCGTCGGTGAACATTTTCGTCACCTCGCGCACCCGCTCGAAGACCACGGGCGGCGTAACGGCGTCGGTGTCCTTGGGCTTAAAGGACATGATGCGGACAAACTTCGTGCCGAGCCGCTGCATGCGCGGGATGGCGCGGCGCACTTCGCCCAGCGTCATGTCGAAGGGCGTCTCCACGGTCTTGGCCCAGTTCATGATCGTGGAGCCAAAGCAATACACGCCCAGGCCCGCCGCCTGAATCTTCCCGGCCGCGAGGTCGAACGCCGCGTCGGGGATCTCGTGGAAGTTCGCCTTCGGGTAGCCCGGCACCTCGACGCCGCGCATCTCGATGTATTTCCAGCCGAGCTCTCTCGCGGCCTTGATCTGGAAGTCCAGTCCGCCGCCCGCCTCATCGCCAATTCCCATCAAGTGCATAGTGTGTCTTTCGTTCCAAGGAATTAACTCACAGGTCGGCGCGGCAACTCAAGAGCGCAGCCAGGGCGCTTGTCAGCTCATCTCGCGCCGGCCCTCCAGCGCACGGCTCAACGTCAGCTCGTCCGCGAACTCCAGCCCGCTGCCCGCCGGCAACCCGTGCGCGAGCCGGCTCACGCGCACGCCACGCGGCGCGAGGCGCTTGGCAAGGTAGTGGCCCGTGGCGTCGCCTTCCACATCGGTGCCCAGCGCGAGGATAATTTCCTTCACTGGCTCGGAGCCAAGGCGCGTTTCCAGCTCGGCGATGCGTAGGTCCTCCGGGCCAACGCCGTTGAGCGGCGAAATCTTTCCGCCGAGCACGTGGAAGCGCCCGTGGAACGCGCCAGACTTCTCGATGCTGAAAATGTCCGTGGGCCGTTCCACCACACAGATCAGCGCGGCGTCACGCCGCGGGTCACCGCACATGGCACACGGCTGCCGCTCTGTGAGCGCGCCGCACACCCGACAGAGTGAAATGCGTTCGCGCGCGGCGAGGATGGCCTCCGCGAGCGCCCGCACTCCGCCCGCCTCGCTTTGTACGAGATGCAGCGCCAGCCGCTCCGCCGAGCGCGGCCCAATGCCCGGTAAGCGCGCCAGCTCGGCGGTCAGGGCGACGAGTGGTTCAGGGAGGGAGGGCATGAGGATGTTCAGTGTCCCGGGCTGAAGTGCGCTCGTGTTGAAGCACGCAACAACCAGCACGGAGTGCGCCTTACATCATCCCCGGCAGGTTAAAGCCCTGCGTTACCTTGCCCATCTCGGTATTGGAGATTTCCTTGGCCTGCGCGAGGGCGTTGTTGGCGGCGGAGAGCACCATGTCCTCGATGAGGGTCACGTCGGCGGGGTTGACCGCCGCCGGGTCAATCTTGATGGCGGCGAGGGAGCCATCGCATTTGGCGGTGACTTTCACTACCCCGCCGCCGCTGGAGGCTTCGACGGTCTTGGCGGCAAGATCTGATTGGATGCGCTCCATCTGTTGCTGCATCCGCTGCGCCTGCTTCATGAGTTTGCCAATGCTCGACATAGTGCGGGGAGGTTGGCAGTTCGAGGCGCGGAGCGCAATCGCGGGCGAGTGTGACCGACTGGACTGGGCAATGTCACACTTGACGGGCTCACACGGGAGGCGGACATTTCTTGATAGTTGAAAACCAATATGAATCGTCTGGGATTTGAACGCACCGGGTCGGCCGCGCGCGCCGCGTTCACGCTCATCGAACTGCTCGTCGTCATCGCGATCATCGCCATTCTAGCGGGGATGCTCCTGCCGGCGTTGTCCAAGGCCAAGAGCAAAGCGACGGCGACCAAATGCCAGAACAACGTGAAGCAGTTCATGCTGGCAATTACGCTATACGCGAGCGACTCGGATGACTTTTTGCCGGAACCGAACTGGAACGCGCCCTGGACGGCGAAGGGGTGGCTCTACGACGCCTCCGGCGGCACCGTGCCCAATCCGTTCGTCGCACCTTATCTCACGAATCCCCAGCTGGCCTATTCTGGCGGGCTGGTTTGGCCATACCTGAAAGTCGCGGACATCTACCGTTGCCCCGCAGAGCGAACAAATGCGATCCCTAGCTTTCCCTCGCGCAACCAGAAACTGACGAGCTTCCTTATGAATGGTGCCGTTTGCGGTTATGGCGCAATCGGCGGAAGCTCCTATCGGATCGCTCAGTTTACTCCCACAGACATCATCTTCTGGCAGGCACTGGAAACGAATCCCGGGGATTGGAATGACGGCTCCAGTAGCCCTGCCGAGGGCATCACCAAGATCCACAATATGGGCACCACCGTTGGTATAGTCAGCGGCAGTGTGGAGTTCATGAAGACGGATGCCTTCTACACCGAGCAGGCGCTGGTGACCAAGAACCGGCTCTTTTGCAGCCCGCGCACAGCCAATGGTCGCTGACGTAAGCAGGATGGCGGAGGATTTCCTAATATGAACGCTCGTTGTCTCAAAATACTGATCGCGGTAGTTTGCGTGGCCACGTCTGCCTCTGCTTGCCGGAAGAAATCCGCTGGCCACAGCAACTCGGATTTCGAAAGGGCGGCGAGCAAATTTGCCGTGGCTGACCCTGCACCAACCGCCGAGCCGCCACCTACCGGTGCGCCCCCGGCACCCGCGCCAGCACAAGAAATGCAACAGGCCGTGCAAGCCTACAAAGGTGGTCAGTTTGAAGACGCGGTGGTTCGCCTGCAAAGGCTCCGGGCCACGCCGGCCATGTCCGGCCAGCAGCGC
>Ga0194118_10002229_pt1 | contig 25087 bp, 12 predicted proteins | sample TA2MahsurfametaG_2_FD_148662 | JGI IMG/M metagenome (GOLD analysis project Ga0194118, IMG submission 148662) | Freshwater microbial communities from Lake Tanganyika, Tanzania - TA2015013 Mahale N5 surface | ecosystem: Environmental > Aquatic > Freshwater > Lake | place: Tanzania: Lake...
CGAAAAGGTCACATTCCCCCCAGTCACTACCGTCTGGCTGATTGGCTGCGTGGTGATCGTCGGCGGAGTCGTGATGACGGTTAGGACCGCCGGGGCCGTGGTCAGGGTGTAGGTGCTGCCGTTGTAAACGTTCGAGACGGTCGCCGTGTAGGTCCCGGCATCGCTGCCATAGACGCTGGCGAAGGTCAGGGACGAATTGGTGGCTCCACTGATCGCCTTTCCGTCCTTGAACCACTGGATCGTCGGCGTCGGGTTGCCCGTAGCGGTCAGGTTCAAAGTCACGGACTGCCCCGCGTTGGCGGTGGTACTGACAGGCTGGGTGGTGATCGACGGCGGCGCGGACTGACCGAAGGCGACAGCCAACGAAAAGACGCTAGCCACGAGGAGGAAACCAAGTCGCATGATGACTCCCGATGACAAAAAGCAACGAGACTGGCCAGCACCGACTGGACGCTGGTCGAGGAAAGCCAGGAGGACGAGGATGCGCCGCACCAGCCTGACGCAGCAGCTCAGGTCGCCCGCAAGGGTACGGGTGGTCCCCTCCCTCGAACAAGCGCGGCAAATCAGCCGTGGGGTGATCGCCCGCTTGGGGGGGGCGCCACTCGTCCGATCAAGCCTACCCGGGAAGGGGCCGCCAAGGCCCTTAGAATCGATCCACAGCCATTCTGGCGTGCGGGGCATAGTCCGAGTGCGCCCAAGCACGGCTTGCTGCGTTTTTTGACCTCGGAGGGTGGATTAATCCCAATTGAAACCAGCCCGTTGCGGGCGACCCCCGCCCCCCCCAGTTAGCCTGGTCCGTCTGGTACCGTTTTCCCAGAGCCGTTGAGTCGGCTTCTGCGGAGTCAAGCTGGCCGCGCTTCCGGACGCGTTTCGTGCGTCCTCAATCGGCAGCGGTCTTCAGCGATTTTCGGCGTCTTTTTAGGACTAAAGCCCTTTTTTTTTAGGACTTGTCTCACTCTTCCTTAAGAAAAACCCCGGTAACCTTTTGGGCTACCGGGGCTTATCGCGAAATGGAGCGGGCGAAGAGACTCGAACTCTCGACGTCCACCTTGGCAAGGTGGTGCTCTACCAACTGAGCTACGCCCGCGAGGAACTAAGGGAGCTAAACGTCACTTCATTCGCGTCAACTGCTATTTTGGGCTCCGCGCTCACCGCGGCGCCACCTCCGGCTCCCACGGCACCACCCACTTGTACACGGTGTGGTTCCCATCCTCGTCGACGAAAAAATCCCCGTCCCCGCCCGGCTCCACGGTCACGTGCCGTACCTCCACCGGCTTCGCCCCCCGCATATCGAAGTTGTGCGACAGGATCCGCGCCCCCGGCCGCAACCGCGCCAGCTGCGGCATCAACCGCACGTTCAACTGCGGCAGCAGGTACAACGTGATCACATTCGCCCCGGTCAGATCCAAAGTGAACACATCCGCCTGCTCGATCCGCACGAGATGCTCCACGCCCGCCGCCCGCACGTTCGCCCGCGCCTCCTTCACCCGCTCCGGATCAATGTCGTACCCCACCGCCTTCACGCCCCGCAACTTGGCCGCCGCGATCACGATCCGCCCATCCCCACACCCCAGATCGTACACGACATCCTCCGGCGTCAGCTCCGCCATCCGCAGCATCTCGTCCACCACCTTCTGCGGGGTCGGCACATAGATCACGTCGGGCTTCCGCTCTGGCAAGATGGGCCCGGCGGGCGCGGAAGAGGAGGCCGGGGCGGCTTCTGGGGCGGAGCCTGGCGCGGGCGCCGGCGGGGTGGCCGCCGTCACGAACGCGGCCGTGAGCAGCGAGCAGGTCAGGAGCGGGCGCATAGGTTCAGAAGGAATAGGTGCTGGTGAAACGGTACTCCCGCGGGGACACGAGGTCGTAACGGCTCAGCGCCACCCCGCGTACCCCGGGCAAGGTGAACCCATCCGCCGCCCCGGCCCCGGTCGCGAGGCGCACGGGGATGATCTCGTCCTGGTCGAACAGGTTCGCCACGTTGACCTGGAAGCGGAACCGTCCGGGCAGGCGCCCCAGCCGCGTGTTGTAGCCCAGCATCGCGTCCGCCGCCGCGATCTCCTTGCCGGTGATCTCCCGGCCCCGCGAATCGGAGCCGATGACGTTCGCGCTCCGCCACCGCCAGCCCCCGCCCACGGTGAAGCCCTTCATCCATCCCTCCTTAAAATCATACGCGGTGAAGAAGCTGATCTTGTGCGGGCGCACGCCCCACCGCTTCTCCTGCAGCTCCTTCTCATCGTTGAGGGCCCGCGTCAGATCGTGGATCTCCTGCGCCACGGTCGTGCCGGTCGTGGTGGTGGTCAGCACGCTGGGGTTCGCCGCGGGCGCCAGACCCCCGAGCTCCAGCCACTTGGCGATCGCCCCGCTAGGCGCGAACGCCGCCGGATCCGCCACGTACCGGCCCAGCGCGTCCTGGGCCACGCCCTGCCGCACCAGCACGCCCTCCGCGGGCCGCAGGCCGTACCAGTCCGCCATCTCGTTCGCGAGGTTGGTGCGACCAGAGTCGGTGTAGGAATAGTTTAGGACCAGCCGCCAGCCCGGCCGCAGGTTGGTGGTCAGGCGGAACTCGTAGCCCTCCGACACGAAGTCCGACGAGATCGCGTTCGCCGGCGGGGTATAGGCCCGGTACAATTCCGCCCACTGCGTCGCGCTGAACGGTCGCCCCACCCCCACCAGCACGGCCGCATAGGCGTCCAGCACCCGCTGGTTGCGCGCCGGCGCCCCGCCCAGCCCCGCGCTGGTGATGCGGCCCTTCTCCTCCGCCGTGAAGTAAACCAGCCGGGCGCTCACGCGGCCCCCCAGCAGGTCCAGGCCCACGCCATAGTCCGCCCCCTTGCCCCGCGACAACGGCGCTAGCTGGCCCAGCGGGAAGACGGTGCGCGCCAGCGGCGGCACACCCGTGTTGGACGAACGGTTCGCGATCAGGGACAACCACTCGGTGGCGTGGAACACCAGCCCGGTCGACTCCGTCCGCGCCGTCACGCGGGTCACGGTCGACTTGGCCGGATTGCGGTCCGGCCGGTCGCCCACATTCGGATCCACAAAGTACCCGAACTGGGTCACCGCGACCTCATCCTCCCGGTAGCCGACGGTGGTGACGATCCGGTCACGCCAGAACGAGCTCTGGGCCACGCCGAGCAGGGAACGGTTGTCCTGCTGCATCCCGCTGTTGTTGGCGCCCGCCGCATCGTTGGCGAAGACGAGGCCGTAATCGCGGCCCCCGAAGGTGAACTTGGCCGGCAGCGCCCGCCAGTCGCCCGCCCGGTAGGTGCCGACGTCCCCCTCGGTGAAGTAGTAGCGGGCGGCCACCCGGTTGTTGGCGTTGCTGGTGATGGCATTAAAGGGGCTGCCCGCCAGCGAGAGCCAGGAAAGCTCATTGATGTCCGTCTGGCGGGACTCCGCCCCGGCCGCGGCCAGGCGGTGGCGGCCGAGCCAGGTCCAGCGCGGATTCAGGGCGTAGGTCGCGGAGACGCGCGTCTCCCGGAAGTCGCCCTCGTGGAGATTCCCGCGCCAGTTGCCATCGACGTACAACCGCCCCGCGAAGGGATTGGCCGGACCGTTCAGGCCCAGCGTGCGGTTCGGCTCCCCGCGGATCACCGGATCGTTGCCCACGAGGGTGCGCGTGGTGAGCAGCGTCCATTGGGCGTGGCGGGCCACGTTGACGGACAGCGCGCGGTTGACCTGCCAGTCCGCGATCAGGGTGTAATTGTGAAGGTCCTGCACCCGTCGGGAGCCGGAGCCGGTCGCGTTGGCCCAGCGCGGATAGAAGCGCGGGTCATTGATGACCAGCGAGGAACTTGCGACGCCGGGAGTGCCGTCCGGGGCGCGCACGCCGGCGAGGTTGTAGCTGCCGGAAAGGTAGGTGCCGATCGCATCGAAGATCGTCCCGCTGTTCTCGATGAAGGTCGCGCGGCGATTCAGGCCGCCCGCGACGCCATTGCGGGTGGCGATGCCGTTGGCGATCATCGCCGCGTTGGGGGCGGCGCTGGTCGGGGCAACCGTGACCGCGTCCACGCCCTTGGCCACACGGTTGTCGTACCAGGCCAGGAACTCGTCCATCGGCGGCATTGTCTTCTGCACGCCGCCGCGGTCGCGGCCCTTCTCGCCCATCGCCTGCAGGGTGAGGCTGCGGACTGGGCGGACCAGCACCGCGGCGAACGCGCGGTTCTTGTCCTGGAAGTCAAATTGCCGCCAGCCGCCGTTCTCCTGGTGCACCGCGGCCACCGACAGGGCGAGGCGGTCGCGGACGAGCACCCGGTTGAGGTCCAATTCGGTGCGGCTGCGGCTCCACGAGCCCGCGCCGTGGCGGAGGGTGCCGGAGTTCCGGGCGAGCGAGGCGGTCTTGGAGGTCTGGTTGAGCAGCCCGCCGGGGGCGCCGACGCCGAAGAGGATGCTGTTGGGCCCGCGCGTGTCCTCGAATCGGCCCACGCGGTACGGGTCCATATTCGTGATGCTCATGAAGTAGTCCATCCCTTGGCTGGCGGCGAGGCCGCGGACGGACGTGCGGGTGAGCAGGTTTTCCCCGCTGATCGTCGGGTTCTGGCCATTGCCCGCCTGCCAGGCATTGGTGTCCAGTTCCGAGTTCATCGTGTAATCGAGGACGCCCTGCAGGTCGGTGATCGCGAGGTCGTCGAGGAACTCCTTGGTGAAAACGGAGACCGAGCCCGCGGTGTCGCGGAGGCGCGCGTTCAGGCGGCTGCCCGCGAGGGTGTTCTCGGCCGCGTAGCCGACGTCGCGGCTGGTGTTCACCTCGAACGGGCTGAGCTCGACGACGGCGGGCGCGGGTGCCACCGGCGGGGTGCCGGGCGCGGACTGGGCCCCCAGGGGCGAGCCGGCGGCAAGAGCCAAGGCGAGCGGAAGCAGGGGCGTAGCACGGCCGGCAGGGGTCGGCGGGGTCGGCATAGGGAGGAGGTAAGGGACTTTAACGCCGGCAACAAGGCGGATCCCGGGGGCAGTACCTAGCCCTGTTTGGCCTGGCGCGTGGGCGTAAGTTTGGGCGAGGGCACCCGGCCGGTGGGCAAGGCGAAACGGCTGCCCGGCTAGCTCAGTCCGATTTTGCGCGGGCCTTGCCCTTGGTCTTGGCGGGGGGCGGGTTGCCCCCGAACTTGGCGGCGCGGTCGCGTTCGTGGAGTTCGGTGGAGGTGAAGGTGCCCTCGACCACCGGCGTGTGGGCCGAGCGGGCGTGGCCCTGCAGGCGGGCGAGCACGTCCGGGTGCCGCGCCGCGAGATCGTGGCGTTCGCTGACATCGCGGGCGAGGTCGTACAGTGCCCACGGGGCGCCGGCCTTGGGTTGGATCGCCTTCCAGTCGCCCTCGCGCACGGCCACCTGGCCCACGAATTCCCAATAGAGGTACTTATGCTGCGCCTGCGGGCGGCCCGCGGCGGCCGCGCCCAGCAATTCCGGCACGAGGCTCAGCCCGTCGATGTCGGGCGGAAGGGGCGCCCCGCACAGCTCTGCGATGGTCGGAAGAATGTCCGGGAAATACCATAGGTGATGGCTGACACGCCCCGGGGCGATCCGGCCCGGCCAGCGCGCGGCGACGGGCACGCGCAGGCCGCCCTCATAGAGTTGGCCCTTCTTGCCCCGGAACTCCACGCCGGTGCGCGGATCGCGGTTGGCGCTGTGGACCCCGCGCGGGAACTCCGGGGTCACAAAGTAGTCGGCCCCGCCGTTGTCGCCGCTGAACAGCACGAGGGTACTTCCCTCGAGGCCGAGTTCCCGCAGCAGGGCGAGGATCTGCCCCACCTGGCGGTCCAGCAGGTGCACCATCGCGGCGTAGCGGCGCGCGGGCTCGGGCCAAGGGCGGTCGCGGAAGATCGCCCAGGAGGGATCCGTGTCGGGGATGTCGAAGTTGCCGTGCGGGGGCGTGAAGGGCAGGTAGGCGAGGAAAGGACGGGCGCGGTTCTCGCGGATGAAGCGCATAGCCTCGTCGAAGATCACATACTGGGCGTAGGTCGTGCCCTCGCTGTTGCCGCGGTTGCCGGGCAGGGGGACTTCGGCGCTGTTCCGGATCAGGTAGGGCGGGTAGTAGGTGTGGGCGTGGACCTGGTCGTAAAAACCAAAGAATAAATCGAAGCCTTGACGCTCGGGCACGCCGGTGGAGCCGCGGCCGCCGAGGCCCCATTTGCCGAAACCCCCGGTGGCGTAGCCCAGGGGCTTCAGGATGGAGGCGATCGTGGCTTCCCCGGCCCGCAGCGGGGTCCCGCCGCCGTTGAGGCGCACGGACGTATGCCCGCTGTGTTTGCCGGTCATCAGGCAGCCGCGCGCGGGGGCGCAGACCACGGAGCCGGCGAGGCCCTGGGTGAAGCGCACGCCCTCGGCGGCGAGCTGGTCGAGGTTGGGCGTCTGAAGGTGCGGATTGCCCGCGTAACCGGGTTCAAAGTAGCCAAGTTCGTCGGCCACGAAGTAGACGATGTTGGGCCGGGCGGGGGCGGCGGCGGAGGCGGGGCCGTTGAGGGCGGCGAGCAGGAGGGCGAGGGAGGGGAGGGGACGCATCATGGATGACGCGAGAGCGAGGGATTTGCGCCGCGCTGCCAAGGCCGCGCCGGCCGGGCGAAAAAAAGACCGGGCGGGAAGCCCGGTCTACTCTGGCAAGGAAGTCCGACCTTACTTCTTCGCAACCGTCTGGATCGTGCGCAGGATCCGGCCGGCCACGAGGTAAGGATCGGCGGCGGAGTTCGGACGGCGATCCTCCAGGTAGCCCTTGTAGCCGTTATTGACGAAGCTGTGCGGGACGCGGATCGACGCGCCGCGGTCGGCGACGCCGTAGCTGAACTTGTCGATCGACTGCGTCTCGTGCAGGCCGGTGAGGCGGAGGTGGTTCTCCGGCCCGTAGACCGCGATATGCTCGTCCATATGCTTGGCGAACGCGGCCATCAGCTTTTCGAAGTAGGCCTTCCCTCCCACCTCGCGCATGTGCTTGGTGGAGAAGTTCGAGTGCATGCCGGAGCCGTTCCAGTCGAGGGGCGAGTCGAAGGGCCCGCGGATGGGCTTGCAGCGAAACTCGACGTCGATGCCGTACTGCTCGCCAAGGCGGGCCATGATATAGCGAGCGACCCACATCTGGTCGGCGGCGTTCTTGGAGCCCTTCCCGAAGATCTGGAACTCCCACTGGCCCTTGGCGACCTCGGCGTTGATGCCCTCAAGGTTGATGCCGGCGTCGAGGCAGATGTCGATGTGTTCCTCGACGATCTTCCGGGCGACCGAGCCGACGTTCTTGTAGCCGACCCCGGTGTAGTACGGGCCTTGGGGCTCGGGGAAGCCGCCAGCGGGGAAGCCGAGGGGTGCGCCGTCTTTGAAAAAGAAATATTCCTGCTCGAAGCCGAACCAAGTGTCCGGATCATCCGGGATGGTGGCGCGGGAGTTTGAGGGGTGGGCCACGCCGGTGTGGAGGTAGGTCTCACACATCACGAGCACGCCGTTTTTCCGCGTGGAGTCCGGGTAGACCGCGACGGGCTTCAGGGTGATGTCGGAGCTCTTGCCCTCGGCTTGACGGGTAGAGCTGCCGTCGAAGCCCCAAGCGGGCAGATCGGCCAGCTTGGGGAAGCTCGCGAAGTCCTTGATCTGAGTCTTGCTGCGGAGGTTGGCCAGCGGGGTGTAGCCGTCGAGCCAGATGTATTCCAGTTTGTACTTGGGCATATGCGTTGGGCTGAGTTGGGCAGGGTTAGGGGGTCCTGCGCCCGGGCCGCGGTCGAGATAAATCGTTCCCGCGAGAGCACAGTCTTCCGCTTTCGGGTCAGCACCTTTCGTGCCACGCCCGCGGGAAAATGCCGGGAAAACGGGCGGCGGGCCGTAGGCTGAGATGGGGAGACGGAGGGACCGCGGGGAGGAGGGCGAGGGGAGGGCTTCGGTCCGAGGTAGCTGGACAATCCTTGCTCGGACGGAGGGACGAAAACGCCGTCCGCGGAGCGACTCTACCGCCGGCCCCCCGCGGCATTGCTCCCGCGCGCAACCGTGGCAGCGTTCCTTTATGCGCCCCAGCCTGCCCCTCCTGCTGCTCGCCACCACCCTCCCTGCCGCCACGCCCCCGCGGCCGCCGGATGACCTCCGCACGACCGTCGCCGACGGCTACCGCGGCATCTGGTATATGAACCAGCCCCTGCCCGGCTGGCCACCCGGTGATCCTTTACTTGACCTCCAAGGGCTACAATCCCGGCCTCGAGTCGGGGGCCTTCCAATGGTGGACGGCCCGTTGGACGGGGAAGGAATGGGTGTTCCGCGCGTGTTTCACGTCAGACCACAACTACGATCACGGGACGTTGTACGCGGAGCCGGACGGCACCTGGCGGATCATCGCGCCGTCGGATCCGGGGCCGCAGCCGCGGGGGACGGGCGGGGAGATGGTGCTTTGGCTGAGCCGCGACGAGGGCGCGACGTGGACGCGTGGCCGCACGCTGACGTCGGGTTCGCGGTTCAATCATTCGTATGCGCGCCAGCCGGTGGCGGCGGATCCGGGGTTTTACGCGTTGTGGGCGGATGGTTCGCCGCTGGAGCCGACGGCCTCGGATCTGTATTTCTGCACGCGGGAGGGCGAGGTCTATCGCCTGCCGGAGCGGATGACGGACGAGACCGCACGCCCGGAGCGCGTGAATTGAGGCGAGGCGACAAGAACGTCTCCGCCGAAAAGCTGCGCGGCCTGAAACCCAGCGGTTGGAGCCCTTGCCAGAATCCGTCCTCCCAATTCTTTCTGCGGCGCGTGGCGCGCTACGCTCAGCCGCGATCGCGGATTTAACCCTTTGCGCATTTCGCGGCTAATCCTTACCGAGCCTGCTGCGGTCAGGCGCTCCGCCGCCCTTCCCTGCTTTCGCACCTCCCGCCTCTTGGCTCCGGCGCGGCGCAGGGGATGCGCTTTCCGTCCGAGGTTCCCGCGGAGGCTCAATAAGACAGCATCACCCGGGCGTGCAGGCGGCCGCGGGCGAGGTCGGTGTACTTCGGATCCTTGGCCTGCCGCCCGTAGTCGAGCGTGGCGCTGAAGTGCGTCCCGATGTTCGCGCGCAGCCCGAAGCCGACGCTCTGCAGGGTGAAGTTCTCCGGCTCGACCGTGCGCACCTGATGGGTGTAGACGCGCCCGTAATCCCAGAAGAACGCCAAGGAGGTCTCCAGTGGCGGCACGCGCTTGCCCAGCGAAGTCGCCGGCAACTGCTTCGTCAGCTCCTGGTTGGTCAGCAGGCCCCGCTCTCCGGAGAAGATGCGTTCCTTGTATCCCCGCACGGTGCCCATCCCGCCCAGAGAGAACTGTTCCGAGGGCAACAGATTAGTGCTGCTCCCGCCGTGCACGATCACCCGGCTGGTGAGGCTGACGGAGGGGGCGAGGACGGTCACCCGTTGCGCCCAGGCTTGGCCGTAGAAGAACCGGGCGCGCGCCTCGTACCGGCTTTCGCCATAGGCGGCATCCGAATTGCGAGAGTTCAGCCCACCCGGGCTGCCCGTCAGGTTGAGCGACAATACCCAGCGGCCCCGCTTGTCGGGTCGGATGAACGTCCCGCCCACGGAGGCCGTGAAGGTGTCGGTCCCGGACCCGAAGACCTCCGCGCCGCCGAACTCGAGGTTATTATTGGAGCGCTTGAAGCTCAGCATCGCGGAACCCTCAGCCATCCAGCCCTTGACGCGCAGCGGTGCAAGGTACTTCAGGTCCAGCCCGGAACTGCGGCCCGCCTGATTAAAGTAGCCCTCGTAAAGCGGAACGTCGACCTTCGCCTGCTGACCCGAGAGCAGTAACAAGTGCCTCCAAGGCAGCGGAATGCGATAATCGAAGGCGTGGGCTTGGATCAGGTCCGGATCGTGCGCGGTCGTGAACTGGTAGGAGACTTGGTGGTCGCGGCCGAAGAGGTTGCCCCAGGTGATCGCGGCGGTGTGCCGGTCGTTGCCCAACAGTTCGTTGCCGGTGTTATCGTAGGATAGGGCAAGCCGCAGGGGCAGCTTTTCCTCGACCCCGATGTGGAGGTCCGCCTCGCCGGTGTCGGGAATGGGCTCAATGTGGATCCGCACCCGGCGGAACGGGTTGGTGTTGGCCCAGTTGATCGACTGATCAAGTTGGGAGAGGCGGATGATCTCGCCTCGCTGCACCTGCAGGGTATCCCGCAGCAGGGCGTCGCTGAACCAGCGGTTGCCCTTGAATTTGATCTCGCGGAACTTGCCCCGCATTACGGCTACCCGGATCACGCCCTTGGTGATGTCCTGCGCTGGAATGATCACCTCTGCCACCGGCAGGTCGCGCTGGCGGAAGAAGCCGGTGGTGACCTGGACGATGCCCACGAGCAGTTGGTCGGAGATGGCTTGGCCTTCGCCCGCGGCGAGGCGGCGCCCCAGCTCGGCGACATCGCTGCCGATCAAGGGGCCGGTCAGCACGATGTAGCCCTTGGCCGGATCGGGCTGCAGGGCTTGGGCGGCCTCGATCGACTCCGCGAAAAGCAGCTGCCGGAGAATGATCCGCGGTGCGACCGGGGCTGGGACGGCGGGCGAGGCGGGCGTCGCGGGGGCCGCTGGGGCGCCCTCGGCGGCGCGTGCGACCCCCGCCGAAAGGAGGGCGGAAAGGAGACTGAGCGCGAGGCGGAGGACAGACATGGGCAGGAATGCAGGAGACCTTTTGCGGTCGGGGATGTTCAAGGCCAAAACCGTTCGACAGGCTCGCGGCAGGCGGGTTCGACCAGCTCACCGCAAGCCCGGTCGGTGGGCTCACGGCCTCGGAACAGGGGAAATGCCGCGGGGCGGAAAGGGCAGGGCGGGAGGTGAGCCGGATCAGGCGGCACATTTTCGGGAGCTTAGGGCGCGATCCCTGCGGGCGGCTTGCGCGGAATTTACGGGACCGTAAAGCCGGTTCGAGCGGGGCGCGCCTCGGCGATCGGGCCGTGTGGCGCCAAAGCGCTTGCTTGGCGCGCCCCGCGCTGGCAGCGCTGAAGGCCCTGTATGGTCGTCCATTTTCCCTCCCGCCGATGAAGCTCAGCCACGAGACTCCCGCGTTCCGGTGGGCGGTGCTGATCCCGGCCTGGATGGTGCTGGGCGCCCTCATCTTTGGCCACGCCTGGTACCTCCAGCGCTACTTGGGTGTCGCCGAAGGAATGGGCCTCCGCGGCGCTGCGCAGGCGGGCACCCCCCTGCAGGCCGCTTACCCGGGCTTTGCCGCCGACGCCCAGACTTGGGTGCGGCACGCCCTGACGCTCCTTGAAGGAGATCAGATCCGGCTCCGTCGGACCGACATCGACAACGCCCCCCACGGTCGGGAGGTGCATTGGAACTCCGCGTGGGCCTGGGCCATCGCGGGAGCGGGCAAGTTGGACCACTGGCTCACCGGCCGACCCCTGCCGCAGGCGGTGGAACGGATGACACTCTGGCTGCCGGGGGTGACCCTGTTTATTGCGATCGTGCTCATTTCCGGCTGGACGGCGCGGCGCACTGGCTTGCTGGGTGGACTGCTGGTCGCGATCGCGATGGGCGGGCACAACCGCTTTTATGAGGGCTTCTTTCCAGCCTACGTGGACCATCACGGCCTGATTGCGGCGAGCGTTTTCACGCTGGTGCTGGGCGTGGTCCTGATGGGGATGGGGTGGTGGCGACCGCAGGCGGCGCCCGAGACGTCGCTCCCCGAATCCTCCCGCCAAGTGCGGCGGGCGGCCGTGGTTTCCGCGTTGGGCGGGGCCTTCGGGATGTGGGTCGGCGCCGCTTCGGTCATTCCCACGATCGCCTTCATCGGCGTCGCGGCGGCCCTGGTCACCTTGGTCGCCGGACGGCGGGCGGCCGCGCTGGGCCTAAAGTTCGAGCCGGACGCCTGGCGCCTCTGGGGCCGGGTGGGGGCGGGGGCGAGCCTGGGGTTCTACCTGCTCGAATACTTCCCGCAGCACCTGGGGGTCCGGCTGGAGGTGAACCACCCCCTCTATGCGATGGCTTGGTGGGGCGCAGGCGAACTGTTGGCGGAGTTGTCCGTCTGGTGGCTGGGCGGTTGCCGCGCGGCGCTGCTCCGTTGGCCCCGGCTGGCCCTCGGGGCCGCCCTCGCCGCAGTGGCGCCGCTCACGATCGTCCTTTTCAAAGCCCAGGTCTTCACCGTCGCGGACCCCTTTCTGGCGGCCCTCCATAACCAGCACATCCAGGAATTCCTCCCGCTGCACAAGACCCTCGCCCGCCTCGGCCCCCGGCCGTTCATCGACGTCGCGATTATCGAGAACATCCCCCTGTTCCTCGCCGCCGTGGCCCTGTTGGTATCCCGACGCCGGCCGTTGATTTTGCTCTTCTGCACGGCCGTGTGCGGTTTGGCGCTGGCGCTCTCGCTCTGGCAGTCCCGTTGGCTACTCAACGCGACCGGGCCATTCATCGTGCTTTCGTTGGTGCTGGCGATTGTCTGCTTGCACGGGGTGCGCCCGATGCTCCGTTGGGTCCTGGTCGGGGTGGCCGCGTCGCTTCTTTACGGGGTGAACTCCGTGCGCCGGGTCGTGATGACCCGGGAGGACGTCGCGGAGATGCGCATCGCGCCCGCCGATGCCTACTCGCCCCTGTTCCGCGACATCGCTCGCGCCCTGCGGGCAACCCAGCCCGAAGGCGACATTGTGCTCGTCAGTAGTCCCAACAGCTCGACGGGCATCGGTTACTACGGCCGGTTCAAGACGTTAGGAACTCTCTACTGGGAGAATAACGCGGGCCTGAAGGCGGCGGGGAACATCCTCGCGGCCCGTTCCGTGGACGAGGCCAAGGCGCTGATCCGCCAGCACGGGGTCACCCACCTCTCGATTTTGTCCGAGGAGAACTTCATCGGCCCGTATTTCAAACTCCTGAATCCGACCCTGCCAGACGAGGAAGTGAAGAAGACCTTTGGGCACCTGCTGCTCGTGGACAAGGTTGTCCCGACGTGGCTGCAGGCTATCCCCTATCGTCTCCCGGATGAGTTCAAGTCGTTGAATCTGTTTGTGTTGCTGGTTAAGGTGGCTTGGGACCAGACCGAGGCGGATGCGATCTTCAACGTCGCCCTAACCAAGCTGGAGCTGGGGGAGACGGCGGCGGCCGAAAAGGACTTTGATACCCTGATCCAGGCCCTACCTCAGGCGCCGCAGCCGTGGTTCAAGAAAGCCGATATCCAATTTGGGCGCAATGAGTTCGAGCAGTCTGCCCAGTCCCTCGTGGAGGCGATCCGCCGCTCCCCGGGGCCGGAGCGGCCCACGATGTACGCCAACGGGGCGGCCAGCTTCTACCGGGCGCAGCGCCCGGCGGAGGCAATTTTGCTCTACCGGACGGCCCTAGCCGAGCATTCGGATGCCAGTCTGGCAGCGTACCTTGCGTGGGTGCTGGCCACTTGCAAGGTCGATGCACTGCGGAATGGGGCGGAGGCGGTGAGGTGGGCGGAGGAGGCGGTCCGTGCCGACCCTGCTTCGGCCACTTATCTCAATACCTTGGCGGCGGCCTGGGCGGAGCAGGGGCGCTTCGAGGATGCGGTGCGGACCGCGGAGGCGGCCTTGGCGGCGTCGCGCCTGGCCAACGATGCCGCGACCGCCAAACTGACCGAGGCCCGGCTGGAGGCGTTTCGGGCGGGACGTTCGTGGCGCGAGTGAGCGATTTTCGCTCCGCGCCGGCCCTCCATCTCCTTTTCGGGCGGCTCCGGCGACCCTAAAAAATCTTCTTGCCACTATTCGGAGCCTACCCTTCACTCCTTCACTGCTAGGCGTAATCCAGTCACACATACACGTATCACCTCAATGAAAAATCGATCGAATGTTAGTCTCTCGCTTCGCAAGTTGTTCACTGCGATGCTGGCGGTTGGCCCCGTGGCCATTCTGCCGAGTCCCGTCTGGGCGGCCCTGCCGACCTCGGCTGACTTCGCGGTCCAGAATGGATCCGCGTCCGTCGCCACTGTTGGCTCTGTGGCCACCATCTCCTCGTCGGACCGTGCGGTCCTGCAATGGGGCGCTGGCAAATTCCTGATTGCTGCGGGCGAAACCTACAACTTCCAGATGCCGGCGGGCGGCGCGGTGCTGAACCGCGTGGGCACTACCGCCGCGGTCGACACCGCTACTATTGCGGGCAACATCGATTCCAACGGTCGGGTGTTTATTCTCGCCCCCGGCGGTACGATCAATGTCCATAGCGGGGCTTCGGTCACCGCTTCCGGTGGCCTCGTGCTGAGCACGCTGAACGAGGACAATGGGTCCTTCCTCACCAGCGGTAACCTCGTTTCTCTTCCGGGAGCTATTGCTGCCAGCAATGGTGCGATCAGCATCGGCATTCCGAACCCGGCTGCCCCCGGCGCGGCCGCCCCGATCTTCACCAGTTCCGTCAGCGCGGCCAGCGGCTCCCTCTCGCTGGCCTCGGTCAACGCCAGCGGTGACGTCACGGTTCGCTCGGTGAACGCGGCCACCCCCCTCAGCCTCGCAGCGAACGGCAACGTGCTCGTCCGCGGCAACCTCGCGGCCACCGCTACCAACAGCGACATCACGCAGGCAACTGGCGCCGGCACCGGCACGATCACGGTCGGTGACACGACCAATATGCTGCGCCTGGCCACGTTTACCACGACGGGCAGCAACAACATCACCTTGGACAACGTCGGCAACGACTTCTCCAACATCTCGCTCAACACGGCGGTCGGTTCCGCCGCCGCCGGCGCGGTGGTGGTCAAGGACGTCAGCGACATTTACCTGGCGAACTCCACCCTCGGTGGCAGCCTCGCGGTGACCGCCGCTGGCTTCGCCACCTTCCCGGCGATCGCGACGGTCGGGACCATTGCCGTCGCCGGGAACGCCGACTTCAGTACCACCGGTGCGAACACCCGCACGGGCGTCTCGATCTCGCAGAACAGTACCGTTCGCGGTACCCTCTCGGGCACCGTTTCGAACAACTCAAGCTTCAGCTTCACCGGTCTCGGCAATGTGAAGATCGGCACCATCAGCGCCCTGGTTACCTCGGGCGGAGTTACGATCAACACGACCGGCAACATCGTTTCCGACGTTGGAACCACCGTAGCGGCTTCGGGTAACAGCGCGACCAACGGCGGCGCCATCAACCTGATCGGTACCGCCATCAATACCAGCGCTGGCACCTTGACGGCTGGCACGGCGGCCGCGGCGGGCACAGTCTCGCTGAACGCCACCGCGGGTAATGTCACGATCGGCGCGATCAACTCCAACCGCACCGTGACCCTGACCGCTGCCGCGGGAAACATCAGCCAGGCCGCCGGCAAGATCATCACCACCACCACCGCAGGGATGACCCACACCGCCACGGCCCTCGGCAACATCGACCTCTCCCAGTCCAATGCGTTCCAAGGCACCGGGGTCATCCGCCAGACTGGCGCCGCCGCGGTTCTCGCCAACACCAATTCGATCACCCTCGGCACCACGAACCTTACCGGTGACCTCACGGTCAACGCGGTCGGCGCGGAAACCAACGTGACCCTCGGTACCGGCGCCGGCACGGCCGCTCAGGCCCTGAGTATCGGCGGCAACCTGTCGATCAACCTCACCAACAGCGGCGCCGGGGGCGTCGCCGCGGCCAACCTCGGTAACATCGGTGACAACGACTATTCCCCGGTCAGCGTGTTCGGCAATGTGAACCTCGTGACCTCCGGTGGCAATGTTCTGCTGGATGCCGCGACCAAGAACGGCGCGATTGCCCCCAGCGTCCGCACCGGCGCGGTCAGCGTCAGCAATCCGACCGGCACCGCCCCCGGCACCGTCGCCATTGCTGAGACCACCACCCTGAATCTGGGCAACGTCAGTGCCACGACCCTGACCGCCTCCAGCGTCCAGGGCGGCATCATCGACAGCGGCACCCTCACCGTCGCAGGAGCCGCCACGTTCGCCGTCACCGGCAACAATAGCATCACGCTCGACAGTGCCGCCAACTCCTTCGGCACGCTGAATGTCGCCGGCAACGGCCAAGCCTCCGTCACCTCCAACAGCAGCGTGACGATCGGCACCAGCACCGTCCTGACCGGCAACCTCGCCGTCACGACCTCCGCGGGCAAAGATATCGCGGTCGGTGCGGTCGCCATCACTGGCGGTTTGTCGCTCAACTCTGGTGGCGCGGTTGACTTCAATAACGCGACGGCGACCTCCGTGTCCGGTAACCTGAGCGCCACCGCCTCCGCCGGCGCGATCACGCAGTCCGGCGGCGGCGGCCTGACCGTCGGTGGCACGGCCTCCGTGTCCGCGGGCAACGCTACCGTCGCTCAGAATGTCACCCTCGGTGGCGCCAATGAGTTCAACGCTGTGGTGCTGAACAACAGCACGGGCGCCGTGACCATCAACGACGTCTCGAACCTCACGATCTCCGGCTCCGCCGCGGGCCTCGTGACGGCCAAGGCTGGTGGCGGCACGCTCGCCAACACCTGGGACCTGAGACTCGGCAACCTGACGGTCGGCTCCCTTGTTGCTGAAGCCGCCAACGGCTCCGCTGGTAACTCGGGCACCATCAGGCAAGTCGGTTCCAATACCTCCGTCCGCAGCTTCGGCCTCGCGAGTTTCACCACGAACAACGCCAACATTGTCCTCGATAACGTCGGCAACAACTTCGGCCGCGTCGAGCTGCGCGTGAACAATACGGACGGTGCCCGCACTGTGACGCTGGTTGAAGATGGCACCATACGCCTCGGTACTCTGAGCTCGCGCGGCACTACCACCCTGACGAGCCGCACGGGCAGCATCCTCGAGGATCCGGACGCGAACGTGGTCGTGACCAACAACGGAACGCTCAACCTGAGCGCCGCCAATGGCTCCGTACTGATCGGTGGCACGACCACCCGTAACGGTGCCTTCACCACCACGGGCAATGTCGTGACCGCCAACATCTCGGCTCCCAGCGGCGCCGCCGCGGTGCAGTCGTCGGGCAATCTGACGCTCGGCAACACCAACGTGAACTCCCTCGCCGCAACCACGAGCGTGAACCTCTTCCAGAGCGCCGCGCTCCGGGTTTTCGGTTCGGCCTCGTTCAAGGCCACTGGCAACATCACGCTGACCAATACCAGCAACAACTTCGGTCGTGTATCCCTGGAGACCACCACCGCTTCCCGTAACATCACGATCACCGAGGATGGCACGCTCAACCTCGGCACCGTGACGATGCCGGCCAGCGCGACGGGAAGCTTCACCGCTACCTCCGTCTCCGGCGACATCATCGACACCGGCCTAGCCAACCTCCGCATCGGTGGCACCGTGGCCGCCGTCGGCTCCGGCGTCGTGACCCTGAACGCGACCGCGGGTAACATCGTCATCGATGACCCGACGACCGAGTTCGCCACCACCGGCGGTGTGGTCTTCAACGCCCGAAACGTGACCCTCGCGCCGCTCGGCAGCGTAGCCTTGGTCCTCGGCTCCGCCGCGGCCCCGGCCATCACCACGGGCAACCTGACGGTCACCACCGCCCTGCCCACCGGCAACATCCAGTCGGCCGGCAGCGTCCAGGCGGGCGGCGATGCCTCCTTCCAGGCGGCGAGCGCCAACATCGCCCTCACCGGTGCGGCCAATAAGTTCGGCACCGTGCGCTTCGTCGGCCAGACGGTCTCGCTCATCGAGTCCGACGATACCGCGATCGTCACTGGTTCGACGGCCCTCTCGTCCGCCTCGATCTCCTCCGGAGGTAACATCTCCCTGGTGAACCGCGGTGGCATCGTGAGCTTCAATGGTGCCTCCACGACCCTGAGCGCTGCCGGCAACATCACGCTGCCGAAGCTGATGCAGGCGGTCGGTGTCCTGACGGTTAACGCCTCCGGCACCAAGGACCTCAGCGCGCTGAGCCAGTCCGCCGACCTCCAAGGCAAGGTTCCGAACAATTCGGGCACGGGTGCTTATCTGCCCCCGGGCCAGTGATTAGTTGACTGATATTACGCCGCAAAGGGCGACCGGGCGACCGGTCGCCCTTTTTTTTCCCCAAGCGGAGCCCTCCATCGGACTGCTGGAGCCGAGATCGCTCCATCTTGAATTCGTCTGTGCGAAAACGGGTTTTGCCTCAAAGAAAGGGCACAGAATCAGCCGGGATCACCCAATTGAGGGCAGGATGAGTGGGTGAGCACCGGCTCTGGCGGCGGGGGTGGCAACTGCATCGCAGTCATCGTCGGCACTCATTGAGTGGAGTAGAACGCGCCCCCACGGACGGCGTTTTTCGCCGGTGACCGCGAGCTTGAGCGTCGACTTGCCCGCGACGCGGCTGAACACCGCGGCGCAGAAAAACAGCCGCCAGCGCAAGGTGGTCAGTTCCGCCCGCTGCGGCTGACCGAGCCGGCGCTGCAGCCCCACGTACCTCCAGCGCCCAACGGTGCAAACCCGGCAACGCCTTGCCGGCGCTGCGGCCGCAACGTGCAAGGAAGCGCGACAGCGTCGATTGGCTCGGGATCGACTCGATGCCCAGAGCACCTCGACCACCGCTGGATCGTGCGCCAGATACGCCGCGCGGGCGAGCTTGACCGCCCCGCCCAGGATGCTGCCGATGAAATCCTCAAAGCCAACCGCACCGTTTGGTTCGCCGTCCCATCGACGGCTTCCATCGTGTCATGTTTCACGCCCCCTGCGAAGCCGAACGGTGCGCGCTTTGGCGACTATGCCTTCAACTGCATCAGTTCGGCTCAGGCGGCGCAGGGGTCCTTGGTGGTTGGTGGTGGTCCGAACACCACAGGGGAGAGGCAATCGAGCGAGCGGTCGGTGAGCTGCCAGTCTGCGGAGTCCTTGAAGGCCTCGATCGGGAACCCACTCGGCGAAGCTGGGCCATCACGCGGTCGTCCAAGGCCGCTCAGCTGCCAGCCATCGTGAGGGCGACGTCGGACGAGCCGGTCGGCCTGAGGATCCCCCTCGCAACGCAAGCCAGCCGAATTCCAGCGCAAAGTCCGTCCGAGTAATCGGATGGCGATGTAGCCTAGCAATACGGCCTCGGTTAGTGGGCCGGCCTGCTCGAAGTTGGCGCCTCGCCTACCAGGGGCGCCACAGCTTTTCCCCGCGGCGCGTTTCGCGGGGCTGCCGATGCCGTCGGCCCAACAGGGCCATCACTGGACGGAATGGGCTGAGGCCTTTCTGGACGGTGCATATGGTCGGGGACGGAAACATTCACCGAATCAATTTCCCCCGCCTCCCGCTCCAGCAGGATCATCCAATCTCGATAAATGCGCACGCCGGGAAACGCGGCGCGCGACTCGGGCTCGCGGCTGGCATCAACGTCCGCCACGGCCACGAGCTTCAACCAGTCATTGCTGGCCAACGCTTGGATGTCACTCCGCGCCATCCCGCCACCGCCGATGCTTGCGTGGCGCAAAACCGGGCGCTGGGCGGATACCGCGCGTCGCGGGAGCGCAATCGACGCTGCACCCAGCCCGGCCTCGGTGATGAATCGCTAGCGGCTCAGGGGCATGACGGCGCCGGTCGCGCCGGGCTACTTGCCCACACACCATAGAAACTCTTCCCGTTGCCCGCCCTGTCTCGCATGCCGAAGGTAGATCCTTCCGCCCGCCACGGCGGGGGACGCGAACGCTTCATCACCAAGTTGGTTTCGCGCCACGACCGACCATTTCGTCCCGGATCCCTGAAGCACGTGCGTCACCCCGGAAAGCGCGGTGGCGTAGATCAACCCGCCGGCGAGTACCGGCGACGAGAAGAATTCACGGTCCAGCTTCTCGCGCCACAACTCCTCCCCATCCTCCGCGCGCCACACCACGACGCGACCGGTATCCTGCAATCCGACCAGCGCTCCCGCCACGACCAACATGGATGGCACGTAGATGCCTGATCCGCTCTGCCAAAGTACGCCCCCCTTGCCGTCCGCTGCGATCGCGGAAACGTGGCTCCGGGGAAATCCCCCGGAGATAAAGATCGAACGTCCATCCGTGACCGGAGTGGTCACGGTGGTCTCCGTGGGCCCGGCAACCTCCCAAAGGATGCGTCCGTTCAACGGATCGACACTCGTCAGCATGTTCCCCCCTGCCGTGATCAGCTGGTGCCGGCTGTCCAGCTTCAGGATCACCGGCGACGGGTAGTTTTGGAACTTCCCCCGTTCAAGGACCCATCGCTCGCGCCCGGAGGTTTTCTCGAGCGCAACGATCCTGCCTCCCTCCTTGTGATCCGCGTTCACGATCACGAGGTCACCGTGAATCAAGGGGGATCCGCCGTAGGCCCTTACCGTGACGTAATCGGAAACCTTCATGCGCCAAAGCAAGACTCCGTCGATGTCGAGGCAGGAAACATGGATGGCCCGCTGATGCAGAAATGCCACGAAGATGCGACCGTCATCCCAAGCCACGGAGGCGGAGGCGTGCGATGCCTGGCGGCTGAGGCTGGGTTCCAACCCGCCGCGATGCAGGATCTTCTCCCAGAGCAAACGCCCCGACTCCGCATCATAGGCCAGGACGCCTTGGCGGGGATCATCATCATAGGCGGTGGTCAGGAGGACCTTTCCGGCGGCGACGACCGGCGAGCTGTGGCCGCGCCCGGGGACAGGGGCGCGCCAGCGGAGGTTCAACTGCTCGGACCACTCCCGCGGAGGCGGATCACCCGCCGACCGACCGTCCCGGCCCGGACCTCGCCAGCTTGGCCAATCATCACCCCGGAGCGGATTCAAGAGCGCAAGGAGCCCGAAGCCAATGACGCAGCCCAAGCGTGATCTCATAACGCGGGGGCCGGAGACCCGGTCCGCCGGGCACTCCCTCGGCGGGAAAAAAACCGGGGGCGGAAACTCTCCAGCGAACCGATGGAGCTCCGAGGCATCATCGCTCCGCCTCCGAGCCCAGCATGACGACTGGAGGGGAATCCGGTTCACGCCCCGACCGGAGAGGCGAAGAGAAGGGCGCTGGCGGGGTTCGCTCCGGCCCAGGGTGAAGGCGGAACCCGAGGCCCCTGGAGCACCAGCGCGCCGGGAAGCGAAAGTCAGGGTGGAGCGGTGCGGCTCGAGCGGAGGATTCAGGCGGAAATCAACGGGTATTGGGAGCGCACCGACCGTCAGGAGCGGTTGTCTCGGATGCGTCACGACTCAGGTAAGCAACGCCCCGCCGAGGTCTTGGTCAAGCAGCGAGGCTGTTTCGGCATTACTCGGGCGCGTCGGGCGGAGAGAATCAAAGCCTGCTGCTCGGGGGCCGCCGTCGAGTAGCAAGTCCCAAGGTCCCACGTTGGCCGTACCGGGCTTATGACTCTCCTCGGCAAGCTGACCGATCACGATCCGGCCTCCGAGCGGGTGTGGCGCGCGGTGCTGAACCGTGGGCCCCCCGAGATCAAGGGAGGGATGGCCCCTGCAGAATCGGAGCGTGCTCGTCACCCGCGCAACGTTCCGGCTGGAGTTCGTCCTTCCGGGCCTAAAGAACCGTACCGCAACATGTCGTCGCCGGCCATCGCCGTCCACCAACTCTCCAAGGCCTACCGCCGCACGCCCGGCCTCTGGCCCTGGCTTGTGCGCGGATTGTGTGGGGAGCGGCCGGCGGGAACTGCGGTCGTCGCCGATGAGGTCGCGGCCCTCCGGGAAGTCTCCTTTGAAGTCGCCCGCGGGGAGGCCTTCGGGATCATCGGGCGGAACGGGGCAGGTAAAAGCACCCTTTTGCAGATCCTCGCCGGCACGCTGCAACCCTCCTCGGGCCGCTGCGAGGTCCGCGGCCGGGTGACGGCATTACTGGAGCTGGGCTCCGGCTTTAATCCCGAGTTCACGGGGCGGGAGAACATTTTTCTCGCGGGATCAATTTCGGGCCTCACCCGGGCGGAAATGGAGGCCAAGTACGCTGAAATTACCGCCTTCGCCGAGATCGGCGACTTCATCGGCCAGCCGGTCCGGACCTACTCGACCGGAATGATGATGCGGGTGGCCTTCGCGGTCGCCATCGCGGTCGACCCGGATGTCCTGATCATCGACGAAGCCCTGAGCGTCGGCGACATCGTGTTCCAGCAAAAGTGCGCCGCCCGGCTCCGGGAGCTGATTGACCGGGGAGTCACGCTCCTCGTGGTGACCCACGACTTGGCCTTCGTCCTGAACACGTGCCAGAGGGCCCTCTGGCTCGATCAGGGGCGTTTGCGGTACCTGGGGGAGGCGGGGGCCTGCGTCCGGGGCTACGTGGCCGCGATGGCCGCTCTGGCGGGCAATGCGCTCGCGCCGGCCTACGACCTGGCCCATCTGCCCGAACACGAGCTGCCGGCGGCCACCCCCTTGGACTTGGCCGTCCGGGAACGTTTGGGCGACGGCGGGGTGCGGGTGGAGCAGGCCTGGCTCCTGCACGGTGACGGCGGCGCCGGGGGAACCTACCGGACTGGCGATTGGGCCTTGGTCACGCTGCTGCTGCGAGCGGAGCAGGTCGTAGCCGCGGTTAGTGGAGGCTGCGAGCTGCGAAACCGCCACGGCCAAGTGGTCTTCGCCACTGGGTTGCGGGTGGCCAACCGCTTGATCGAAAGTCTGCCGGCAGGTGGCGCCAGTCTGGTCACCCTGCGGTTCAAGCTCGAGCTCCAAGCGGGTCAATATACCCTCGATGTGGGCTGCGGCGCCGGATCCGGGGCTGAAAACACGTGGGACCGCGTCCTGAACGTGGCGGTCTTGGAGGTCGTAAATCCTCCTGACCAGGAGGTGGTGCACGGCTTGGTGCGGCTCCCGCACGAGGTCAGCGTCTTCCGGCCCGCCGGGATGGCCGGTCCGCGCTGAGCGCCGACGAGCCGCCCAGCGCTGGTCGGTGCCTTGCGCTTAAGGCTTGGCCTTGGCGAATTCCGCGTCGCGTAGGACCCGGCCCTTGCTGGACTTGGCGGTGGCGTGATGGAAGCCCTCTCGGACGCGCTCGGCCAGATCGTAGCGGAACTTCTTGGCGACGCCGACGGCGCCGGCCTTGGTCGCCAATTGCTCCACCGTGAGCGGGGTTCGGCGGGGCAGGGCGAGGACGATCCGGTTGCCGGCGCCGCGGACATCAAGGATGAACAGCTCGCTGAATACCTCTTGGTAGGTGCGGACCATTGAATCGTGCAGGGGGTTCCACGCGCGGGACCAGATGTTGCCGACCACGACGCCGTCCGGCTTGAGGGCCCGGCGCACGGCGGTGAGGAACTCGATCGTGGTCAGAGAGGTGGGCACGCTGTCGGCACCGAAGGCATCGAGGAAGATCAGATCGTAGGGCTGCTGGTTCTGTTCGATGAAGGCGCGTCCGTCCACGACGATGCCCTTCATCTTGGGGTCATCCTTGAAGCCCAGAAACTCCCGGGCGACCTTCACGACGTCCGGATTGATGTCCACGGCATCGATGACCGCATCCGGGTAATAGTGCCGGAGGAACATCGGGAGAGACCCGCCGCCGAGCCCCACCACCAGCGCGCGGCTGGGCTGGGGGGCGAAGGCTAGGCCGGTGAAGGCGGTGGCGGCGTAGGGCAGTTCGAGGTGGGCCGGGTCGCCGAGCTTAATCACGCTCTGCCGGGCGCCGCCCCGTTCGAACCAGAGGGTGCGGAGACCGTTCTCTTCGGTCACGATGACCGGACCAAAGGGCGAGTCCTTGTCGTAGAGGACGCGGGCCTGCGCGGCCAAGGCGGTCGGCAGGGCGACCAGGCCAGCCAGGAGCAGGCCGGAGGCGAAGGCGCGGCGTGACAGCATAAGCGGAACCTTAACGGCCACCGGGACCGAAACCGGCCACGGGCCGGCCGGAGTCGTCGAGCTTTCCGGCCGCCCAGAGAAGGCCGCGGGCGAGCAGGTCGAGGTAGCGGGCGTCGGCGACGGTCTCGTTGTTGTGGCCGAGGGTCGTGCAGAAGACGCGCGCCTTTTTCGGGCCGTATTCACTGGTCCAGACCACGACGGACTCGCTATCCTCGGTGGCGCCGGTTTTCTTGTTTGTGGCGCGTTGGAAGCCGGTGGCGAGGGTGCGATGGGCGGCGTAGACGCCGGGCGGCTGAACGTTGTTGTACAGTTCCTCCTTGATGGTCGTCCAACCGGTGAGCCCGCGGGTGATCGGGTGCTGGTTGTCGGAGAACTTGACCTGGATCGGCTCCTGCGGGCCGTGGCGGCTGGACTGGAGGCCGAGGAAGTCGAACCAGAGGCCGCCGGGGGAGCCGGGGGCCTGGGGCTGGGCGAATTCCTTGCTCACGCGGTAGCTGTGCATCGCGCAGTGGAGGGCGACCGCGGGGAGGCCCCGCAGGTGAGGGGCGAGGACGTTGCGGACCATCGCCGGATCGTCGATGCCGGCCGCACACTCGTCGTGGATCACGAGGTCGTAGCCGTCGGCGTAGGCCGGGTTGTTATGGGAGGACAGGGGCGGCTTGGTGGACTTGTCGGGCGTGTGGAGGTGTTCGACCACGACGTTCGCGCGCTGCTCGAGGCCGGCTTTGAGGAGGTCCTTCTGTTGGACGTAGTCGTGGCAGCAACCGCCGGTGACGAGGAGCACCTTGAGGGGCTTGGGGGCGGCGGCGGGCGCGGGGAGGACCACGGCCACGGCGAGGGCGAGCAGAGCGAGGAGCAGGGAGAGGACGGGACGCATGGGGGAGGGGGGGTGGGGCGAGGACGCGCGCAGGAGCGCGGTGAGGCGAGCAAATTTTCCGGGGCGGCGGCGCCCGAGGGAATTTAAATCGCTAGGATTACCGGCGGGCGCCTAGCTTCGGGTAAGTTCCGATCCCCGATGACTAGGCGCGCCCTCCTGCTCTGCTATCCTCTGCTTGCCTTTGCGGCCGCGCCGCTGCCGCCGCCGGACCAGTGGAGCCTGCCGGCCGAGGAAGCTGGTCTACCCGGAGAGGGGGCTTTGCGCCGTTACGACGCCTACGTGCGGCGCTGGCACGATGCCCGCCAGGAATGGGCCGGTCGCGTCGCGCAGGACCGGGGGGCGGTGGTGTTCCTGGGGGATTCGATTACACAGGGCTGGGGCCCGGCCTTCCGGGATACCTTTCGGGGGATGAAGCTTGCGAACCGGGGCATCGGCGGCGACACCTCGCGCGGGATGTTGATTCGCCTGCAGGAGGACGTCCTCGCCCTGCAGCCGGCGGCGATCGTCCTTTTGCTCGGTACCAACGATATCGAGGTGGGCATCGCGCCCGATGCCATCGGCCGCAACTTTCAGAAGATTATCGCGGCCATCAGGGCCCACAATGCGCGGGTGCCCGTCATCGTCTGCCGGGTGTTCCCCAGCGCCGCGGACAAGAAGCGCCCCAAGGAGACCATTGCGGCCGTCAATGCCCTGTTCGAGGCCGCCGTGCGGGGCGA
>Ga0194118_10002232_pt1 | contig 25053 bp, 29 predicted proteins | sample TA2MahsurfametaG_2_FD_148662 | JGI IMG/M metagenome (GOLD analysis project Ga0194118, IMG submission 148662) | Freshwater microbial communities from Lake Tanganyika, Tanzania - TA2015013 Mahale N5 surface | ecosystem: Environmental > Aquatic > Freshwater > Lake | place: Tanzania: Lake...
TGTAAGAACATCTTTTCCGTTGAGGTTCCGTAAGTTTATGGAACAATTCTTACAAGATATTCTTCGTAAAGTTGATAAGGAAAAGATTGACACTAATATTCTAAAGTTGGTAGAAGATTTGCCTACATTTAATGTGATTGAGATTGCTAAAAATACGAGTGTTAAGTTTAAGAGTCAGGATGGTAAGAAAGAGTATACTCCGAAAACACGTAGTCCGTTTAAGTATGTGTTAGGTACTCCTGCGCAAGCCAAGGCTGCCATATTCTATAACGATTTGCTTGAACAATTTGGTTTGACTAAGAGTATTCCAAAGATTCTTCACGGTCAGAAAATCAAGTGGGTATATCTTAAACAGAATGAATATGGAGCAGAGGGTATTGCTTTAAAAGCGGACGGTACTGATCCAGATCAAATTCTTGAGTTTATTGAAAAGTACGTTGATAGAAATGCTATGTATGAACAAGAACTTAAAGGCAAACTGAAAGATTTTTATGATGTATTGAATTGGGAATATCCGTCTGTAAATGATGCAAAAGCAAGTGAATTTTTTAGTTTTTAATTATGAAAATTGCGTATTGTTTTTCTGGAATGATCCGACATTTAGACCAATGTGGGACTAAATGGCAAGAAATTATAAAAAATAACCCAGGTGATGTTTACGGTCATTTTTGGGATAAATCCGATAAATGTGATGGTGATACTCCTAAAAAATTTGTACAAATGTTTAATCCATGTAACATGGAACTAGAAAATTATGAAATATTTAAGGAATCAACGGTTGATATTTTGACAAAAAATATAGTACCTCATTATACGTTGTTAAGTGATATTCAACATTCGATTTTATCAGGAAATTTTTTTAGTTTTCATTATAAAATTTGGAGAGCAAATTTATTATCAAATTCGGAAAAATATGATATTGTAGTTAGATGTAGAACGGATTTATTTCCATTAGATATCAATTTCGAAATAAATGATATGTTAAATCTAGTACCGGTCGGCACAGTCCATGTTAACGGATGGCCTTTATCAGGAGGTATTCTGGATATGTTTGCTTACGGAAATAGAAAAAATATGAATTATTATTCATGTTTATATTTGTATGCTATCAAATATTTATTTGAAGGTCATTATTGTTATCCATTTGAACATATTTTATCTGTGCATTTAAGTCAAAAAGACATGCAAGTAAGACAGTTACCAATTTCTATTATCAATAATTCTGGATTTTGTTATAATCATTGGGCAGAAAAAAATGAATTAATAAATAAAACAGATAAAATACCTCAAGCAGATAAATCATATTATGCTTATACGGAAAATAGATTATTATGATTAAATTAATTGTTTTTGATTTGGATGGAGTTCTTGTAGAAACAAAAAAACTACATTATGATGCTTTAAATAAAGCGTTGGTCGATGTTGATCCTAAATATGAAATTGCATATGAAGAGCATTTATCAAAATATGATGGTTTAAGTACACATAAAAAACTGGATCTGTTAAGCCGTGAAAAAGGATTAAGTTTTGTCGAACATAACAACATTTGGCTTAGAAAACAAATGTATACATCTCATATGTTACGACAACTAATGCCTGATAATAGAATTGTAGAAGTACTTAAAAAATTAAAAGACGACGGTTATAAGTTAGCTGTAGCTAGTAATAGTATCAAAGAAACTGTAAAGATTACTTTACTTAAACTGGGATATATAGAATATATCGATTTTTATTTATCGAATGAAAACGTTAAACATCCAAAACCACATCCAGAATTATATCTCAAATCAATGATTGAAGCCGGTGTTTCTCCTAAAGAAACTTTAATTATTGAAGATAGTATTATTGGAAGAACCGCTGCAAATGATAGTGGAGGTTATTTAATGGGGATAAATAATCCAGATGATGTTATATATGAAAATATAATAAATTATATAAATTGTATAAATTCTAGTTATAAAAAACCGAGATGGCAAGGAGGAAAAATGAATGTTTTAATACCAATGGCAGGTGCAGGCAGTCGTTTTGAAAAGGCAGGATATACATTTCCAAAGCCACTCATTGATGTTCGTGGCAAACCCATGATTCAGTGGGTAGTTGACAATTTAAATGTTGAAACCAATTATATTTTCATCGTTCAAAAGAGTCATTTCGAAAAATATAATCTTAAAGATACACTTAATAATTTTTGTCCAAACAATGAAATTGTACAAATTGAGGGTGTTACCGAAGGAGCTGCATGTACCACATTATTAGCCAAACGATATATTGATAACAATCAACCATTAATTATTGCAAATAGTGATCAATTTGTTGAATGGAATAGTGATGAATTTATGTATGCTTGTAGTGCAAGTGACTTAGATGCAAACATTCTTACATTTAAATCTACACATCCAAAATGGAGTTATGCTAAAGTAAATGAACTTGGATATGTAACAGAAGTAGCGGAGAAAAAGCCAATCAGTGATATTGCCACAGTAGGTATATACTATTGGAGACGAGGAAATGATTATGTTAAATATGCGGAACAAATGATTGCCAAAAACATTCGTGTTAATAACGAATTTTATGTGTGTCCTGTATTTAATGAGGCTATACAAGATAATAAAAAAGTAAGAACGTATAATATTGAAAAAATGTGGGGTTTGGGTACACCTGAAGATTTAGAATATTTTTTGAAGAATTATGAAACTAATCTCTCACAGAGGTAATGTTGACGGCAAAAATCCTAAAGAAGAAAATAGTGTATCTTATATACAAAAAGCACTTAAAGTTGGTTATGATGTAGAAATTGATGTGTGGTATGTTGATAATAAATGGTATCTCGGTCACGATGAACCACAATATAAAGTTAAATACGATTTTCTTACATTAGAAGGATTGTGGTTACATGCAAAAAATGGCGATGCTTTATATCATTTGTTGCAAGATAGATGTCGTAATGTATTTTACCATACAGATGAAGATTGGGTATTAACAAGTAAAAAGTATATATGGACATATCCCAATCAATTATTATATCCAAATAGTATTTGTGTTTTGCCTGAATTAGGATATAATGGTGATTTAAAGAGTTGCAAAGGAATTTGTAGTGATTTTATTTCTAGATATGAAAAAACATAATCTCTTGTTCATATTTTTATGAAAATTGCTTTTTGTTTCTCGGGAATTCCGAGAAAAATAGATCAAACAAAAATATTTTGGAAAAATCTAATTGATAGATACAATGCAGACGTTTATGCTAGTTTTTGGGATGAAAGTGATTCTAATTTAACCGAAGATACTATAAATAAGTTTGTTGAGATATATAATCCTAAACGTATAGAGTCTGAAAAATTTGAGTTATTTGAAAGATCCACTGTTAATTTAATTAAAAAAAATATTACTTTTCCAGAAAGGATTAAAAACTCCGGTTCATATAGTAATGTAATTGATAAAATGTATAAAATCAATTTTATAAGCATGTTTTATAAAATTTGGAGAGCAAATTTATTATCAAATTCGGAAAAATATGATATTGTAGTTAGATGTAGAACGGATTTATTTCCATTAGATATCAATTTCGAAATAAATGATATGTTAAATCTACCATGTGGTACAGTATTTAACACAGAATTTGAAGGTTGTTTAGGAAAATGTGATTTTTTTGCATATGCAAATCCTACTATAATGAATTATTATTCTTCAATTTTTTTGTATTTAAATTTGTATTTAACCGAAGGATATTATTTCCATGTGCCTGAAAATTTATTGTTAGCACATTTTACTAAAAAAAGAATTAAAATTAGAGAGATGCCTTTATCAATTTATGCATGGTTTGATCGTGAACATAAATTACATAGAGCAGTAGATTTTGATCACAATCAATATGCTGAGTATTTTAGTGATGAATATCTAATAAACTTGGATCCAAATTTATCGTTTTTTAACAAGACAAAGGAGATTTAATCGTGAAAAAATATAATGAATTACTAAATATTCCTATTGACGGCGCAAAAATATCTTTATATACACAATATCCGTCTTATAATGTAATTGCTGAAAGATATCAAAGAGTAGTAATTGGTCAACGTGGTCCATATATCGAATTTACAAAAAACCAAATAATCGATTCACAACTTTATATTCCTAAAAACCAATTGTATAGATTAAGTGATCCGAAAGTTTATTATATTGAGTTTAGAACATTGGAAAATAATGTGAAAGTGTATTATCAAATGAGAACCGTTGCATATGCTGATTATTTAATAAATCATTTTTATATTAGTCCGTTTGATTTATGTATTCAAGATGGTACGCAATGTATCACAGTGGAAGAAGATTTTCAAAAAACAGCTGAAGCATTTTTTGATTTTTCGGTATAAAAAGTTGAAAAACAAAACTAACTGTAGTAGTATGTAACTTGTATGAAGAAACAAACATTAAATTCATTTATTGATAAATATTCACTCAACGGAACCATTGAAAGTGTCAAGTGGGTTGTAGACAACACAGAGATTAAGACATCATCCATCAGTGATGATAAGAATGTACTTAGTTTTGTTGTTATTAAGGATAACGCCGGTTTGGAGAACTCTGAACTGGGTGTTAACGATACAACCAAGTTGAAGAAGCTACTAAATGTTCTGGGTGAGGATGTAACCATTGCTTTTAACAAGAGAGACGAAAAGATTGTTTCTCTTTCTATTAGCGGTGAACAAACAGATGTACAGTATGTTACGGCTGACTTGAGTGTCATTCCTAATGTACCAGCTCTTAAGAAACTACCTCCATTTAATTTGGAGATTCCTCTTACCAAAGAATTTGTGACTACATTTGTTAAAGCAAAGAGTGCTTTGAGTGATGTAGATACACTTACTTTCATCAAAGATAAGAAGGATAAGATTAAGTTGGTTATTGGTTATAGCAATGTAAACAGTAATCGTATTAATATTGATATTAAGCCAACTGAAGGTAAGGATAGTCTTGGTAAGACATTGCATTTTAGTGCTAAGTATCTTAAAGAGATTCTTACCAGTAACGGTGATTGTGAAAACGCTATACTTAAGGTTAGTGATGCTGGATTGGCACATGTAGAGTTTAACAACGATACATTTAATAGTAATTATTATTTGGTTGAAATTAAGAATATTGATTAATAAATTATGAGTTTCTTTAGTGAAGAAAGTTCTGCTTCCGTTAAAAATCACAGTCTTTGGGCTGAAAAGTATAGACCCGATGTATTGGACGGTTATATTTGTGACAGTAACTTGAGAAGTATTATTACCGATTTTATCAATCGTAAGGATATTCCACATTTACTGTTACACGGTAACGCTGGTACTGGTAAAACTACACTTGCTAAGATTATTGTTAAAAACATTCCGTGTGACTGTGTTTATATCAATGCAAGTGATACTAACGGTATTGAGATGGTAAGAACCAAGATTAAAGGATTTGCTGGTTCAGCTGGGTTTCAACCGTTAAAGGTTGTGATTCTTGATGAAGCAGATTTCTTCACTACAGAAGCTCAAGCGGCTCTTCGTAATCTGATGGAGACATACAGTCAGACTACGAGGTTTATTTTGACTTGTAATTATGTTGAAAAGATAATCAAGCCACTTATTAGTCGTTGTCAAGTGTTCAATATTGAACCACCTACTCAAAAAGATGTAGCGATTCATATCAAGAATATACTAGATAAAGAAGGCATTAGTTTTGAGTTGACCGATTTAAAAACTGTATTGGAGGATTTTTATCCGGATGTTCGTAAGATCATTAACTTTATTCAACAAAATAGTACTAGTGGTAAGTTGAAGATTGTCAGAACACAAAATGCTAGTTTTGATTTAAAGAACAAGATTATTGAACTGATTAAAGGTAGTAAAACAAATAGTAAGGCATTTAATGATATTCGTCAGTTAGTAAATGATGCAGGTACTAAAGTGTTTGAAGAACTATATAGTGAATTATATGATAGAGTAAATGAATATGCTAGTAACAAGGAAACTTCGGTAATTATTGATATAGCAGAACATATCTATCAGAGTAGTATGGTAGTAGATAAAGAAATCACTTTTATGGCATGTGTTGCTAAAATTATTAAGACTGTTTCTAAATGATCAAGTATGTAAAAATACATAAAGATACAAAGGATAATACTAAACCTAGTATAAGACCTATAGAAGTTGTTAGTAAACATGCAATAAAATATATTGGTCAGAGTGGTACAAGTGGATATGCATGCGCAGCTAAAGGTTATTTAGCGGATTATGTATTAAGAAATATTCCAGTTAAATGGGAAAAGTTAAATTTTGATAATAGTGTCAATGATTTATCTAACTATGTAGATGCTTTAGCTGAAAGTGCATATCACACCAATTATGGTAAGTATGATACTATAATTGTACATAGTACGCCTGATATATGGTCCGGTTATATTGAAAATAATAAAAATATACCCAATAAGGTTGGTTATTGTACCTGGGAAACAAATAAATTGCCACTTAAATGGGTTGAGTCTATTAATTTAATGCCTGAAGTTTGGGTACCCTCCACATTTAATAATGAATGTTTTATAAATTCTGGGGTTACATCAAAGATTAAAGTAGTGCCTCATATATGGCATCCACATAAATTAATTAATAAAGATGATATAAAAATATACGATTATTGTCGAAACGTTGTATCTAATAATAAATTTACATTTTACAGTATAGGTGAATTAAATTTTAGAAAAGGTATAGAAGATTTAGTTAGTATATTTGATAAGTTTAACGATAATTATCCAGATACACAATTAATATTAAAAGTTCATTATAAAGAATATAATGATAATAGTAGAAAATATTGTATAGATACATTAAGTAAACTGACAAATAAACTCGGAAAATCAATTTATCTTATTTTAGACAACTTGACTAATAAACAGATTCTAGCCTTACATAGTTTTAGCGATTGTTATGTTAGTTTAAATAAAGGTGAAGGATTTGGTTTAACTATATTTGATGCTTATAATTTAGGTAAAAATGTAATCGCTACGGGTTATGGAGGACAATTAGATTATTTAGGGAATAATTTCAAAGGTCTTGTTAATTTTAAAATTAATAAAGTTTCCGGCATGGAAAGTTTTAGTTCTAATTATAAAGAAGAACAAGAATGGGCTTATCCAGATTTAGATCATGCGTATTTTGTAATGAAATCATTTTATGAAAATAAATTTTAAACAACTAGATTGTAACAAAAAAATGATTCAATTTGTCGAGGGAATTTTTCCAATTGAAACTGACAAAAAGTTTTCTTGGATTTGGACAACAACTGAAGTATTTGGATTTGTTTCAAATATAAATTCAATAACAATAAAAGCATTTAGTGAAATAGATAATACATTATTTTATAATGATGAAATTATGGATATTAAATCCGATTCGCTGAATATTATTAAATTTAATGTCAAAGATCAGTCCGATTTCAAATTTAAATTACAGAATTCTTTTAACGCAAGTAATGATACTCGACAATTAGGCATTAGAATAATTGGTATTTTAATAGACGATGAAGTTATTTTTTAATTATGAATAAAAATTCTAAAATATATATTGCCGGACATAAAGGATTGGTTGGTAGTGCAATTGTAAGATTGCTTGAAAAAGAAAATTATACTAACTTAGTATATCGTACACATAAAGAATTAGATTTAACAAATCAATTAGAAGTAGAAAAATTTTTTAAAACAGAAAACCCGGAATATGTTTTTTTGGCAGCTGCTAAGGTTGGCGGCATACATGCAAATAATACTTATCCCGCACAATTTATATATGAAAATATTCAAATACAAACAAATGTTATACATAATTCTTATTTAAACAAAGTTAAAAAGTTAATGTTTTTGGGAAGTGTCTGTATTTATCCAAAATTTGCAGAAGTTCCGGTTAAAGAAGAATCTTTATTAACAGGTATGTTAGAACCAACTAATGATGCATATGCAATAGCTAAAATATCGGGTATTAAAATGTGTCAATCGTATAGAAAACAATATGGATGTGATTTTATATCCACTATGCCGTGCAATTTGTACGGTGTTAATGATAATTTTCATCCAACTAATTCTCATGTATTACCAGCTTTAATTCGTCGATTTCACGAAGCAAAAATAAATAATTTGAGTGAGGTTGTATGTTGGGGAGATGGTAGTGCTCGAAGAGAATTTATGGATGCTGACGATGTTGCAGATGCGTGTTTATTCTTGATGGAAAAGTACAGTTCCGACCAAATAATTAATATTGGTAGTGGTAAAGATTATACAATAAAAGAAATTGTTGAATTGATAAAAGATATTGTAGGGTATACAGGAAATATTACTTGGGATACAAGTAAACCAAATGGTACACCTAAAAGATTACTTGATAATAATAAACTTTTAAATCTTGGTTGGAATCCAAAAGTATATCTGAAGATAGGATTGAAAAATGCTTATAATTGGTATATAAATAAAATATGAAAATATTACTGATAGGTGGTAATGGTTACATAGGTTCGAGATTATACACTCATTTGATTAACAGAGGTTATATAGTTGATAATTTAGATTTATGTTGGTATGGTAAAATCTTTAAAGAAACAATTGTCAAAAACTATAATGATCTTACATCCGATGAATTAAAAGAATATTCACATATCATTTTGTTAGCAGGATATTCTAGTGTTGCTATGTGCAAAGACATATTTAATACATTTAATAATAATGTTATTTATTTTAATAACTTGCTTGAAAAATTAAACTCCGACCAAATTTTGATTTATGCATCATCATGTAGTGTTTATGGAAATAGAAACCAAGTTTTAAATGAAACCGATGATTTGTTATCGCCTTTAAATAATTACGATTTTTCAAAACAGACTATAGAAAGACTTGTTCACTTTACATCAAATAAAAAATGTATAGGTTTAAGGTTAGGCACTGTCAGTGGATTTTCACCTAACTTAAGAGATGATTTAGTTGTAAATGGAATGACATTAGATTCAGTTCAAAATAACAAAATAATGTTGCCAAAATTAGATATTAAACGATCTATAATTGGCATAGAAGATTTATGTAATTCAATTGAAAAAATTGTTTCTTACCAAAATTTAAAAACTAATCTCTATAATTTAATTTCTTTCTCAACAACTTTATTTGAAATTGCGAATTGGATAAAATCTAAGAACGGATGTGAAATACATAGGTCTGATAAACACACCACTAATTATAGTTTTTTTGCGTCTAACAACAAATTTAAATCGGATTTTCAATTTAAATTTAAAGATACTCTAGAAACTATATATAATGACTTAATCTTTAATATCGACAATATAAAAATAAAATCAAAAAGAATATGAAAATATTATACATGTCGTGTCATATTGTTCTTGAATATGATGAACTTAGAATTCTAAATGAATTAGGACATGATATTACTGTTATAGGCGGATATATAGATCCTAAAAATCCACACGTTGATACAAGACCTCCTCTAGATATAGATTCGAATGAAGAAAGAAGACAAAAAATACATAATTTATATAATACGAATTTAAAACGAGGTATTTCTCCTGAAAGTTGTTCAAATACTTTAACAAAAGAAGTGGTAGACGATTATGATATAATATATGTCATGCATAAAATGGATTGGGTTGAAAAAAATTGGGATATTATTAAAAATAAATTGGTAATATTAAGAACTATTGGTCAAAATCTTGAAAATGACGAATTAAAAGTTAAAAAATATATTAATAAAGGACTTAAAGTATTAAGATATTCTCCTAAAGAAAGAGAGTTAAAAAATTATGCTGGTGAACATGGATTAATACGATTTTTAAAGTATAAAAGTGATTTTAAAACAAGAGAAAATAAACATAATTTTGTAATATCGTTTGGTCAAAATATTAATCAAAGAGGCAGTTGGTGTGGATCTTCGATAATAGAATCTGTAGCTAAATCCTTACCTTTCAAATTATATGGTCCAAACAACGAAAAATATGATTTTTGGGAGGGAAGATTAAGTTACGAACAACAATTGGAAAAATATGCAACAAACAACTGTTATCTTTATACAGGTACATTTCCAGCACAATATACACTCAATTTTATTGAAGCATTAATGACTGGGATTCCAATTGTATCTATAGGAAAAAAACTATCACAAGAATTAGTACAACCTTATCCATTTGAAGTGCCACATATATTAGATGAAATTAATGGATATTATTATGATGATGTAAATGATATAATAAAGAAATTAAGAGAATTAATTAATGATAACGGTCACAATCAACAAATTTCACAAAAACAAATTGAATTGGCTACAAATATGTTTTCCGTAGAAAAAAATATAAATCAATGGAGTAAATTTTTAAATAATTTATGAATGTATTAGTAGATCATCATCACGGCGCATTACTTCGAAGTTTTTATTATCTTTTTAAGAAAAGATTTAAATTTAATATTTTTGTGCCGACTGGATTAGATTGGTTGGATAAAGACGGTCTATACTCAGCATATCCCAACAAAGATACAGCTAATCAAATGTTAAATTCTTGGTTATGTGTAAAAGAATATAATGAAATGTTTAAACCTATTACACATGCTGAATTTTTAGACAAAAATATTGATATAGTTATAGCAAGTTTATATGAAAATCATTTAATTTTTAAAAAAATTATTGATAAATATAATAAAAAATCTAAATTAATACTTCAAGTTGGAAATAATATAACGCCGGATTTAGTTTACGCCGCACATGCTAAAAATTTGTTAAGCTCTGCGTATCCGACATATCTACATTCAAATGTACACAAAGTATTTTATAGACAAGAGTTTGGTTGTGAATTTTTTAAACCTGTTGAAAATTGTAATATAAAATCTGTAGCAAATTTTAAAAATATAATGGAAGATGATATGTCACTTCTTCTAAGACTTGAGAAAAAAATGCCAGATTGGGAATTTAAATGTTATGGGGCTTCGAACAGAGATGGAATTATAGATGACTCCGAAGATAAAATATCAGATCAGATGAATAAATTTGGATTTATTTTTCATGTTAAAAGAGACGATGGATATGGCCATGTAATACACAACGCTTTCGCCTGTGGTAAACCTGCAATTGTAGATCTTAAAACGGCGGGGGTTTATTGGAATAATTCGTTTGTTAAAAATACGGCTTCATTTTTGTATGAAAAAGACAATACTATAATTGATTCAAATGAAGAGATTGATAACATAGTATATAAACTGAATTATATGTCAGATAATTATAACATATATAAAAATAATGTGATTAAAAAATATAAAGAAGTGGTTGACTTTGACAAAGAATATATAGACATAAAAAACTTTATTGAAACTTTAATATGATTCAATCAATTTTGCCATGTTTGACAGATCCATTATTATGTGATCTGTTTTTTAAAAATCACATTAAATATAAAAAAAACATAGATAGATTTTTAATAGTGGTAAATCATTTACCGGATTTTGAAACGGAGCTTTATAAAAGTCAATTAAATGAATTGGTTAATTTATTAAAAAAATTAGATGTTAAAAATTATAAAATAATTGATATTGGTTATGGATGTGGACATCATGCTCTCACATTTTCATCTGTAATAAAAGAAATAAAAGATTCACAATATCATTGTTTTTTTGACGAACAAGACTGTTATGTAGTAAATAACAGTTTTTTTAATAAAGTAAATTTGTTAGATACTATTGATCTTATTGGATGTGAAAAAAGTTGTTTTTTAAAAAGTGAATCCGTCAATGAATTTAATCAAAAATACAATGTTAGACACAATAATAACAAAGGTTTATACAGTCTACATTTACCTCAATTTCTTAGTAACAGAATAATTAAAAAAATAGATGACTTATCATTTGATCAAAGATGTCTGTTTATCAAGTCAATTATCGACAAACCCGATTTTACGGAAGAAAATTATTTTTTTGATACATTTCAATACATAAATTTACAGGTTTATAAAAAAACAGATAAAATTAAAATTTATGATTATAAAGATTGGTGTGTGAGCGATAGTATTTATCAAAAACAAAATATAAACTTTGATGCAAAATTTTTATATCATGCACAGGCTAGTAGATTATTGACACATACTAAACTCTTTATAGACAAAACGGAGGAAGAAATGTTATCTTTTTTAAATGATATATCGTTTGTATCATATTATGAAGTAAATTTAAACTTTTATTATCAAGTATTAGATTATTTAAAAGAATTTAAGTACAGAGATGTTTATATTAACAATTTTAATAAACTAAAAAGTAAAATAAATTTAAATAAATTTGATTGTTCAGAATTGATTAAAAAAATTATATGAATATTTTTAAAAAAACAGATTGTTTTTGGATTGGTAGATTGGTTGATGAATGGCCATTAATGAGATCTTTTATTAAAAAAAATCATAATAAATTTAACAAATTTTATTATGTAATAAACTACACTACAGATTCATTTAGTAACAGAGAATTTTACAACGATGAATATTTTCAATATCCGAATAAAATAAAAGAAGATTTAAAAGACTATAATTTCGAAATAATTTATATAAACACGGATTATTCGATTCGAGATTGGAGAGATCAATGTTTTAATGAATTTCTAAAAAGATCTGATGCTGAATACATTTATCATTTAGATCCAGATATGTACATTGATCAGTCTTACATTGATAAATTGTCGGAACTTGAACAATTTAATTTTGAAATTTTATGTCCAATTTGGGCAGAAAGAATTTGGCCATTTTTATTTTGTAGTAGAAAATTAATAGATAAAACCACTAGAGATTTTACAACTAGAACAATAAAAATACATCTAAATGAATCTTTGTATAGAGAAACGAAAAATCTACAAGAATCATGTTATAAAAGAGTTGATTTGTTATTCGACGGAGATCACGGTGATAAATTAATAAATGAACTGTTATATCTTACAAATTTTAAAGGATGGAAATTTTACCAAGAAGAAAATGTTGAATGTATTCATTATGGCGGTAGAACTAATTATCATCGTAATTTGTATGATTTAATTAAAAACGGAGAAGATAAAACTCAAACAGTTAATTTAGAAACAAGAAAAACTATATTATCCAGTCAGAAACAAATACATTTAAACTACTTAGATAAAATAAAAAAAAGTAATATAAATTTGTTTGATACGTATATAAAAGAATGTAATTTCTTTTATGAAAACTATGAAGAATTGTGAACACTAATATACCACTTTTTTATCCATATATACCAAAAGAAAAAATTCTAAAACAAATAGAAGATACACTTAATGGTCGTTGGTTAGGTCAGGGTCCTAAAGTTAATTTGTTTGAAAAAAAATTCGGCGAAATATTTGATTACAAATATCCATTAATGATCAATTCTGGAACTTCTGCTTTAGAATTGGCATATCACATGATTGGAATAAAACAAGGAGACGAAGTAATCGTTCCTATACTAGATTGTACAGCTGGCCAAATGTGGTTAAAAAGAAACGGTGTTAATATTATATTTGCTGACATCGATAATAATCTAAATATTAATCCTGATGATGTAGAAAGAAAAATAACACCAAACACAAAAGCTGTTGTTGGAGTTCATCTTGGTGGAATGCCGTTCGATTCAAAATTAAATGATATTTGTAAAAAATATAATATACCTTTAATTGTAGATGCTGCGCAACATTTTACACATTGTGAAGGAGATTATATTTGTTATTCATTTCAAGCAATAAAACATTTTACTACATGTGATGGTGGAATGTTGGTGTTATCAAATGAAGAAGAATATAAACGTGCTAAATTATTAAGGTGGTTTGGAATTGATAGAGAATTAAAAGAAAAGAAAAATTATCAAGCGTGGGAAAGAAGAGAAATGACATTTGATGTTTATGAAGCTGGATTTAAATTTCAACCGACAGATATTGATGCTTGTTTTGGTTTAGCAGCAATCGAAGATTTAAATTATATTATTGAATATAGAAAGAAACTTGGTGAATTGTATATTAAAAATTTACCAAGTGAATGTAAACCTATATGTGGTGGAACATATTGGTTGATGGGAATTTTAACCGATAAAAGAGATGAACTTGCAGAATTCTTAACTTTGAATGGTATCGATAATAATTTAGTTCATTTAAGAAATGATATATATCACATATTCGGAAGTAAACGCCAAAATCTTCCTAATATGAATTTATTAGAATCTAAATATTTATATTTACCTTTAAATACTAAAGTAACTGAAGAAAATGTGTTATTTATTTGTAATAAAATAAAAGAATTTTTTCGAAAGTGATTCTATTTGGTTTAGAATGATATTTAATTTAAATAATCTAGAAATTGAAATACTTAAAAAATTTGATGGTACATACAACTATTTCAATCCATCACATTTTAATGGTAGAACTATATTTCGTCGCGAATGTAAGTTTGAAGATAAATTATTGGTAAGTGACATAGTTGATGATGAAGATAATGTAATATTACAACATCATATCGATGATAATTATTTATGGAGTTATGAAGATGTCAGATTTATAAATGAATCTGAAATAAGTGTTTGTTGTTGTAAACGAGATAAAAATGATCTAGTAAAAATTATAAATGTAGAGTTTAAAAAGTATAATTTAGTTACCAAAAAGTTTACACATTTTAAAACACAAAATGCACATTTTGAAAAACACTGGCAGTTTTATAATGATAAGATAATCTATCATGTTAATCCATATACAATTATGGATAATAATGAAAATGTTATTTATAAGAAACAAATAAATTGGCAACCCTGGATAGAAAAATACGGCAATCCTTGTTTAAGTACAAATGTATTTGATGTGAACGGAATTAAATATTTGTTGTTTCATAGTTATGTTTGGACAGGTAGACTTCAATATAAATATTTTATTGGTTTATTGAGACTAAACGATGATCTATCTCCATTGGCATATGCACATAAACCGTTATTTGAAGCTAATAGAGAATATAGTGATAATAATTTATTAAATGACTTATGGAATTGGAGAAAAACCGAGTTGTGTGAGGTTGTAAAGTATGAAGTTATATTTCCTATGAATGTGACGGTTGATAATGAAAATATTAATATTTATAGTGGTATTAATGATTGTAGTATGGGTGTGATAAAGATTAATAAACATATGTTTGTTGATAAAATAAAAAATGAATCGTTTATAATAGTATGAACATTCTAAATAAGTTTTTTGATAAAATATATATTATAACATCATATCCTACTCAAAATAGATTGAATGATTTAATATCTTTTCTTAATACGGAACGTATTAGCTATGAGTTAATAGTTGCTCCTAAAAAAAAGTATTTTGGAGATTATAATGATGAAAAGCTGTGGTTAGGAAAAGGTGCGTTTAGTTTATTAAGTGCAAATGAGTCTATTTTTTTAAAAGAGTCTTTTATCAAATCAAATTCATTTTGCATAGTGGAAGATGATATATTATTTGATTCAAATTATAAACAGAAATTGAATATGTTTTTTGAGTATTTGCCTAACACTTGGAATATCCTAAATTTAGGATATCACAAAAACACTTTTTTAAATAAAAAAATTGATAATAATTCACAATTGTATCTTAAATTAACTAATAATGAAGAAATTGTTGGTACACATTTTATGTCATATAAAAAAGATGTAGTGCCATTTATTTTAGAAAAATTAGATTCTAATGGTTATCCTATGGATTGGTTTTTAACAAAAACTATATATTCTAATTTTAATACTTATACTTGTACTGATAAAATATTTTATGCAAGATCATTTAGAGAAACGGAAAATGATAAGTTTGAATTTTATAAAAAATATAAAAGTGAGATAAGCTTATGATATATTAAATTAATCATAATTTTCGTAGTTTATAAACCTTTAATAAATTCTTTTATCTTATTTTTACCAGTTTCAATAATATTTTTAAATAACTTTCGTCTTTCATCCGATTTTCCTATTGGTTCAAAATTTTCAATTTTATACTTCAAATGAAATTCGTCTACAAAAAACGATTTTCTAAATTTATATAAATTATTTTTATTATCTGAACAATATGGATATTTTTCAACAAAACGTTCAGTGGTTGGGATAAAATGCACAAGGTTTGAATCTAATTGTTCTTTAAATACGGGAATATCACTACAAATAATTTCTGCTCCTGTGGATAGTCCTTCAAATAAATAATGTCCCCAACTTTCATATAAACTACAACATATGTGTACATTGTGTGAGTTTAATAGATAACTTATCTGTTCATTTGATTGATAAGTATTGATGTGTTTGAAATTTGAATTTGGTTTGTATCTATAATATGAATCTATTAATGTAATAGGAACGTTTTGTTTTAAAATTAATTCAGTATTTTTTTGTATAGAACTACCCATGAAATGTAAGAAAACATTTGATTTAACAATATTCTCATCATAAAAGTCTTTTGAAACAAAAGGGATGTATATTGCATGACAATAGTTTTTAATTATATTGTATGCATATTTTGACTTACACACAACATAATCAAATTTTTTAAGATCACTGATTGTATAATCAAACCATTCTTCATTTATAAAAAATATGTTTATTTTAAAATTTTCTAATAAATGACCATAGTAATTTTGAATCCAGATACCTACATCCGACTTGTACGTTTGATCGAAATTTTCCAAAAAAATAATTTGTGAATTATTAATTAAATTTTTTAAAATTATAGCATCAGTTACGATTCCTACATAGTTATTAAATGTTAGTATATTAAAACGCATATATGTTAAATAGTTACGCTCGTAAAGTTTATTCACAAAATGGCGAAGATGGTATATTAGAGTATTTATTAAACAAATGTGGTGTAGTGTACAATAAATGTTTGGAAATTGGTGTTCATGATGGTACGGAATGTAATACAGCCAATTTAATAAAAAATTTAAATTTGTATGGTTTATTTATAGATATTACATATAAATTTAATTATACAATTCCGGCCGATGATATTTTTAATGAGATATACAAAGAAAAAACATTGAAGTGTTATTATCCTACTGATAAATTTATTTTTCAATTATCCAGTAGAAGTGACATATATAAAGATGTAAATTTTAAATTTAAAAGTTTAATGATATGATACCTAAAAAAATTCATTTTGTTTGGTTGGGAAATAAAGTTATTAAAGAAGAATATAAAAATTTCATCGACACGTTTAAACAATTGTATAGTGATTATGAGGTTAAAATATGGAATGATAATGATGTATTATCTGAAGGTATTATACCTGATAATCTGAGAGATTTTTATTATGATAATAACTTTTCATGTGCGTTTAAGGCAGATATATTAAGATATTTAATAATTTATAAACACGGGGGATTTTATTTTGATGTTGATTTTCAACCAATTAGAAAAATACAAGATTGTTTTTTAAATTTTGATTTTCTTGGGGCAATACAAAATAATGGAGAAGTTGCGATTGGATTTTTTGCGGCAGTTGAAAAAAATGAGTTATTAAAAAATGTTATTGACACTATACCAACTAGTATAGAAATGGCTATTAAAAACGATTATTTTTATAATGAAGCAATACATAAAATAACAGGTCCTGAATTTTTTAATAATATATGTAAAAAATATTTTCCGGAACAAGATTACTTTTTTTTCACAAAAGAATATTTTTATCCATATTGGTTTGATGAAAAACATAGACGAAATGAAAAATTTATTGAAACATCTCCTCTATGTTATTCAGTTCATCATTGGGCAGCTAGTTGGAAAATATGAAATCTCAAATAAATATATTTTTTGATAAAATTTATGTAATTACCTGTTTAAATAATATTGAAAGACAACGTTATATTATTAAACACTTCGACGATAATAATATTAAGTTTGAATTTAGACATTGTATTGATCACAGTTTTTTTAACGATAATTTAAAAATTTCTGCGCAAAATATTAGTTTGATACAATCACATAGACAATGTATTTTAGAATCAAAATTAAATAATTATAATAAAATATTAATTTGTGAAGATGACGTTAGTTTTATTACATCCGTTAATGATTCATTTGAAACTTTTATAAAAACATTGCCAAATGATTGGTATTTTTTACAACTCGGAAATCAATTCGGAGAAACAATAAATAAGTTTTTATCTAGACAAAAAATTAAAGAAAATTTGTATAGATTTTTTTGGGGAACAGGTTCACATTGTATCGGCATTAATAATATTGCATATGATATGTGTACGGAAAATCTTTTTTCCACCGAAGAACCCATTGATTTTCTTTATTATAAATTATTTGAAAAGTACAATTGTTATTGTCCGAAAGATTTTTTAGCGGATGGACTATCAGAAAATCCTTATAGAATACAAGATAATTCAAAAATTTTATTTAAAAGTACTTTGAACCACAAATATTAATAGTATTTTTTAAATATGTTTAAAACTTGATTAATTAAATTAATATCATTGAAATATTTGTCAATTGCATCTTTTACATTAAAATGTTCGTATAAAATTTTCCCTTCATTTATTTTTTCAATAATTGATATACATTCGTTTAAACTATTAAATTTTATAAGATTTTTCTCATTGAATACTTCAAATATATTAGGAGCGCCACAATATATTGGTACAGCATTATTAACAAAACAATCGTATAATTTTTCGGAAATATAATTTTTCTCAAAACTATTTTCTATACAGATCGAAAATTTATAGTTTTGTAATCCATTAAATTTTAATTGGAGTTGACCATATATATTTTGATCAAAATTCGGTATAAAATGTTTTCCATATATATCAACTTTTAAGTTTTTATTTGTTAAATAATTTGTTAAATTTTCTCTTAATTTGTAGCCATCTTTAAACTGATTTCTTTCGCCACATATAAAACTGACATTTTTATATTTAAACGAATTAAAGTTCATATTATCAGGTAAATTTTTTGTAAACATCTCATGTGAAACTATATCATGTATAAATCCAGAATTTACCCATTCAATTACATTATCATATGAATACAAATTTTTATCATGAAACAAAACATATTTACACATTTTATGTAAATTTTTATTATAATAATCACTCCATGAAGGTTCCATAATAATCCCTAAAGTTCTTTCTTTAACGATGTTAATATTAACATCATACACATCTGTTATTATTACAAGATAATCATAATCGTCTTTGAATGTTAATAAATCATAATATTCATTTTTTGTAGCATAATTGGATAAAATTCTAGCGTATAATGATTTATCATTGGTCCATTTACATGTAAATTTAATTTTCATAATTTATTTCTATGACTATTTACACAAATCCAAGTTTCACCCAAACCGTGTTCAACTGCATATTGTGATATGTCCGGTAAAGATTTTATTTTATATTTATATGTTAACAAAGAAAATATAGATTGATCGTGTCTATGATCTATAAAATCTTCAAAATTTTGTTTGTATAAATTCGGAGAATCTGTTAATAAATTTTCATGTGTGCTGTAAAATAACCATTTTTTTACAAAATTTATACTATATTGTGTTTTTTTAAAGAAAATAAATGTAGCGCAATTTTGAAATTCGTCTTTAAATTTATTTTCTTCTCCCACATCATTAATAATGTAAAAACAATCTCCCTTTGTATACTTTGACTGTTTATGAGTTAATTGAAAAGCTAAAATTCCCGTGTCATCTATACATTTTAAATAATTATCTACGTCTTTAATTAAGTAAGCACCTGAATCCATATACACAAGATAATCATTAAAATCAATTTTATTTAACATATCTAATATAATGTATGGTTTCCACAACCAATATCCGGCACCTCTTTCTTTATTTAAAATATTAATATTATTATTTTTAAAATTTTCATCTAAATCGTTATATCCATATTCTTTACAGAGAAACCCGAAATTTTTTGCATGATCAATTGCTTTTTTTTGACTTTCATAAAAAAAGTTATGTGCATAATTAATAAAAAATTTCATATCTATATATAGATTATCATAGTTATGAGTTTTAAAGTTTTAAATAAAATATACATAGTTCATTATACAAAATTGATAGATAGAAAAAAATATTTAGATGATAAATTTAAAAAATTAAATATAATTGTTGAGTGGGTCGATTGGTTTGACAGAGAAATTATAATAGAAAAACAAATAAATGAAATTTATAAATTTGATCCGGAATATACCGATATTCATATAGATCCAATTACTGGTAATCCACCAATAAGACAACTAAGAATTTCAGAATTAAGTAATTATTTATCTCATTATTATTGTATTCAAGACCATGTTAAAAACGATTTTGATTATACTTTGGTTTTAGAAGACGATGTTATATTTGAAAATGACGCTTTTTTAAAAGTACATGAAATTTTAAACAAAATGCCATCCGATTGTGATATTTGTTATTTGGGAAACGGTTGTGGATTAAAACCGGATAATGTGCAACAAGATAAAATGTTTTATGATACAAATTTTGGTATTAAAGCCGCCGACTCAATTATTTATACAAAAAAAGCAGCAAAGTTTTTGTTTGAAAGAAAACGAACACATAGACCGATAGATTATCATATTAATACGTTCAGAAATGATTTAAAAATATATTGGGTTGAACCGCCAATTTTTTTACAAGGATCGCAAAACGGAGTTTATAAAACGGCTGTACAAACATCGGATTTTAATTGGACGACATGAATGTTATTTTATTTCATAAAGGAGAACTTCCGACTTTCTTACCGAATACAATATTGCAAATTAAAAAATATAATCCTAACATTGATATATATTTTATTTCCAACAATAAAAATTCGGAATTAGAAAACGTATGTAAATTTATTGATTTGAAAGATTTAAACTCTGATTATATTAAATATTTTGAACAGTCAAATTTTTATAGTAGCGATCCAAATCCTTTATGGCGAACTTCAATTGAACGATTTTTTTATATACACGAATTAATAAGAAAATTTAATTTGGTTAACATTTTTCATTTTGATAATGATGTACTAATCTATGATAGTTTCGATAATATTTTAAATAAAATTACAGATGAGAAAAATTTAATCACAGCGGCCAACGAAAACAATTTAGTATGTGGTATGTTTTATACTAAAAATTACGAGTCTTTATCGGAAATAATAGATGTAATGTATTTAAAAATAAAAATGGGCCAATCGGAATTAGAGTCGATTTATAAAAATAGAAATGTTATATATAAAAATAAAATAGTAGAAGAATTTCATTTAAATGAAATGACTCTTTTAAAAATTATACAAGAAGAAACGTCTTGTATAAAAAATTTTCCAATTACTCCATTAGATGAAAATTTCGAAAAATTTGAAATATGTTTTGATCCTTCTTCATGGGGACAAAATTTAGGTGGTACGCATCAAAATCACCCATCTGGTTATTATGCTTTACATCATTTTATAGGAAGATTTATAGATCAAAACATTTTAAAGGTTGTTTTTGAAAATAATAAACCATATATTATTTATAAAAACAAATATTTTAAACTTTTTAATTTACATATACATTCAAAAAAATTAGAGACTTGGGTTTAAAGTCTTCTAGAATTTAATTTCCAATCGTATATTTCAAATGGAGTATTTTTCCAAACTTTCCATCCGTGAAAATAATCTAAATTAGAAAAATAATATATATCTTCTTTATTAAAAAATAAAGTAGTATATAAAAATCTGAAAATGTGATCTCCCCATCTAAATCTTAAAAAACCATTTATTTCATTATCTAGATAATCAAATAAATTTAAATAATTTTCGTGTAAAAAAGGATCTAATTGAAACATTTCAAAATTATTTAAATACGCTAAATTGTAGTCTTGATTTAAGAACTCTACAATAGGAATAATTGTATCAATTTTATTTTTTATAACATAATTTGATATTTCCTTATTTAATGAATAACATAATTCTTCTGGTTCATTTAAAATTGAAATATAACCGTATTTTGCGTTGCTGTTTTTAAACTCACTAAAAATATCCCGTATAGGATTTATAAACTTAGAATCAGTATCTAATCTCAAATAATATTTGTAATTATAATTTTTAAGAATTTTAAAAACATCTCCGGCAAAAAATTTACACATTGATCTATATCCTATATCAAAATTATAAACACTTTTTGCAATTTCTTTTTCAAATTTTGAGTATGTGTTTGAATTCACAAATGTTGTTAATTCGTGGTAAATTGTTTTTCCACCTGTATACTTAATTATAGTATCGATCAAATTTTTTTCACTCGATTCATAAAATATTATTAAATCTACATTTTTATTATTTTGTATAAAATTACAATTTAAATTATGTATTAATTGATTTAATTCATTATCATTTAATTTCGCTAAAACTATAATACAATTCATAAAAATAAATATGAAATATAAAACTGTAATACAAATAGACATGCATATGTTTTTTGAAACTATAAAAAAATATTTTGATGTTACACAACATTATACAATATTTGAAATAGGTTCAAGAGATGGAAACGATGCTAGAATTTTAAAAAATTATTTTCCAAATTCTATTGTTTATGCTTTTGAAGCTTCGGATGAAGAATATAAAAATCACATAGAAATTAATAAAGATATAAACTGGATTAATTTAACGATTTATAATGAAGAATGTGAGATCGATTTTCATTATAAAACATATATGTCAGGCGTACATTCTATAAAAGATAGAGGACTTGATTTTGGTGAATCTACTATTATGAAAGTTTTAACTAAACGAGTAGATACATTTTGTAAAGAAGAAAAAATTAAAAATGTAGATATAGTAAAAATTGATGTAGAAGGATGTACATTTGAAGTTTTAAATTCATTTGGGGAGTACTTAAAAAATGTTAAAGCTTTGCATATAGAAACTGAAAGAATCGAGTATTTTAAAGATCAAACCTTAGAAAAAGAAGTTTTTGAATTTTTAATTAAAAATGGATTTATTTTATTAGAAAAAAATGAAAGAATCGATGTGATATTACATCAATCGGATTCAATCTGGATTAACAATAAATTATTACAGAATAATGTGATATAAACATATTTATATATATTATATATGTCTAAACTCAATGAATTAGGTGATACCGGTGATAGAATGATGCAAGGCTTACCTTATGGACAAGGAGGAGCTATTACAGGCGCATCTAATATAGATACATTTAGCAGTCCAGATGTATCTCAAGATCCAAATAAATTCGGTACATTAACCGATAAAAGCAAGATTACTTCTACAGATAAACAATCTATGCAAACAATTGCTCCATTTGGACCTTATACAGGTGAAGATCCTAAAGATTATGATAAAGCAGTTGACCAAATTAAATATAAGGTAACACCTGATGAAGTAATTGCTGGTATAGACTATGAAATGAAGAAGATGGTATTAAAAGATAAACAAGTAGCCAAACAAAATGTCGTGAATAACCTCAAAAAAGATCCTCAATACTATAGTAAATTAAGAATGTTGGGTATAGAAGATACTGATGATAAGACGGAAACAGACAAAGAAATTGACTATAGAACCCCACAAGAAAAAGCTATAGCTGAAATTATGCAACAAATGCATAAAGATAAGTTAAATCGTCGTAATTGGAGTTAAGACTTTAATACAAAATTGGGAAAGGACTGTCCCATACTGTGTTCATAAAACAAAGCGGATACAGATGAATTAAATGATATATTTAGTTTATTTCTTACATTTGTTTCTAATTCATCACGTTTAATTACCAATTCTTTGGAAGAAAGATAATCGGTATATACATAACTTTCATAATTTTGTCCGGGTATTCCTTTGTAAAAATTACTTGTTTCTGTATAATCAATGCTCTTTGAGTATAATATATCTCCAGTTTTATCTACCATATATTTGTATATACCATTGTTTATTTCAATAGATTTATCATAATATGGAGTGCCTGGATATGGTGTAATAATACTACAATCAAAATCATCTGTACCGTTACTTATTAAAAACTTACTAATATCATCTATTGTACTTTCACTTTCACCTGGATGACCAACACTCATCAAACTTTTAATTTTTAAATTGTGTTTTTTACAATTTTCAATAACTCTACAATTATCATCGTATGTAGCTTTTTTGTTTATATTAAGTAATATTCTATCATTACCAGCTTCAAATCCACACAATAACCATCTAAATCCAGCTTCATACATTAATTTAGCTTGATTTTCTGTAAATAATTCACTTTTAACAAATCCTCTGAATCTAAACTCCGTTTTTAGTTTAGTTTGTAATTTTATTAAATCGATCAATAAAGATTCAAATTGTTTATTGACATTGAGTTCGTCGTCATAAAACATGAATCCCTCAAAATTATAAGTTTTATACAGATATTCTATTTCGGTTAATATACTTTCACTACTACGAGTTCTTATTCTTCTTAATGAATTACTTAATCTACCACCACAAAAACCACAATTAAATGGACATCCCAATTGAGCTATTAAACTTGTTGCTTTACGACCGTCTATTTTATAATGATAACTTTCCAAGTCAATTAAATCTCTAGATGGCATAGGTAATACTTCATAATCACTATTAGTTAAAAAATATGATTGTTTAGGATCGTCGCCGTCAATAAATTTAGAATCAGACTCAATTGCTGATAACATTGCTTTTTCACCATCACCACTTATTAAACAATCAAAGTGTTTTTCCAAAGATTCTTTGTTCTTAACAGATCTATTGTTTTTATTTGATTTATACGCTGAATATATAAGTGTTACATGTGGTCCTCCTAAAATGACCCTACTATATTCCTTATGCTGTTTTATAACTGATTTTATTTGAATGACATGGGGTAATTGAGGAGTTGTAGTAGTTATTCCATAGATTTTACAATCAGTTGAGTTTAAATAATGTTTTAAAACATCTAGATAATTTTTTATACCACTTAAATCTAATACTTTGACATCATATTTTTCTTTTAAAACAGCGGCTATTTTTAATATTCCTAAGCTAGGA
>Ga0194118_10002234_pt1 | contig 25035 bp, 25 predicted proteins | sample TA2MahsurfametaG_2_FD_148662 | JGI IMG/M metagenome (GOLD analysis project Ga0194118, IMG submission 148662) | Freshwater microbial communities from Lake Tanganyika, Tanzania - TA2015013 Mahale N5 surface | ecosystem: Environmental > Aquatic > Freshwater > Lake | place: Tanzania: Lake...
CCAAACGCAAGTCATCCCCCTGACGGCTGCACCATAGTGGGGCCATCAATAAATAGCGTAGACCAGGTTCTCGACCACGAACAGCAGTATTCGTAGCGCGAGGAAAGCGAGAATCGGCGATAAATCAATGCCTGATATCGCTGGTAACAGACGACGGAACGGCTGCAACAACGGCTCTGTGAGCGCGCGAACTGTAGGCGCGATGGGCGCGTAAGGGTTCACCCAACTCAGTATCACCTCGAGGATGATCAGCCCGATAAATCCGTAGGCGATCGCGTGCACCAGCGAGAGCAACGACAGCAGCAGCCAAGGCTCAACCGCAAACGCAGACCGTATACCCAGCTGAATGCCTATCGCTGCAAGGGTCACCAGGCACGCGCCGATCAGGCTGGCCCAATCTTGGCCACCCACACCGGGTAACGCTCGCCTTAAGGGAAGTACCAGCCAATCGGTCAGACGAAAAATAAACTGTCCCAGCGAAAACGGTGGACGTACGCGCACCACTTGCATCCAGAACCGAAACAGCATCAAGCCCGCGATAATCGCGGCGATGGTATCGATGATCAGGTTGAAGATCGAGGACAGCACTTTGATCCTTGATAAACAAAAATACCGCTGCAGCCTGAAAGCCAGCAGCGGTATTTTCGCTCGCGCCCGCTGTGGGCTCCGAGCCGCAGTCGCTTAAGGGCGCAGACCGGTTGGGAACGGCCAAGCAGCTGCCGGGCTCAGTACCGTCGTTGCAGGTGCGGCCGGTGCTACCGGTGCCGGCGCTGGTGCCGGAGCAGGTGCTGGCGCTGCAGGTTTGGCGACGGCCGCCGGCTTCTTCGGCGCTGCGGCTTTTGGAGCTGCTGCTTTTGGAGCTGCTGCTTTTGGCGCTGCTTTTTTCGGTGCTGCCTTCGGTGCCGCTTTCTTGGCAACCGGCTTCTTCGCCGTTGGCTTGACAACCTTCTTGGCGACTACTTTCTTCTTGGCGACTGCTTTTTTCGCGACCGGTTTCTTCGCTACTTTTTTCGCGACTTTCTTGGCGACTTTCTTAGCTGCCTTTTTCGCTGCTGGTTTCTTTGCTGCCGGTTTTTTCGCTACAGCTTTCTTAGCCGCTTTTTTGACCGCTTTCTTCGCGACCTTTTTCACCGCTTTTTTAGCAGTGGACTTCTTGGCCGCTTTTTTCGCGACTTTCTTCACTGCGGCTTTCTTTGCTACTTTCTTGATCGCCTTCTTCGCTACGGGTTTCTTCTTAGCGGCAGCCTTTTTGACGACAAGCTTTTTCTTGGCCGCCGGCTTCTTTTTCGCTGCTGCTTTCTTCTTCGCTGTTGCCATGACGTTCTCCTTCACGTGATCGCTATCACTCAGGTACAAGGTTAAAACCCGACCGAGCAAAATGCGGGGTCGGATTATTCATCGGCGCAAGCAGAACGCGCCGCTTGCGCTAATGAATACGGCAGCAGCTGAGCTGCAGCATCACTTCAGGGATGCAGCAGTTCAGCTCCTTCGGCTAAGCAGGCCAATCAGCCCACATCAACCAAAAAACGCCGGTTACAACGCGATCAGTCCCAGCTCAGCGCGCCGCCGGTCTGGTACTCGATCACGCGGGTCTCAAAGAAATTACGCTCCTTCTTCAGATCGATCATCTCGCTCATCCAAGGGAACGGATTTTCTTCCTGCTCAAACAACGGCTCCAGACCGATCTGCATCGCACGCCGGTTGGCGATAAAGCGCAGATAGCTCTTGAACATGGGTGCGTTCAACCCCAACACACCCCGCGGCATTGTATCCTCGGCATAGCGATATTCCAACTCCACCGCCTTGAGAAATAATGCGCGCACCTCCTCTTTGAAGCTTGGGGTCCAGAGGTGCGGGTTCTCGAGCTTGATGGTGTTGATCAGATCGATCCCGAAATTGCAGTGCATCGACTCGTCACGCAGGATGTACTGGTACTGCTCGGCGGCGCCCACCATCTTGTTCTGGCGACCGAGCGCCAGGATCTGGGTAAAGCCCACGTAGAAGAACAGCCCCTCCATCATGCAGGCAAACACGATCAGCGACTTCAGCAGCTGCTGGTCAGCCTCGGGCGTGCCGGTCTGGAAGCTCGGATTGGTCAGGGTATCAATGAACGGGATCAGGAACTCGTCCTTGTCGCGGATCGACTTGACCTCGTGGTAGGCGTTGAAGATCTCGCCCTCGTCCAGACCCAACGACTCGACGATGTACTGGTAAGCATGGGTATGGATGGCCTCTTCAAACGCCTGCCGCAACAGGTACTGGCGGCACTCCGGCGCAGTGATAAAGCGGTAAGTACCCAGCACAATGTTATTTGCCGCCAATGAATCAGCCGTCACGAAAAAGCCGAGATTGCGTTTGACCAATCGACGCTCATCTTCGGTCAGGCCGTTCGGGTTCTTCCACAGCTCGATATCGCGCTGCATGTTGATTTCCTGCGGCATCCAGTGGTTGGCGCAGCCAGCCAGGTATTTATCCCAAGCCCACTTGTACTTGAACGGCACCAACTGATTGACGTCGGTCTGGCCATTGATAATGCGCTTATCAACCGCATTCACGCGGTTGCTGGCATCGGCACGAGGCTCGGTCCGCGCTAGAATGCCAGGGTCGAGCGCTGCATCGGCCAATGGTGCGAACGGTGGGGTCGGCATCACGGCTTGCAAGCGAGGCGCGGATTGTGGGGTGCGCGGTGCGACTGCCGCTGCTTCGTCATCCCAGGAAAGCATGTGATATTCCTTTTGTTGCGTAATTCGTTAAGGATAAATTCTTTTTATCGCGGCGGCTTGAGCAGCGTCTGCTGCGCAAGCCACGCGATGTTTACTGGCAAGCCTCGCACTCGTCGAAGCCGGGATCACCGGGTCGCAAGTAGCAGGCGGCGCCATCGGCTGCGGCCGCAACGGCAGCCACCGGCAAGTCAGCCGACACAGCGTTGAGCGAACCCACTTTGGTGGTGGACTTCTCGACATGCGTCGCCGCCATGGTGCGCAGGTAATAGGTGGTCTTCAGACCGCGCAACCAAGCCAGTTTGTAGGTCTCATCAAGACGCTTGCCGGATGCGCCGGCCATGTAAATGTTGAGCGACTCAGCCTGATCGATCCATTTCTGGCGACGCGAGGCAGCTTCAACCAACCAGCTCGGATCGACCTCAAACGCAGTGGCGTACAGCGCGCGCAGATCTTCCGGGATGCGATCGATACGCGCCAAACTACCGTCAAAGTACTTGAGATCGGCAACCATCACCTCGTCCCACAGCCCGCTGGCTTTCAGGTCACGCACCAGGTACTCGTTGATGTCGGTGAACTCACCAGACAGATTCGACTTGACGTACAGGTTTTGGTAAGTCGGCTCGATACATGCCGATACACCAATGATGTTCGAGATGGTCGCGGTCGGCGCAATCGCTACGCAGTTGGAGTTGCGCATGCCATGTCGCTTGATACGCTCACGCAGCGCTGGCCAATCCATGGTCTCGGTGGTATCGACTTCCAGGTAACCACCGCGCTCTTCTGCCAGCAGCTTCAGCGAATCTTGCGGCAAGATACCGCGATCCCACAACGAGCCGCGGTAAGAGCTATAGGTACCGCGCTCTTCTGCCAGCTCGGTTGAGGCCATGTAGGCGTAGTAGCAGACCGCTTCCATCGAGCGATCGGCGAACTCGACCGCTTCCTTCGAAGCGTACGGCACACGCATCACGTGCAAGCAATCCTGGAAGCCCATGATGCCCATACCCACCGGACGGTGACGCAGGTTGGAGTCACGCGCTTTCTTGACCGAGTAGTAGTTAATGTCGATCACGTTGTCGAGCATGCGCATCGCAATGCGAATCGTGTGCTGCAGCTTCTCGTGGTCGAGCTTGCCGTCCTTCATGTGCGCCGGCAGGTTCACCGAGCCGAGGTTGCAGACGGCGATCTCGGTCTCGTTGGTGTTCAGCGTGATCTCGGTGCAAAGATTCGAGCTATGCACCACGCCCACGTGCTGCTGCGGCGAGCGGATGTTGCATGGATCTTTGAAAGTAATCCATGGGTGCCCGGTCTCGAACAGCATCGAGAGCATTTTGCGCCAGAGGTCATTCGCCTGCACTTTCTTGAACAGCTTCATTTCACCGGAGGCACAGCGCGCCTCGTAGCGCAGGTAAGCTTCCTCGAACTTCTTGCCGTACAAGTCGTGCAGATCCGGCACATCGGAAGGCGAAAACAGCGTCCATTCGCCCTTCTCCATGACGCGCTTCATGAACAGATCCGGAATCCAGTTGGCGGTGTTCATGTCGTGCGTGCGACGGCGATCGTCGCCGGTGTTCTTGCGCAGATCGAGGAACTCCTCGATGTCCATGTGCCAGGTCTCGAGGTAAGCGCAGACCGCGCCTTTGCGCTTGCCGCCTTGGTTGACCGCAACCGCAGTGTCATTCACCACCTTCAGGAAAGGCACCACGCCTTGCGACTTGCCATTGGTGCCCTTGATGTGAGCGCCGAGCGCGCGCACCGGGGTCCAGTCATTGCCCAGACCGCCTGCGTACTTGGCCAGCAGCGCGTTCTCCTTGATCGCCTCGTAAATACCGTCAAGGTCGTCCGCCACTGTGGTCAGGTAGCACGACGACAGCTGCGAGCGTAGCGTGCCCGAGTTAAACAAGGTAGGCGTCGAGCTCATGAAATCAAAGCTCGATAGCAAGTTGTAGAACTCGATAGCGCGCGCCTCGCGATCAATCTCATTCAGCGCCAAGCCCATCGCCACCCGCATGTAGAACGCTTGCGGCATCTCGATACGGGTACCCTGCACATGCAGGAAATAGCGGTCATACAAAGTTTGCAGACCGAGATAACCAAATTGCAGATCACGCTCCGGCAGCAGCGCTGCGGCGAGCTTGGGCAGATCAAACTGCGCCAGCTTGGCGTCAAGCAGCTCGGCCTCTACACCTCGCTTGATGAAGCGCGGGAAGTAATCGATATAAGCCTCGCCCGCATCTGCTTGCGCCACTTCGCGACCAAACACTTCTTTGCGAATCGTGTGCATCAGCAGACGCGCGGTGACCTGGCTGTACGCCGGGTCTTTTTCCATCAGCGCACGTGCTGCGAGAATTGCAGACTTATACAGCTCTTCAACCGGCACACCGTCGTACAGATTGCGCACCGTCTCATTCAAAATTGCCTCAGCGTCGACATGCTGCTCCAAGCCGATGCAGGCGGCGCTGATCATTTTCTTCAGCTTGTCGTGATCGAGCGGAACACGCTGACCATCGATATCGATATGCATCGCGCCGGCTTGTGGCTCGGCCGGGCCCTTGGCTTGCTGCTGCGCGCGCTCTTCCTGTCGCTTGGCGCGGTACAGCACGTAAGCACGCGCGACATCGTGCTCACCCGAGCGCATCAGCGCCAGCTCAACCTGATCTTGAATATCTTCAATGTGGAAAGTGCCGCCCGCCGGCTGACGACGCATTAGGGCGCCGACCACACCCTGCGTAAGCTGCTCGACCAGCTCGCGCACACGCGCAGACGCTGCGCCCTGACCGCCGTTGACGGCAAGGAAAGCCTTGGTCATCGCGATCGAAATCTTGGAGGGCTCAAAGCCGACCACGGCGCCATTGCGCCGAATGATGCGGTACTCGGAAAGTGCTGCTGTATGCGCCGGCGTGGAAGGCGCGAGCGCGGGAGCGACGGGCACGAGCTCGGGCAAAGCCTTGCCGGTAGTTTCCTGAGTAGTAAGCACTGCGCCTCCTGAAAAAAACGCCGGATTCGGCGATCCGTTTGTTTGAGCTATGCCGGGTGAGATCCCGGCACTGTTATCGAATTTTTTTTCCAACCTGCCCCGACGCATACTGACGATGCGAGCGCAGACTGGACAAATAATGACTGCCGGTGGGCTCCGACCAATCCCGATTTCGATCGGAATGTTCCGAGAAACAGCGGTTGCACTTGTGATGCTTGGTCGGATCAGTTGGAATGCTTGGCCACTACATCTAGTGGATAAGTGGTTAGCAAGTACTAATTGTAGTGCTCAAGCAGTCAAGTTGCAACCGGTTTTTGGACTAAATCAGATAGGAAAACTTACCACCTTGGCTATTTTCAAGGGGTTCGCTGGCGCCGCATTTTGCAGCGCCGCGAGCGCACTGCGAAAGTGCAGCCAGTCGAAGCTGGGACCGGGATCGGTCTTGCGATCGGGCGAAATATGCTGGTGACCACACACATCGGTAATCGGATACGCATGCAAAAGTGCATCGGTCAGCGCCACCAGGCTTGCGTATTGCGCATCGCAATACGGATCGGTATCGGTGCCCTCAAGTTCAACGCCAACCGAAAAGTCATTGCAGCGCTCATGGCCATTGAAGCGCGATGCTCCGGCGTGCCATGCGCGATCGAGCGCGGAGACGAACTGCACCAGCTCGCCATCACGTCGAATCAAAAAATGGGATGAGACGCGCAGCTCGCGCAGTTGCGCGAAATACGGGTGCGCCTTGCAATCAAGCCGGTTAGCGAAAAAGTCTTCAATAAACTGCCCGCCGTACTCGCCAGGTGGCAAGCTGATGTTGTGAACCACGAGCAAGCTAATCTCAGCACCTGCGGGGCGCACATCAAAATTACTGCACTCAGCGCGTCGCGCGTTGTTCGCCCAGCCGCCGTGATCAATGGTGCAGGGTGTCTCAGTCGTACTCATCAATAGACAATCTTTGCATTCGATATCTCAACTGCCGCAAGCTTATCCCAAGCAGCTGCGCGGCTTGCGCGCGATGAAAACGTGCCTGGCGCAGAGCGCGCATCAGCAGCGATTGCTCGACGCCACGCAGATACGCTGGCAAGCACAGCGGCAACGCGTCACTGGCATTGCCCTGCCGAGCACCCAACAGAGCCGCACTTGCCGTTTGCTGCAGGGCTGGCTCGAACTGCAGATCCGCCGCGTCAATCGTCTGATCCGGCGCCATCGCCAGCGCGCGCCCGAGGATGTTTTCCAGCTCGCGCACATTACCCGGAAAATCGTAAGCACCAAGCTGCGCCATCGCATCAGCCGACAGACTAGGCTGACGCGCCCCCGCCAAACGGTGCAATATCGTTTCGCTGAGCATGGGGATATCCTCCCGGCGATCGCGCAGCGGCGGTATCCGCAGCTCGATCACCTGCAAGCGGTAATACAAATCCTGACGAAATTCGCCGCGCCGGACAGCCTCGGAAAGATCACGGTTGGTGGCCGACACAATATGCACATCCACCGCCTCTTCACGCTGACCGCCAAGCTTGCGCACACTGCGCTCCTGCAGCGCGCGTAGCAGCTTCACCTGTATGGATGGTGGCAACTCGGCAACCTCATCAAGAAACAAGGTACCGTTGTGCGCGGCCTGAAAGAAGCCGCTGCGCTCTTCATGAGCGCCGGTAAATGCGCCGCGCCGATGCCCGAAGAATTCCGATTCCATCAGCGCCTCGGGTATGGCGCCGCAGTTGACCGCGATAAATGGGTGCGCGCCGCGCTGGCTATGCGCGTGTAAATCGCGCGCAGCCAGCTCCTTGCCGCTGCCGGACTCCCCCACGATCGCAACCGCAGCGTCGCTGGCGGCGATACGCATAATCTGCTCGCGCAAGGCGCGCATGCATGGCGCCTCGCCGATCAGACGAAAACTGGTTGAAGGGAGCGAGGAAATCGAGCAAGTGCGCACAGTACAACCGTCGGAAAAAGCAAAGCCCGCAAGGTTAAGCGAATGGCACGCGCGATGCACCCGGTTCGTGGGGAATGCAACAGTCAGTTTGTTGAACGCTCGGAATGCCGCAAACGGTGCTCGTCGCTGCAATAACGCAGCTGACCCACGCCTGCAACTGATTCTGACCAAGGAAGATGAATACCGCACTGAGCGCAGGCCACCATCTGCTCGGCCGCTTGATCAGTCTCGGCAGCTGAGCTGCTGGCTGCCGAAGGTGTCTCCGGGTTCGCCTCAGAAGTAGCTGATGACTTCTTGCTTAGATACCAGCGCCAGCCAATGTAGAGCAACACGGCCCACAACAAATATTTCACGCCAAGGCCCGTCCAACGCTGAGCGGGTAACACGGGTGATGTGGATTCAGAGATAGCATACGTATCAGCGTCGGCCGCGCTGCGGCCAGATTGACGACGATTTCCATCAGTCGAGTGTACACCAAGGCATCAACCGATCATTGCTTTCGCTGGGGTAGAATCCCGCCGTTAGCTGCTGACGATTTGACTCTGCTGATCGCCGTTTGCCGCACCTTTACATTTTGCTTGCCTTTCACACGCACCGCGATAGCGATGCCGATCGCATCTAGCGGAACGCATGCAGCTAAGCTTGCGACACTGACCCGACGTTCACACCCACATGCTCAATAACTTAACTCAGCGCCTGTCCAAGGTCGTCAAGACCATGCGCGGCGAGGCGCGCCTCACCGAATCGAACACAGCCGATATGCTGCGCGAGGTCAGGCTCGCGCTGCTCGAGGCGGATGTTGCGCTACCGGCAGTTCGTGATTTCATCGCACGCGTCAAAGAAAAGGCGCTTGGCGAAGAAGTGATCGGATCACTCACCCCGGGGCAGGCGCTGGTCGGCGTGGTGCATGACGAGCTCGCCAAACTCATGGGCGCCGATCTCGGACCCGACGCAGCACAGCTCTCGTTTGCGACTCAGCCACCGGCCATCATTTTGATGGCGGGTCTGCAAGGCGCCGGTAAAACCACCACGGTTGGCAAGCTCGCCAAATATCTGCAAGAACAAAAAAAGAAAAAAGTACTGACCGTCTCGACCGATGTCTACCGACCGGCGGCCATCGGTCAGCTAGAGACAGTAACGGCGCAAGTGGGCGCCGACTTTTTCCCTTCGCAGTCATCGCAAAAGCCGGTTGATATCGCGCTCGCGGCAGTGGACTGGGCAAAGAAACACCACCACGAAGTTTTGCTGATTGATACCGCCGGCCGGCTTGGTATTGATGAAGCGATGATGGCCGAGATCAGTGCGCTGCATACCGCTGTCAAACCGATCGAGACGCTGTTCGTGGTTGACGCCATGCTGGGCCAAGACGCCATCAATACGGCGCGCGCCTTCAACGAAGCACTTCCGCTGACCGGTATCGTCCTCACCAAACTCGATGGTGATGCGCGTGGCGGTGCCGCGCTTTCGGTACGCCACGTCACTGGCAAACCAATAAAATTTGCGGGTGTGGCCGAGAAGCTCGATGGTCTCGAGGCGTTTGATCCAGCGCGCATGGCCAACCGCATACTCGGCATGGGCGATATTCTGGCGCTGGTCGAGGAAGCCAAAAAAGGCGTTGATATCGCTGCCGCGCAAGACCTGGCGCAGAAAATCAAGGTCGGCGGCAAGTTCGACCTGAACGACTTCAAGGCGCAGATTTCGCAAATGAAGAAGATGGGCGGACTGTCTGGCCTGATGGACAAGCTGCCATCACAGCTACAGCAAGCAGCGGCTAGCACCAATATGGATCAAGCCGAAAAACAAGTGCGCCGCATGGAGGGCATCATCAATGCGATGACGCCGCAGGAGCGCACCAAGCCCGAGCTGATCAAGGCCTCTCGCAAGCGGCGTATCGCCACCGGCGCTGGAGTACAGGTCCAGGAAGTCAACCGGTTACTGAGCCAGTTCGACCAGATGCAGTCGATGATGAAAAAATTCAAAGGCGCCGGCATGATGAAAATGATGCGCAGCATGAAAGGTATGCTGCCCGGCCTGCGCTAAAGCCCAGGCCTCTCCGGCCGTGTGCTGATAGTGCAGCGGCGGGCTGCGACGATATGGTGCTTCGATAGGGTGCTTCGATAGGGTGCTTCGATAGGGTGCTTCGACAAGGGTCAGCGATAGGGGCGGCGCTACAGCATATCGGTCACGCCACCTCGTCTGATTTTCGCTCTGCGCCAGAGTGAAAAATAGCGCGTTTCCCCCTAAAAAACACTTGCATCTGAAACAAAACCCTAAGACCATTGGCGCTGCGTTGATTAGCGCAATTTCTGACCACGAAAGCAAAGGAGGTTCATCAATGGCTACAGCCAAAAAAGCGGCAGCGAAGAAAAAGCCAGCCGCGAAAAAGCCAGCAGCGAAAAAAGCCTTGAAGAAGACGGTCGCTAAGAAAGCACCTGCAAAGAAAGTCGCTGCCAAGAAGCCAGCCGCAAAGAAAGTCGTAGCGAAAAAAGCGCCTGCGAAAAAAGCAGTCGCCAAGAAAGCTGCGAAAAAGACCACTGCTCGCAAGCCGAACGCAGCCTTCATGAAACCGATGACACCTTCCGCTGCACTGGCTGCCGTGATTGGCTCAAGCCCGATGCCGCGCACCGATGTCACCAAGAAGGTGTGGGACTACATCAAGAAGCACAAGCTGCAAGACGCTGTAAATCGCCGCAACATCAACGCCGACGACAAGCTGGAAGCCGTTTTTGGTGGCAAGAAGACTGTCTCGATGTTCGAGATGACCAAACTCATCTCTGGCCACTTGAAGTAAGCTTCAGGGACCGAACAAAAACGCCCGCAACATTGCGGGCGTTTTTGTTTCAAGGCCGTGCCGGCAGTAAAACTACCAGCGGTGCGAGATCAATACCTAGTTTGACTTCCCGTATTTTTCGATAGCCTTGGCCAGGTCTTGGTACTCCTCACAGCCCTTGCCACAAATCGACTCCAGTGCCGCCAAATGCTCAGCCGCTTTCTCAGGCTGCTTCGCTTTCAGATAAGCCTCGCCGATATACTCATGCGCACCACGATGCTTGGGATCGATACGCAGCGCCTCTTTGTAATAGGCAAATGATTTATCAAGATCGCCGAGCTGGCGGTACGCGTACCCGAGGTTATTTTGTACATCAGCATTATCAGGCATCTTCTGCGCTGCTTTGCTGAACGAGTCCACCGCTGCCTTCCAATCACGTCGGCCAATCGCCTTACTGCCAGCGACGAAATCGGCATTCTCTTTATTCGCCGCAGGCGTCGTCGCGGCTGAATTTGCCATCACGCTGGGCGACGCGCTCACCAGCGCCAAAAGAAATATCAGCTTCTTCATACTTGCTCCCAAAAAGCGTTTAACGTACGACGCGGGCCACCTACGCAGCCAGCGCTCGGATAGACGTTCTAAAAGAGTCGATGGCTAGGCGGGGGCGCCGCAGGCAGTACATGAGGTACGACAAGGCGCCACCAACAACGCCAGCGACCCTTTTAGCACGTCTAGTGTTGCCAGCGACGCCAGGCTGCGCGTACCAAATTCGGATACTCCGCCTTACCCCTGCTGCCATTGTAGCGGCCCAGTGCGAGAAACAGGTCGCCCTTTTCGAGGTCAAGATACATGCGCAGTATCGAGCAGCCGTAGCGCAGGTTGGTTTGCATATGGAACAGCTTGGCGGGCTGGCCGTCGCCGATGGTGCGGGTCCAGAATGGCATGACTTGCGTGTAGCCTCGGGCGCCGGCGCTTGAGATCGCATATTTGCGGAAACCGGACTCGACCTGAATCAATCCGAGCACCAGCGCCGGCTCGAGCCCGGCGCGACGCGATTCATACCAGACAGTTTGCAAAAATTCGCTGCGCACCATGGGGTCGGGCATGCGACTTTGTAGTCGGGTTGACATCAGCGCCGACCACTGACGCCATGCGTCGCGATCTTCGTGACTTGAAAACTCGAGCTGAGGCGGGCGCGCTCCGGTAATGGCGCGTGAAAGTGCCACTCGCACCGCGTCGGCCAAGGCCTCTTCTTTTTGATTACCTGCCTGCGCGCTCAAGCAGGCGCTGCACACCAACACGCCCAACAGCCAGCGAACCGCGCGCAGGGGCAAGCGCAGGCAGCGCATAACGATCAAGCCAGCTTGGCCTTCAAAGAGTGAAGCATTTCGGTACGCGGCACATTGGTCGCGCTGGTATCACGTCTGCCTTGATACTCGAGCTGACCGTCTTTCAGACCACGTTCGCCAATCACAACGCGATGCGGCACACCAATCAACTCCCAATCAGCAAACATGACGCCCGGGCGCTCGCCACGGTCATCGAGGATCACATCGACACCCGCCTGTTGCAGGGCTGCGTACAACTCATCCGCAGCGGCTTTGACTGCATCGCTGCGGTCATAACCGAGCGGGCACAGTACGACTTCAAATGGCGCGATTGATGTTGGCCAGATAATGCCTTTGTCATCGAAGTTCTGCTCAATGGCGGCACCCAGAATGCGGGTGATGCCAATGCCGTAGCAACCCATTTGCATCAGCTGCGGCTGGCCTTTTTCATCGAGATAGGTTGCTTTCATATCGGCCGAGTAGCGCGTGCCTAGCTGGAACACATGGCCTACTTCGATGCCTCTTTGAACCTCAAGCACGCCTTTACCATCAGGCGACGGATCTCCAGCGACCACGTTACGAATATCCGCAACCAGTGGCTCGGGCAGATCGCGACCCCAATTGGCGCCGGTGTAGTGAAACCCTTCCTCATTCGCGCCGCAGACAAAATCACTCATGATGGCAACGCTGCGATCAGCGACGACCTTGACTGGCTTGGCGGTACCAATCGCGCCGAGATAGCCGGGCTTGCAGCCGAAGTACTCAACAATCTCTGACTCGCTGGCAAAACGGAACGGCCCGATACCGGGCAACTTGCTCGCCTTGACCTCATTCAGCTCATGATCGCCGCGCAGCAGCAGCAACCAGATCTCGCGCCGGCCTTCCTCCTGCTCCACCGACAGCACGATGGATTTCACTGTCTGCGCCAATGGCAAGCCCAAGAACTGCGCCACATCCTCGCAGCGTTCTTTACCTGGCGTGGGTGTTTTGGTGAGCGGCTGGCCTGGGGCTGCACGGGTAGTGGTGGGTGGTACTGCCTCAGCGGCTTCGATATTGGCGGCGTAGTCAGAGCTAGGGCAATACACCAATGCGTCTTCACCGGTGTCGGCGATGACATGAAACTCTTGCGAACCAGAGCCACCGATCGCGCCATTATCAGCGGCGACAGCACGAAAGCTCAAACCAAAGCGCTGAAAAATTCGCGTGTACGCATCGACCATCAGCGCATAAGAATGCCGCAATCCCTCGACATCGCGATCAAATGAATACGCATCTTTCATGGTGAATTCACGCCCGCGCATTAGCCCAAAGCGCGGCCGGCGCTCATCACGAAACTTGGTCTGAATATGGTAGAAGTTGACCGGCAGCTGGCGATACGATTTGATCTCGCTGCGTGCGATATCGGTGATGACTTCTTCCGATGTCGGCTGCATTGCGTAGTCTCGGCCGTGCCGATCTTTTAGACGCAGCAGTTCGGGCCCCATCTTGTCCCAGCGCCCTGTCTCTTGCCACAGCTCGGCGGGCTGCACCAGCGGCATCAGCAGCTCAATCGCGCCGGCGCGGTCCATCTCTTCACGCACGATCTGCTCTACCTTGCGAATCACCCGCAGACCCATCGGCAAATAGTTGTAAATCCCGGAGCCCAGTCGCCGGATCAGACCGGCGCGCAGCATCAGCTGGTGGCCGATGATCTCGGCATCGGCGGGCGCTTCTTTCAGGGTGGAGATGAAAAATCGGGAGGCGCGCATGAGAAAAAATTTTTTAAAAAGAGAAGGTTATAATCCGATGCAATTCTAAAGTATTCGCGGGCTTGCGCCGCGCGGATCGCAGCACCCTGGCGCCGACCATCCTCCCTGCAAGAGAGATTTTGCGCTGCCGCGACCGCGACGCACCGCTCGCAAACCAATTGAGGTGGCATATGCTGGACCGTGAAGGCTACCGCCCGAACGTCGGCATCATCCTTCTGAATCACCAGAACGAAGTCTGGTGGGGCAAGCGGGTGCGTGAACATTCGTGGCAATTCCCGCAAGGCGGCATCAAGCACGGCGAGACGCCGGAACAAGCGATGTATCGTGAGCTGGAAGAAGAAGTCGGGCTGCGCGCCGAGCATGTCAAGATCATTGGCCGCACGCGCGACTGGTTGCGTTATGACGTGCCTGATCATTTCATCAAGCGCGAAGTGCGTGGTCATTACCGCGGCCAAAAGCAGATCTGGTTCTTGCTGCGTATGATCGGCCGCGATACCGATGTCAACTTGCGTATCTCTGAACATCCCGAATTCGACGCCTGGCGCTGGCATGAGTACTGGGTGCCGCTCGACGTGGTGATCGAGTTCAAACGAGACGTGTACACGAAGGCGCTGCAAGAGCTGTCGCGTTTTTTGCGCCCGGTGCAAGCAGGGAGACGTGCGCCTCGTGGTGCCGGCGCGCCACCGGTGGCAGACGCAGTTGTCGACCCACCGATTAACCTGAGTGAATCTAACCGACCATGAACGCCGGCTCGCAGCAGGCTCGCGCGGTGCGCATGCTTCTGACGCTAGCGCTATGCGGCATGAGTTCAATGACACTGGCTGGCTTATTGAGCGATAGCGATACCAAGGCAACGCCCAAAGAAGAAAACGCGCTCGCATTGCCTGATGCGCCAAAAACAGAAAATTTATTGCGTTACACGGTCGGTGCGGCTGGCGCGATGAGCTTTGCGATCGACGCGAAGTCAGTCATCGTCGGCGATGACCAGATCGTGCGCTTCAGCAGCGTCATCAGCAGCGCGAGCGGTGCGCTGAACATTAGTTACGAGGGTATTCGTTGCAAAACCGGCGAGCGAAAATTGTTCGCGACAGGGCGTCCGGATGGTAGCTGGAACACCATCCCCGATGCCGAATGGCGCCTCATCAGCGGCGCGAGCGCAAACAGCTACCAGGCAGCGCTCATGAAAGATTTTTTCTGTGATGGCGAATCAGTGGCAGGCAAAGCATCCACCATCGTCGACCGTGTTCGTCGCAAGAAACCGCTTCGTCAGACCTTTTAAGCCCAATTAACGATACCAATGAGGGGCATTCCGGCGTAGGCCGGAATCCAGTAAATTGATTATTCACTGTCAGAGCAAAACGAGATTGTCGCGATGAATCAGCTCGTCTTCATCGACATACCCAAGAATCACTGCAATCTCGGATGATGGCTTGCGCATGATCCGGCGCACTTCGGCGCTGGCATAGTTGCAGATACCGCGTGCGATGGCGCGGCCCTCACTATCTACACAGGTCACAACATCGCCGCGACCGAATTCACCCGCCACACCAACCACGCCAATCGGCAGCAATGATTTACCCTCGCGCGCTATTTTTTGTACCGCGCCCAGGTCCAGCACCAACTGCCCTGCAGTCTTGAGGTGATCTGCCATCCACTGCTTGCGCGCTGTCAGCCGCGCTGTGGGTGCTACCAGCTGCGTACCGATCATCTCGCCCTGCGCAAGACGCAGCAGCACATTATCTTCGCGACCCCAGGCGATCACGGTATGAGCGCCCGAGCTTGCAGCGCGGCGCGCGGCGAGTATCTTGGTCAGCATGCCGCCACTGCCGATGCCGGTACCAGCACCGCCGGCCATGGCTTCGAGCTTGGGGTCACCGGCGGTCGCCTCGTGAACAAATTCTGCGTCGGGCTGCTTGCGTGGATCAGCAGTGTACAAGCCTTTTTGATCGGTCAGGATAATCAACGCATCTGCCTCGATCAAGTTAGCGACCAAGGCGCCTAACGTGTCGTTGTCACCAAACTTGATCTCGTCGGTGACCACTGTGTCGTTCTCGTTGATCACCGTGATCACACCCAATTCAAGCAGTGTGAATAGTGTTGAACGCGCGTTAAGGTAGCGCTCGCGATCTGCCAAATCGGCATGGGTCAGCAGCACCTGCGCGGTTCGCAAGCCATGCGTGCTAAAGCTGGTTTCATAAATCTGAGCCAAGCCCATTTGCCCGACCGCAGCGCAGGCTTGTAACTCATGAATACCGGTGGGGCGCTTATCGAACCCTAGCCGCTGCATGCCTTCTGCAATCGCACCTGAGCTCACCAGCACCACCTGTTTGCCCATCTGCTTGAGCTGCGCGATTTGATTCGCCCATTTCGCAATAGCACCATGGTCTAAACCCTTGCCTTCATTCGTGACGAGCGAAGAGCCAACCTTAACGATCACGCGTTGCGCAGTTTGGATAACAGAGGACATGATCAGACGTACGATGCTGACAGAGCAGGCTTAATCGGCGAGTTTAAAACGGGGGTCATCCGCATCAATACTGTGAATACCCAGCGCCTCCTCGGCGATGCTGGTTTGCGCGCGTTGCTCCTGCTCGCGCTGTGTCGCCAGATAATCGTAGATGTCGGTGACCAGGGCATCGCACCCCTCACGCGTCAGCGCCGAGATGCGAAACACCGGGCCCTTCCAGGCATAGCGTTTGATGAAATCCTTCACGCGCTGTTCACGCTCATCATCAGGCACCATATCCAGCTTGTTGAGTACCAGCCAGCGCGGTTTTTCGAACAGGGTTTGATCGTACTTCTTCAGTTCTTTGACAATGGCTTTAGCTTCTTTGACCGGATCGACATTCGCATCAAAAGGCGCCAAGTCGACGATATGCAGCAGTAACCGCGTGCGCTGCAGATGCCGTAAAAACTGTACCCCAAGCCCGGCACCATCAGCAGCACCCTCGATCAAACCGGGAATATCGGCGATCACAAAACTTTTTTCGTGACTGACGCGCACCACGCCAAGATTAGGATGGAGCGTTGTGAATGGATAGTCCGCGATCTTGGGGCGTGCGTTAGATACCGACGCAATGAAGGTTGATTTGCCCGCATTCGGCATGCCGAGCAAACCGACATCTGCCAATACCTTGAGCTCGAGCTGCAGCTCGCGCCGCTCGCCCTCTTTGCCGTCAGTTTTTTGGCGCGGCGCGCGGTTAGTTGAAGTTTTAAAGTGAATATTGCCCCAACCGCCTTCGCCGCCCTTGACCAGCAGCGCAATTTGTCCGTGTTCGGTCAAGTCAGCAATAATGGCGCCGTCGTTGAGGTCGGTGACCAAGGTGCCGACCGGCATACGCAGATAAATGTCATCCGCACCTTTACCGTAGCAATCTGATCCACGGCCGTTCTCGCCATGTTTGGCGCGATGCAGTTTGGCGTAGCGATAATCCACCAGCGTATTGATGTTGCGGTCTGCGATGGCGTAGATACTGCCGCCGCGTCCACCGTCACCGCCATCCGGCCCGCCGAATGGCCGAAATTTTTCGCGACAAAACGATGCCACGCCGTTGCCGCCATTACCGGCAACGACCTCAATTCGGGCTTCGTCGATGAACTTCATGATTCAAACAATTCTTGTGACTGATGATTCAGTTGGGCTGGCGAACTCGGCAGCGCGGGCAGGTTGTATTGGCCTGGCGCAGAAATTAAAAAGGCCCTGCAACCGGCAGAGCCTTTTGAGCGGAGCTGCCTAAAAATCAGGCCGGAACGACCGTCACTACGTGACGCTTCATCGGGCCTTTGGTAGCAAACTGCACGGTGCCGTTGATGAGCGCAAACAGCGTGTGGTCTTTACCAATACCGACGTTCTCACCCGCGTGCAGCTTGGTGCCACGCTGACGAACAATGATACCGCCTGCGTTAATGCTTTGACCGCCGTACACTTTGACGCCCAGTCGCTTCGGCTCGGAATCGCGACCGTTACGCGTTGTGCCGCCGCCTTTTTTGTGTGCCATGGAATGCTCCTGATTCGGTAGAGAGTCCGGCCGGCTTAGCCGTTGACCGAGACGATTTGCACTTCGGTGTAGTTCTGACGATGCCCCTGACGCTTCTGATAGTGCTTGCGTCGACGCATCTTGAAGATCTTCACCTTATCGTGGCGACCATGCGCCACTACCGTCGCCAGCACCTTGGCACCTTGAACCAGCGGCGTACCAAATGTAATGGTTTCGCCTGCGCCCACTGCGAGCACTTGATCCAGGGTGATTTCGGAGCCGATGTCTGCCGGTATCTGTTCTATTTTCAGTTTTTCGCCAGCCGCAACTTTATACTGCTTGCCGCCGGTTTTTATGACCGCGTACATGGGAACCTCATCATTGAATTTTCAATTAACGGCCGGTGCCTGACGGCGCCGGAGTACTGCTTTTCCAGACCCAGCGCGCGAAGCTTGCCAAATCAGGAAAACCTCAAATTATACATGGACTTAGCTTCAGGGTCAAAACTTTGACGGGCATCGTATAATCGATGTAGAACTGACCCCAGCCCAAGCTTCTCGTGTCCGCAGCCGACCCCACCCTCAGCAATCCACTCGCCCTGATCGCAGACGATATGCGCGCAGTGGACGCCACCTTGCGCGCGCAGCTGCACTCCGACGTCGTGCTGGTGCGGCAGATCGCCGACTACATCATCAGTGCCGGCGGCAAGCGGATCCGGCCGGCCTTGGTGCTGCTGATGGCAAAGGCCTGGGATTTCCGGGGCGAAGATCAGTACAAGCTGGCCGCCGTTATCGAATTTATACATACCGCCACCCTGCTGCACGACGACGTGGTGGATGAGTCGTCGCTGCGCAGAGGTAGCAAAACTGCTAACGCCGTATTCGGCAATGCGGCCTCGGTGCTGGTGGGCGACTTTTTGTACTCGCGCGCGTTCCAGATGATGGTGTCGGTGAACAGCATGCGTGTCATGCAGATTCTGGCGGACGCTACCAACGTCATCGCCGAGGGTGAAGTACAGCAGTTAATGAATATGCATGACCCGGATGTCACCGAGGAGCGTTACCTGCACGTGATCCGCTCCAAGACGGCCAAGCTGTTCGAGGCGGCGGCGGAGCTGGGCTGCCTGATCTCGGGCGCGCCGGAAGCGCAGATTACCGCGGCAGCTGAATACGGCCGATCGCTCGGCACTGCGTTTCAATTGATTGATGATGTGCTCGACTACTCCGGCGACGCCAACGCAATCGGTAAGAACGTCGGCGACGATCTGCGCGAAGGCAAACCGACATTACCGCTGATTTATTTAATCCAACACGGCAGCACGCAGCAACGCGAACTGGTGCGTGCCTGTATCGCCAATGGCGACGAGGCGCATTTTGATGAGGTGCTGCTGGCAATTACCGATTCCGGTGCGCTCGATTACACCCGGCATCGCGCCGACGCTGCGCGTGAGCTCGCAAAATCATCGATCGCCGGCTTCCCGGAAAGCGCCGGCAAGGACGCGTTGCTCGCGCTGGCTGACTTCGCGGTCGATCGCGACCGGTAAACCACAAACAGCCGCTATGGTCGAAGGCGGTGGTTGAGAGGCGAAGCCAAAGTTCTGCAAGCGCAGCCCGGCAGCCTCGGTATCAACCGATAAATGCGTTTTCCTTTGCTGAACTGATTGTCGCTGCAGAAAACGGTTTGATATACTGACGGGCTTCGTGATTGGCAAAACGCGGTGCTTACCGCGACAGTTTTCTACGCTAACAACGTGAATCGGGGTGTAGCTTAGTCTGGTAAAGCGCTACGTTCGGGACGTAGAGACCGGAGGTTCGAATCCTCTCACCCCGACCATTCACTATCCTGTCGTCATTCATAGCTAAGCTTATTCGCAGTTCCACCACGCTGCCACAAGCACTGCCTACTATCCCGCTATTTACCGTCCACTTGCTGGCATGCTTTTGTAGCTAACTTTTCGGTGTGCTACAGGAGTGCGCAATGTGATGGCAGGTTTGTGGTGTCAGCGTCAATATTTTTTACGCTGACGATGTGACAACGCTGTGGTGGGACAGCCGCAAACTATGATGCTAGTGGCCGCTCGCTCGACTTGGCGCGACCAGGTTAGCTACTTTTTTCTGCTGCTTGCTCTACTTGCGCGCTGAAAATAAGCTTGTGCTATGAGCGCAGCGTACTGGCACACAGCAGCTAACGATACTGAGTTTGCTGCCACACGACACCGCACTCTGCCCATCACAGCCAGCATCACGCCCATAGTCAACTATCCCACCAAGCTGCGTATCTTTCGCACGAATGCTTCGCGCTTCTGGCAAGTACGCTGCTACTTTAAGGGCAAGACCTACACACAAAGCCTACGCACCACCAACAAACAAAGTGCCATCAGTCTTGCCAAGCAGTTCTTTCACATTAAGACGGCTGAGCTATATGGCGAGTCAGTTAATAAGCCAGACGACACTGTCAAGTTTGCTGACGTTGTTCAAGCCACGTTAGCCCAGCAACTCGCTCGTGCTGAGCGTGGAGAGATTACGCGAGAAGGCGTACAGATATTTCGCAATCGTTTACACAAAAGCATCTTGCCATTCTTCGGCAATCTGACACTTAAGCAAATCACCTACTCGCAGATTGCTGATTTTGTCAGTCAATTAAGCTGTCGCAAGCTTACCGCCGACACCATACAGCAGCACTTAGTAGCTGTTCGCCGCGTATTCAACTACGCCCACAGCATTAATCTCATTTCTGCCGTTCCCAAGTTTCCCACAATCAAAGTCACTGCCAAGCCGCGTGGACACTTTGATGTTGGTGAGTACCGCAGATTAGTCAGTACAGCTCGCAGTCTAGTTGGTCATACAGCTGATTCAGGTACGGTTGCTCAGCTAAAACGTGGTCGCATACGGCAAGCAGCTAACTTGGTCATTACCGCTGAATTGGCTTGGCTCATACGCTTTATGGTCAACAGTTTTATACGACCCAGCGACATTAAAAATCTACAGCACAAGCACGTCACCATAGTGCGTCAACGTCATACCTATCTACGACTAAACCTGCCTGAAAGTAAACGTCACGACAAGCCCATAGTCACACTATCAGCTGCCGTACCTGTGTATGAGCAGGTATTGGCACGTCAGCAGAGCTTGGGATTCGGCAGCGACGACGACTACTTATTTCTGCCGCAGCTGCCAGAACGTAAGCTGGCACTGGAGTTACTGGGTTGGCAATTTAGGTACTTGCTCAAGTCTGCGGGTATTGGCGCTAACTCAGCTAACGGCAAGTCACGCACTCTATATAGCCTACGCCACTCAGCACTCACGTTCAGGCTGTTGTACGGTAAGAATGTAGATTTACTAACCTTGGCACGTAACGCTCGCACTTCAGTGGAAATGGTCGAACGTTTCTACAGCAGCAACTTGTCAGCGGAAATGAATATTGCGCAGCTACAGGGGCGGGATTGAGACTAACGACCGTTTCATTATTGAGTAGCAACTGACATTAGCAGCTTTGAAACGATTATGGGCTAGGCAGCAGACAATTTTAGATATAAGTTTTGAGCGTGTATTTCAGACTCGTTTAAATCGATTTGTGCTCGCATACCGCCACGGGGCACCTAGAATCACAGTAGTCAATTTGCTTGGCGATTTTTATTTCCCTCTCTCTTATCAAATGTCGTTTACAGCGTCATATTTTGTCACAAAGTTGAAATACATACTTCCATATAATTGGAAATATGAAAAACGCCGACGCAATTTCCGCCTTCCTGGCTTTGGGGCAAGAAACTCGCCTCAATATCTTTCGCCTGATTGTTCAGCGTGGGGAATTTGGTCTAACACCTAGTCAGATTATTGAAAAACTCGGGATTCCTAATGCTACCCTTAGCTTTCACTTAAAAGAATTACTTGGCGCCGACTTGTTATTAGTAGAGCGTCAAAGTCGCAATCTAATTTATCGTCCCAATGCTAAGTTAGTTCAAGATTTGAGCAAATTCTTGCTTGACAACTGTTGTAGCGGCAAATCATGTATTCCAGTCTCTTTAATCAAAAAAACCAAAGCCAAATGAAGCAATACAACATTCTCTTTCTCTGTACGCATAACTCTGCTCGCTCAGTGCTTGGTGAGGCTCTAGCATCTACTCACTCCAGTGGCAAGTTTGTTGGGTACTCAGCAGGCTCAACCCCGGGCACATCAGTCAACGCTTTTGCTAGAGAGATAGCAATTGAAATGGGATATGACGAGAGCAAATTGAGAAGTAAAAGTTGGGATGAATATGGGTTGCCCGATTCTCCCAAGATGGATTTCATTATTACGGTTTGTGACAATGCGGCTGGAGAGCAATGTCCCTTTTGGCCGGGCAAGCCTGCTACAGCCCACTGGGGCTTTCCCGATCCCTCACAAGTTCAAGGCTCAGATGAAGGTAAGCGTAGAGCATTTAGAGAGGTAATGATTGGACTTAAGAAGCGAATTGATCTACTCGCTGATATGCCACTAGAAAAATTAGATTCAATGACTCTTAAAGATATTCACACAAAAATATGAAGAGCTACTTCAGTGAATTTGTTGGCACAGCACTTCTGTTAGCAATCGTTGTTGGCTCAGGAATTATGGGTGATTCATTAAGTGCTGGCAATGCCGCTGTTGCCTTGTTAGGAAACAGCATTGCTACTGGTGCTGGTCTGTATGTTCTCATTACATTACTTGGCCCTATTTCTGGCGCACATTTTAATCCTGTCGTGAGCCTGATGTTATGGAAACTAGGCCATTTAGAGGCCAAGAAGATGATTGGCTATTGGGCTTGTCAGTTCATAGGTGCTATTGCTGGCATATGGCTTACCCATTTAATGTTTAGTTTGCCCAGTCTTCAAGAGTCAACTAAAGCAAGAACAGGCTCAGGTATTTGGTTAAGTGAATTTGTATCAACACTGGTGTTGCTCTCCGTCATTCGTATCGGCGATCAAGAGGCAAAAGATCGAGTGCCGATGTTAGTGGCCTTAGCAGTCACAGCAGGTTATTGGTTTACTTCTTCAACCTTCTTTGCTAATCCTGCTGTCGCTCTAGCAAGAAGCCTTACAAATACCTTTGTTGGAATAGCCCCCAATGATGTTTTAGGCTTTGTAGTGGCCGAAATATTAGCGGCATTGGTGATGGTTAGCTTATTTTGCCGTGTGAAGCGACAGTTCTGAAAAAGGTTCAGATTTATAGTTTAGCGATTTTTTACTCATGCCAAAACTTAATAAACTACAAATTATTGAAAAACTTAGTGAGCGACTTAACGACCTACGGATTGGCAAAGAAGTAGCAGCAAGAGACCTGCGAGCACTGCTAACAGATGAACAGGTCGCGGTATTGGACGCAGCTTGGGCAGAACAGCAGGTATTACGTCAATCAAAACGAGCTAGAACAAAAGAGGAAGAACAAGCACTTGGATGGCGCAGTAAACGAGAAATTCAGATTGAAGTACTGGAACAAGTAGTGCGACAAGCAGACGACCAAATGCTTGAGGTGCTTGATGAATTACAGGAAAAAACTGAGATAAGGCAAGCTAGGATATTTTTGGAAAGCTACAGCAAGGCGAGAGCAGCTGGCAAATCTGAAGCAGTGGCAAGAACTTTAGCAAATAATGATTTGACACGAGCAGGATTACGCAGAGCGGATGGCAAAGTTGTTGGGCACTATAACCAGCGTGATAGAGCTGTTTGGGAACTGGAAAACAAGCTACGCGAGCGACAAAAGGCAGAAATGTCAGCAGAAGAGCTGGAACAGATTGAGCTACTGGAGGCGCACGATAGGGCTTGGGCAAATAAGCTGAAGAAGCAGAAATGAAGTGGAAAACAGCTGGAACGTCAGTTATTGGGCAGCTGGGCAGGCGGATATGGTTTATGAAAACGCAGGTTTTTTGCCATAGCCTGAAAACCTAGTGTTTATGCGGGTTTTCAGGGGGGTTGCTGCGCGGAAGGCGTGGTTTAGCAAAACGCAGGTTTTTTGCCAGCCTGCCAAAGTAGCGTGTAAAAAAGCTGCGTTTTCATAAACCAGTGTCACGTAAAAAGTTCTCAGCAATACTGTCGTCTGCGGTTAAGAATTTAAGTTAAGCGCAGCAATTCAATGCGCGATAATCGTTCGACCACTAAACAACATTTTGTTCGGAGTTACGATGGAACAACTTGAATTGAAAATAAGGGATAGTAAGGAAAAGCTGAGAAAGCTTCTTTTATCCCTATTCTCAACTGCCATAAGTAAACAAATCAAAACTACAGGAAAGCCTTATGTCATCAGTCCCGGCTGGGAAAATCGAACAACAAGCGAGATAACTCCCAGCATACATAAAGAGTTTGGGATAAGGCTACGACTCTTAGATGCTCCCGAAAATAATTACGTAGTTGCGCATTACGTTTTTACAGACAAGGTATTTGAAATTTTCAAGCGGTTTTCAGTTCCTGCTTATATTGAAGTTTCTTTCGAGAACGAAACGGGTGAGCTTCCAGTTGTGATAGCTGAGAACCAAGACATGAAAAAGATTTAATCTTGCGACATACCATTTCTTTTCGTACAAACAAAAGAAGAGTTTGATAAATTAGATGGCTTATTGATTGCTTTAGAAAAGTACTTTCTTTTTACAATCATAAAAAGCTGAGTATCAAACCAACTCCACCGCTCTTCGCTTCAAATCGTCATTCACGTCAATGTACTGTTGAGTTGTAGCGATTGAGCGATGCCCAGCCAAACTTGCCAATAGCCTGACGCTGACGCCTTTGTTTGCCAGTGTCGTAATGAATGTCCTGCGTCCACTGTGACTACTAGCACCTGCGACACCTGCTCGCCGATATAAGTAGTGAAAGTGCTGCGCCAGTGTATTTCTGCTGAACGCTTTGCGTATGCTTGCCTGTGCATTGAATAATGGTTGGTCATCGCATATCCATTTTTTACTGTTGACGTACTTGGCTAATTCCTCACGCATACGCTGATTGATATACACAGTCCTTGCGTGACGATACTTCACACGTTCAGCTGCCAAGTAAATTTCGTCTTTAATCTCACCCAGTTCAGTGCGTACATCGCTGATAGTCAGTGCCGCCACTTCACCTACACGCATACCCGTCCATACTGTCAGCAACAGCATCACACGATTCCGTGCTGCGTGTGGTCTAGTTGCGATGTAATCGAGCACACGGCTAAGTTCTGCTGCTGTGAGTGTTTTTGCTTGTGACATTCAAATCTCCAAATAATTTGTACGGATTTAGTGTGCTTTCTTTAGTACTGGTTGAGCAACCTGAAAAGGCACTTGGTTGTGCCGACTGCTGAATCTAGTAGTTTCAACAGCTTAGGTAGTGAACTAAAGCTTTTTACAATTTGCTTTGGTTTTGTATTTATCGCAACGAATTAGGAAAGTCGCACTATCTGAGTGCGTGAATAGCAGCCCTACAAGCTGTTTTCGCTGCTTGGGCTAAGCTGAATAGCTGGACTGAGCTGTTTGTGCTTGTATGGCTGATTTGACGGATTATGCTTTGGGCTACGGGCTGAGCTGCCCGGTAAGCAAAAGTCCATTTTCTGGGGTAATCTATGCTCCTAATTTTTATTCATATAGCCGGAGGCTCCA
>Ga0194118_10002239_pt1 | contig 25010 bp, 18 predicted proteins | sample TA2MahsurfametaG_2_FD_148662 | JGI IMG/M metagenome (GOLD analysis project Ga0194118, IMG submission 148662) | Freshwater microbial communities from Lake Tanganyika, Tanzania - TA2015013 Mahale N5 surface | ecosystem: Environmental > Aquatic > Freshwater > Lake | place: Tanzania: Lake...
CAAAGATCTGAGTGGACAAAAGGTTCTGACCGCTTCTTGGCACTTCAAATCTTGGGTTGGACTTCCTCGTATCTCTCTGGATAACAAATCCCTCTTCATTTACAACTCTTGATTCGCATAACCCAGCGCCATCATCACGCGTACCCTGCCAGGTGCCTTTAACTCCCTCAGAAGTTAACTCAGATGGTATAAAGCTGGTTGAGGAGGTTGGAAAGCTTCTGTCGATAAATAATTCCTTACTATCGCTCCAGGAACTTGCATTTCCCCATTTATCAAAAGCTCGAACTGAGAGCGAGTAAGACCCCTCAGGTAGATCCTTAACAAGTACATTCGTAGGAGGCGTTAATGGATTTAGGTAAGTGGGCATCCACCCGGCTGAATTTCTAGTCTCAACTCGAGTGGTTGTGCTTCCTGCTCTAACTTCAAAATAATCTATTTCAGTTTCTGCATCCGCGTAGGGGAGTCTGATGATTGATGCATTAGGAGCACCAAACTCACGTTGATTGATTAGAACCGGCTTGGGTGGAGGAGTTACATCGGGCTTACGTGTGATGTTCAGATTCGCAATGCTCGCATCGCCGTTTAGCGTTGCAGTTACGCTCAAATTTCCACTGAAATTGATAAAAGTCTTGCCTGGCTGCAGAGTCATCGAACCTGAAATACGTCCATTTACATATCTGTAGTCATCAAGGTTAAGCATCCACATATCTGTTGTTACGGCCGTTCCAACAAAACCGTTTCTAGCATCATCAGGATTCGGGCTAACAATCGAACTAGATGGTGGTGGATCAGTCCTATAGATAACTAAACCAGGTCTATAGCCGTTTGAAGAACCGGCTCTTCTAAACTCAATCCAATATGTGGCATTGCCGTCGCGTAGAAATAGTGCCCTTGTTCCTGACTTTGATTCAGCCGAATTCAATGAAACGCTTTCACTTTTCCACGATTGAAAGACATCTTTGCCCGAGAGCAAAGCGATTCGCCATTGGTGATAAGTAGAGAGTGGATCTGAATTTTCTACATTAGACATCAAATCAATAACTCCACCATATTCAACCGCGCTACAACCACTACCCCATGGCCCATCGACTCGACCACCGCTGCATTGCATTAGATTTGAGTGACCTAGTCCGAGTGCGTGGCCAAGTTCATGGGCTATTACAAAGGCATTTGCGGTGTCCTGAAGGAAAACAATTCCACCATCATTTACCTCATTTGCAATCAAACTCACACCTTCCCAAATGCATCCAGACCTTGGGGCAATTGCGATTAAATATCGACCTTTACCATCGCCCAGACCTTCGCCTTGGTAGAACGCCCTTCTGGTAGAGGAAAGTTGAGCATTAACCTGTGAGCCGGAGCAAACAAGACTTGAACCAATTCTCTGTTTCTCCTGCTTAACTCGTCCAAGTGCAAAAGTAATCCCTATTCGCTCCCAAGATTGCAGAACTTGTCCTTGAACAGCAGAAGCGATTTCATTTGCAGAAAATCTGGATGATCCGCCCACCATCTCTAATGAGACTACGTCTATATATTTGGGAGATTCTATGTTTGCCTTTGAAGGTTCTAAAGTAAGTAGAGAGAGAAAGAGACCAAGAACTACAATCCAAATTCGCCGCATTGCTCTCCCGAAAGCTCTTTAGTGCCCACAAATCTACCACTATTCAAGAATGTAACTTAATTTTTCTCAAGTAGATTTGATTGAAATCCATTATTCACAGCAACGAAGTCCTGCGGAGGAAGACTATGTCTTTGAGTTGAGGTTGAATTTTGCAGTAAAATCTAAGATTGACGAGAATACTCTTTGTTTACTTAAGGCAAGCCAAAAATCCTCTTTCCCTTGTAAAGTTAGGATATTCCTAGCAATTTTGTTGAGGTCCGAGTCCGTTAACTTCTCTTCTAAACGACTAGCCCTCAATTCCTCTTTCGAAATCCGAATTACTGTCCCCTCTAAAACTTCATATTTTCCCTCAAACTCAGGTCCTATATATATGGGTATACAGCCTGCAAAAATTGAATCTAGTAGCTTCTCGGACACATAATCAGATTGGTTTTCAATCACTAGGGCAAATCTATATTTCGACAGAGTAGTCAATTTGTCTGAAGACTCCCCCTTCCAAGAAAAGAAAGTCTCACTAAATCCTGAGAATGTCTCCTTTAAGCTTGGTTTCATGCCTGAAAGAACCGTATCTCTGAGTGAATAAAGTCGCTTCCTTAATTCGATTAATTTGCCTAGTCTCCAGTTAGGTCCATATAGTGAAATACCGAAGCTTGTCTTTTGAAACTCTTTTATCGCCAATCGTCGCAGGCCATAATTACTCTCTGCAATCGAACCAAACTTATTAGAATTTATTAACACGACCGAGTTGACTCGAGAATTACTGGGATTATAAGGAAGTCGTCTTGGCATCTCGTATGGAAATGCCACTGTGTATTTTAGACTCATGTCTCTCGCGCGTTTATGACCCATTGAAATAACTAGATCAAATTCCTTTATTTTTCTACGAGAGTATTGGCTTGGAAGAACTACTCGTGGCTCTCTAAGAATCAACACTTTTACCGATTTCTTATCCAGAGGGTAGCTCTTAATATAATCAAAGTAGAAGCAAAGAGGCTTATCTTTCGGTAAAATGTGCGATTCTGATAAGCTAAGGAATTCGGTTTCGTCATCGCCCAACCCATAGACATGTAAACGCGTCAAAGAGCCCCCTATTTGGTTCGCGATTTCAATTGTTCGCTCACTCGCATACCTAATTTTCGCAAGACTAAAGAATTTTGATGTTGATTAAACTCTTCACTCCCCAAGAAGCCGTTCATCGAGTCCCTAATAGAGGACACCTTCTTCGCATCGTGTGGTAAATCTTCCAAAACACCAATCAAGTCCTTGACATTCTTCCCAGAGGCAAAACAGACCTCTTCAGGTATCCCGAATGCTCCCAAACTAGGTCCAACATAGACTGTTACGCATCCGTTTATAAGTGCGTCGAAGATCTTTTCCGTCACGTATTCAAGATTATTTTCTATGACTAATGAGAACTTGTACTTCTGTAAAATCTCTGCTTTGTCGCTAACGGAATTGACATAGTTAGTAGGAGTATTAAGTCGCAGATCGAGTTGCTGGAGCTTAAACTTTCGTGACTGAAGTCCCTTGACTATTTCTTGGAAAACTCGATAATACTTGAAAAATCTTGATCGATCCCATCCATACCCGTATAAGTCAATTATGGAAGTGCAGTCTCGAACCACTCGTCTACGAAGTGAGTACAACTCGGAATCAACAAAGCTAAACTGCTCAGACGCAATAACACAAAACTTACTCGCTCTTGAATCCCAAGAATCTGCATTTAAGCAATACCCCGTGTTTTGTGGCCATAGAAAATACTCACCATTAAATTTAGATGCCCAAATAGGGGAAGGAAAGAATTTCAACTTGAAAAGATTTAACACTTTTGAATGAAACACTTGTGGAGCGCTCGTGGGAGATTCCCAAAAAATGATAGCTCTCCTGTCATAAGGAATGCTCTTTAGTCGCGAAAGGAGTCGTGGCGAATAGTTGTTACAAATGATTGCATCGGGCTCCTCGGAGAGTCTCACAACTTTATGCCCGTCCTCTAGAAGGGCAGTTTTAAATTCATTCCAGGGCCCACTGGAATCAAAGTTAAAGTCCCCATCGGTATCTTGGGCCGTAATCGCGACTTTCATAGCTTAAGGAATCCTTGTAAGGTACCAATCAAAACCCCTATGGCTCCAAAGATTGCCCTTCTTCTAAAAAGTATATTCAACATTGATAGAAAGTTTACAAAACAATACCTCCATGAACTAAACCTCTCAGGTGAAATCTCCTTCACTCTGTATCTATTTCTAGCCCATTGTCGGTTTCGTTCAAAACTAAATGAAGCTGGAGAAGATAGGAGGTGGTGACGCAAAACAATGTTAGGGTTAACAATAAGCTTTCCTCGAGAACGCGCTTTCATAGAAAAAATTACATCCTCAAAAATAGATGAGCCTGGAAAATCTGCCTCAAATCGAAGATCACTAATCTTTGGCCATTTCCAAACACTACAACCAATCAACCATTCGCAATCTACCGGCTCCCTCACTCCATCCTTGCTATCTATTGGGACGTTGATTGCGGCTCTAGTAACGGAACCACTAGCGCCTGTATATCCGATTGAGTCAAGAAACAGGCGTCCCCACTTGCTTAAATTTGCCCCTTGTTTGACTTTATCAGCAACCGCAACTCCCGAAACGCCTAAAATGTCATCGTTCACGAATGTCTGAGTAACTAGCGAGAAATAATCTGAGTTTATCTCTACATCATCATCCAAAAATGCCACATAATCGAAATTGGTATCCAATGAATTAAGGTAGTCCAACCCAACATTTCTTTGTACAGCCGCAGATGCGACTCCTGACTTCAAATGCACCAATGGAGTCGACTTTATCTCTCTAGGCAATAAGTGTTCTGAAAAATATTTACTTGCATCAACAACAATAACCAAATCAATATTGACATTTCGTTCGATGCCTTTTAGAAGAAGGAGTAGATTGCTATAGCGATCCTTAGTGGGAATAACTACCGCAATGCGGTGTAAGGGACTCTTGATGGATTCGCTACCAAACATGAAACCTCAACTCAACGCACCGGTATGGGGAAATCCAACGCAAACTCACTACTATTCTTCCGTGAGACAAGCGAGGAAGACGCACTCTCTAAACCCTATCACTCTATTTTTGCGTTGTATCAGGTTGCTGGAAAAAAAAGATCAGAGGGTTGTTTGGCTGGCGTTTGGAGCTCAGCTGTCACTCATAATCTTGGATCTAATAGGTATATCTCTATTCGTATTAGTTATTTCAATCGCAACTAGCGCGATCCAAGGTCGGCAGTTTCCTCAGATTGTTGATCAGATACTGCAATTCCTCAGCTGGAACTCACTCGCACCTCAACAAATCGCCGGGTTTCTGGGGGGAGTTGCCGCATTGTGCTTTATCGCCAAATCAATACTCTCTTTCTGGTTAACTTATAAATTAGGGAGATTCTTAGCAAGTAGAGAGAAAGAGATTTCTGTAAGGATTTTTAATGACTTTGTCAGTCTTCCTGTATCGCACTTTAGACGTTTCAACTCAAGCCAATTCCATCACTCAGTTACAAACGGTTCACGTTCTGCGAGTACGAATATTCTTGGCGGCTTTATAGCTCTTTGTAGCGAAATTGCTCTCCAAATTTTCTTGGGGCTCTTACTATTTGTCATTTCTCCATCACTTTTTCTTGTTACCTTTATGACATTTTCAGCTACCGCATTGACTCTGAACTATCTGCTTGGCAATAAAGTAAAATCCTGGGCGGCGGAGAGTACCTTGAACTCTGTACGACTCAACTCTCTAATTCATGACGTCTCAGGAGGATTCAGGGAGATTTCAGTCAGTAATCGATCCAACTTCTTCATTTCGAATTTTGCAAAAATTAAAGAGAGACAAAAATTAATCTTGGTTCGGCAAGTACTCCTTCCCCAGATTTCGAAGAATGTTTATGAGATTTCTTTAATCGTAATGGGATTAATTATTTCAGGGTTTGCATTTTGGAACTATTCAGCCGTGGAGGCAGCAAGCACACTGGCACTCTTCGTAGCCAGTGCAAGCAGGTTAGGCCCATCAATCTTCAAACTCCAGTCAGGTTGGCTTAATTTCAAGGGAGCAGCAGGAGCTACTGACTTATTTTTTGAAGTTACTGACTTTCTTGCTCAAGCTAAAGTTTACAGGTCCAAAGATATCGCCACTTCGCCAGCTAAACTCCTAGTAACTACCGATTTAGGGATTGAACTGTCAAATGTAACCTTTTTCTATCCGAGTAGTAGTTATCCTGCTCTCCAAAATGTCAGTATGAAAATTCACCATAAGTCTTTGGTTGCAATCGTCGGAGCCTCGGGTTCTGGTAAATCTACCCTTGTAGACATGATTCTAGGACTTCAATCAGCACAATCGGGCCAAGTTACGGTTTTCGGAATTCCTAGCCTCGATCTACGAAACTCGAATATAAAGATAGGCTACGTTCCGCAAGATGTTCACATTATGCAGGACTCGCTTCAGTCAAACGTCTGCTTCGGAGTTGAACCTGAAGAAGTGGACATGGCAAGACTCATGAATTCCCTGAAACAAGCACGTTTGTCCGAATGGGTGAACTCTCTACAAAACGGTATAGAAACAATTCTAGGAGAGCGTGCCACAAGTATTTCTGGAGGTCAGCGTCAAAGAATCGGAATCGCAAGAGCTCTTTATAACAATCCTCACTTACTGGTCTTTGATGAATCAACAAGTTCACTTGACTCAATTGTGGAGTACGAGATAACGGCAACACTCCAAGAGTTGAGCAAAGAAATTACGACTGTAATCATTGCTCATCGACTATCCACAATTGTTAATGCTGACAAAATCTTCCTAATGAACAGTGGACAAATTCTTGGTGAGGGATCGTTTGGTGAGTTAAGATCAAGATTCCCTGATTTTGAGCGCCAAGCAAATCTGATGGGTCTATAGTCCCTAATGTCTTTTGAAGAAAGAGCTACAAATTGATCAGCGGTGTTTTGCCCGTTAAGAATGGTTCAGCTTTAATTACAGGAAATTTGCCGAGAATGCTGGAGAGCCTTGGTCACGATGATGAACTAATAGTTGTTGACGACAATTCCATTGATGACACATATAAAGCTCTTGAGAATTTTCAGATTATGGATCCTAGGATTAGACTGCTCACTAACAAAGGTGAAGGTCTGGTTTCTGCGCTGAATTTAGGATTTAGGGAATCAAGAGGCGAGTGGATCGCAAGATTTGATATCGATGACAAGTACCTTCCGAATCGTCTTGAGTATCAAAGAATGTTTTTTGCGGAAAATGTTTCAGCGATCTTCTCCGACTACCGGGTAGTTAGCGATGCGGGTTCGGCCCTTGGGACAATAAGAAGTCCCATCTATCCTGCTAATACTAAGTTATCTCTGATTCACTCCCAGCGCACTAGTCACCCTAGTGCGATTATTAATAAAAGCGCATTTCTTGATGTTGGTGGCTACAGATCTTCGGACTTTCCTGCTGAGGACCTTAGTCTGTGGTTGCGTTTAAGTAATAATTCAGAAATAGTGAGTGTCGGAGAGACTTTAATGGAATACGTCGTGAGCAAGAAATCTACATCAAATGTGATGAGGCATTTAGTGAATCAAAAGAGAATTGAATTGATACGGTCGCGTAATCCAGATTTTTTCCTTAACGATTCCTTCTTTGATTTTGATTACATGCTATATTTATATGAGAGAAACTCCTTCTCAACGGAGAGACTGCTACTCTCTTTGTATGATTTAACTCATCCATGGGTTCGCAGGTCTTTCTCGAATGCAGAGAAGCTTATCGTACAAAGATTGTTCTTGCACACAGTGGGATGCCAAGATGGTTTAGGAACCCTTTATCGGCTGATCTCAAATAGAATTAGAAGAAGAGTTTGGCGTTTGTGCGGTTAAATCCCTAAATTACCCTTTTAGTTCACTGAGCAGAGTTTTCAAAGAATCTTGCTCCTCTACTGAGAGGAATTGCTTATATTCAAATGCCGAATTTGCGTAGTTTCTAGCCTCCGCTACTTGACCAAGTCTCTTCAATATTACTGCCGCACTAAAGTAGGCTCGAGAGTTTCTAGGGTCAAGAGTAATTTGTTTTTTTCTGTAGTTTAAAGCCGATGTGGGGTCGCCGTAACTCTCCTGCAATCTCGCCAACTCATTTATCAATCGGTAATCATTTGGAAACTTCTTTAAAGCTGCATCTAAAACCAAGATTGATGTTCCGTACCTTTCGATAGCGGATAAGCCTTGAACCACCAATGCAAACTGCCCTTCTTGAAGATCAGACTTTCGCACTATGGCGAGTAATCTCTCTTCACGTAAGTCAATGGATTGAGTATCTTGTGCGTAGACCGGAGCATTGAAAACTTTCAACACCTCTCTATCCGGATATGCGCTTACCCATGCCGCTGTGAAGCAAGCTGCGCTCAACAAATATGCTACTGGCTTACCTAGCGAAATTCTTTGAGTTTTTAATCCAGCTTTAGCAATACCGGGCTGGAGTATTGAATATTGGGAAAGCAGAAGACCAAGAAAGAACCACATCCAGACTGCAACGGCAATGTTGTCTATCGAAATTTGTGAAATCAAAAATAGTACAAAGTAAAGAGTTGCCGCAACAAATTGCTCTATCTTTAGATTTTTTCTTCTTCGTAAGATAATGCGGATTGCATAGTAAAGCCCTGTAAAAACGGGAACTCCAATCGCAATCAAACCGAAGAATCCCATAGTTGCAAAGACCTGAATCAGCGAATTATGAGCATTGTTGGCAATTAAATCAATCGAAGTAGTTTCTGCCATATTTAATGTTCTGTAATTACGATAATAATCACCATACGAGTCCACCCCGACTCCGAGAAAGAAATTGGATTTACCCATCTCCAGTCCAGTTATCCAATAAAAAGTTCTTAACTTTAGAGTATATTGATTGAAAAGAGTGCCCAGCGGTCCTAATCCAATAATTCCTGCTACAGAAATCACTGAGCCCAACACAATAGAAGGAAAAACCAATGCCTTTGCAAGGTTTCGCATTGCCAAAATCTTGGGAATCAACAAGATAATGAGGCCAATTGCGATAGCTACCGGTCCCTGAATCGAATTAGTCAAAAGGCTAGCAATGGCTGTAATAGTTCCGAAAATCCAAAGATGCCAACCACGGTCCCGCTTGTTAGGACCGTAAAGCAACAAGCTGATGGTAGACAGCGTTCCTATTCCCCAAATGGCGCTGGCAAAGTTTGTGTTACCAAATACAGAAAAAACTTGATCCGTACTACTCCAACGTATGGGGTCGGCTCCAAAATACTGAGTTAATCCGTAGCTGGCTGTTAGAAATGCAAATGTGCTCAAGGCTCTTAATGAAGACCAAATCGCTTCAAATCTCGAATTGAAAACATACCCTGAAAGGGCAATCAAGATAAAACTCAGATAGGCCAGCACACCGTTTGATCTACCCCATAGCCCCCAAAGAGTTCTAGTTGCATTCGCAGGCGACAGTATTGCAATTGAAATTAGAAGTAGAAGGGTAGGAATCAACCAAAAGATTTTTCTGTTAAAAAGAAGTTTAAGGGCTGACGGTATTTTGGTATCTCTAAATGCGATATGGAGAAGTATTGGAGTAGTTGTGATTAGGGCTATTTGTTTTGGCCAGTTAATGGGATCTAGAAAATTTGTTGCTACTAAACCTGAAATTAGTGATATCAGAATTGCAAAACTTGACTTAGAATTTAACAATGTAGGCACACTTCAAGCCTAGCGCAATTGCACTTCAAAAGAATTGCCTAGCGCCCTCATTTCTATTCCTATGACTTCCTCCCAGATCAATAAACTTAGAGTTTGGGTGAAGCGCTTGAAGTTCAGCTGCAAGCGCTGGCGCACAATTTGCCAGAAGGAAAACCTCTGCAGTGGTTTTCGTGCTCTCGGAAACTTCTCCATTCCACATCTCCACATTGGGATCAATCCAAGTGACGGAAGTGAACCGACTTCGCAAAACACTTAGTAGATTAACGGCCGGTGACTCTCGCAAATCACCCGAACCCATCTTGTACCCGAGACCTACTAAACAAACCCGAAGACTCTTATCGGCAAACATCTCCTCAATCTCCTTAGCAACATAGGTAGGTTGCTGCTGGTTAATCGATTGAGCAATCTCAATTATGCTTGCTGGGACTCCTAAATCCTGGGACAAGTTAAACAAGTACATCGGGTCTATGGGTATGCAATGCCCACCGACGCCAATTCCAGGAAAAAAAGTACTGAATCCAAAAGGTTTTGTTGACGCTGCTTCTGTAATCTCAATGAAACTTAATCCCATTTTCCGGGCCACACGTGACAACTGATTTACGAGAGCAATATTCACTTGACGATAAGTGTTCTCATAAACTTTAGAGAATTCTGCTATCTCAGGCGATGAAACGGTCGAAACGGAATTACAGATCTTCCCGTAGAATCCACGTGCTGCTAACGTGGACTCTTCATCAATACCTCCAACTACTCGCGGAGTATTTTCAAGACGCCAAACAGAGTTTCCTGGATCTATCCTTTCAGGAGCAACTGCCAACTTAACCTTCTTTTTTCTCGAATCAAATATTGGCTGAATTATGTTTCGTAATGTTCCAGGGTGACTCGTAGACTCATTTATAATCAAGCTACCCTCTTTCACATGTTGCGATATATTGACACAGACCTCCTCCAATATTGACAAGTCGGGCATGCCAGTTTCAGAAAGTGGTGTTGGTACACAAATCACAATCACGTCACAGTTTGAGATTGTTGCATAGTCGCTTTTGAAGGAGAGCAAACCGGACTGCTGCGCTGCAATAACTTCAGCCTTTTCGACGCCCAACTTTTCTACTCTGGCATCTACTAGTGCTTCAAATTTCATTTTGTCGACCTCGACACCGATCACTCGATAACCGGCATTTGCGCAAGACAACGCGAGGGGTAGTCCCACGTAACCTTGCCCAATAACTGTGACCAAAATCTTGTTTTTCATTAACACGTATTCCTTAACTTAAGAAAGCTTTGATTCATGACGCCTACCTGCGCATCTTAAAACCCTCAAGGCCCAGCCTTTCGGCCGGGCCTTGAGGTTACTGCTTTTGAAGAAGGGGGCTTACGCCTTTACCTTCTTAGCGATCTTGGCAACTGTTGCAGCCAAGGTTGTGATCTGAGCCTTTAGGGCTGCCATCAAGGTAGCAACCTCAGTGGCAAGGGCTTCAACGGCAGCGGTTGCAGCATCAGCGGCATCACGTGCCTCTTCAGCGGCAACAGTTGCTGCGTCAGCAGCCTCTGCAGAGAGGTTAGCGGCATCAGTAGCGGCATTTGCAGCATCGATCGCCTCGAGGGCGGCATCAGCAGCGGCATCAGCAGCTGCTTGAGCAGCTTCAACAGCGGTAACTGTTGAACTCTTACCTGCGATGGTGATTGCGCTGGTGACAGAAGCAACACGAGTTGCGCGCGCAGTTCCATTGTCATTTGTACTGGTTGCAGTGCTGCCACCAGTGAAGGCGACAGTCAAGGTACCAGTACCAGCGACATCAGATGAGATTTCAATGACTACCTTACCTGCAGTATCGGTTGTGCCAGTTGAAGCTGTAACGCCATTTACAGACGAAACTCGTCCAGCAGTTCCAACATAGGTAACGGACACTGTCTTATCTTCGACCACGTTGCCATAGGAGTCAGTTACGGTTGCTGTAACCCGCTTTGATTCTCCTGGCGCCATGGAGACAGTTGCCGCATCAAGTGCAACAACACGAGATCCGCCAGCAAGAATGGTGTAGGAGCTAGTTGCGCTCTTTCCACCAGAAGTCGCAGAGACAGTTCCAGTTCCAATGGTCTTTCCTTGGAATACAGCCGTTGCAACTCCCGCGGTATTGGTATACGCGGTTGTTGTATTGGCTACAGACGAGAAGAAGGTGTTGGTGTTACCCGTGAATACGACCGGGTAGCCGGAGAGGGCAATGCCGCTCGCATCAAGCGCTGTAGCTGTGAAAGTAACATCGCCATCAACTGCTGTTCCAGCTGTAGCTGAATTATTTGTCAGCGACAGAGTTGTTACAGTTAAAGTAGCTGAGTAGGTGATGGTAAACGCACTTGCGCTTGTTGCCGCCGCTGCAGAAGAACTCTGTGCGGTTATAGAAGCTGCGTCTGTTGTACCAGTAACACCGCTGCCGGTAAGAGCAGCTCCTGCATCAGTCCAAGTAACTGTTGCCTTACCCAAAGAATCTGTGGTGTAAGTCAATGTGTTCGCATTTCGTCCGGTAATTACCGCACGAACGGTTGCGCCCGATACGAGATCGGCAAACTGATCAGTGACTGTTGCTTCAATCGTGTTAGAACCACTTACTACATTCTTGTATGTGGTGCCGGCGACTGGAGCTACAGTCAAAGTACCGCGAGTAGAAGAGACAATCGGTGCTTCATAAATGAAGGTGAGTGTCACTGCATTAGTCGCAGTGGTGTTATAGGTAACCTTGTAAGCATCTCCAGCAATTGGAGCAGTCGCTGTCAAGGTCAGTGTAGTTGAAGTCTCTGTACCGTCGGTACGAGCAACTGTTGTGTAATTTTGAGACGAAGCAGTGATTCCTGCAGCAAGCGTACGGCCTGTGACAGCCGCAATCGTTACCGGAATCACTCCTGCAGAGGTGCCGCTATGCAACTTGAGGTTGACGGTCTTACCTGTCGCGGTGGACAAGTAATAAGTCTTATCTGTTGAAAGAGCAGTACCGGTTGAAGCCGCTGCCAAGTCGCCGACTGGCGCAGAACACTCAACGGTTCCTGTTCCAGCATAGATTCCCAAGCCCCTAGTAGCAGCTGCACATGTAGAAGAAGCGTTTGTGAAGCTGATGTTTGCAGCATAGGCAAAGGCCTGGGTGGTCAGAGTGAATGTCGATGCAGTCATTCCAGCCAAGAGGCTACGGCCTGTAACTGTGAAGGTAGCTGTAACAGCTGCCGTCGCAGAAACGTTGAACGAATAAGCACCAGTTGAGGTTGCAGACTCAATTGTGCCATCCATTGCCGACTTGCCATCTCTACCCGCGATGGTTCCTATGAACTGAGAAGTTGCATCAGGTCCACGGTGATCAACGCCGACAGAAGGAGCAAGGGCTGCCGTAAATCCGGTATTTATTGATGTTTGGCTGGTAAGAGTGTCAGGCGAGAAGGCACCAGCTGCAACACCGCTAGCTGCTGCGCCCTGTCCTGTCGAAAAACCGCTTGCGAAAGAGGTCTTCGCTGCATTAGTTGGTAGACCAGAAACAATATTCAACCTCGCAGTTGAAGAAGTTGTTTGGCGACCCGAGACAGTGAACGACTCATTTGATGAATCAAGTAACGTTGTGTTACCTGCTGCATCCTTAGGAGTTACTGTAAAGGTAGCAGTCTCGCCCGATGCAATGCTTGCGCTTGTTGCGCTAAGCGAGAAAGTTGATGGAGCAGACGCAACAGTACATGTGACAGACTTCGTCACATCATAAAGAGCATCAGGTGCGGCAGTGTTAGATCCAGCAGCACCACCATCCGCATAGTCAACCCATACAAGATAAGTAATTGTTGCTGCCGCTGTCGTAATTGTGTCTGCAGTCAATTGAAGTGAAGCAGATGTCGTAGAGCTTTCGGTAGCATGGTTTCCAATTACGTTAGTTTGTAAGGTATAGCTCGAACCGGAGGCAGAGGTTCTTGCTGTTTGAACAGCGCGTAGAACTCCAACTCCGTCTCCACCTGTGTATGTGACATTGATGAATCCACCAACGCCACCTCTAGCAACGCAGGTCGCTCCAATTGAGGAGATTGTTCCCGCGCTTGCACTTGGCACGACAACAGTGGAAAAAACTCCACCAAGCAATGCCACAACTGCCGTTTGCGCAATGCGCTTGAGCAGAGATGTCTTTATAGACATTTATTTCCTTTCGGTAGTCGACCAAGAGACTCTCTCAAGGTCGGCTAGGCATCGGATTTCTCCGAGTGCCTCGTGATGCAATGCACGTGCTACTGCACCACAATCTTCGCTGTGTATCCGGACACAACGAAGAAACTTTGTATAAGAACTACTCATACCTTCGCCCCTTTTTCAACAACTAGAGCTGCTTGAGCCAAAACTCGGGTCTTACTCGGGTCTAGCACGAGGCGGATAATCAACTGCCTTGGTGCTGTAGCAAGATCACGGCCATTTGCAGAAGCAGCGATCTTTATTGAGGTCTCAACCTCAGATTCTACGGCAATATAGGCAGTAAATAGGTAATTTCCGCTCATTTGGCGCGAAATATCGGTCGAGGAAACGCGAACATTGAGAGGGCTCCAGCTTCCAGACCGACCATAAGCGACCACGGGGAGGTAAGTGAGACCCCTTTCATCGGTGACCAGGGTTTGAGAAAGAAAGATGTTGGCTGCTCCAGAATCGGTCTTGAAGATCTGTCCGATGATTAATTCCGACTCCGTCGAAGTAGTCGGACGCTCGTTGAAATAGGCGCTACCGAGAGCTCCAGTCATATCCGCAACTGTAAATCCAGTGGGTACACCAGCCCTGTCGAGCCCAGGGAACTTGAGTTCGGTGCTCTTTGCGTTAGCCACCGTTACCTTAGCCTTCGTAGGGGCCGGGGCAGGGATGCTAGTTGATTCAACTACAGAAACATTGGTCGATGAATGGGATACCGAAGAACTGGCTTCAGATTTTGATGTCGACTCCTCGATTATCGGATCAAGCTTTCCCGAATTCATTGGCATTAAGTTGAATCCGACAATCGCAAAAAGTAGAACGATGAGTGAAAGTGCAACCTTTGAAGACTTCTTTGCTAGCCCTGAAGCTTTCTTGTAAGTGGTAGAAAGCATGTCAAGCGCAGTTAATCCACGGTCATTATCTATTACGAGCTCACTGAGAATTCGGCGAAGAGAAGATCGCGCCCGTGAAACAGTATGACGAACGGCCGATTCTTTGACTCCAAGCTCTCGAGCTATTTCCTTAGTGGAGCGACCTTCCATCTCCCACATCACAAGTGCGGCACGCTCCGCCGGTGAGAGTATGGCTAACGCTTGGCGAATAATGGCGGCATCGTCCGCTGCGGCTACAACGTCTGAGTGATCCTTATCCATTTGCCAGGTAGATTCAATCTCTGCGATCGCATCATCGAGAAGAACAAGATTTGGGCGACGACCCTCTAGACGAAAAATGTCAACACACAAGTTTTCGATAGTTCGATGTAGGTAAGAGAGTCCATGTTCTTCGGACTCAAGCTCAGGTGCGGCCAGCAAGAACTTAATCAATGCGTCCTGAACAACTTCCTCCGCCCTCGCTTTATCTTTGAGAATCCTCGTTGCGTGGGCATGAAGCTCCGAGCGATGTCCGGCATAAAAAGCGCCAAGATCAGTCAAAGTCCAAGCTCTCGGACCCGCAGATACTTCTTTTTTCAGATGTTTCAAGTAAATGGACCCCTATTGCGCACCGGTTTGATATCTGAGTCGACCGTCGCCGCCTCCAACTCCTTCTACGAATCTTACGGACGAATGTCGTGAGAAATAGACAAAACGGACAATGATTTGATTACTCTTGAGAAGTTATGGGTCTTAATCTCCAGGTAGTTTGATCTAGGCGTTCTAACCGGCTTATCAACTCGGGTGCCTCCAGGGTCTCGTGGGCAATCGGGTCTTTCTCAATCCATTTACGCCAAAGTGCGTAGGACTGAAGGGCAAATTCCCGATATCCGTGCGACGAAACCGACTTCGGATTTTTCCAAAAATTGGCGCCTGAGCCAACGGCTGCAAAAACTAGGCGGTCTCTAAAAAAACGTGACTCTTCGTTGCATTTACCCTTGGCACCTTGATCATTCGAGTCTAAGTAGAAGACGCTAAGTCCGCGCTCCATCGCATCGAAGAAAACTGGATCAAAGAAGTCAACTACTGGCTTAAGAGAAGTTCTCCTACCGCGAATCTTTCTAACCGCAACCGGAGACCAAAGATTGCCGACGACTTCTCGCGTAAATCCCATGAGATCGGTGTTGACTGCATCTTGCCTAAGGTCTAGCTGGGCACCATCCCTACCGCTCTTTCGATAACCCCGGTGAAAATAAGGCCGCCGAGTCCCGACAATGCTAAAGCCCTGTTTAAGCCGATCAATGATCTCAGTTAACAAATCATCTAGAAATATCTGGTCGGAATCAATGTGTAAGTAATATTTTGCAGGATTACTCTGAATAATGTTTGCCCACGCTCGAGCTGTACCTAGGTGACTTTTTTTCTTAAAGCCATCGGCGACGCCCTTCTCATCCCGCTTGTAGAGGGGATTGAGAAAGTGTTTTCCCAAATATCGTACCTTTGTGTTTGCTGGAGCTTTGATTGAAGATGACTCATTACCAAAACAAAAGACATTCAATTCCAATTCTGGATGATGCTCAAACATTGATTGGGACACTGCGCGAATCAAGTCAGGACAGTTAAAGCATTCAGTCCAAATGAATAGTTCTCGCAACTAAATTTCTCCTTGGCCGCAAAGTTTTTCTTATTCTTCGATTTCGCCTTAATCGAATCCTATAAGCAAGTGGGCCCTGTCGGGATCGAACCGACGACCCACGGATTAAAAGTCCGTTGCTCTGCCAACTGAGCTAAAGGCCCCTTTGATTTCTCAACCTAGTGTATCTTCAATGCATAAGTTAAACTTCAAGCGTGCTTTACCAAGATCCCAATACTGAGCTACCTGATTTTTCAGAAGAGATTGCGAATCCGAATTCATACTACTACTTATGCGGGGAGAATCTACTTTTTATTAATGTTCAAAGAGATTTCCAACGAATAGCGCCCCTCCTTGAGGCAGCCATATCGTATGCGAATTTTAATAAGGTTTATTTCCTCGACATCGCGAGGGTTGAGGCTAAAGGCCTAAGTGCTCTATCAAACAAGCTATTTGATCTTGGTCGAGGTGGGTGGATGCCTCAAAAAATTCGAGAGAAATGTAGAGGAAAGAGAGTCGAATTTATCAATTTTAGCAATTTTGACATTGACCCAAACCTAAATGTTCAATCATTTACACTTGATGAAGAATTAGCGATGAGGGTTGCGAGGAGTCATGAGTATCCGCACATCAATCCAAACCCCTCGAGTCAAAAGCTATGGCTAGAAACAAATAAACTGTATTGCCTTGATACCGTATCGAGGATTCAAAGAATCATAGATACGCTGAAAATTAAGCGGCTATTTGTCTGGAACGGACGCTTCGTCAAATCTACGTTAGTGACGTTGGCTGGGAATAGGATGAATGTTGCAACGTCTTCGATTGAAACGGGTAGTAATTTTCGATCCGGCTACTCCTTTGAAGTTTTCTTTGATCCACGCACTCCGACTGATGATTATCGAAGGGTGATGGACTTAAAACGGCGACAAGAGCTTAGGAAGATTCCACGCTGGGACTTACAAGAATGTCTCGATTGGATATCCCAGGGATTGCAGTCACAATTTTCTTTCAATTTCGAAGACGCCTTTGAGCAACAATTTGATGTCGTGTACTTCTCTTCATCTATGGTAGAAAAGCCGACAAACCCTAGGTCTTGGCCCAAAGAAGACTACCAATTCAATGTCTGTAAGTTAATTTTTGAAATCTGCCAGAAAGAGAAAAAATCTTTTGCCATAAGAGTACATCCACATCCAGAGTACCCAGTTTATGCGGATTACGAAGATGCAATTTGGCAGGAGTTCGTTTCTACAGAATTAGATCCTAGTGTTGGTTTGATATCCGCTAGTTCTAATATTTCCTCTTATGAGCTTGCTAAAAGAGCGACAAGTAATATTGTGCTTAGATCTACGATTGCCCTCGACTTAAAATATTTGAATATTCCATGTTGTTTTTTATGGTACCGAATCGATCGACCATTTGCTACGGATGAACGCCTCCAGGAGCAGTTACAAGAAGCTATAGCGCATCCAAAAATGTTGAGCGATGAAATTTTCAAAGCAAAGGTGAATTACGATGTAGCTTATCGCGGATTTCGATTCTCTCATTTCGATAAGCAAGGAATTAGACTTACATTTAATGGCAACAAGTTTGGCAAGGAAAGGACACTCCTTGATTCCACACTCTTCAGAATCCTTGTACGGTTAAAGAAAGTCGCGGGAGTTAGAAGATTCTTAAAAGACTTCAGTGTTTCTTAGCGCTCGGGTTATCAGTGATACATTCCAAAGTCTCGTTCCACGTACTTGCTTTGCCAGCTGCTAACAGATTTTCCTAATTTGGACTCCGGCCGAGCAGGCCTACCATCAACAACTTCCCTCTCTTGTCAAAATTGAAACCGCGGAAACTGTTCTACTAGCAAATTCTTTGAATATCACTCAAGACAAAATCAATACTGGAATAGTAATGCGAGTAATCATATTTTGCTATAGCATCTCCCACAATCGGGTCTCAAACTCTTTGAAGATAAAGTGTCTGTTATGAGCGCTCTCAACTTGTTTTGCATAGAATTCTTCGGGCATCGTGACGAGTTCTTCCCATTCTCTTACAAATAAGATGGGCCAAGACAGCGCACTCTTTGGAATACTTGAATCACACAAAACAGGAATAGCGCCACAGTACAGGGCTTCCCATACTCTGTGGGTATCCCATCCTCCGGCTCCTTTTGGGCAAATCACAAAAATACTGCGCCGCATCAGGTGATGGAGGGTTTGCACCGCGACTCGATTCTCAACGATATATGAACCTTTCACTACTTTAAAGATTTCTTTCGCCTTAATCCGAACTTCTGGATTTGTATCATCATTCCATGCGACTAAATATCTATAAACTTTTCTCACCTCTTTGAATGTATCGGAGTATCGAAGAAGTTTTCTGAATCTCATGCCCGCCGGGTAACTCAAGTCTTCAATGCCGACAGGTATCGCCCTGACATTTTCAAATTCCTGCGTGAGCTGCTCGGCCCAGACTTCCTTAAATGAACTATTAAGTCCGTTCAGATTCTCTGGGCGAAGCGTGTAATCTCTGATTTTCGAGTATCTACCCACCAATAAATAATCGAAGCCTTCCACATCCAAGTCTCCCCCTCTTAACCGCCTCTCAAAGTCCGGTATGAGGTCTGGACTCAAATACAAACCTCCGAATTTTTGAGCATTGGAAACTTTGTTCTTTCTTAGTCTTGTTAGATCGGCTTTATCCATAATCTTGAATTTACAATTAAGTCGGTATGAGTAATCCGAAATTATTGGACGTGTGTCTACTGGCCCACGAAACCATGGATTGTCAATCCTGCCCAAAATCTTGTTGTAGCCTTTAAAACACCTATCAAGTGTCTCTATATTCACCTTAGTAGAAACCCAATTTAAATGAGTTAAAAGACTCATCTTCGCTTGTCATATCCTCACTTTATACTAGGTTCACGCAAATCTGAGCAGATTGGAATGTGCGCTGATGAGACGCTTTACTTATCATGACATGGTTGAAGAGTGTGATCAGCAAGCACCAATCATATACAGATTAACGGGGGGTCTAGGAAACATTCTCTTTGGGCTTTCTGAGGCGCACCTTCTCTATATGTATTTACGAAATCCAATACTTTTAGACTGGTCTCATGTGGATTTGTCTCATACGAATAGAGTACTCGAGGACCGCTTGCATCTCGAAACACTAGTGAGTGAATGGGTACTTGGAGAAGTAATCTTAAAATTGGAAAAAGAAGAAGATGGGATTCAAAGAAACCTTAGGCACATATTTAATCCCCAAACCGTGCTACCCAATAGTTCTCTATACCTGATAGATCCAAGCTCTAAGGAGCAAAAGAGGGAGATAGAGTCATCGAAACCTCTTCTAATTCAAGGATGGAATCCAGATTTGAAACGGATAGGTGCAAGTTCTCTGTTCAGAAGAGGACAGTTCCCCATTGCAGCTAGATCTTTAGAGATTGAAGACGCAGAATTAAATAGCTCTGAAGAATACTCCGCAATCCATCTCAGGTTGGGAGACTATTGGAATTTTGAAGGTCCAACTTCCTTAATTTCGAATGTAATAGAAGATTTCTATATAGAAAAGGCGCTTTCAAAATATCTCTTTGAGCAATCAAAGATTTTGATTTTTTCGGATTCTGTAAGTCATGCAAAGCAACTTCTATCCCGATACGAAGCAAAATACAATTTAGAATATGTAGATGATAATTCTACCCCGATTCAGACCTTAAAACTATTGTCAGGTGCGAATAGAATCATTTGCTCTGGCTCGACTTTTTCGTTTTGGGCATCCTATTTTTCAAATGGAATTAGTGTGTTTCCAAGACCCTTCTATTGGAATGAACCTGGGTGGGAAAAGTCATTACTTGGAGACCCGCATTGGAGAGTTATACGAAGGGACAGGTTTGGGATCTTAATTTGGCGAAAGTTTATTCGTAAGAAATTAAAAGTTTATTTTTTAAACATTCTAATTTACATTAAAGCAAAATTACGAACTTGATTTTAATTATGTCGAGGAGGTATTGCTTAAACTTCTTGAGTGTGGGAATTGAATCTTGACCGTTGTCTGTGCAGTAAAACAACGGACCCGGAGGATAGCGTTATAAAGTAAATCATACATTTAGGTGCCATGTCAGAATTCAGCCACGGCCATATGTGTAGCCAGTTGCTCCATAAAACGAAGAATCTGCGATTCTTCTTCCGGACTCACTCGATTTATCCACTAGTGTTTCAAAACATTCAAGCCCATTAAACATAATACTCATAACCACCTGTCCAATAAGTCGCCGTTCATCTATTCTAAATGCATTTTCATTCTCTTTACTCATCAATCTGTCATAAAGACTCAATGCTTGATCCACTGATACCCCACAGAATTCTGAGTTCCAATAAGTGAGACAGCCGGTAATCATCTGAATTGATTGCTCCTTCTTCAATTTGAGAACCATTGCAGCCTTATCTAACAAATGAATCGAGTTAATTGACGTCTCTACATTAAAAGTCAAGGGGCTGCCGAGGGGGGGGATTGGACTCTTCCACCATAAATCTGCATCCATAAGAAAGTCATCTGTTCCTTGTAAATCGGCAAACATACGAAGTTGGACTCGCATTGGGTCTGTTTCTCCAACCAGACATGGGTGAATTGAAACAAGTCCTTTCCAGACTAAGAATCTGATAATCCTATTCTTTGATGCAAATGAAAAACCGTCTGAGTCTAAATGAAAAACTGCTTTGAAATCCTCATTTCTCTGTAAAAGCGTAAGCGCCATGAATGCGCCCATGGAAACGTAAATTGTATCCTTCATTGCTATAACGTGCCCAGTTCTCCTTGGAGGTTGGTGATTTTGTCTGAACAAAATAATCGCTATACTCTTCGCAATCTCGACTCGAGACTCGATAACTCTCAAGACAAAGTGATACAAGTTCTTGATAGTTGCAATCACATCGTAATGATACCTATTTGACTTTTGCCTAAATTAGGATTTCAACTACAATGCGGGTTGGGCTGGGTAGCTCAGTTGGTATGAGCGTGCGACTGAAAATCGTGAGGTCGACGGTTCGATCCCGTCCCCAGCCACATCGATACTTTGAGATTGCATTTGTAACGAAGCGGTTTTGGTAGATCAAGCTTTCAAAATCATAATAGGTCTGCACCAATCTAATGTCCCCTTTGGTCGACGGGATAGGCTATTTAACATGGGGTTATCTTCGGCTCTGGTGTTTGTGGAGATTCATCGAAAACTTGCAAATTACGTCATTAGAAACCTTGAATATCATGCTAGCGCCTTCCCAGATTTCCCCATCTTTTTGGTTAGCGATGATAAGCCAGAAAAGTTAAGTGGACAGGTCACCTGGATTGATTCTCACTCTTCAATATTTTCTACTGCAGAATTAACTACTTTTGATTCTAAGCTGAAGAATTGGACTTTTGGAAATCAACACTCTTATTGGAGTGCCACAACCAAACGATTATTGATTCTAGATGCTTTGCACAAAGAATTAGATAAGGATCATGTTATTCATCTTGAGTCTGATTCAATCCTTCTGAATGAAGCGAGTCCGGATCAGAGGCTTTTCGCCGCGGGGGGAATTGGTTACCCGCTCCAGAATCCAAAACTCGGTTGTGCATCAATTTTCACTGTTCAAAACAGAGAGGCCCTCCAGACATTAATTAACTTTATTTTAGAAAGATGGCAAGTAACAGATTCAACCGATATGCAACTCTTGGGAGAATTCTCAAATGAGTTTGCAAATTTAGTATCGATTCTTCCATCGCAATCATTCGAAAACGTTGTTTATGATCCAGTTATCTTTGGAAGATATCTTTTGGGATCTGATGCGAGGCATTTTCGCATTCCTACATCCAATTTTGGATATGCAGAGACTGAACATCAAGAGTTCTTGAGTCGGATTGCAGATGTAACTGCTTCTATAAAAGTCAATGATTTTGGTGGCCGAGCACTGAGTATCAGAATTGAATCTACTGCAGGAGAACAGTCTTTTTTGGCGAATCTGCATGTTCATTCAAAGCGAATACAAAATGTGGAGCAGCTACGTTTCGAAGTCAACTCTAATTGGTCAAAATTAAAGCGCAACAAACTAAAGTTAGGATTAGGTGCCCATTTGTATCGAGGGAGATTTGACAGATTAGTTTTCTTGGAGAGACTTCTTACTAAGGTTCACTCCTTGCGTGGAAATAGAACTGAAATCCGATTGAGATAGATTGCGATAGCTTGTTTGAACTGAATTTGTGAATATCTATGGGAACGCGTAGCCTTCAGTGGCTGTCCCCATCGTCTAGGGGCCTAGGACATCGCCCTTTCACGGCGGTAACACGGGTTCAAATCCCGTTGGGGACGCTAAGGCCCAGTAGCGCAGTTGGTTAGCGCGCCGCCCTGTCACGGCGGAGGTCGCGGGTTCAAGTCCCGTCTGGGTCGCTCTACTTTTTTTTCTGTACTGTCCTACTCCCTGAGTAAAGTTTTTTCTCGGAAATCGACAATATTAAGGCACTGAAAAACAGGCTAAATGCTAAGAGCGTTATCGTCATCGATCCATAGAAAATCAAAGTTATCCAATTTGGAGTCGTTTGATACGGCCCGATTTGAAAGAAAACACCAACCATTAAAGTAAATAGAAGAAAAACCAAATTGCCCGTAAAAAAAAGTAACGCTCTTATTCTCATCTCTGCATGCCAAAATAACAAGCAGTCTATTGCGTGGTTGATAAGCGAAGTAAAACTTGTTCTCGTTTGTCCTCCAATTCTTTCGCCACGATTCAATGCGACCATTTCTTGCTCATCAACTTGGTGACGTAGAAAACCAGCGAAGTTGCCCGCTACTTCCAAATCCTTAAGATGCAACTTCAGCCATCTCCCTCTAAAGCAACTGAAATTACCAGAATTCCAAGTTGATCCAGTGAGAATTTTGAAAAATAATGAAAACAATTGCAATCCGAATAGAAATCTCCAGTTTGCCTCTCGACGTTTTCTTGAGGCGACAATTAACGATGTACCTGTATGCTTTAAAGCATTAATCAATGTAGGAATGTCTTCCGGCAGATCCTCCCCATCAGAATCCATTACTACAATCACATCCTCATTGGCGCATTTCTCTTCAATCTTGGAAAGTCCAGCTAAAATAGCTTTTTGATTTCCCACATTCTTTCCTAATTCCAAGACTTCAAAACCATAACCACGAGATGAAAAATTGTCCCTTGTTAGGCCTAAATCCGAAATCCAATTGTCATTTACTATGAGGATTTTCAGTTTCGTATAGGGGAAAGTCCCCTTGATAGTACTTGAGATTCTTGGAATCAAGGCTACAACGTTCTCCCCATCCATAAAGTTTGGTAGTAGAATCCAGATCCTTGTATTTTTGATGTGATTCTCCTATATTCCGACGGATGACTCAGATTCTACCTATTTTGAAGTCTAATCGTTCCATGCTTGAGACCATTGGTAATTTAGTGTTGAGTAAAACTTTATACCCTATTTTTATCACTCTGGTCCTAATTTTCTCCTTGAAAAATGGAATCCGTGGTGTTTTGCCTTGGGCTGATTTTAGCCCAGTTGAAAACTTTCCTCAGCCCACAAGAACATTAAGTTCTTCATCAGTTGGCCTTTTAGCCATTTCAAAATTATTTTTGATTGAAACCAAAATCTCTTACTTTTTATTGAATCTTATCCTCTTATTTATATTTTTGAATGTATTTTACTGGTTTGTTAGTAAAAAATTCTCAAAAAATATAGCAGTGCTACTTTTTCTACTCTTTTTCTCCTCCCCAATTTCAGTAGTATTGTTCGGTAACGTTGGACGACACGATTTACTTACTGTCTTTGGCATGCTCTTCTTTTTTCTTTCGAAGAATAACGCACAACTGCTTTGCTCCGTTGCTTTTCAAATTTTGGGAAGTCCAGAACATAGCATTGCAGCCTACTTTCTGCTCTTCGTGGCATCACTTTTCAAGATTGTACAGTTTCGCAGACAGGCGACCATCGCTCTTACCGTCTCTTTCATTTACTTCATTGGCATACAACTCTGGCTACACAATTCTGATGAAGGGACAAGCCGCTTCCTTGAGATATTTCCCATGATGGATCTAGCTCTTAGAAACTCTTTGAATAATGGGCATCTCGAGTTATTTAGTTATCTTGGCTACTTCTGGTTCTCTTCTATACTAGCAATCTGGATGATTCACAAGCATCGAATCGTATTGGTGATACTTATAACCTTCCCTATTTTGTTTAACCTCATAATGGTCGATAAGACTCGTGATTATGTAATTGCTATAATTCCACTGATTATTGCTCTGCATATAGAGATATTTGGAAGCGCTTTTTCTGAGTTGGACAAGAGGAATATAAGATTCCAAGAGATGGTAGTTGGTGGTGTTCTCTTGGTATCCCTTATATTGCCCAGCCTTGAAGTTACTTTTGAAGGAATTGTTCGTTCACCTTACTCGTGGTTTTGGTCGAAAACAATCTAAGTTGGACTATGTTAGAAAGAACTTCTTTGAAAGTGTTTCGTACAACAAAGGAATTCTTATCTCTTTTCTTGATTCCTAAAAATCAGCAGAAAGATAATGAAGAAAATCGTCCAACTAATGGCGAACGATAAGGCCATGACTCTATCGAGGATTTGACCTTGAAGAAGAGTTCCCAGCGCATGAAGGCAGAACCATGCCGCAATAATCCAAATTGTTATCGCAGATTGCTTTTTGCTGAAGCCTTTGCTCATCAAACGATGCGAGAGATGATCCTGCCCTCCCTGAAGCGGGGATACGCCGCTCGAGAGCCTTGAAAAGACCGCAACGGAGGTATCCAGTATCGGCAAACCAAGCAACATGAGCGGGACTAGAAAGCTAATGAAGATTGAGGATGCTGGAGGCTCAAGACGAACTGCGAGTACAGCAAGGAGAAATCCAACAAAGAGTGCTCCCGAATCACCCATATAAATTCGAGCGGGACTGCGATTCCATAATAAGAATCCGAGCGAAGCGCCA
>Ga0194118_10002242_pt1 | contig 25000 bp, 18 predicted proteins | sample TA2MahsurfametaG_2_FD_148662 | JGI IMG/M metagenome (GOLD analysis project Ga0194118, IMG submission 148662) | Freshwater microbial communities from Lake Tanganyika, Tanzania - TA2015013 Mahale N5 surface | ecosystem: Environmental > Aquatic > Freshwater > Lake | place: Tanzania: Lake...
AACTCGGCGGCGGCCTCCTCGGGCCGGCGGCGCACCCCGTAGTAGAGGGCGGCGTTCTTGGGCCGCACGAGTTCGGCGCCGTGGGCGTGCCGGCGGGCGGCGGCGCGGGCGACCTCCTCGAGGCGTGGCGGCTCGACGGGGCTCAGCCCGCCGGGACCCGCGAGCGCGGCGGCGACGGCGAGCCCGAGGACGCGGGCGCCCTCGGGGTTGAGGTTCACGCCGAGGTCCGTGAGCGGCCGCGGTGAACGCGCAAAGGCATCGCGGCTGGCGGCGAAGAGGTCGATGAACGGCGCCCCGCGCGCGGCCGCGAGCTCGCGCACCACGGTGGCGTAGGCCGCGACGTCGGCGTTGCGGGCCGCGCCGGGCGGGGCGGAACGCTCCTCCACCGCGTGCGGCGCAAGGAAGACCAGCCGCGCACCGGGATGCCGCCGCGCCACCTCGCCCAGCAGGATCTCGTACTGCCGCCGGAAATCCGCCAGCCCGGCGGGGCCCGCGAACGACTCGTTGAACCCGTACCCCAGCAGGACCACGTCGGCGGGCCACGCCGCGAGCAGGCCCTTCAGGTGCTCGGAGTAGCCCTCGGGCCGCCGGCGGTGGCCGACCTCGTCGCCCGTCCACGCGAGGCTGCGGACGCGCAGCCCGAGCTCCGGGAAGGCGAGTTGCAGGCTGGCCTCGAGAAACCCCTCCTCGAGGAGGCGCTCCACCATTCCGGCGCCGTAAAAGAGGTAGGTGCTCCCGGGGCGCGGGGCGGGCCCGGGGGCCGGCGTGGCCGCGCGGAGGGCGGGCAGCGAGGTCACCAGCGCCAGAAGGAGCACGAGACGAGGGCGGAAGCGGGCAGGCATCGGGAAAAGGGTTGGCGGCAGGCTCAAGGCGAGGAGCCGGGGCGGAGGTGGCGGTCGAACCAGGACCCGAACTGGAAGATGTCCCACGGCATCGTGGTCCAGCCGTGCCGGCCCCCGTGGCGGACCACGATTTTCACGGTGGCGCCGGCGCGGGCGGCGGCGGCCTGGAACCACGCGGACTGCTCGAGCGGCGTGAGCGTGTCGGCGTCGCCGTGGTGGATCAGCACTGGTGGCAGGGCGGCCGTGATGTGGTAAATGGGCGAGGTGTCGCGGCCGATCTCACGCCAGCGGGCGGGGTCGCGGCCCGCGGGGCCGAAGGCCCGGACGTAGCTGCGCGGGGGGCCACCGTCGCCCGGGTTCTCAGTGGAACGGCCCAGGTTGAGCAGGTCCGTGATCGGGAAGAAGATGGCGACGGCCTGCACGCGGCTGCTCTCGCGGTCGACGGGGTCGGGCGCCGCGGGGTCGCCGGGGCCGCCGCGCGTGGCGAGGAGGAGGCTGAGGTGGCCACCGGCGCTGCCGCCGGTGATGCCGAAGCGGGCGGGGTCGACGCCGTGCTCCGCCGCGTGGTGGCGGAGGAAGCGGACGGCACGGTGGAGGTCGGCCGCGATCTCCATCACGGTGGCGCGGGGCTGGGAGACGTGGCAGACCGCGAACACGGTGTAACCGCGGCGGAGGAGCGGGGCGGCCATCCACGTGGCGAACTCCCCGGGCCGTTTCGAGCGCCAGCCGCCGCTCACGACCACCACCACGGCGGCGCCGTTGGGCTGGGCGGGGCGGAGGCGGTCGAAGGTCAGCGCCTGGTCGCCGCGGTGGCCGTAGACCAGGCCGTCGGTCCGCTCGACCGGGGGGTGCAGGTAGATCCAGACCCCGGCCGCGGCGAGGGCGGCGAGCGCCAGCAGGCCGCCGAGGGCGAGGAGGGTTCGCCTGAGAACAACGCGGAGACGCGGCATCCGTGGCGTCAGCTGGCGGCGAGCGTCACCGGGATCTCGGCCCGGTACCGGCCGTGCAGGTGCAGCTCGAGCACGCCGCGGTCGTCGGCGAGTTTCCGGGCCGTCAGCTTGGTGGGGCCGCCCTTGGCCTTTTGGGCGGTCAGCGGCACGCGCAGCACCACGATCCCGTCGCGCCCGTGCAGCGCGAGCTGCGTGCCGGCCTTGCGGACCTTCTCGATGCCGAGGGTGAACGTGACGAGGTCGCGCTCGCGCCCGTCCTCGGTGACCTTGACCCGCCGAAGCGAGTCAGCCGGCAGCGCGAGTTCACCTTGGAGCGGGACGAGCCGGGCGAGCCAGAGCTGGCCGACCGGCTGGGTAGCTCCGCGCTCGGCCTTACGGGACTTAGCCTCGCCGTCCTTGGCCTGGCGGCGGCTTGGGGTCTGGAGGATGCGCTGGTCGGGCAGGAACAGGGCGCCGGCCTCACCGGCCTTGACGCCAGAGGCGCGATCGGCGGCGAGCTCCAGCCGGAAGGGCAAGCGTTCGAGGCGGGCGGTCTCGGCGGCGAGGAGGCGGCCGCCGCGGGCCAGTTCATCGGCGGCGAGCGGTTCCTGGGCGCAGAGCGCGGAACCGAGCAGGAGGGCGGAAAGAGGCAGGAGGAGGACTCTCATCGGGGAACCAAGACGCCGGAGGGGACGGACCGGATGCGTCAAATCCAACGCGGGGACGGGCCAAGGGCAATCCGAACCCGGCTGAGCGCGGCTCAACGCAGCCGTACCGGATTGGCGTAGATCCAAGGGACCCAGTCATCCCCGACGCGCAGCTCCACCTCGACGCGGTAGTTGCCCGGCCCGGGGGCGTCCCACGCGGCGGCGCGCCCTTCCGCGCAGCTGAGGACGGCGCCGTCGCGCATCAACGTGAAGCGGCCCGGCACCGGCGCGAGCGCGCGCAAGCGGGTCCCGGGGAGCCAGGGCGCGGTCTCCCCCATCACCACCGGCGCAGCGCCGGTCTCGGCGAACCAGCGGAAGCCGGTGGCGTCCGCGAGGAGACTGTAGGCGACAAAGGCGCGCCCGATCTTCAGGGCCCCGACGATCTCGGGCTCGCCGAGGCGGCGGGCGAGCACGTGGGTGGTCACGTAGCGCAGGGAGAGGTCGTACGGGTCGAACTGTACCGTGAAGAGACGTCGGCCAGGCTCAAGGGGACCGGCCGCGGCGGCGAGGGCGGGCCGGAGCCAGTCCGGCACGCCGAACTCAGTTAGCCGTCGCGGGCTGGTGTCCTCGAGACGGAGGCGGCCGCGCTCAGTCACCACGAGGCGGAAGCCCACGTTCTGGTGGGCGTCGTTGCCGGCCACGCCGGCGATCGGGCGGGCACGGTTAAGCTCGTCCCAGCGGCGGAGGAAGTCGTCGGGCCGGGCGAAGGCGAGGCGCGCGACGTGCTCGGGGTAGCGGCCGTGGCTGAGGAGCAGGTCGGGCAGGCGGGCGCGCAGAGCCGCGGCGACGCTGCCGTAGGCCCGGTTGAAATCCGAATGGAGGTTGTAGATCTCCATCCCGGAGAGCTCGGGGCGGTCCCAGTCCCGGGGATTTTCCGGGTGGGCGTAGAAGAGGACGCCCCCGGCGGCGACCAGTTGGCGGGCGAGCTGGTCGGGCGGGGTGCGGTTGCTGAGGGTGACGCCGGGGCGGGCGCCGAAGGCGAGGAACCCGTCGCGCAGCTCGAAGCCCGCAATAAGGAGCCGGCCCTCGTGGAGCCCGCGCCACTGGGCGCTGAAGTCGGCGCGGCCGTCGGGCTGGGCATGGTCGCCGAGGACGAGGAAGTCGAGGCGGGCGCGGCCCATCGCGCGGAGGATGTCGGGAAACGGCACCTCGGAGTCGTGGGAGAGCTCGGAGTGGGCGTGCAGGGCGCCGCGGAACTCGGGCCAGCCGGCGTCCTCGAGCACGGGCTCGCGAAGGGCGCGCAGCCCGGCCCAAGCGCGTTCCTCGCGGGGGAATCGCACCCAGCGGTTCCAGAGGGCCTCGTGCAGCCAGACCAGGAGCGCCAGCCCGAGGAGAACGGTGGCCGCGAGGAGGCCCCGGCGGAAAGCGCGCCGGAGGGGACGGGGCGCCGCGGAGGCCGGCGCGGGGGGCGGGGTCTCGCGGGGGCCGAACATCGGCGCGATGAGCGCCGGCGGCGGATCGCCACTCAAGCGGAAACCAACGGCAATATCCTTGCCGCCCCGGGGCCCGGCGGTTGACTCTCCCTTTCCGGCCTGCCCGGCCTGACCCCGTCGGCACGGACTACCCGAACCAGCCATGCACATCCGTCCCTCCCGCCGCCGCTCCCGGTGGCTTTCCCTCATCACCGCCGCCGCCTTAGCGCCGGCCCTCTGCGCCCAGAGCGTCGCGCCGGCCCCGGCCGCGCCCGCCCGCAAGGAGGACTCCGTCAAACTCGAGAAATACGTCGTCACCGGCTCCCTCATCAAGCGCCTTGAGGGCGAGGGTGCGCTCCCGGTCTTGACCCTGACCCCCGACGAGCTCGAGCTGCGCGGCATTGCCTCGGCCGAGCAGATGCTGATGGAGCTAAACATCAACGGCAACGGCCTGGACAACCTCGCGTCGAACGCGGACGTCGTCGCCGGCCAGCAGCGCGGCAACAACGGCGCGACGTCGGCCAACCTGCGGATGCAGGGCGCAGGCGCGACGCTCATCCTCCTCAACGGCCGCCGCGTCTCCTCGCACGGCCTCAACGGCGGTGTGGTCGACCTGAACCAGATCCCGTTCGCCGCCATCGAGCGGGTCGAGGTACTTAAGGACGGCGCCTCGGCCATCTACGGCACGGACGCGGTGGGCGGGGTGATCAACTTCATCCTCAAGACCAACTACCAGGGCCTCGCGGCGAGCGCGGCGGCCGACGTGACCCAGGACGGGGGCGGCAACATCTTCCGCTACAACCTCGTGGGCGGCTGGGGCGACCTCGACCGCGACAAGTTTAACCTGATGGCGTCGCTCTCGCTCTCGGACGCCAAGCAGCTCCGCGGCGCCCAGCGGGACTTCGTGAACACCTTCCAAGTGAACCGCGGCCTCTCGCCCGACACCCGCGGCACCCCCGTCGCAACCCTCTTCGCCATCGGCACCCTCAACTCGGTGCTGAGCCGGGACAACCTCGACAATGCCGGCCGCTCGACCGGCCCGGCGGACCCGCAGAACCCGGCGCAGCGCGTGAACGGCATCAACTACGTTGACCTGCCCAACGGCCCCGGCTACGCGGGCCTCGACGGGATGGGGCCCTACGATGAGGTCCTCTGGGCCTCGCCCGCCTCCAAGTACGGCGCGGCTTGGGACACCGGCCGCGCGGCCGTGCTGCAGCAGCCGGTGAAGAACACGAACCTCGTGACACGCGCGACCTTCAAGGTGGCCGAGCGCCACCGCTTGTTCGTCGAGGCGGTCGTGGGGCGGTCGGAGTCGACCAAGAGCTTCTCGCCCAACCAGTGGTCGAGCGGCACGGCGGTGAACACGACAGCCCTCGACGGCCGGACGCAGGTGCCGAACCCGCTGTACAACCTCGCCTACCCGGCGACGGGCGCGAGCTACAACAAGGTCTTCAACACCCTCGCCGGCTACTTCCCCGCGCTGGCGGCGAACCGCGGCCTGCCGATGGCGTTCCGCTGGCGCTCGCTGCCGCTGGGCAATCGCGCCTTCACCACCACCACGGACACCTACCGCGGGATGGTGGGCGCGGAGGGCCCGCTGGGCTTCCTCTCGCAATGGGACTACCGGCTCGGCGCCTCGCGGGCGGAGAGCAAGGGCAACTCGCTCCTCAACAGCGGCTACGTCTACACCGTGCCGTTCGTAAACCTGATCAACACCGGCGCGATCGACGTGTTCTCCTACACCCAGACCCCGGAGGCGATGGCCGCGATCGACAAGACCCGCGCCAATGGCGTGCGCCTCTACGGCGGTACGTACCGCACGGACAACGCCGACTTCGCCAGCTCCGGCCCCGTGCTCAAGCTCCCCGCCGGCACGGTCCAAGGCGCGGTGGGCGTCGACTGGCGCGAGGAGAGCTTCTTCTTCTCCGGGGACAACCGGCAGAACCTGAACTCGTCGGACGCGCTGATCTTTAACGCGCCCTTCGACAACAGCCTCGCCACCGCGGGTACCCTCAAGCGCACGATCAAGGCGGCCTACGCTGAGCTCCAGATCCCGCTCCTCCGCGGGCTCGACTTCAACGCCGCCGGACGCATCGACCAGTACACCGGCTTCGGCTCCTCCAAGAACCCGAAGTTCACCCTGCGCTGGGCGCCGAACGACGCGCTCCTCGTCCGCAGCTCCTACAGCACCGGCTTCCGCGTCCCGAGCTTCAAGCAGATGTTCGATCCGGTGACGGAGAGCCCGCTCGCAGCGACCGGCCTGATCGACCCGGGCACGGGCCAGCAGATCGCGCCCAACACGGCCACCGTGCTCTTCGGCGGCAAGAGCGACCTGCAGCCCGAGGAGGCCAAGATGTACTCGGCCGGCATCGTGGTGCAGGCGGGCCGCCACCTGAGCGGCAACGTCGACTGGTGGGAGGTCGACCGCACCGGCACGATCCAGAGTTTCGGCACCACCGTGCTGCTCGCCAACTACGGGCTGTTCCAAGACCGCTTCACCCGCAACGCCGCCGGCGCCATCTCGCGCGTCGACTCGCGCTGGGTGAACGCCGGGAAAACCTCCACCAAGGGCGTCGACTTCGGCCTGCGCGGCAACACCGACGTCGGCCGCGGTAAGCTCTCCGCCGGCTTCGACCTCTCCTACCTCCTCGGCAAGCAGTCCAAGCTGCTCCCCTCCGCCCCGTGGAGCCAGAGCGAGGTCGGCCGCTTCACCCGTTCCACCGAGATCGGCATCAAGTGGAAGCACACGGCCTTCGTCTCGTACCGGATCGGGTCCTGGACCGCCCAGGTGAACAACCTTTACCGCGGCGGTTACATCGACGCGGTGCTGCCCGGCGTGGCCAACGGCACGGTCAAGCCCGCCAACTGGCAGGAGCGGGTAAAGGCCTACAACCTGTACGGACTCTCGCTCGCCTACCGCGGGATCCGCAACATCACGTTCACCGGCGGCATCCGTAACCTGTTCAACACCGACCCGCCGTTCTCGGCTGTTTACGACACGAACACGGGCGCGGGCAGCAGCTGGGAGCCCCGCGTGGCCGACCCTCGCGGCCGCTCGTTCACGCTGCGCGTCGACTACAAGTTCCGCTGAGCTGAACCTCAGCCGCGACCCTGCGGACCCGGGCGGGACCTCTTCCCCCCGGGTCTTTTTGCGCCCGGACCCGACGGCTCCAAACGCGCCGGCGAGCCGCGCCGCGGCCCACCCGCTCCGCCTAGCGGTCCGCGATCCCCGGCGCCGCCGCCAGCTCGCGCACCGCGGCGTGCAGGAGCGGCGCGGTCTCGGGGCCGAGCGAGTTGACCTCGCCGTACTCCGGCTTCGCCGTCCCGCGCACGTGCGGCGGCTTCCGGTCCCACTGCGTCCGCGGGATGATGTAGCCCACCTCGTCGTTGGCTAGGCCGAGCACGAACTTCACCCGCCCCGGGAGCAGCTCGCGCCACGGCGGCACCTCAGCCAGCGCCCCGGGGAAGTCGGCGCCAGGGAGATTCTCGACGCCGCCGTTCACGATCTCCGGATAGACCTCGCCTGGGACGCATAGCAACACCGCCTCCCCGAGGCGCAGGGCGGCGATCTCGCTGCGCACGTGGCCCCAGCGGCTGTGGCCGCGGTCCATCAGGCCCAGCACCGGGGCGAGCAGGAAATTAGGGTTGTCGACCGGCAGCTCCACCGTGCGCGCGTGCACCGCGAGGGGGGCGTACGCGACCGCGGCCTCAGCCGGCCGGCGGAGGCGGGGCAGGAGGCGCGCGGCGAGTTGCCGCCCGACGGCGCGGCTCTTCTCGTGGGAGGGCGTCCGCAGCAGGCGGTCAGTCAACGGGTCCCGCACGGTCACGCTTGGGTGGGTGGTCATCAGGCCGCCGACCGCGCCGTTGATGAAGCACGCGATGCCGCCGACGCCCGGCACCAGGACCTCGCCGCCCTCGACCAGGCCCTCCTCGAGGGCAGTGCGCAGGAAGCCGCAGAAGTCGGACGTGATCTCGGTGCTGCGCGACCAGGGGGTCTCCGGGTGGTTGCCCCACGAGACGACCGTCCCAAGGGAGCGCCCGCCGTCGGCCGCGGTGAAGTGCAGCGCCCGGAGGTCGTTGTCGTACACCAGCGGCGGCCGCGTATCGGCCACGAGGCCCTCCGGGGCCACGGGGATCTCGTGGACGGCGAGGCGGGCCGGCTGGAGGGCGGCGACCGCGGCGGCGAGCACCCGCGCAGAGGTGGCGAGCACCTGTTCCCGGTAAGCCGGATCGACGCCGCTGCGCAGCGGGTGCGGCCCCCAGAGGCCCATCAGGTCGGGCGTCGAGTGGTTGTGGGTGGTGGCGACGATCGCGTAGGTGAGGCCGAGTTCCGGCGCGAGCCGGCGGCGGATCGCCACCACGTCATCGTGGAACAGCCCGATGGCATCGAGCGCCACGCAGCCGACGCGGGTGTGGCCGTCGTCGACGACCCAGGCGATGGCCTGCAGGTCGTCGTGGATCGCGGTGGCGCGGCGATTCTGGCTGAAGCCGGCCAGGTAGACGGGCCGGGCGGGGTCGCCGAGGTCGGGATTGATCTTCTCGCGGGCGAACCCGGCCCGCAGCGGGCGGGGCTCCGCGCGGGCGGCCGCGCCGTCGATGGCGATACGCACGCTGTAGCCCGGCGAGCGGTCGCGGAACGCGTACGCGGCTCGCAGCGCGAGGGCGAGCGCAAGGAGGAGGACGAGGGCGCCGAGGCCGCGGAGGAGGCGCGCGATCCAGGAGCGGCGAGCGGGCGGGGTGGTCATCGGGGGCAGACCTGATGTGGCGGCCCGGCGCCGCGGCGCAAGACCGCAGCGGCCGGCGGCACCCGATTGCCGTTGCCTCGGGCGGGCCGCTGGCCTCGCCTGCGGCGATGAACTGGCGGCGCGTCCTCACCCGCACTTTGCTCCCCGGTCTCGGCCTTGTCGCGGCGCTCGCGGTCGCGACCCTGCGGCCGGTGGATCCGGCCCCCTACCCGGGCCAGCCTTATCATCAGGAGACGCGCGCGCGGTTGGCGGAGTTGACCGCCCCGGCGCTCAACCCGGCGCCGCTCGCGGCGGGCTTCGGCGGCGGGGCGTTGTTGCCCGCGCCGGGTTCGGGCCCGGTCGACCCGGCGGCGGGCCGCTTCGCGGCGCTGCCGCTCGCGGGCTACGGGCACCGGCAGGGTCGCCCCGCGACGGGGATGAGGGAGGAACTCACGGCGCGCGCCCTCGCCCTGCGGTCCGGCGGGACCACCGTGGTCATCGCGGGAATCGAGGCGCTGATCGTGCCGCCCGAGGTGGCGGCGCTGGCCGCAGGTCGCTTGGAGGCGAAGCACGGCCTGCCGCCAGGTAACCTTTATCTTGGCGCGACCCACACCCACGCCGGGCCGGGCGGCTGGGGGGAGGGCTGGCTCGCGCGCCAGTTCGCGGGGCCCTTCACGCCCGGGGTGCGCGAGTGGCTGGCGGACCGGCTCGTCGCCGCCGCGGAGGCGGCGCTCGCGGACCTGCGGCCGGCGCGGCTGGGTCACGGGCGGTTCCGCGCGCCCAGCCTCGTCCGCAACCGGCTGCTCGGCCCGCTCGGCCGGATCGATCCCGAGTTCAGCCTGCTGGTGGTGGCGCAGGACGCTGGACGGCGCGGGGTGGTCGGGGCCTACGCGGCCCACGCGACCGCGTTGCCCGGGCAGGGGATGGAGTTCGCGGGCGACTATCCCGGCACGTGGCGCCGGGCGGTGGAGGAGGCGACCGGGGGCTGGGCCCTGTTCCTGGCGGGCGCGATGGGCAGCCACGGGCCGGTGGCACCGGCCCGCGGGGTAGACGGCGCCGACCAGATGGGCCGGGAGCTGGCGCGGCGCACCCTGGAAGTCCTGCCGGCGCTCGCACTGCGCCCGGCGGTGCCGCTCGCGGTGCGCACCCTAGCGGTGACCCTACCCGAGGCGCAGGTGCGCGTTTCGCAGGACCTGCGCCTGCGCGCGTGGGCGGCGGACCGGCTGTTACCGTGGCGGGCGCCGGTGCCGCTGCAGGTGCTGCGGGCGGGGGACGCGCTCTGGGTCTCGACCCCAGGGGATTTCAGCGGGGAACTGGCGCTCGACGTGAAGGACTTCGCGCGCGCCCGGGGACTGGACGCGGCGGTTACCAGCTTCAACGGGGCCTACGTGGGCTACATTTTGCCGGGGCGCCACTACGCCCTGCCCGGCTACGAGCCGCGTACGATGTCCTTCTATGGCCCGCAGTTCCCGGACTACCTGATGGAGCTGATCCGCGACCTCGCGGCGCCGCTCGCTCCGGGGCCCTGAACGCGGCCCGGGGCCGAAGGCGAGCGCGTGGCTCGTGAGGCGGGCGCGGGGTCGGGGGCAGCCATCGCTTGGCCCGCGAGCCAGCCGGTGGTCCACGCCGCCTGGAAATTGAAGCCGCCCGTGACACCGTCGATGTCGAGCACCTCGCCTGCGAAATGGAGCCCCGGGCACTTGCGGCTCTCCAGGGTGCGGAAGTCGACCTCGGCTCGCCGCACCCCGCCGCAGGTGACGAACTCCTCCTTGAAGGTGCTCTTGCCGACAACGCGCAGCTCCGTTGCCGCGACCACGCCCGCGAGGGCCCCGAGCGCCGCGTTGCCGAGCCCCGCCCACTGGGCGTCCCCGGCGACGCCAGCGGCGGCCAGCAGCCGTTCCCAGAGCCGCTGGGGCAGGCCGAAGGGATCCCCGTTGGCCGCCTGCCGTCGCGGGTGGCGCGTGCGCTGGGCGACCAGTTCCGCTAGCACCGCTTCCCGGTTGCGCGGCGGGGCAAAATTCACCGTGAGCGGGAACTCGTAGTTGCGCTCCGCGAGGATCCGCGCACCCCACGCGGACAACCGCAGCACCGCCGGCCCGCTCAGCCCCCAGTGGGTGATCAGCACCGGGCCCGACTCAGTCAGTCGCGTCCCGGGCACCGCGACCGTGGCTGGCGTGGCGAGGCCTGACAGGCCCACCAGCAGGGGATCGTCGATGTGAAATGTGAACAGCGAGGGCACGAGCGGCTCAATGGTGTGCCCGAGGGCGGCCGCGATGGTGAAGCCGGCCGAGGCCCGGTTTCCGCCGGTCGCGAGCAGCAGCCGCTCGCAGCGCACCTCGGCGCCGTCGGTGAGCGTGAGCCAGAACCCCGCGCCGCCGGGAAGGGCCTCCGCCTGGCGCACGCCCAGCGCGGTGACGACGTGGACGCCCGCGGCCGCGGCCGCCTCGAGCAGGCAGTCCGCGATGGTCGCAGAGTCGTCGGAGACGGGGAACATCCGCCCGTCGGGCTCGACCTTGGTCGCGACGTCGCGGCCGGCGAACCAGTCCACGGTGTCGCGCGGCTGCCAGCGGTGGAATGCGCCGAGGAGCTCGCGGCCACCGCGGGGGTAGCGCAGGGAGAGTTCGCGCGGGTCAAAGCAGGCGTGGGTGACATTGCAGCGGCCGCCGCCGGAGACGCGGACCTTGGCCAGCGGGTGGGCGGTGGCCTCGTAAAGCGTGACCTCGCCGGCGGCGCCTAGGGCCTCGGCGCAGGTGATCGCGGCGAAGAACCCCGCCGCTCCCCCCCCGATCACAATGACGCGTCTTTTCGCTGCCATCAGGCCACGCTGGCGCCCGGGCGGCGCAGGGGAAGGTCAATCTGCGCGCGGCCGGGGGCAGGCAAAAAAAGGGCCGCCGCGGGCTGCGATCCGCGACGGCCAACCAGCCCTCAGCAGGTCTCAGTTCTTCTTGCGGCGCTCGCCGCCCCCGCCGCCGCCGCTCTGGCGCATCTGCGCCATCATCTCGTCGTACTTCTTCTGCTGATCCGCAGTGAGCACGGCGCGCACTTGGCGGCCGGCTTCCTGCATCATCTCCATCATCTGCTCGCGGCGCTGGTCCTCGGGGAGGCTCCGCATCTTCTCCGCGGACTGCGCGTAAACTTCCTTGATCTTGGCCTTCTGCTCCGCGGAAAGGGACCCCACCGCCTGCTCGAGGCGCTCGATGCGCTGCTCAGGGTCCATCATGCCGCCGCGGCCCTTGCGCTGTTCCTGGGCGGAGGCGATGGCGGCGAGAAGCGCCCCGGAAAGGGCGGCGACCAACAGGATGCGGGAGACGGCTTTCATCAGCGGGTGGAGGGTGAGGGTGATTCCTGCGCGCAAGACGCGGGGTCCGCAGAAGAGTTGCGGGAAACTTACGGCCCCCTCGCGGGCGCTGGCCCGGAATCCGCTTTCCCGCCGCGCCTCCGGCCCTAGGGTGACCGCGCGCCTATGCCGTGCCCGCCGCCGTCCCTCGCCTGCCCCCGGCCGTCCCGGCACGGGCCCGCCCGCTGATGGACGCCACCGCCCGCACCACCCTTGCCGCCCACACCGTTGGTGCCGCCCAACGGCGGTTACCGGCGGACCTGCGCACCCTCGCCCGCGGCGTGCAGGTGCATTACCCCGCCGCACCGGCGCCGGACGTCCTCCGCGAGGGCTTTCCCCCGGACCTGCTCGGGCTCTTCACCGGCACCGCGCACGGCGCCGAGCTCGCCGAGGCCAACCCGACCCCGCCGCAGATCCTGCTCTACCTGGACAACCTTTGGGACTACGCGGGCGGCGACCCGGAAGCCTTCGCCGAGGAAGTGCGCGTGACCTACCTGCACGAGTTAGGTCACTTCCTCGGCTGGGACGAGGAGGACTTGGCGGCCCGCGGCCTCGATTGAGCGATCCGCCGGGAACCCCACCCACTCCGCGCTTTCCAAGCCCGCCCGACCCTGCATAATCCCCCTTAACCGCTCTCGCCCGTCATGAAGAAATTCCTGCTCCTCCCGCTCCTGGCAATCCTCGCCGACCTCGCCGCGCGCGCCCAACCAGCCCGGTCCGAGCTCGTGGCCCGCGTCGAGTCCTGCGAGGCGATCCTCCAGGAATTCCAGTCCCGCCGCCACCTCGCTATCCCGCCGGCCGTGTGGCAGCGGGCGAAGGCGATCGTGGTGCTGAACCAGTTTAAGGCCGGCTTTCTGCTCGGGGTGCAGGACGGCTACGGGGTAATGATGGTAAAGAAGCCGGACGGCCGCTGGAGCATTCCGGTGATCATCAACGCCAATGAGGCGAGTCTCGGCTTCCAGGTCGGGGCCAAGGCGGTCGAGAGCGTCTTCATCATCACCGACGACGCGATGCCGCGGCTCCTGTTCACCCAGCGCTTCAACATCGGCGTGGACGCGAAGGCGGTTGCCGGCCCCCGGGGGGCGGAGACCGAACGGATCAACCAGAACCTCCTGCGCACCCCGATGCTCGCCTACACCAAGACGGTCGGGCTCTACGCCGGAGCGACCGTCAAGGCCGGCCACATCTCGCGCAACGACAAGGCCAACTTCGCCCTCTACAACACTCGCTACACGATGCCGGAGCTCCTCTACAGCGACTGGGTGACGCCCCCCGCCGAGGTGCAGCCGATTATGGCGCTGGTGCAGTCGCTGGCGCCTTGAGGAACTCCAGCAGCAGCGCCAAGGCGGCCTCCGCCACCGCCTGCTGCGCCTCCTGCCGGCTCCGACCCGGAAACTCCACCCGGCGCTGCGCGAGCACCGTCGGACCCGCGGGGCCCGTCGTCGCCACCGCCAGCCACGCGCCCGCATGGGTGACGCCCCGCGCCGGCGCCGGCGCCGCGTAACCCGTGGTCGCCACACCCCAGTCCGCGCCGAACAGCCGGCACGCCCCCAGCGCCATCTCCCCGGCCACCCGCGCCGAGACGCCGTCCACCTCGGTGGCGTGCGCGGCGTCGACGCCGAGCAGCCGCACCTTCTGCGGGACGGTGTAGGCGCAGACCCCGCCCAAGAAACAGGCCGACGCTCCGGAAACGCCCGTGATCAGCGCCTGCAGCCGGCCGCCGGTCAGGCTCTCGGCGACGGCCAAACTGCGGCGCGGCGGGCCCAAAAGGCGGATCCGGACTTCCTCGGCGGCGGCGTTCATCGGAGTTCCACCCCGACGGGGCAATGGTCGCTGCCGGTAACGTGGGGCTCGATCCACGCCCGCCGCAGCCGCGGCCGCAGCGCAGCGCTCGCGAGGCAGTAGTCGATCCGCCACCCGATGTTCCGCTCCCGCGCGCCCGCCCGGTAGGTCCACCAGCTGTAGTGGCCTGGGCCCCGCTCGAATTCCCGGAAGGTGTCAATGAAGCCCGCCGCGAGGAAGTCGCGGAAGCCCGCGCGCTCCTCGTCCGAGAACCCCGGGTTGCCCACGTTCTCTCTCGGCCGGGCGAGGTCGATCTCCTGGTGCGCCACGTTGAGGTCGCCGCAGAAGATCACCGGCTTGCGCCGCTCCAGTCGGCGCACGTGCGCCAGCAGCGCCCGGTCCCACGCCTGCCGGAAGGCCAGCCGCGCCAGCTCCGGCTGCGCGTTCGGGGTGTAGACCCCGACCACGAAGCACTCCTCCAGCTCCACCGTCACCGCCCGGCCCTCGCGGTCGTGCTCCGCCGAGCTGATGCCCAAGGTAACCGAGAGCGGCGGGCGGCGCAGGAGGACGGCCGTCCCGCTGTACCCCTTCTTCTCGGCGGCATTCCAGACCACCTCGTAACCGGCGGGCCACACAACGTGCTGGACGTCGCCGAGGACCGCCTTGACCTCCTGGAGGCAGATCACGTCCGCCCGCACGGCTTGCATCCACTCAAGCAGGCCCTTGCCGAGGGCGGCACGCACGCCATTCACGTTCCAGGAAAGCAGCTTCATCGCAACCCAACCTAGACGCGGCGGGCGGCCGGCCCGCAACCCGTTTCCATCCCGGCACGCCACAAGCCGGTATTGCCAGCGGCGGCGGCAGCCCAAAGCTCCTCGATCGCCCGTGAGCTCCGCCTTCTCCCACCTGCCGCTTGGCCAGCGCATCCCCGACCGCCCCCACGCGGTGTCGTGCAGCCTGCCGACGATGCGCGACGTGCGCGGCTACGAGGAGAAGGACCCGGTCACGCTAAGCCAGCTCACCTCGGGTTACCCGCGCTTCGTGGTGCACCCGTGGCTCCGGCTCCTCGCCGCCCATCTCGGGGTGGTCGATCCCGCCATCGGGCCAGACCGGACCCTTTGGCTCGTGTCCTCGGCCCGGATGGCCCGCGATCTGACCACGCACCTCGGCGCCGCCGCCGACGCCCGGACCTGCGCGGCGGACGGCATCCACGGGGTCCACCACCGCCAGGAACCGGATCTTTCCCGCGCGGCCAAGCTCTACCTTCAGCACGTCGGGGGCTTTCTCTCGTCGCGCGCCGCGGAGGAGCAACTGGTTCGCCTTGGTCAACTGCCGGCGGTGCAGGCAGAGAAACTTTTTTCCGGCGACGCCCTCAGCGAGGTGCGCCGCCACCTCCGCGCCGCCCTGCCCTCGACGACCGACGCGGACCTTTTCCCGGCCGCCTGCGGGATGAACGCGGTCTGGGCCGCCTTCCGCGCGGTGTCCGACCTGCAGGCCGCCCGGGGGCGCACCGCTTGGCTCCAGCTCGGGTGGCTATACCTCGACACCATCGCGCTGCTCCGGAAGTTCACCGGCGGACCGGCAGATTACCTCTCCCTGCCCGACGTCCTCGACCGCGGCGGGCTGGAACGGCTGTTCGCCACCCACGGCTCCCGCCTCGCCGGCGTGATGATCGAGGTGCCGACAAATCCCCTCATCCAGACGCCCGACCTGCCCGCCCTCGCGGACCTCTGCCGCCGGCACGGCGTCCGGCTGGTCGCCGATCCCTCGCTGGCCTCGGTCTTCAGTCTCGGCGTGCTGCCGCACGCGGACCTGATCGTCACCAGCCTGACTAAGTACACCGCCAGCGAGGGCGACCTGATCGCGGGCCTCGTGGCGGTGAACCCCGCGGGGCTGGACGCCGCGGCGTTGCGCCCGCGGCTGGCCGCCACCCTTGAGCCGGTGCACCCGCGCGACCTTGCGCGCCTCGCGGCCCAGATTGGCCAGACCCCGAACCTGCTGCGGCAAATCGAGGCGAACACGGGCGAGGTGGCGGCGTTCCTGCGCGGGCATCCGGCGGTGCGGGACGTGTTCTGGGCGCTGCGGGAGGATTCCGCGGCCAATTACCGCCGCCTCGCCCGCGGCGCGACCACGACCGGGGGGATGATCACCTTCACGCTCCGCCGCGCGGGCGCGCTGGAGCCGTTCTACGACGCCCTCCGCCTGCCCAAGGGCCCAAGCTTCGGGATGCACAACACGCTCATCTGCCCGTTCCTTTACCTCGCGCATTATGACCTTGTGACGACCCCCGCGGGCCGGGCCGAGCTCCTCGCGAACGGCCTCGACCCCGATCTGCTCCGGCTCTGCTGCGGCACCGAACCGGTGGCGGACCTCATCGATTCCCTGCGCGAGGCGCTCGACCGCGTCGCCTGAGCCGGTGCCGGGCTCCTGCCTGCTCCAGCCGGCGAAGGATCGTGACGGTCTGCTCCGTCATAGATTTCCTTCACCGGACCTTGCCGGATCGCTCTCCGGGCACCCGCGCCCTCACCCGCAACCGCCCGGCTTTCGGGAGTCAGGCCCGGCCGCCCGATGACCACATGCCCGGGGGCGAACCCGGACTGGCCGCGGGCATCACGGTTTCGCCTTCCACCCGGCCGGCGAGATCACAAATCCAACGTCGCCGAGAGGATGAACTGCCGGGGGTCGACGATGCGGTAGGCGTCTGGCGCGCTGCCGAGATAGGCGCTGATCGCCTAGAGCCGGCCGTTCTCCTGCAGGTTGCGCACGCTGATCTGAACCGCGGCGTTGACCTTCCCCAACATCTTCACCGGGTCGGCCGCAAGGCATCCACGTAGCCGCGCGCGTCGCCGTCGACCGGCCGCCGAGGATCCAGGGTGGTGATGACCGCGGGAAGCTGCTCAACGCCATAGTAGCCGATCGAGCTCCCGTCCTCCGAGCGGAGCGCGCCGCCGACCGTGAAGCGCTTGATTCATCAGCGGTCCCATCCAGGCAGGCGATGCAACCCGCCACCCCCGTTCGCGCGGGCCGACCGCCGCAGGCCGCGGCGCCACCTTCAGCCGGAAACTGGTCCGCAGCGAGGGGATCGACTCCGCGACCGCCTGCCAACCCCTCGCCCCGCCGAAAAACCCGTGACGCCCGTTTGCACCGCCGCCGGCCCAAGCTTTCTTCCTTTGTTATGAGCCCCCTCCGATCCGCCCTGCTCTGCCTCGCCGCGGCCCTGCCCGCCGCCCTCCCCGCCCTCGCCCAGCCCATCGCGGGGAGCACCGGGAGCGGCAGCGCCCCCGGCGGGCGGCCGGCGGCGGCCCGCGTCGGGCTCACGGTGGATGCCGCCTTCACCGGGCGCGTGGACTTCATTGCCGCGGGCGCGGCCGCCGGCGATATGCGGGTCACGCAGACCGGCGCGAAGCTCTCCTCCCCCCTGCCCCCGCTGGGCGGCGGGTGGTTCCCGCTGGTGAGCGTGCGCTACCGGCAACACAACCTTGACACCGCGGCGGGCACGCCGCTGCCGCAGCACTTTCAAGCATTGAGCGCCGGGCTCGGCCTTTTCGGCAACCTAAACCCCGACTGGAGCCTGTTCGCGAGCGTGAGCCCCGGGGTCGCCAACGCGGGCAGCGGCTTCACCTCCAAAGGGATGAGCGTGGGCGTGATCGCGGTCGCGAGCCGCAAATTCGGAAAAAATTTCAGCGCGGGCGCCGGCTTCGTGTTCGACTCGCTGGCCCGCGGCTCGGGCCGCCTGATGCCGGTGGCCACCTTCGACTGGAGCCCGGGACCGGGCTGGAAGGTAGGCGTCGGCTACCCGCGCCTGGGCGTCTCTTGGGAGCCCGGCCAGAGCCTCAAGGCCGAGTTCGGGGCGGAAGGTGACTTCGGCTCGTTCTACGTCACGGAGGATCCGCGGACCCCACGGCCCGGCCAAGTGCGGCTAGACCGGACGCGCCTTGAGTACCGGGCGGTACGGGTGGGCCCGGCGGTCACTTGGAAACCGGATCCTCTGGTCAGCTTGCGGCTGGGCGCGGGCGTGGTGCCGATGGTGCGGGCCGACTACGAGGCGCGGAACTACGAGCTGAGATCGGAAAAAGCCCCCGGCTTCGCCAGTCTCGAGCTCGACTGGCGCTTCTGACGCCCGCGGCGCCCAGCCGGCGCGCGATTTCTGCTGTTGCTCCACGCGGGGCCCGCGGGCGGAATCCCGCACGGGCGCCCCGAGGCGTCCGCCCTATCCCCGATGAACGTCTACCTTGTCGCCAGCGGCGACCTCCGGCAATCGGCCAACGAGGTCTGCTGGCCCGCCCAGCACGTGCTTGAGCAGGCCCTCGGCGCCGCCCTCGCCCGCCACGGAGCGCGCCTCGTCCGCGCGCACCCTTACGACCGCAAGCGCCGCCACGGCTTCATCGCCTCACAGAAGGAGGGGATGGCGGTCTTCGCGCGCCTCGACCCCGCGGCGCCGCTGATCGTAGCCGAGGCGGTCTGGCAGTACTCGCACCACGTCCTCGCGGGGCTGGTGAGCCACCGCGGGCCCATCCTGACGGTCGCGAACTGGAGCGGCACCTGGCCGGGCTTGGTGGGGATGCTCAACCTGAACGGCTCCCTGACCAAAGCGGGCGTCCGTTACTCGACGCTCTGGAGCGAGCGGTTCGAGGATGACTTCTTCCTCCGCGGGCTGCGCGAGTGGCTCCGCACCGGCCGGGTCCGCCACGCCACCCCGCACGCGCGGCCGTTCGCGCGGGCGAAGGTCCCGGCCAAGGCCACCGCACTCGCCCGGCGCATCGCCGCCGAGCTGCGCATGCGCAAGGCCATCTTGGGCGTCTTCGACGAGGGTTGCATGGGGATGTACAACGCCATCATCCCGGACGAGCTGCTGTTCCCGCTCGGCGTCTACAAGGAACGCCTCTCCCAGTCCGCCCTCTACGCGGCGGCCCGGCTGGTATCCGAGGAAGAAGCGCGCGCGGTATTCAACTGGCTCCAGCGCAAGGGGATGAAATTCCACCTCGGCGCGGACGAGGCCACCGAGCTGACGGAGAACCAGGTCCTCTGGCAGTGTCGGACCTACATCGCCGCCGCCCGCCTGGCCGACGAGTTCGGCTGCGACGCGATCGGCATCCAGTACCAGCAGGGGCTCAAGGACCTCCTGCCGGCCAGCGACCTCGCGGAGGGCCTGCTCAACAACGCCAACCGCCCTCCGGTGCGAAACGCTGCCGGCCGCGTGATCCGCCCCGGGCAGCCAGTGACCCATTTCAACGAGGTCGACGAATGCGCCGGGCTCGACGGCCTCTTCACGCAGCGCGTCCACGCGGCGCTCGGCCAGCCGGTCGAGAACACGCTGCACGACCTCCGTTGGGGCGACGCGGACCGCAGCGGTACCGTGCCGGACTACGTCTGGGTGTTCCTCATCTCAGGCGCCGCCCCGCCGGCGCACCATATCGGCGGCTACCGCGGGACCGATTCGCTGCGCCAGCCGCCGATGTACTTCCGCCTCGGCGGCGGGACGGTGCGCGGCATTGCCCGCCCCGGGGAAATCGTCTGGAGCCGCGTGTTCGTCGCCGGCGGCCGCCTCCAGATGGACCTCGGCCGGGCGCGCGTCGTGAACCTGCCCCGCGAGGAAACCGAGCGCCGCTGGCGCGAGACCACCCCGCAATGGCCGATCATGCACGCCGTGACCTACGGGGTGACGCGCGACCAGATGATGGCGCGTCACCAGGCCAACCACCTGCAGGTGGCTTACGCCAACAACGCCCGCTCGGCCGACCTTGCCCTGTACGCCAAGGCCGCGCTCGCCGCGGAGCTGGGCATCCGGGTCTCCTTCTGCGGCACCAAGGCCGACGGCTCCGCCTTCTAACCCCCGCGGGGGCCCTCCCGGCAGACCTCCTTTCCTTGTGCGACTGTCCGACGCCGCCGCCGAGCTGGCCCGCCTCCTCCGACCGACCACGCGCTCGCATTGGGATTGGCTGACGCCGGCCGCCCTGCTGGCGCTGGGGGTGGTGGGGGTAGCGTTCATCTACTCCGCCCAGCATTCGGTCGCCCACGCCGCTTCGGCCTCGTGGCTCAGGCAGGACTGGTTCAAGCAAGTGCTTTTCCTTGGGCTGGGCGTTGGCGTGTACCTAGTGGTGTCGCTGATCGACTACCGATTCTGGCTGCGGGTGGCGCACGGGTTCTACTTCGCCTGCCTAGTGCCGCTTGTGATCGTCCTGATCCCCGGCATCTCCGGCGAGGCGGCCTCGCGTTGGGGGGCGCAACGCTGGATCCCGCTGGGGCCATTCTCGTTCCAACCATCGGAAACCGCGAAGGTGGCGGTGCTCCTGATCGTCGCCGGCGTGCTCACGCGCTCGCGGATCGGCACCGTGACAGAATCGCTCGGAGCGCTGGGGAAATTGACCCTTGCGGTGAGTCTGCCGATGATCCTTATCCTGCTTCAGCCGGACTTGAAGTCGGCGATTGTGCTGCCCCCGATGGCGTTCTCGATGCTTTACGTCTCCCGCCTGTCCCCGCGGTTCTTCGCGGGGGCACTGGGAGCATTCTTGCTCCTCGTCGGGGCGGTGGCGTGGGACACCAGCCGTTACGTCGCCTACATGGAGGCGAACGCGAAGTCGTTCTCGCGGGACAAGGGCGCGTTCGAGGACTCGACTTGGTTCCGTCTGCCGCTCCACGACTACCAGCGCAACCGGCTGCTGAGCTTCATCAACCCCGACAAATACGACCCGAACGGCATCGGCTGGAACCAGCGGCAGTCGCTGATCTCGGTGGGCAGCGGCGGGCTGGTGGGGAAGGGCTGGACGGAGGGGACGCAGGCCCAGCTGGGCTACCTGCCGCGCTCCGTCGCACACAACGATTTCATCTTCGCGGTCATCGCGGAGGAAAAAGGATTTCTGGGAAGCCTCACGGTCCTAGGCCTGTTTGGGATAGTGTTGTTCAACGGCATACGCATCGCCGATTCCGCGAGGGACCGGCTGGGGACGCTGCTCGCCATCGGCGTGACGGCGCTCTTCGCAGTGCACGTGTTCGTGAACATCGCCATGACCATCGGGCTGGTGCCCATTACGGGCATACCGCTTCCCTTCATCAGCTACGGTGGCTCCTTTGTGCTTAGTTGCTGCATGCTGCAAGGACTGGTCCAGAGCGTCTGGCGCTTCCGGAGGGAGTTCGCATGAACCACCCGCCCCGCGCCAATGACCGCCCTGCCGGAATCTCCTGCGCCGCAACCGCCGCACCAGGGGGGCCGCCGCCCACACCGAAAGCCCCCCCCCATGAGCGAAACCACGTCCCGCGACGCCGCATCTGACGCCGCGCGCCAATACGACGAGGAGCTGGCCAACCCTCCAGCCACCCCCGAGGTCCAGCCGGTCAGTCCTGCAGAACTGAAGGTCGGGGCCGCCGAGCGCTCCCGCCAGCGCCCCCTGCTCCAGAAAATCCTCGCCGTCTTCCAGAAGGAACGCGGCGCCTACCGCGAGCTGATCATCAATTCCGAGCCGCTCGAGAAGCGCGTCGCCTTGCTGGTCGATGGCCGCCTCGAGAAGTTCGAGATCGAGCGCGAGTCCGACCACCGCATGGTCGGCGCCATCTACAAGGGCCGGGTCAAGAACCTCGACCCCGGCCTCAAGGCCGCCTTCGTCGACATCGGCTTCACCAAGAATGCGTTCCTCCACTACTGGGATATGATCCCGGCGGCCGCCGACTCCTCCATCGAGGTCGTCCGCATCAACCGCCGCAAGAACACCCCCGATCGCTCCGCCGAGCCCACGGTCAAGGACATCCCCGGCCTCTACCCGCCGGGCAGCGAGATCGTCATCCAGGTCACCAAGGGCCCGATCGGCACCAAGGGCCCGCGCACGACCACCAACCTGTCGATTCCCGGGCGTTACCTGATCCTCACGCCGTTCAGCGACGGCTGCGGCATCTCGCGCAAGATCGAGGATCCGCACGAGCGCAAGCGGCTCAAGGGCCTGATCAACGAGCTGACCCTGCCTGAGGGCGTGGGCGTGATCGTCCGCACCGCCGGCGAGGGCAAGAAGGCCCGCTACTTCGTCCGCGACCTGCACCTGCTGCTCAAGACCTGGGAAGAGATCCAGGCGAAGATGAGGTCGGACCGGGCCCCGGCCTGCCTCTATATGGAGCCGGACCTGGTGGAGCGCACCGTCCGCGATTTCCTCACCGAGGAAGTGGACCGCGTGCTGGTCGATCGCCCGGAGGACCACGAGCGTACCGAGAAGCTGGTCGGCCAGATCTCGAAGCGCAGCGCAGGCAAGATCGCCCTTTATAAGGACAGCATCCCGATCTTCGAGCGCTTCAACATCGAGCGGCAGATCGAGCAGACTGGCCAACGCAAGGTCCCGCTGCCGAGCGGCGGCGAGATCATCATCGACGAGACCGAGGCCCTCATCGCGATCGACGTCAACACTGGCTCCCACAAGAACCGGGGCGGCGACGAGAAAAACGTGATCTACGCGGTGAATTTGGAGGCCGCGGTCGAGGCCGCCCGCCAGATTCGCCTGCGCAACTTGGGCGGCCTCATCATTATCGACTTCATCGATATGAAGGAGCGGCGCCACCGCAACGCCGTCTACGAGAAGATGGTCGAGCTGATGGCCTCGGACAAGGCGAAGAACCACATCCTGCCCATCTCGCAGCTGGGGATCATGCAGATGACCCGCCAGCGCCAGCAGGAGTCGCTGTCGTCCAACCTCTACACCGACTGCCCGTACTGCCGCGGGCGCGGGATCGTGAAGAGCGCGACGACGATGTCGGTTGAATTGCAGCGCAAGCTGAGCTCGGTCGTGCGCCGGCTGCAGCTGCGGAACGACGCGAAGGATTACTCGCTACGGGTGCTGGTGCACCCGAGCATCCTGGAGCGCCTGCGGAGCGAGGATGCGGACTTGCTGGTGCGGATGGAGAAGCTCTTCGGGGTGAAGTTAGCCTTCCGGGCCGACCTCAACTACCACGTCGAGAACTTCAAGATCATCAACGCCCTCACCGGCGAGGAGTACCGCTGAGGGGGGGTCGGGAGGCGGCCCCACTCCAAATTTGCCTTTGGCGCGGATCACCAGAGAGTCCTGCCCCCTGTGCCGACCCGGCACCGGCTCCCTTCCCGCCGATGGATCCTCACTCGCCCCCGCCCGCCCCCGCCCGGCGCAACTTCCTCGCCCAGGCCGCCGCCGCCGTCATCGGCGCCATCACCCTAGTCATCCCCGCCGCCTCCGGCCTGCTCGTCCTCCTCGACCCGCTCCGCCGCAAACCCGCCGGCGGCGGCGCCGTGTTCGTGGCCAACCTCACCGCGGTCCCCGCGGGCGGCGAACCGCGCAAGTTCCCCGTGCTCGCCACCCGCGTCGACGCGTGGAACCGCACCCCCGACGTCCCCGTCGGCGCGGTCTATCTGCAGCGCCTCCCCGACGGCGGCATCCGCGCGCTGAACGTCGCCTGCCCCCACGCCGGGTGCTTCGTCGACTACAAGCCCGCGCGCGACAACTTCCACTGCCCGTGCCACAACAGCAGCTTCGCGCTGGACGGGCGCGTGCTCGACCCGAAGAGCCCCAGCCCCCGGCCGCTCGACTCGCTCGAGACCGAGGTCCGCGGCGGCACCGAGGTCTGGGTCCGGTTCCGGAACTTCCGCGCCGGCGTCCACGAGAAGATCCCCGTCTGACCCTCCCGCCGTGAAACCGCTCGACTGGCTCGACCAACGCACCGGCTACCGGAAGCTGGCCCACGAGGTGCTCTTCGAGAACGTGCCCGGGGGCGCCCGCTGGCGCTACGTCTGGGGCAGCACGCTCGTCTTCTGCTTCACGCTGCAGGTGATCACGGGCATCGCGCTCTGGTTCGCCTACAGCCCCAGCTCGCAGACGGCCTGGGAGAGCGTCTACTACATCCAGCACGAGATGTGGGGCGGCTGGTTCCTGCGCGGCCTCCACCACTACACGGCGCAGGCGATGACGGTCCTCCTCGCCGTCCACCTGATGCAGGTGGTGATCGACGGCGCCTACAAGGCCCCGCGCGAGTTCAACTTCTGGTCCGGCATTTTCCTGCTCTGCCTCACCCTCGGCCTCTCGCTGACGGGCTACCTGCTGCCGTGGGACCAGAAGGGCTACTGGGCCACGCGGGTCGCGACCAACATCCTCGCCATCACGCCGTTCGTCGGCCCCGAGCTGCAGCAGCTGGTGGTCGGCGGCGCCGACTACGGCCACCACACGCTCACGCGCTTCTTCGCGCTGCACGCCGGCGTGATCCCCGGGGCGATCATCCTCTTCATCGTCGCCCACATCTACTTCTTCCGGCGCCACGGCCTGACGCCGAAGGAGCCGCGCCGCCGGCCGGACGCCGCCTTCTGGCCGGACCAGGTGCTGCGGGACGCCGTCGCGTGCCTCGCGGTGCTCGCGGTCGTGGTCTTCCTCGTGGTGCGCAACCGGGGCGCCGAGCTGGGCGCGCCCGCGGACCCGTCGGAGCCGTTCCCCGCCGCGCGGCCCGAGTGGTACTTCCTCTTCCTGTTCGAGTTCCTGAAGTACTTCCCGGGCGGCACCGAGGTCTGGGGCGCGATCGTCATCCCCGGCCTCCTGATGGCGCTGCTCGCGGCGATGCCGTTCATCGGCAACTGGCGCCTCGGCCACCGCTTCAACGTCGCCTTCCTCTGGATCGTCCTCGCCGGCTCCGGCTGGCTCACCTGGCTCGCGCTCGCGGAGGACCGCGCCAACCCCGACCACGCGGTCGCCGTCGCCGCGGCGCAGCGCGAGGCGCGGCGCGTCGTAGAGCTCGCCCGCTCGCCCGCGGGCATCCCGGCCACCGGCGCCGTCACCCTCCTGCGCGAGGACCCGCTCACCCAGGGCCCCAAGCTCTTCGCGCGCCACTGCGCGAGCTGCCACCGCTTCGACGGCCACGACGGCCTCGGCGGCCAGCCGAAGGACGCGGCGTCCGCGGCGGACCTGAAGGGCTTCGCCAGCCGCGAGTGGCTCGCCGGCCTGCTCGACCCCGCGCGCGTCGCCACGCCGCATTACTTCGGCGGGACCAAGTTCAAGAACGGGAAGATGGTGAAGTACGTCCGGGAGGATGTGGCCGAGTACGGACCCGAGGACCGCCAGCTGCTCGAGCTGACCATCAAGGCCCTCTCCGCGGAGGCGGGGCTGAAGGCGCAGCGCGAGGCGGACCGGCGCGACGAGGCGCTGATCGTCAAGGGCCGCGAGGCGCTGGTCGGCCCCCGGATGAACTGCGCGGACTGCCACGTGTTCCGCGGCACCGGCGACGCCGTGGGCCCGGAACTGACCGGCTACGGCTCGCGCGAGTGGCTGGTGGCGTTC
>Ga0194118_10002243_pt1 | contig 24999 bp, 17 predicted proteins | sample TA2MahsurfametaG_2_FD_148662 | JGI IMG/M metagenome (GOLD analysis project Ga0194118, IMG submission 148662) | Freshwater microbial communities from Lake Tanganyika, Tanzania - TA2015013 Mahale N5 surface | ecosystem: Environmental > Aquatic > Freshwater > Lake | place: Tanzania: Lake...
CGGCCATGCTGGGCGCATCGCTGCACTATCCGGTGCGCGGCGCAGTCACCTGGAAGTCCATCGTCGGCACCAATGTCGCCGCCGATGCACTGTCCAACCTGGCCTCGCCGGGTGTCACGGGTGGCGTGCTCATCGTGGTGGGCGAAGACTATGGCGAGGGCGCAAGTGTCATTCAAGAGCGTACGCATGCGTATGCGCTGAAGTCAGGCATGTGTCTGCTCGACCCCAGACCTGAACTCGGAAAGATGGTCGACATGGTCGAGCGCGGCTTTCAGCTGAGCGAAGCGAGCAATATGCCGGTCATCATGGAGTTGCGTATTCGCGCCTGCCATGTACGCGGCAGCTTCGAGACCCGCGACAACGTTGCCCCGGCGTTTTCCACCCGGCATCTCATCGAAGATCCGGCCGCCTTCGACTACATGCGGCTCGCACATCCGCCGGTTACCTTCATCCACGAGAAGCTCAAGATTGCCGAGCGGATCCCCGCAGCGCGGCGCTTCATTGTTGAACACGCGCTCAACGAGCACTTCGCCGGTTCTTCGCATCCCGATCTGGGTCTGATCGTGCAGGGCGGCCTGCACAATGCGCTGATCCGCTCTCTGCAGCAGTTCGGACTGGCCGACGCATTCGGTGAGCCCGCTTTATCGCTCATGGTGCTCAACGTCACCTGGCCGCTGGTGCCCGAGCAGCTCACCGAGTTCTGTCGCGGCAAGGCGGCGGTGCTGCTCCTGGAAGAGGGCCAGCCCGAATACATTGAACAGGAACTTGCGCTGGCATTGCGTCGTGCGGGGGTGGATACGCCGCTGCATGGCAAAGACATGCTGCCCGCTGGGGGGGAGTACACCGCCGAGGTCATCTCAAACGGCTTGCTCGGGTTTCTTCAGCGGCATCGGCCACAGCTGGTCAGTGAGTCGGTACGCCACTGGCTTGACGGACTACCGGTTCGGCGCAAACAGATTCAGGCCCAGCTCGAGCAGCCGCTGCCCGCGCGGCCCCCTGGCATGTGCGTGGGCTGTCCCGAGCGACCCGTGTTCTCAGCGCTCAAGCTCGCCCAGCAAACCGTTGGCCCGATTCATGTATCGGGCGATATCGGCTGTCATGCGCTTGCCACATTCGAACCGTTTTCGGTGGGGCATTCCATCCTGGGCTACGGCATGAGCCTCGCTAGTCGGGCCGGCGTGTCGCCGCTCATGAAGCGTCGCGTGCTGTCGGTCATGGGTGACGGCGGCTTTTGGCATAACGGATTGCTCACCGGCGTGCAGAGCGCGCTGTTCAATGGCGACGATGCCGTGCTTCTCATCATGAAAAACGGCTACACCTCTGCCACGGGTACGCAGGACATCATCTCAACGCCCAACGAAGAAGCCCGCGAGCGTGCCGCCGACAAGCGACAGAGTCTTGCGCACGAAAACCGCACCATCGAATCGACCCTGGAAGGTTTGGGCGTGAAATGGCTTCGCACCGTTCACACCTATGACGTTGCGACGGTGCAGGCCACCCTCACCGAAGCGTTCACCACACCGTTTCAGGGTCTCAAGGTGATCGTCGCCGAAGGTGAATGCCAACTTGAACGGCAGCGCCGCGTACGCCCCTGGGTGGCTGCCCGGCTCAAGCGCGGCGAGCGCGTTGAGCGGGTGAAATATGGCGTCGACGAAGACGTCTGCAATGGCGACCATGCCTGCATCCGCCTGTCAGGCTGCCCGACGCTCACCCTTAAAGACAACCCCGACCCATTGAAGGTTGATCCGGTTGCCACCGTGATCGAGGGCTGCGTTGGCTGTGGCCTCTGTGGCGAAAACGCGCATGCCGCCACACTTTGCCCGTCGTTCTATCGAGCCGAGGTCGTGCGTCACCCACACGCGCGCGAAAGACTGCGCGACAGGTTGCAGGGCGCGGCGCGGCGTGTGTTGCACGGGGTGTTTGGATGAGCGCGCCCATTTCAATTCTGCTGTGCGCGCTGGGCGGCGAGGGCGGCAGCGTGCTTGCAGGATGGCTGGTCGCAGCTTGCCGGGCTGCGGGGTTGCCGGCCCAGGCCACCTCCATACCGGGCGTTGCGCAGCGAACCGGCGCCACCACCTACTACCTTGAAATCTATCCTGAGCCGCTGGCGGAGGGCGCGCGCAAGCCCGTGCTGGGGCTCAACCCGCTGCCAGGAAAGCTCGATCTGCTGGTTGCCTCGGAACTAATTGAATGCGCCCGCCAGGTGGCCAATGGTTTGCCCTCGTCCGACCGAACCATGATTCTCAGCAATTCGGCGCGTGTGCTGACCACGGCCGAAAAAATGGTCATGGGCGATGGCCGGCGCGACGTCGAGCGTTTGCGCGAGTTGATCATTGCCAACAGCCGGGATCGACGAATCGTTGACATGACAGCGCTTACTGCGCAGGCAGGCACCGTCATGAGCGCGGTCATGCTGGGCTGCATTGCGGGTTCAGGGGTCTTGCCGCTGACGCCTCAGCATTATCAATCGGCCCTCGAGGGCGACAGCGCATCGGCCCAGGCGAGCCGTCGTGGGTTTGAACTTGGCCTGGATGCTGCCTCTGAGGCCACCAAAACCGAATGGAGTTCGGTATCGCGCTCGGTATCCCGCCTGGCTGAGCAACCGGTCAACGCCTCGGTATCCCAGCTCGCACACGAGCAGGCGGCGCGGTTTCCGGACGACGTACGGGTGATTGCGGCGTTGGGTGTTCAGCGCATGCTCGACTATCAGGGCGCAGGCTACGCAACGCTCTATATCGAGCGTCTTCAGGCAGTGCTCGCCGCCGAGCGCCAGACCCAGTCGGCTTCCCACCCGGTTACGCTTGAAGTTGCGCGCTGGCTTGCGCTCTGGATGGCCTTTGATGACGTTATCCGGGTGGCTGCGCTCAAGAGCTCGCCCGAACGCTTCGAGCGCGTCCGGCGCGAGGTGGGCGCTGCGCCAGAGGATGTCGTCCGCGTCTATGATCACTTCAAGCCCGGGCTCCCCGAATTCGCCGGAATGCTGCCAGAGCGGCTGTCGCGCCGGCTGCTTGCCATCGACCGCCAACGCATCGCGCGGGGGCAGGCCCCCTGGGCGCTTGCTCTGCGAATCGGCACGCATTCAGCCACCGGCCTGGCAGCACTTCGCCTGCTTGCGGCACTGCGGTTCATTCGTCCCTGGGGTAGCCGCTATCAGCAGGAACAGAAGGCGATCTCAAGCTGGCTGGAGGCCGTCATTCAGGGCACACGCGAAAATGGTGGCCTTGGGCTTGAACTGGCGCGCTGTGGCCGGCTGATCAAGGGCTATGGCAGCACCAACGAACGTGGCAAGCGCAACCTCGCACACCTGCTCGAGCATGTGACGAATCGTGATGGCGGCTCGGCCGAGGCGCGTTGCGCCGCGATCGCGCGGGTTCGTGAGGCGGCGCTGAAAGATGAGGCGGGACGCGAACTCGATGAGGCGCTGCGTGCCCAGGGGGCGCCGCCCCGACCGGTTGAGGCGCGGCCGGTGCTTTGGATGAAGAACCCTCGCACCGGACGCGGCTGAGCGCAACGCCGCAACGCCGCAACCCCCGAACTTCGGAGATCGCATCGATGAACGCTCTTACCAAAAAAATCTTGACTGTCGTTAGCCTGATCGCTGCCATGGCAGGTGTTGCACCGGCGCTGGCGCAGACAGGCGCGCCTCCCAGGCCGCTGCGGATTGTGGCCAACTTTCCACCGGGGGGCGCTGCCGATCTGATCGCGCGCGCGGTGGCGGTGCCGCTGTCAGAGTCCTTAGGGCAGCCCGTTGTCGTCGAAAACCGCGCCGGTGCCAACGGCAACCTTGGCGGCGAAGCGGTGGCGCGCTCAGCGCCTGACGGCACAACGCTTCTGCTCAGTTCGGGTGGCATGGTGTCGGTCAATCCACATATCTATCCCAAAATGAGCTTCGATCCGGTTCGCGAGCTGACACCTGTTGCGTCGGCTGCGCGGGTTCTGGTGTTTCTGGTTGCCCGGGCTGATCTGCCGGTGACCGACATCCGCGACTTTCTTGCCTATGCCAAAGCGCGCCCCGGCAAGCTCTCGTTCGGCTCGGCGGGCAATGGCAGCTCGCCGCATCTCGCGGCTGAAATGATGAAAAGTCAGGCGGAACTGTTTGCGGTGCATGTTCCGTATCGAGGCGCGGCGCCTGCGCTGCAGGATCTCCTGGCGGGTCAGATTGACTTTTATTTTGATCCCGGCATCGGGCTCAACCAGGTTCGTGCCGGCAAGCTCAAGCTGCTCGCGGTCGGCAGTCTGCGCCGTTCGCCGATGTTCCCCGACACGCCGACGCTCGACGAGGCGGGGCTTAGGGGTTTTGATGCCGACACCGTGTTTGGCTTTTACGCACCCGCAGGCCTGACTGCGGACGCGGTGACACGCCTGAACGCCGAGATCAACCGTGCGCTTGCAACCCCGGCGGTAGTCGAGCGAATTCGGTCGCTGGGTGGCGAGCCTTTGCCCCTGTCGCCTGCGCAGTTCGCTGCTCGCATCGCTGATGACTCAAGGCGCTTTGGCGCGATCATTCGCGAGAGAAACATCCGAGGCGACTGATGCCTATCGGGTGGTTCTCGTGGTGTCTGACTGTCCTGCTTGGCTTTAATTTTTTGGCGGTGCTGGCGAACCCTGCCGCTGCCAGCCAACCCCTTACTGCGCAACTCCCGGCCGGGCCACCGGCCCAGAGTACGCCTTCACCGCGCAGGCCTGTGATTGCGGTGGTGCTTGGTGGCGGCGGCGCGCGAGGCGCCGCGCACGTGGGCGTGCTGCGTGCCTTGGAAGGGCTGGGCGTACCGATTGACATCATCACGGGCACCAGCGCGGGTGCCATCGTTGGTGGCCTGTATGCGGCCGGGCATTCCCCGGACGACATCGATCGGGCGCTGCGCAGCACCGACTGGGATGCCGCGCTCGAAGATCGCCCGCCTCGATCGCGGCGCATTCAGAACAATCGAGCCGATGAGCGCGCGATGATCGCCCGGGAAGTGGCGGGTGTCAGTGCGCTCGAGGTCAAGGCCCCGAGCGCGCTGCTGCAGGGTCAGCAATTCGATTTCATCTTGCGTAACCTCACGCTGGCGGCGTCCAACACGAAAGATTTTGATCGCCTGCGCGTGCGGTTTCGTGCGGTGGCAACCGATGCAGTCACCGGTGATCCGGTGGTTTTGGGTTCAGGCGATCTGGCCCGCGCGATTCGCGCCAGCATGGCGGTGCCAGCGGTTTTTGCCGGGGTCGAGATCGATGGGCGGCTGTTGATCGATGGTGCGGTATCGAACAATCTGCCGATCTCGGTAGCCCTTGAAATGGGCGCTGACGTCGTGATCGCGGTCGACATCAGCACGCCTTTGCGAACCCGGGACCAGTTGGGCTCGCTGCTTGGCATGATGGATCAGATGACAGGCTTTCTGACCGCGCGAAACACCGCCGATCAGATTGCGCGGCTTCGTTCTGGTGACCTGTTGCTGCGCCCTCAGGTGGATGGCGTTTCGCCGTCGAACTTTGCGCAGGCGCCCCAGGTCGTTGAGTTCGGTGAACGCGCGGTCAATGAGCAGAGAGTCTGGCTGTCCCAGCTTGCGGCACGGGCTCGTGCGGTTCCAGAGGGCGCGCCCGCGTCGGCAACCGATGTCGCAGCGGGGCCTTCGGTGCGTCCTGGCATGCCCATGATCCGGTTTGTCAGATTCGACAATCCGTCGGTACTGCGGGACGACATGCTGCGCGCCAAGCTGGGTAATCTGCTCGATCGACCACTTGATCTTGACGCACTCAAGCTGGGCCTCGATCGAATCTATGCAACCGAAGCCTTCGAAAGCGTGCGCTACCGGCTTGAAGAAGAAGGCGAGCAGACGGGTCTGATCATTTCGGTGGTGCCACGATCGTGGGGACGTGATGCCCTGCAGTTCGGGCTCAGGATGGCCAACGAGCGTCGCCGCGGCGCCGATTTCGACTTCGGTCTCGCCTATGAGGCGCGGGCGATCAATTCGCTCAATGGCAAGTGGCGAAGCGAACTTCAGTTTGGGCAAACCACGTCATTTGCGACTGAAATCTACCAGCCGCTCGATCCTTCTGAGTATTGGTTCGTCAACGCTCGCCTGGCGACAACCGAGACGCTCCGAAAGCTGTACCGCAATAACAGCGCGGCATCCGAGTACATGATCGCGCGCACGGGCGTGTGGGCAGCGCTGGGCGCCAATGTTGATCGCTTCGGTGATTTGCGAGCCGGGTTCCGCCGTTTCATCGGGAAAACTCGGCTTGCGGTGGGCGATATCGATCCGTTCCCGCGCTATCAGTTCGATGAATCCAGCGTGTTTCTGTCTGCAGAGTTCGAGAACCTCGACTCGATTCGCTTTCCGCGATCGGGTGGGCGTCTGATGGTGATCCGAACCCAGTCGCTTCCCAACCTGGGCGCCAGCGCTGACTATCGCCAGATCGAAACACGGATGACCGCGGCACGCACGTGGGGGGCACATACGTTTATTGGTCAGGCCAATCTCGGGCTGACCACGGGCGGCTCCTCGCCGCTTGAATCGCGGTTCACAATGGGTGGGCTGTTCTCAATGCCAGGCTACAACATTGATTCACTGGTCGGGCAGCACCTGGCTCACGCATCGATCACCTACATGCACGCGCCCTGGCGATTTGGGCTATTGCCCGTTTACCTTGGCGCGTCAATGCATGCCGGCAATGTCTGGGAAACACGCCCGTCGATCAACGCGGCAAGATTGCTTCAGGGCCGTTCTGTTTTCGCAGACACCGACACCTTGATCGGGCCGGTCTACTTCGGATTGGGTACATCCCCGGGGGCTTCGAACGTGGTGTACCTCAACCTTGGGCAGCCGGCCTTTTGAGCCTTGCTAGGCAGACACACTGGGAAGACCCGCAAGCGCCATCGCGAGCTCTTTCTCGTCGTAGCTCTCGTCAACGAGTTCCCCTGCAAAGTACTTCTGGTAGGCACTCATGTCGAAGTGACCATGCCCGCACAGGTTAAACAGGATGGTCTCTGAGCGGCCTTCACGCTTGCACCGAAGCGCTTCCTCGATAGCGCCTTTCACTGCATGGTTCGCCTCAGGAGCGGGCACGATACCTTCGCTTCTTGCAAAAGCCACGCCGGCTGCGAAGCATTCGGTTTGCGTGTAGGCGGTCGCTTCGATCAGCCCGAGCTCCTTCAGATGCGACACCAGCGGCGCCATGCCGTGATAGCGCAATCCGCCTGCATGAAACGCGGGCGGCGTGAAGGTTGATCCCAGCGTATGCATCTTCACAAGTGGCGTCATTTTTCCGGTGTCGCCAAAGTCGTAGCCATAGCGGCCTCGCGTCAGAGACGGGCAGGCTGCAGGTTCGACTGCAACGATCCGGGGCTTGACCCCGCCACGCAGACCATGGCCGATGAACGGGAACGTGATGCCGGCAAAGTTGGAGCCTCCGCCGGTACAGCCAACAATCACATCAGGCCAGGCATTGGCCATCTGCATCTGCTCGATGGACTCGAGCCCGACGATGGTCTGATGCATCAACACATGATTGAGCACGGAGCCCAGCGCGTATTTCGTGTCTTCGCGCTGTGCGGCCAGTTCGACCGCCTCGGAAATTGCAATGCCAAGACTGCCCGGGTGGTCAGGGCGTTCAGCCAGAACGCTACGACCGTAGGCGGTTTCTGTGGACGGTGAGGGCAGGCAGCGAGCGCCGTAGGTTTCCATGACCGCGCGGCGATAGGGCTTCTGGTCATAAGAAACCCGCACCTGAAAGACCAGGACTTCGAGGCCATAGAGCTGACCGGCAAACGAGAGCGATGTTCCCCACTGTCCAGCGCCGGTTTCGGTGGTCAGGCGTTTGACGCCCGCTGCGGCGTTGAAAAAAGCCTGCGGTACTGCCGTGTTGGGCTTGTGGCTACCGGCCGGGCTCACACCTTCATACTTGTAAAAGATCTTCGCAGGCGTGCCCAATGCCTTTTCCAGCCGGTGAGCTCGATACAGCGGGGACGGGCGCCACAGCCGATAGACCTCGCGGACCGGTTCGGGAATTTCGATTTCGCGCTCGGTACTGACTTCCTGCAGGATGAGATCCATCGGGAACAGGGGCGCCAGATCGGCGGGTCCGATGGGCTGCAGCGTGCCTGGATGCAACACCGGCGGCAACGCCACGGGTAGATCGGCCTGGATGTTGTACCAGACGCGCGGCATCTGCGATTCGTCGAGCTGATACTTGGTGGGTAGGCTCATGCTCTGTCTCCTTTGTTATGGTCAGCAATCGGTTCGAATCGCGGTGGACGCGCCTGCGTACAATCATTTCATCACACTTGATCAGTCGGCGAAAACACCCGCCTTCTTGATGACGGGTCCCCACTTGGCAATCTCTGCCTGCAGGTGCGTGCGCAGACCGTCAGGTGAGATTTTATCGACTGGCGGGATATCGGAGCTGAGATCAGACATGCGCTTGACGACCGCCGGGTCGGTGAGTGCTTCACGCAGTGCGCGGGTGAGCTTCTCGGTGACGTCACGTGGCGTGCCTTTTGGGGCATAGACGCCATGCCACACCTTGACCTCGAAGCCTTTCAGACCCTGCTCATCGAGCGTGGGCACGTTGGGCAATGCACCGAGGCGGGTGGTTGATGTGACGCCATAAATCTTGACGCGTCCGTCGCGGATCATGGGAACGGTCTGCGTGGTCTGATCGCACAGCAGATCGACCTGGCCGCCCAGAAGGTCGGTCATGGCGGGGCCAGTGCCTTTGTACGGTACGGTGGTCAGGTCAGTGCCGATCGCCGACATGAACATCATGCCGCACAGGTGCGACACCGCACCAAGACCCGCATTGGCCAGCGTCACCTTATCTTTGTTGGCCTTCACGTGCGCGATCAACTGCTGCAGGTTCTCGGCAGGAAAGTCTTTGCGGGCCAGCATCGTCATCGGTACATCAAGTGCCTGACCGATGTACTCAAAGCTGGTGAGCGGGTCAAAGGGCAGCTTGCGGTAGAGCGCCGGGGCAGTGGCCATGCCCATGTGATGAATAAGAACCGTGTAGCCATCGGGGTTCGCTTTGGCCACACGGCTTGATGCGATCGTGCCGCCTGCGCCCACCGTGTTTTCAACCACGACGGTGGTGCCCAGCGACTTACCCATTGGACCGGAGATCATGCGCGCGACCACATCGGTGGGGCCGCCCGCGGCGAAAGGAACCACCAGCGCGATGGGCTTGGTGGGATAAGACTGGGCACTGCTCAGCGTAGGAAATAGCGAGAGGGCCGCCGCAGCAAGCGGCAGCAGGAGTCGGCTACGGTGTTTCATTGTTACCCTCGGTAAACGGGCGACTGACCCGGTTCGACTACTGTAAACCGACGACAAAACCGCTGCCAGATTGGCAGGGGTCAATTTAGGGAAACTCAGAGTTTGGCGGCAACATCCGCATGAAGTTGCAACCAGTGCCCGATTGATTCGGGTGGCCGCCGGCCCAGGCCGCATTCACAGGCGAGTCCGAATGCGGGTGTAAAGCGCTGGGCCGCCCGAATTCGACGCAGCGCGCCGTCGGTGCCATCTTCAAGATGCAGCAAGCCCAGAAACAGCTGGCAGTCGCGACCAAGCCGCAACGACTGCAGGGGTGAAAAATAATCGGTGTCATCGCGGTTCTGGGGCACGGGCAGATGCACGAAATCGAGTGCGCGCGAAAGCTTGGCCGCAAGACCGTTTGCCACCGCCACCAGATTCGCCGTGTCTTTCGGCTCTTTCCAGTGCCGGTTGTTCATGCTGCCGTAGCAAAGGTGAAGTCCCAGTTCAACACCCTCGGGGACTGCGTTCAGCAACCGCCCCACGCTGTCGATCACGCCCGCTTCGATGTCGCTGAAAGGCGCCGGATAGACCCGCTCCCACCAGCTCATTTCAGTGGCCACGTCCCACTGTAGGGTCAGCTGATCTGAGGGAATTGAATCGGTGATCAGCTTGAGCTCAGCGAGCAGCGCCGATTCGTAAAGTGGGTGGATATCGCGTTGCCAGCGATAGCTGATGAACGAGTAAACAGGCGCCCAGGCGGTGGGCAGCGCCACCTGGAATCGGGTGGGCGCTGCGATGTCGCCAGTTGCTTTCAGGTCGCGGAATGTCTGCCACGAGGCGAGGGCCTCGCGAGCGAAACCCAGCGCGCCAAACCGCACATCCTGCAGCGTGTTGCCTGGCCGCAGCGTGAACGGTGGAAACAGCTGGTAGTCGCGTTCGCGAGCGTCGGATTCAACCAACGCGCTTACCGCTCCGAACACCGAGCGCTGCCAGGCAATCCAGTTGCTGCGCCGCCCGGTTTCACCGTCGGGCAGCCGCGTGGCGCTGGCGCCCAGCGCTCGCGCGGCCGCGCGGAACACCGCAGCCGAGTCCGCGAGCGGAACACTGCCGACCAGCAGCGTTGGCACTTTCGGATTGACGGTTGAGGCGGCGGTGCTGGGCACGACGACAAACCGGCGTATCAACGTCCGACGAACTGATTGGTAAACAGGTCGGCGACTGGCGTCTCCTTCGGAACAATGCCCTGCGACACATAGAACTTCTGGATTGCAGTCAGTTTCTGTACATCGATGGCGCCAAGCGGCCCCGGGCCCTTGTAGGTGTACTCGGTGTACTGGCTGAACACATCTTCCAGGAATGCCTCGCGACCCTTGAAGGTGGGCGAGCCCGCGACGAAGTCAGGCACCGCAGCCTTGGGGTCTTTCATGATGTCGGCCAGGCCCGTAAGGGTGGCGCGCACGAGCTTTTGGATCAGATCAGGGCGCTTGGCGATCATGTCGTCGGAGGCAAGAATCGCCTGGGTGGTGGTTGGAATGAACTGATCTGACGCCACCGTACTCACCTTGGCGCCGGCACCGCGGGCGCTGATGGCAAAGTCAACGGGGCCCGCGAACGCCTGTGCCTTGCCGGCGGCGGGCTGTTGCCAGACACCGACCGGACCGGCGGCCTGAACTTCCACGTCGTTCTTGGTAAGACCCGCGGTGGCCAGCACACCAAGCAGCACGTAGTAAGACGTGTCCTGATAGGACATCACCGTGATGGTTCGACCCTTGAGATCGGCAATGCGCTTGATGCCGGCGCTGTCGAGCACATGCAGATGGTGAAGCGCGCGGCCGCCAATGAGCGCCACCGCTTTGACCGGCACACCCTGGGCCCGGACGATGATTGGGGTGTCGCCGATTCCGCCTCCAATGGGCGCATTGCCAGCGCCCACCTGCTTGGCAACATCGACGCCACCCTTGGCAACCAGAAAATTAACCTTAAGGCCCTCGCGCGCGTAGTAGCCGCGCTGCTGGGCAAGCACCCAGGGCGCGAAGGCCGGCAGCGTGGGGGGCGCTGGCAGCAGATAGTTGACCTCTTCGAGCTTCTGCGCCGACTGGGCCTGCGCGGCGGTCCAAGGCAAGAGCGTGGCGGCGGAAAGCGCGATGGCCGCTAGGGATCCGGCAAAACGATTCATGGTCTCCTCCAGGCTGAATTCACGCAGCCGCGACCCGCGGTCTACGCGTGTGTTTTGGTGGTCTGCATAGTAGCATCGGCGCGGGCAATTTCTCTTCGGGGATGATGATGATCGACAGGCGCGACCCACCCACCGACCCGGTCTCGACCGCGGGTGTCGGGCCCCTGCGTTTCTCCGGGCGGATATTGTTCCTGTCGGCCAGCCCGGCGATCATCGACGCACAACTTGCCGGCAAGACGCTGTCGCTCCGCGAGGCCCGACCGCTGCGCGATAACGTGTCCACCGACGAGATCACGCCCGTACCGGCCATGACAATCTGGGATGACCGGCTGGGTCGCGTCCCCTACACGGGCTTCAAGGCCGGCGACCGGTTGCCGATTGGTCGTGATGCGGTGCGTCAGGCGGGTATCGAGGTGGTCGTTGCAGGGGCGCGCTACGGCAAAGGATCGTCCCGTGAACACAGCCCGGCCGCTGAACGTGCGGCAGGCGTCCGGCTGGTGATCGCTGAAAGCTTCGAGCGCATCTATCGACAGAACGCTGACAACATCGGGCTCTACACCTCCACCGATTTCGGTCTGATTGACCGCATCCAGCGCGGCGAGTCTATCGCCGTCGAAGAACTGCTGTCGGGTCGCGATAGTCTTACCGCAGCGATCGTGCGCGCGGGCGGGCTGATCGAATTCGGTCAACGGCACCTGCGCGAACCGGCAAGGCTGTCAGGCGTGGGCATGCCAGGGGGCGCGCAGCGACCCAAAACGCTGTTCGAAAAAATTGTCGAGCGGCACTTGCTGCATACACCGGTGAGCGCGCATGCGGTTGAGCCCGGTGCGGGGCTGTTCGTTCGCGCTGATTGGCGCTTCATTATCGAGTACTACGCGGGCATGGCGATCCACATGCTGGAGCGTCGGTTTGGACAGGGGCTTACGCTGGTCGACCCCGAGCAGATCGTGATGTTCGAAGACCACACGTCTTACGCCACGGAAAGCCCGGCACACGTGCAGCTGGGCCTGCTCCCTCAGGTGCGGGCCATGTGCGAGGCGCAGCGTGACTTCGCGTCGCGTCATCGGCTTAAGTTTTTTCGCACCTTGTCGGAGGACGAGGTGCTGGCTGACGATGGCAGTCATGTGGCGGGCATCAGCCACGCGGTGATGTCCGAACAGTTCGCGCTGCCAGGGCAACTGATTGCCGGCACCGATTCGCACACGCCGCATAGCGGCGCGCTGGGCTGCGTCGCAATCGGGGTCGGCACGACTGACATGGCCAACGCATTCGTCACGGGTGCGCTGCGATTCACCATGCCTGAGACCATCCGGGTTGAACTGAGCGGGCGGCTGCGAGAGGGGGTCACCGCCAAGGACGCTGTGCTTCAGTTGCTGGCGCAACCAGCGATTCGCGCCGGCGCTGCCCTGGGCAAGGTGTTCGAGTTCTGTGGCGAAGCGGTCCGCGCCATGAACATCGATGAGCGGGCCACACTCACCAATATGGTCGCCGAGCTGGGCGGTCTTACCGGTCTGGTCGAGCCCGATGACGAAACTGTGCGCTACCTTCGCGAACGCAGGGGAATTGAATTTGCGCTGCAGGACTGGATGCGCAGCGATCCCGATGCGCAGGTTGCCGACCATATTCAGATTGACTGCGGAACGCTGTCGCCCATGCTGGCACGTCCGGGCGACCCGGGGCAGGGGCTGGCGGTGAATGCTCTGCCGTCGTCCGTTCCAATCGACATCGCTTACGGTGGGTCATGCACCGGTGGCAAACGCGCAGACTTCGACCTGTATTTTCAGGTGCTCAGCTGGGCGCTTGAACGCGGTCTGTCGGTGGCGCCGCGGGTGCAGCTGTTTCTGCAGTTTGGTACCACCGCAGTGCGTGACTACTGCGTGGCCCGCGGCTACATGCCCGTGTTTGAGCGCTCGGGTGCCCGGCTGCTGCAGCCGTCCTGTGGCGCCTGCGCCAACTGCGGGCCGGGATCGTCGGTCCGTCCGGATCAGGTCACAGTCAGCGCGATCAATCGGAATTTCCCTGGTCGCAGTGGGCCAGGCCAGGTCTGGCTGGCCAGTCCGCCAACGGTGATGGCCAGCGCCATCGCGGGCGAACTGCTGTCGCTTGAAAGCCTGCGCGCACGCCACGGTTGTCAATAATTGACCGAACCCCGTTGCATGCGCAGGCATGCGGCGAGCGCCGGGTTTGCGCTTGTTATGACCGATTCCCTTTAAGTGCTCCAGAGCCGTTCAACCCACCGGCCGCCTGCCCTCATGTCACACCGAACTCCATCATGTCGATTGCCGCAGCGTCTGCGTGCCACGATGCTGAGCGGGCTCCTGCCGCTTGCCCTGGCGATTTGCCCTGTCTCGGCTCGCGCACAGGACCCCGTTCCAGGCTTCAGCATCGATCAGGTGACCGAGCGGGTTCTGTCCGGTAATCGGGATCTGCAGGCGGCATCGCTGGCGCGCGATGCGGCGCGGTCGGGCATAGTAGCTGCGCAGGCGCTGCCCAATCCCAAGCTCGACCTCACGGGCGGTCGCGCCGCCCCGCGTTTCGGCGCGGCCAGTTCCACAACGGTACAGGCATTTGGTGCGTCGCAGCTCATCGAAAGCTCGGCACTGCGCGGATCGCGAATCGACGTTGCACGGGCGCTGGAGCGCGGCGCTGGTCACACCATCGCTCAGGTTCGAAATGATCTGGTGGCGCTCACCCGGCTGGGCGCCTTTGAGGCGTTGTTGAGGCAGGAAGAGGCCGATGCAGCCGCTGAAGCGCTGAGGCTCCTCGATCAGGTGCGCGAGCGGGTTCGGGTCCGGGTCGATAGTGGCGAAGCGCCTCGCTACGAGTTGATCAAGGCCGATGCCGAGATCATCACGGCGCGGCAGCGTCGCGACGCTGCTCGATCTGAACCGCCTCGCCGGTGGCGCATTGCCAGAGCGTTGGCGGCTGGCAGCGGCGCTCGACGAAGCGGGGCCGCCGCTGGTGCTCGATGCGCTGATTCGTGAAGCGCTTGAACGAAGTCCCGACCTCGCTCAGCTGCAGGCCGACATCGATCGGGCGCGCGCGCAGTTGCAGGGCGCGCAGGCCAGCCGCTGGCCCGGGTTTGAATTACGGGTCGATCACTCGCGTGAGCCCGATGTGGTTCAGAACCGGATCGGCGTCAACGTGGCGGTACCTCTGCTCGATAACCGGTCGAGCGTTATTTAACAGGCCAGCATCGACCTGACCTGGGCTCAGCGGCTGTTGGAAGGCCGCCGTGCCGAGTTGCGCCAGCAGATCCTGCTTGGCTGGAAGTCGCTTGAGATGGCGGCGGGCGCCGTTGATGCGCTCAGCCGGGGCGCAGTTCGCGAGGCCGAGGCGGCGTTGCGGGTGGCCGAGGCCGCTTACCGATTCGGTGAGCGCGGAATTCTCGAAGTGCTCGATGCGCAGCGCGTGCTCCGATCGGTACGCGCTGATGTGCTGCAGGCGCGCTTTCAGGTGCAGGCCGCGCGTGTGGGGCTCGAGCAGTTGGCGGCCCGGTACATCGATCGCTGACCGAGCGCACAATCAGACGACTTGAGGATTCTGATGTTTAGAACTGTTTCGCGTTGGCGGGTAGTCGCGCCCCTGGTGATCGCGTTGACGTTGAGCGGCTGTGGTGATCGTGGCTCCCAGACTGCCTCCAGTACCAAATCCAGCGCGGCTGCGCCATCGTCAGGCGCTGCCGCGCCAGCGGCCGCAGGGACGCGCAAAGCGTCTGACCCCATGGAGGTGAGGGTTCGCCCTGAAATGTCGGCCTACTTCAAGGTGGGCAAGGTGACGCAGGCCGATATTGCGCAAACGGTGGAAGCTGCGGGTCGCATCGAGGCCGACGCCCGTCGCGTTGCGAGAATCGGCGCAGCCGTGTCGGGGCGTGTCACCGAGATTCTGGCCGAGGTGGGTGATACGGTTCGCCGCGGGCAGCCGCTGGCCGAGATCGCCAGTCCCGAACTGACCACCGCCCAGCTGAACTATCTGCGTGCCTACTCAGCAAGCACCCAGGCCGAACGCGCGGTGGATCGTGCACGGCAACTGCTTCAGGCCGATGTGATCGGCTCGGCCGAGCTGCAGCGCCGCGAGTCCGAGCTTACGATTGCGCGGGCTGAGCTTCGCGCGGCGGGCGATCAGCTTTCGCTGATCGGAATGAGCGAAGAGCAGCTGTCTGCACTTCGAACCAGCGGAACATTGAACGCACGTCTGCTGATCTCCTCGTCGCTCGCGGGCGTCATCCTGGAGCGTAAGCTCAGCACGGGTCAGGTTGCGCAGCCTGGCGATTCATTGTTCACGGTGGCCGATCTCAGCAGCGTCTGGGTGGTGGGTTCGCTGCCCGAGCAGGTGGCAAGGCAGGTCAAGCCCGGGCAGACAGTTGAGATGGATGTTGCCGCGCTGCGCGGTCGCAAGCTGACCGGGCAGGTGATCCATGTCGGCGATCTGGTCTCGGCGGAAACCCGTACGATCGAGTTTCGCACCGAGGTCGTCAACCCCAAGCGAGAGTTGAAGCCGCTGATGATGGTGTCAATGCGGGTGCTGGGCGAGCCGCAGCGACAGCTCGCGATTCCCATCGAAGCCGTGGTTCGTGAAAACGATCGCGATCATGTATTCATCCGCCTGGGGCCGGATCGATTCCGGCTCACTGCGGTTGAGTTGGCGCCGGCTGTGGGAATGCTCCGACCGGTTCGGCGCGGACTGCAGGAGGGCGCCGAGATCGCGGTGTCGGGAGCCTTTCACCTGAATAACGAACGCAGGCGCGCCGAGCTGGAGTAAGTGCCATGATCGCGAGCCTGATTCGCGCTGCGCTGGGCCAGCGCCTGATCGTCATTGTTCTTTCGCTGGTGCTGGTGGCGTTCGGCATCCGCGCTGCGATGCGCCTGTCGGTCGACGCGTTTCCCGATGTCACGAATGTCCAGGTTCAGATTGCCACCGAGGCGGCGGGCCGGTCACCAGAGGAAATCGAGCGGTTCGTCACGGTTCCGCTCGAGATTGCGATGACGGGTCTGCCCGGTCTGGTGGAGATGCGCTCGCTGAACAAAAGCGGGCTGTCGATCATCACACTGGTGTTCACCGATCAGACGGATGTCTACTTCGCCAGGCAGATGGTGACCGAGCGACTGATCGAAGTGACGCCGCGAATGCCCGCCGGCATCGTGCCAATACTGGGGCCGGTGTCCACCGGCTTGGGCGAGGTCTATCAGTACACACTCGAGCATCCCGACGACGGTCAGCGTGCGCTGTCCGAGCAGGAGCTTGCCGAGCGACGCCTGGTGCAGGACTGGGTGGTGCGGCCGCTGCTTCGCTCCATTCCTGGCGTGGCCGAAATCAATTCACAGGGCGGATTCGTTCGCCAGTATCAGGTGCAGGTCGACCCGGGCCGCCTGTTTCATTTCCGGATATCGGTTCAGCAGGTGGTTCAGGCGATCTCAGCGAACAATGCCAATTCAAGCGGCGGCATTTTGCCGCGTGCCTCAGAGCAGTTCCTGATTCAGGGGGTGGGACTGATCCGCACCGTCGATGACATTGCGAACATCGTCATCCGCGAAGAAGCCGGGGTTCCAGTGTTTGTGCGTGATGTGGCAAGCGTCAGCATTGGCTCGGAGGTGCGGCAGGGCGCGATCATCAAAGGCGGATACACCGAGGCGGTTGCCGGAATCGTGCTGATGATCCGGGGCGGCAACGCGAAGCAGATCGTCGGTCGCATCAAGGATCGCGTGGACGAAATCAACGCAAAGGGCATGCTGCCAGGGGGTCTCAAGATTGTTCCCTTTTACGATCGCACCGACCTGGTGGATGCGGCGCTCTGGACTGTGGGTAGGGTTCTGCTGGAAGGCATCGCGCTGGTGATCGTGATCCTGTTTGTGTTCCTGGGTGATGTGCGGTCCAGTCTGATCGTGGTGGCGACGCTGATCATTGCGCCGCTCACCACCTTCATCGTCATGAATCACTACGGCATCTCCGCCAACCTGATGTCCTTGGGCGGGCTTGCCATTGCCATTGGATTGATGGTCGATGCCACGGTGGTGGTGGTTGAAAACGTTTACCTGAAGCTTGGCGAGTACGTGCCTGGCGGCAAGTCGCGACGGCGCATCGTGTTTGACGCCACCAGCGAGGTGGCCACCCCCACCATCTTCGGAATCGCCATCATCATTCTGGTGTTCCTGCCGCTGATGACGCTGCAGGGCATTGAGGGCAAGATGTTTGCACCGCTTGCGCTCACCATAGCGATTGCGCTGGCTGTGTCGCTCATCGTGTCGCTGGTGCTGTCGCCGGTTCTGTGCTCGTTGTTCCTCAAGGGCGGCGGCGACCATGAAACCTGGCTCATCGCCTTTCTCAAGCGCGGCTACACCGGTCTGCTTGATGGCGCACTGAAACTGCCATGGCTCACCATCGGGGCAGCCTTCCTGCTGCTTGCAGGGTCGCTGGCGCTCTTTCCATTTCTCGGCAAGTCGTTCATGCCGATCATGAAAGAAGGCGCGCTCACGCCGCAGATCAACCGGGTAGCCAGTATCTCGCTTGATGAATCGCTTCGCATCGAAATGGATGCGATGAAGCGGATCGCATCGGTGCCCGGTGTGAAGATGGTGGTGTCCAAACTCGGGCGCGGAGAGTCGCCGGCGGATCCAGCAGGCCCGAATGAATCGGATCCCATCGTGTTGATCGACACTAAATCGGGACGCACGCAGGACGAGATCGACGAAGACATCCGGCAACGACTATCCACCATCCCCGGTGTCCAGATCGTGTTGTCGCAACCGATCGCAGAGCGAGTCGACGAGATGGTTACCGGCGTTCGCTCACAGCTTGCAATCAAAGTGTTCGGCAGCGAGATCTCGGAACTACGCAGAATTTCCGAGGCGGTGGCCCGAATCCTGCGGTCTGTCCCGGGCGCTCAGGACATCCGAATTGAACGGCTCTCGGGCCAGCAGTCGCTGCGAATCGAAATCGATCGGTTTGCGATCGCACGCTATGGTCTGAATGTCGCAGATATTCACGACATCATCGAAACCGCGATCGGGGGCCGGGAGGTCACTTCGTTGTATGAGGGTGAGCGTCGCTTCGCAGTCACGGTTCGTTTCCCCGCTGAACGACGCAATTCAATCGAGGCGATCTCTGCGATCAAAGTGCGCAGCCACGATGGCAGCGAGGTACCGCTTTCCGCGCTCGCCAGAATTCAACTGGTGGATGGCCCGGCCCAACTGTCCCGCGAAAGCGCCAAACGAAGGGTGGTGGTCGGGGCCGACGTGACCGGGCGTGACCTGGCGGGCTTTGTTGATGAGGTACGCCAGCGACTCGAGGTGGAAATTCGCCTGCCCGAAGGCTACTACTTCGATTTTGGCGGCCAGTTTGAAAACATGGAGCGCGCGATGGAGCGGTTGTCGGTGATCGTTCCGATCACCATTGCCGCCATCTTCCTCCTGCTGTTCCTTTTGTTCAATTCAGTCAAGCTTGCCTCGCTCATCATTCTGGTGCTGCCCTTTGCCTCAATCGGCGGCATCTTTGGGCTGTTTCTCACCGGCGAGTATCTGAGCGTGCCCGCGTCAGTGGGCTTCATCGCGCTGTGGGGAATTGCGGTGCTCAATGGCGTGGTGCTGGTCACCTGTATCCGCAGTCTGCGGCAAGACGGCCAAATTGTAGCGACCGCGGTCAGAGAGGGTTGCCTGCTGCGGTCCCGGCCCGTCATGATGACGGCCACCGTTGCGCTGCTGGGCCTGGTGCCGTTTCTGTTCGCAAGCGGTCCAGGCTCTGAGGTTCAGCGCCCGCTCGCGGTCGTGGTCATCGGCGGCCTGATTACCTCAACCCTGCTGACCCTGATGGTGTTGCCTGCGCTCTATCGGTGGTTTGACGACGAGCCACAGGAGGCGTGACGCTGCGTGGGCGCGTTATCGGTCGAGTTCGTACTCGCGTTGAATGCGCTCAATCTCGCCGAAGCCAATCAGCTTCTTGAAGCTGTCCATCGAGGTTTGCGGCAGCGGCAGCGCGCGGGCATGTCGATCGGCAGCCAGCCTGGCCAGGTTGTCTCGCATCGCCTGCGTCACAGTCATGAGCGGTACCAGCGGAAACACTGCAAGGCCCGCCACCGATTCAATGTCCTGTGGGCTCAGATCGCGTTCGAGCCAGCCCAGGATCTGCAGCGACAGGCGTTTGCCGCATGCCTGGCTCAGACGCCGCAGGTCGTCGATCGACTTCATGGTTTTTGAGATGGGCTGGATCAGATCAGCACCTGCCTCGGCATACAGACATGCGCGCTCAATCGACTCGTCAACGCTGTCAGCGTCAGTGCGCGCGATAACCAGGAAATCGCGGTCACGGCGCGCGTCGCAGGCTGCGCGAATCTTGCGGGCCGCCTCCTGAGCGGGTAACACCTCTACGGCGCTCGCTGCGGCGGGGCAGCGCTTGGGGATCAGCTGATCCTCAAATACGATGCCTGCAACACCGACGCGCTCAAATTCACGCACCGTGCGGATCACGTTGATGACGTTGCCGTAGCCGGTATCGCCGTCGGCGATCACGGGTCGGGTGACGCAGTTGACCATGTGCCGCACCACGCCGAGGTTTTCGGTCATGGTGTAGAGCTCGACATCGGGTTGACCCAGGTGCGATGCGGAAATGCCAAAGCCCGTGGTGAACACGGCATCGAACCCGGCCTCGTCGATCAGCCGCGCCGATAGTGCGTCGTAAGCACCGGCCGACCAGATGGTTTTGCCAGCGTTGAGAATGGCGCGAAGCCGCCCTGCTTGAGTACTCATAATGTTTCGCCTTGGCGAGCCGAACTCGCGCGATGTTTCAGATAGCCCGTCAGACCGCCGTGCTCCAGCGTGCTCCGATCCGCGCTCGATAGCGGCAGGCACGCAAGGGTGGGGCCGTTTTGCACGGCCACCTCGCAGCGGTTCCAGTCGATCGTGAGCGTGTCCCAGCGCCTGGCCACAGCCAGGATGCCGGGGCAGGCGATCATGGGAAACCCCATGCTGATTTCGCCGCGCCAGAAGCCAGGCGAAAACGACTCAGCGATCAGCGCACGAATCCCCAGATGACGCATGGCGCGCAGCGGCGGGTAGTGCGGATGTCCGTACCCGAAGTTGACTCCGCCCACCAGCACATCGCCCGAACGCACCTGCCGCGCGAAGTCCGGGTCGTAGTCTTTCATCGCAAGCGACGCGAGCTCATCGATATCGGTGATTTTGATGTTCTTGACGCCGACGATCTGATCGACGTCGAAGTCTTCCTCGGGGAAGATCCAGGCGATTCGGCCAGTGATGTTCTCAAGTGCCATGATGGACGCGAAAAGGGGTGGGCGGGCTTAGCCGCTGACGCCGGTTAGCAGCGGGCGAGGGTCGGCGATGCTGCCTGCCACGGCTGACGCGGCGACGACCGCAGCATTGCACAGGTAGATCTCAGAGTCGGGGCTACCCATGCGCCCTGGGACATTCAGGGTACCGGTTGAAACGGCCCGCTGGCCCGCGGTCATGGTTCCAATTCGGCCGAAGCAGTAATCACAGGAGGGCGAACTGACGAAAGCCCCCGCGTCTGAAAACACCTGGATCAGGCCCTCGGCCGCAGCCTGCGACATGATCGCCTGCGACGTGGGAACGATATGCAGCGACACGCCAGCCGCCACCTCACGGCCTTTCAGCACCAGGGCTGCCGCGCGAAGGTCTTCCATGCGTCCGCTGGCACACGAACCAAGGTAGCCCGCATGAATTGGAAGCCCGATGAAATCGGTGAGGTTGCGGGTGCGGGCGGGGCTGGGCGGAATCACCACGACGGGCTCAATCTGAGACACGTCAATATCAATGACCTTGTCGTAGTGGGCATCGGGATCGCTGCAGACCGGATCGAGCTTGATTCGCGCTCGATCGCGCGCGTAGTCGATTGCCTTCTGGTCGGGATTGACGATGGCGGTGGTGGCGCCCACGAACATTGCCTGTCCGCAGATTGTCTGGCGGCCCTCGATACTCATTGCATCAATCACCGGCCCGCCAAGTTCGAGCACCTTGAAAGCGCAGGAGGCGGGTCCCATCACACGAACAATGTGATGAAAGACATCTCGAGCCATGACACCAGTTCCCAGGCGCCCGTGAAGATTGACGCGCACTGTGGCGGGTACCTTCAGGCTGACCGTCTCGTTCACGAAGGCTTCGAGCAGATTGCGTCTCAGGCCGATTGCAAGGGTGCCCAGTGCACCGAGCTGGCTGATGTGTCCGTCAAAGTGCACCGCGAACGCACCCGGGGTGGCATAGCCCAGTTCTGCACTCACCTGATGGCCGATGCCTTTTCGCTCATAAACCGGGACACCCTGTGCGGCGCCCCATTGCCGGGTCTGGATGTGCAGCTCCTCTTCCTTGGGCGTTGCCACCGGCACCATGTGGTCGATGAACAGAGCGAAGCGCTTCGGATCGGCCACCCGCTCGATGCCGAAGTCGTCTTTCATCTGCTTGAAGATGACATCGGTGTAGCCGGGGAAATCGTAGGCGATCACGAAGTCGGGCCGGGAGAGCACCTCGTCGCCGGCCCGCACCGCTTCCCGGGATGCAACGCGAGCAAGAATTTTCTCGGTGATCGTGAACCCCATTGCGCCTCCGCTGTCTGTGCTGGGTGCCGCGCGCGTCAAGCCTGCGCGAGCGGTCGCTATTGTTGTGTCCACGCGCGGTCTGACGCAAATCGCGCATCAGCACCAGTCGGGTTTTCACGAACCCCCCAGAGACCGCGCCCTTGTCCCGATTGATGGTTCACAGCCCCGGATGTCTATTATCATCCGCGGGCTTGGCTGACTTCCCATTCAAGGAGACACAACATGTTGAAGAAATTTCTGGTCGCTGCGGTGGCCGCGGCCTGTGCAAGTGGCGGCGCAATCGCGCAGTCGCTTCCGGCGGGCCCAAAAATTACCGTGACGGCAGTCACGCAGGCAGCCCCTTCCATTCCGCAGTACACCAAGGTCGATGTGCCCGTGCTGCGGGAAAACATGCCCAAAGCCAGTAATGGCCGAATCGAGTTCAATCTCAAGAGCTGGCCCGAGGCCAATGTACAGGGCCCTGAGGTGATCCGGCTGGTTCGCTCTGGACAGGTCGATATCGGTGGTGCACCGCTCACTACCGTCTCGGGCGATGTGCCCATTCTGGATGGTGTCGATCTGGCGGGCCTGAACCCCGAGATCGATCAGGCCTTCCGGGTGGCTGAGGCGATGATGCCGATTGCCAATCGTGAGCTTGAGCGCATGGGTGTTCGAATCATCGCCAGCTATCCGTATCCTGCGCAGGTGTTTTTCTGTCGCAAGGCCATCAACGGCCTGGCTGACTTCAAAGGTTTGAAAATTCGGGTGAACGGCCCGTCGCCGGGCGATCTGATGAACGCGCTGGGTGCGCAGCCCACCGCGCTGGCGTTCGGCGAGGTGTACACCGCGCTTGAGCGTGGCACGGTTGATTGCGGCGTCACGGGCTCGGGAAGCGGCAACGGTACCAAGTGGTACGAGGTGTCCACCCACCTGTACAGCCTGGCGATTTCCTGGTCCACGTCGGGCTATTTCGTCAATCTGGCCTGGTGGAACAAGCTTGATCCGGCCGTTCGCAGCTTCCTCGAAGCGCAATTTCGCAATATTCAGGCCCAGCAGTGGAAGCTTGGCGCCGATGCCTCGCAGGACGGAATCGACTGCAACATCGGTAACGCCGCTGCCTGCACAATCGGCACGGTGGTCAAGAACCGTCCCATGGTTTGGGTGAAGGCGTCAGACGCCGACAAGGCGCGCGTTCGCGAGGCACTTCAAAACGTGGTGCTGCCCAACTGGGTCAAGCGTTGCGGGCCGAAGTGCGGGGACATCTACAACGAGGTGATCGCACCGATCTCGGGCGTTCGCTACGCGGCACGCTGATCGGGGTCGCGCGATGCTGCTCGTCTCGGTGCGCGCAGCCAATCGCGCGATCGACGCGCTGGCGCGTCTGATGGGGGCTTGCGCGGGCTGGTTGATCATCGCCTGCGCTTTCTTCATCACCTTTGACGTGCTGGCACGGCGCTTCCTCGGTTTTTCCACGCAATCCAGTGTCGAGTTGTCCGGCTATATGCTCGGCATTGGTATTGCGTGGGGTCTGGCAGCAGCGATGGAAGCGCGCTCGCATGTTCGAATCGACGTTCTGATCATGCGATTTCCACCGGGTATCCGGCGCTGGCTGCACTGGATTGCGTTGCTGGCGCTTGCCGTATTTGCAGGGTTTCTGGTGTACGGCGCCTGGTACACGGCGAGCGAATCCTGGAGTTTTCGCGCCACCGACAACAGCCTTCTGAAAACTCCGCTGATCATTCCTCAGGGGCTGTGGTTCATCGGGCTGGCCGTATTCGGACTGATGGTGACGCTGCGGGCTGTGGAAGTGTCCCTGCTGCTCAGGCGGGGTTCCATTGAGGAAGTAGAGCGGCTCACCGGCCCCCGAAGCTTCATCGAGGAAGCCGACGAAACGCTTGATGCGCTGGGCGTGAACAAGGCCAACCGCAGCGGGGTGTCGCGGTGATCGCCGTCGTTTTTTTACTGTTGCTGCTGGCGGTCACCATTGGGGCTTCGCTCTTTGGGGGCGCCTCGGCGTCGCAGGTGCCGGCCGGGCAGATCCTGATGCTGGTGGGACTCTTCTGCCTGTTTTTCGGAGCCGGCATTTATGTGGCCGCTGCGCTCGGCCTGCTTGGCATCATTGCCGGATTCGCGTTTTCTGATCGCCCATTCTGGAACTTCATCGGCCAGATGGTGTGGGGGCCCACCACCAACTTCGTGCTGGTCGCGGTACCGCTATTTCTGCTGATGGGCGAAATCATGCTGCGAGCCGGGCTGTCCGATAAGCTCTATCGGTCGCTCAATCTGTGGCTGCAGCGCGTACCGGGCGGGCTTCTTCACACCAACATTGCGGCCTCCAGCGTGTTTTCTGCCATCTCGGGGTCCAGCGTTGCCACCGCTGCCACCATGGGGTCGGTGGCCCTGCCGTATTTCCGCGGCACACGGTATGCGCCGCCTATGGTGCTTGGTTCGCTTGCTGCAGGGGGCGCGCTGGGTAACCTGATTCCGCCCGGCATCACCTTCATTGTTTATGGGCTGATGACCGAAACCTCGGTGGGCGCGCTCTACACAGCGGCCATCGGCCCGGCCATTCTGGTGGTCCTGCTCTTCACGCTGCTCATTTTTTGGCACGGCATACGCAACCCCCTTCCGCTTCCGGACGCCATTCCGCTTGCGGTGAAGTTGCGGGGATTGATCGATCTGCTGCCGACCCTGGCGCTGATCGCGATTGTTCTGGGCACCATTTATTCGGGGCTTGCCACGCCCACCGAATCCGCTGCCCTGGGCGTGGTGGCCGCCATCATTGCAGCAGGTCTTGCCGGACGACTGTCGCTGTCGATGCTCAATGAGTCCGCGAAGGCGGCTGCGCGTACCACCGCGTTCATCGGTCTGATCCTGTGTGGGGCTTACCTGCTCAACTACATTTTCAGCGCGCTGGGCGTACCTCGGGCTTTGTCTCAGGCGGTGGCCGATCTGCCGGTTCCGCCTTGGGTGGTCATGGCGCTCATCGTCGGTTTTTATCTCGCGCTCGGCACGTTCATGGAAGGGTTTTCGATGATCGTGACGACGAT
>Ga0194118_10002250_pt1 | contig 24970 bp, 27 predicted proteins | sample TA2MahsurfametaG_2_FD_148662 | JGI IMG/M metagenome (GOLD analysis project Ga0194118, IMG submission 148662) | Freshwater microbial communities from Lake Tanganyika, Tanzania - TA2015013 Mahale N5 surface | ecosystem: Environmental > Aquatic > Freshwater > Lake | place: Tanzania: Lake...
TGCCACTTCTGCAACGAGGTGTACGAGGTGGGCGGCGGTGAACTTCAAGAACTGATCAATGAGCTGGCAGCTGCGTGATCAGCTAGCGCTCCATAGCCTCAGGCGATCAGGAGCGCACCAAGCACCAGCAGCACTAGAGCGGGAAGGCTCTGCACCTGTTGCGGGCTCAGCGGCAAACCAAGAGGCAGAGAGGGATCGATCGCCTGCACCAGCAGACCACCCAGCAGCAGGCCGAGGCTGAGCAGCAGCACGCTCCAGCCCACCGATGGCAGTAGACGCCCCTGGCGGCGCTGCAGGTTCACAACCGTGAGCACCGTGGCGAAAGCCAGCACGAGCTCAGCACTCGCCGCCGGTGCAAACAGCAGGATCACCAGCAGCAACCCACCGCCCACCACGGGAAACCAGCGCTCGCGCCCTTCGGCTAGAGCGAAACGGGGCAGGGCAGGGGCACTGAACTTGAGGGCCGACTTGGGCAGCGCAGGCAGGCTCGGCAGGGCCGGCAGTGAGGCCTTGGGCAGCGAGGCACCGGCGGAGGGGCGGGACGCTTCCCGTTGTGAGGCGTTGAGGGCAGCGGAGCTCACCTTGCCCTGTTGACGCTCCTTGAGCCGATCCATCAAGACCGCGTCGTACGCAGCTTCGATGCGGGCCCTGGCCTGGGGGTCATCGCCCACTTCGGCGAAGCGGGCCTGCTTGGCCGCCTGCACATCATCGAAGCTGGCATCGGGACTGATCCCGAGACGCTCGTAAGGGTTCAGCGAGCCGGGCTGGGCAGGGCCTCCGGTTGGATCAGTTCCCTGGGTCATGCCGCGGCTGGAGGCTTCAGTGCTGTGGGCTCAGCCTAGGGAGCCGGAGCCAGGAAAGATCCCCGCTCAGAAAAGGGGATCGCTATGGCGATAGCCACCCTCGAGCTGCAGGCGGCGGCGCTGTTGCTCCGCCTCATCGCGCTGCAACCAACAGCGGCGTTTCAACAGGGGCATCTGCGGCGGCAGATGGCTGCCTTCCCGCATCTCCACGGAGGCTGAGCCTGGAGTAGGGCCAGGCACGAAGTTCACGTAGTCGCATCCCCCGTCGTTACGGGGTCGAATGAGCCAGAGGGGCCTCGCCATCGCCAGAACCGCCGTTGTGACCTTTCTTCGTAAAGATTCTGGCGGGGCTGTCGGGCCGCCGTGGCTTGCAGGCGGGATCGATGCGAAATCAGTCGGGGAATGGAGCGCGATCAGAGCGCGATCGGCTCCACACCGCTCACCACCGGTGCCACGGCGCTGAGTTCGAGATCGGGATGGTCCTCGCCCAGCTGGTTGAGGTTCCACTCGTTCATGAACAGCAGCACCGGCCGGTCCCAGGCATCACGCACGGTTTTGCAGTTGAAGATGCGGCCCACCTTCTCCAGGGCCGGCCAGCCGCCCACCACCCAGCGCGCCACGGAAAAACCGAGGGGCTCGATGCGGGTTTGCACGCCGTATTCGTTCTCGAGGCGGTACTGCACCACCTCCAGCTGCAGCTGACCCACAGCCGCCAGGATCGGATCGCGCTTGCTCTGGTCGGTGTCGTAGAGGATCTGCACCGCCCCCTCTTCTCTCAGTTCGTTCACGCCCTTGCGGAAGCTCTTGAAGGCTGAGGGGTTGGGGTTGCGCAACCAGGCGAAGATCTCCGGGCTGAAGCAGGGGATGCCCTCGTATTCCACCTTCGGCCCCAGATAGAGGGTGTCACCGATGGCGAACATGCCGGGGTTGTTGAGGCCGATCACATCACCGGGGTAGGCGTCTTCCACCACCTCGCGGTCTTGGCCGAACAGCTTTTGGGGGCGTGAGAGGCGAATGGTCTTGCCGGTACGGGCGTGCTGCACCGTCATGTCCTTCTCGAACTTGCCGCTACATACCCGCACAAAGGCCACGCGGTCGCGGTGGCGGGGGTCCATGTTGGCCTGGAGCTTGAACACAAAGCCGCTGAAACCGGAGCGCACCGGCTCGATCTCACCGGCGCTGCTGCTGCGGGGGATCGGCTTCTGCGCCAACTCGAGGAAGGCATCGAGGAAGGGGCGCACGCCGAAGTTGGTCATCGCCGATCCGAAGAACACCGGGCTGAGCTCACCGGCGTGCACCAGCTCGAGATCGAGCTCATTGCCGGCGGCCTCCAGCAGCTCCAGTTCCTCGAGGGCCGCATCCAGCAGCTCAGGTTCCACGGCGCCGCTGCTGCGCGCTTCCTCCACACTCAACACTTTCTCTTCCGAGGTGCGGCCGCGCTCGGCCCTCAGGAACAGGATCACCTGCTGGGAACGGCGATCGATCACGCCCCGGAAGCGATCGCCGCTGCCGATCGGCCAGTTCACCGGCCAGCAAGCCAGCCCCAGCTCCTGCTCGATCTCATCGAGCAGCTCGAGGGGCTCACGCCCCGGCCGATCCATCTTGTTGATGAAGGTGAAAATGGGGATGCGCCGCATGCGGCACACCTCAAACAACTTGCGGGTCTGCGGCTCGAGGCCCTTGGCCGCGTCTTCCAACATCACCGCGTTATCCGCGGCGGCGAGGGTGCGGTAGGTGTCTTCGGAGAAGTCTTGGTGGCCGGGGGTATCCAGCAGGTTGATCGTGCTGCCGCTGTAGTCGAACTGCAGCACCGTTGAGGTGATCGAGATGCCCCGCTGCTTCTCGAGTTCCATCCAGTCGGAGGTCACCTTGCGCTGCTCGCCCTTGGCCTTCACGGCACCGGCCTGCTGAATCGCACCCCCGTAGAGCAGGAGCTTCTCAGTGAGGGTGGTTTTACCCGCGTCGGGGTGGGAAATAATCGCGAAATTGCGGCGCCGCGCAACCGCCTCGGCCAGGGCCTGGAGCTCGGGGGTGGCGGCGGGAGCAGTGGTGCTGGTCATGGGGCAAGCCTCTCAGAGCAACCGCCCCCACACCTCTAAATAGCGATCGTCGAGCGCTCCCACCTGCAGCTGCTCCGCCAAACCAGCCGCCTCGAGCTGCGCTCGCACCTCATCAGGGCTGAAGGCGGCGTGCAGTGAGGCGTTGTAGTCGTGCTGCAGCACTGGCGGCGCATCCGCCAGATAGCGCTGCTGCAGAACGAGCACCGCCTCAGGGCTGGGCGGACGGCGCAGGTCTTTGATGTAGACGCAAGCGCCAGGAGCTCCCAGCTGGCGCACCGTGCGCCAGAGCACCGCTGGATCGTGCAGATGGTGCAGCAGGCTGTTGCTGAGCACCGCAGTGAAACCGCCCTTCAGGTGCGGATCAGGTAGGCAGTGCTGCGCAAAGCGCAGACGCTCCTGCAGCCCAGGCTGCGCCGCCAAGGCCCGGCGGGCCAGATCGAGCATGGCCGCCGCACCATCGATGCCAAGCACTGAGGCCGAGGGGTAGCGCTGGACCAACCGGAAGCTGATGTTGCCAGGGCCGCAGCCCAGATCCACCAAGCGATCCCCCAGGCCCGAGGGAAACAGGGCCGAGACACGCTGGAGCACGGCCTCATCTCCAGCGCTGAAGTCGGCGGAGGCATAGGCCTGGGCCTGCTCCACACCATCCATTAGCTCCGGCTCAGGCGTGCGCTCCATGTCCACTCACCACCGCATCAAAGGCCTGAGCGCATCTTCGGCCCGGCACCGTCAATGGTGGCAACGGCTGCTTGCAGACCCCACCAGTGGCGTTATGGTGCCGGAACGACCGAGACCGCACCCTGTGACCCTGTCAGCTCCTGGACCCGCCGCCCCTGGGGTGAGCCCGATCTCGCCCTCGGCGCAGGCCCTGAAGGGGCCCAGGCCTGACTTCCCCGCCACCGCCCCGGCGGCCAACCCGGTGTTCTACCGGACCTATTCCCGCAAGACCGCCAGCGGCCGTGAAAGCTGGCAGCAAGTGGCCGAACGCAACCTCGAAGGTTTGCGCCAACTCGGCAATCTCAATGAGCAGGAGGTGGATCTGCTGCGCCGCATGCAGCTCGAGCAAAAGGCCCTGCCCTCTGGCCGCTGGCTCTGGATCGGCGGCACCCCCTGGATCGAGCAGCAGCACAACTTCTCAGGCGCTTACAACTGCACCTCCACCAACCTGGTGGATTGGGAAGCCTTCGGTCTGATGATGGACCTGGCGATGATGGGCTGCGGCACCGGCGCCATCATCGAGCCCAGGCTGATCAGCCGACTGCCGGTGGTGCGCAACCGCCTGGCGATCAAGGCCGTGACCGACATCGGCGCGACGCCCGCCGGCCAGCGCCAGGAGCACACCACCCACCGCATCGACGGTCAGCAGGTGTTCATCAAGGTGGGCGACACCCGCCGTGGCTGGGTGGACAGCTACCAGCTGCTGCTCGAGCTCTGCAGCGATGAGCGCTTCGACGCCAGCACCCCGATCGAGATCAGCGTGGATCTCTCGGATGTGCGCCCCGTGGGCGAAACCCTGAAGGGTTTTGGCGGCATGGCCAACCCGGTGAAGCTCAAGGACCTCTACGCCCGCGTAGCTCAGATCCTGGGCAAGGCCTGCGGCCGGCAGCTCACCTCGGTGGAGTGCTGCCTGCTGATCGATGAGGCCGCCGTGACGATCGTGGCCGGCAACATCCGCCGCAGCGCCGGCATGCGCCAGTTCGCCGCCGAGGATTTCTCCGCCGCCGGCGCCAAGGAGAACCTCTGGCAGCAGGACAGCGATGGCAACTGGAGCATCGATCCCGAGCGCGATGCGCTGCGGATGGCCAATCACACCCGTGTGTTCCACACCCGCCCCGATCGCGCCACGGTGCTCGAGGCAGTGACCAAGCAGTTCCATTCCGGTGAGGGCGCGATCCAGTTCGCCCCGGAAGCGATCGCCCGCTCCAACGCTGATCTACTCAGCACCCCGGAGCTGCGCGCCGAATTCATCGAGATCTACTGCGATCAGGGCCGTGAGGAAGCCGGCCGCTGGCTCACCACCCACCACCCCGAGATCAGCGCTGCCGAGCTGGAGCATCGCCTCGGCCGCTACGGCCTCAACCCCTGCGGCGAGATCCTCGGCGCCGACTTCCACTGCAACTTGGCGGAGATCCACCTTAACCGAATCGATCCCGACGATCACATCGCCCAGGAAGAGGCCTTCACCGCCGGCGGCCTGGCGGTGGCCTGCCTGCTCAACCATCGCTTTGAAGTGGAGCGCTACCGCCAGAGCCGCGCCTGGGATCCGATCGTGGGTGTGAGCTTCACCGGCCTGTTCGACTTCTTCGTGCACGCCTTCGGCACCCCCTGGCTCAAGTGGTGGGAAGCCGGCCGGCCTGAAACCGAGGAAGGCCGCGGCTTTAAGGCCAAGGAAGCGGAGTATCTGAGCCGCTGGAAGCAGATCGTGAACAAGGCGGTGTGGGAGTACTGCGATCACCACGGCCTTCGCCGCCCCAACCGCTGCACCACCGTGCAGCCCGCCGGTACCAAGAGCCTGCTCACCGGCGCCTCCCCCGGCTGGCACCCCCCCAAGGCTCAGCGCTTCATCCGCCGCATCACCTTCCGCAACAACGATCCGGTGGCGCTGGCCTGCATGGACTACGGCTACACCATCGTGCCGTCGCAGAGCGATAAGGACGAACAGGGTCGCCTACTCAACGATCCCTTCGATCCCCGCTGCACCGAATGGCTGGTGGAGATCCCCACGGAAGTGAGCTGGGCCAACATCCCGGGCGCCGATGCCGTGGAGATCAACAACTTCTCCGCCATGGCGCAGTTCGACTTCTACATGCAGGTGCAGCAGCACTACACAGCCCACAACACCTCGGCCACCGTGGAGTTCCGCGAGCACGAGGTCGAGCCGCTCGCCGATGCGATCCATCAGGCGATCGAGCAGGGCCAGGGTTACATCTCCGCTGCGCTGCTGGCCCGCTTCGATGCGAACGCCACCTTCCCGCGGCTGCCGTTCGAACCGATCGATCACGCCACCTACGAGCAGCTCCAGAGCGAGGTGGTGACCCGCCGCAGCACCAGCGACTTCTTTGAAGCACTGCAGCGCTACGACGGCGGTGAGCTGATGGAGGCCGGTCCTGCCGGCTGCGATTCCGACAAGTGCCTGCTGCCGCTGGCCAAGCCGGAAAACTGAAGCGGTTAATGGGATCGCTTATCCGCCTGGGGCCGGCCTTGCTGCTGGCCCTGCAGCTCCCGATCACGGCAGCCGAGCCACCTCAAAGCGGCTCGGCTTTTGGTGCGTTCAGCGCGCTGAACCGTTGCAGCAGCTCTCGCCAGCAGCAAGCCTGCCTGGAGGCCGAGTCGGCCCTGAAGGCCCTGATCCAGAAGCAGGAAGCAGAGGATCAGCGCCGCCAGCACCCCCGCTGCCTGGGAGCACTCACCCACGTGGAAACCGTACTGGCCACGTTCCGCTGGGGCTTCAACACCAACACCAGCCTCCAACAGGTGATCAGCGCCGCCGAGCAGCGCTGCCCCGCCGATTCAGCGGCTGTCCGCCAGTAGATCCAGGGCGATCGCCAGCTGCTCGAGCAGCTCGCAGCAGCGCTCGTAATGCATCTCCGGCGCCAGGCTGACGGGCAGGGTTTCGATCAGATCCGCGAGCTCGCGGGTGCGCAGAGCCAGCAGGTTGGTGGAGAGAACAGCCATAGCAACAACGACAACCGATCAGGCGCCATCCCAACCTTGAACCCCAGTCCCATGCGTCTCAATTGAGATCTCGCAGGGGTTGTGGGCCGTGAGAAACTGTGATTAGGCCCCAAGGGTCGACCGCTGGAGAGGTGGTCGAGTGGTTGATGGCTCCGGTCTTGAAAACCGGCGAAGTGAAAGCTTCCGTGGGTTCGAATCCCACCCTCTCCGTTTCTCAAGCCCCTGAATCCAGGCCCGCGGGGCCCGGCAGCAGGGGTGTTGGATTCCAGAAACTTTTAACAAGAACGCTGCTGATTGCAGCGATCGACACACCGCCGCTGCCCATGCCGCAGTTGCATGGCCCCAGCCAACACCGATGGATGGCCTACGAACCTGGAACCACCGACTGCCGCGTGCTGATCGACAGCAAGGCGCAGATCGAGGCGATGCTGCTCAGCCTCGCCAAGCTCCAGCACACCGAGCACATTCGCCAGCAGCTTGTGGCCGTGCACAACCAACTCGAAGGCCTGCATGAACTGCAGCGCCAGCGCCGCAGCGCCGGCACACTCGCCGCAGCCTGAACCCCAACGCTCGCTGTGATGGCTGCGGATGCGCCCTAGCCTGGCGCCGCGATCACGGCCCAATGATTTTCGACAACGACAACCGGCCCGGCTGGCTCAATTGGCTGTTTCTGGCGATCTTTCTATGGAGTTCATGGCAGCTCGCCGGGATGTGGTTCTCCCAGCTCCATCAGGGGTAGCGATTCGGCACGAAGAACTGCTCGTTGATCGGCGGCCGGTCGTAGCCCTTGGCGCTCCGGCGGGGTGAGAGCTTCTGGGCCGGGGGGGTCATGTCTTCGTAGGGCACCTTGCTCAGCAGGTGCTGAATGCAGTTGAGGCGGGCGCGGCGCTTGTCGTCGGCCTGCACCGTGAACCACGGGGCCTCGGGGATGTTGGTGTGGGCGAACATCTCATCCTTCGCCTTCGAGAATTCCACCCAGCGATCCCGCGATTGCAGATCCATCGGACTGAGCTTCCAGCGGCGAGCGGGATCATCAATCCGGGCCTGAAAGCGGGCCTCCTGCTCCTCATCACTCACCGAAAACCAATACTTCAACAGCACGATTCCGGATCGCACCAGCATCCGCTCGAACTCAGGGCACGACTGTTCAAATTCCCGCAGCTGGGCTTCCGTGCAAAAGCCCATTACCCGCTCCACACCGGCGCGGTTGTACCAGCTGCGATCGAAGAGCACGATCTCTCCGGCCGAGGGGAAATGCTCCACGTAGCGCTGGAAATACCACTGGCCGCGCTGTTGATCACTGGGTGTTCCCAGGGCCACCACCCGGCATCCCCGCGGGTTGAGCGGTTCGGTGATGCGTTTGATCGTGCCGCCCTTACCTGCTGCATCCCGGCCTTCGAACAGCACAATTAAGCGAAAGCCGGTGGCCTTCACCCAGTACTGCATCTTCACCAGCTCCACCTGAAGCCGGGCGAGCTCCTGCTCATACAGCTTGCGATCCAGCCGCTCTGGCTGAGCAAGCGGGGCAGGGCTCGAGGCGTCGTTGTGCTTGTGCTTGTGCTTAGCCATCGGCTCTCAGCGGCGGGGGCGAGGGGATCGGCTGGCCGGCTTCAGGGAGGGTTTGGCGGCAGCCGGCGTGAACAGAGCGCGCACCAAGCGCACCAAACCAGCCACCAACAGCAACAGCGCCAAGAGGGCCAGCGCCACCAGTACCAGCACCGCCAGGAGCTGCAGCACCCCCATCAACAGCTGCGACAGGCCACCGATCAAATGACCGATCGCCGTACTGATCAACAACAGGCTGTCGAGATCGATCAGCTCAGGCAACTGGAGGAGCAGCACAAGCAGGCCAACCCCGGCGGCCATCAGCAGCATCGCCTCGAGGATCTGGCGCGAGCGGGGCGGGCGCCGGCGCTGGCGGAACACGGCGCGCTCAGCCGGTGCATGTTGGCCGCGGCCACCGCTCACCACCTGCAGCCCGCGGCGACGGCTCATGAATCCAGCTGGTGGCCGGCGCCGCGCATCCAGCGCTCGAACTCCACCAACACCAACTCGTTGGGGCAGTCGACCAGGCTGAGATCACCCACGCTGCAATCCCCCTGTCCGCCGTGGTGCAGGGAGAGGTGAAAGCCATTTCCGCTCAGGCCGCACACCTCCGGATCGCTGCGCACCACCACATCGAGGCAAGCGCCAAGGCGGGTCACACGGCGGCGCAACTCAGACCAGCTCAAGTCGCTCATGGCGGTAGTGCAAGTGTGATGGGGAATGCGGTGGCGTCAACCACCACGCGCAGGAGTGCTCACCGCTGCCGGAGCAGGGCCGGCAGGCTTCGGTGTGGGGAGCAGCGACACCAGGGCGGCAGCCACCAACAAGGCCGCCACGCCACTGAGCGGAGCCGCCAACCGGCGAGCCAGGGGCAGGCGATCGCGCAGTTCGGAACGGCGCAGGGGCTGGGGCTCGGGCCAATTGAGGGGAACAGCCACCTGGGGATCGAGCTGAAGGCGATCGAGGCAGCGCACCAAATCGGCGAGCTCGGCATCGTCGAGGGGCAGCTGCAGCGGCGGCGTGTTGGGCTGACTGCTGCGCAGCTCCAGCTCATGGCCGTCCTGCGCCCGGCGGATCGCCACGGGAGCATCGTCGGCGCCCATCGGTTTCGAGACGCCGCTCAACACATGGCGGGCGTAGGGCAGGACCACCGTGAGCAGCGCCTGCAGGTGATCGCGCTGGCCCTCCAGCTCGGTCTTGCCGGCGAGCGCCAGGCTGAAGCCCGTGAGGATGCCGATGGTCTGGCTGCTCTGGCCGGCGGAGAGATCGGGTAGACCCTCCAGCACGAGCCGGCAGCTGGTTTGTTCGTAGCGGCTGGTGAGTTTCATCGCAGGGTCTCGTGGGCTGCGGATCAGGCCGCTGCGTCCATCAGGCTGGCCTTGAGCCGGGCGAACCCGCCCGGACCAGCACTGAGGGCCATGGTTTGAATCAGTTCGCGGCAGAGCTCAGGGCCCTGCTGCGGATCGAGCAGGCGCTGCACACCCCCGCGGCGGGGGTTGAAGCGCTCCTGCAGCAGTTCCTGCAGACGCTCGCGGAACAGCGCCCAGCGCTGCTCACTGAGCTGGGGCGGCTCCGCCGAGGAAAGCAGGCTGCGCAGCATCGGATAGAGGCGATCCGCCAGGGCATTGAGGATGCGGATCAGCCCATCGGCTTCGGCTTCGCTCAACAACCCCCGGCGGGTGGTGCGGCGCAGGGGATTGCTGCAGCGGCGTTTCCAGAGTTCGACCCGATTGGGGAAGAGATCGGTGAGCCCCATTTCTTCGCTGAGCCACACCATTGCCTCGCCTCCATTGAGATCGAGGGCTTCAGCGCACAGGAGCAGCAGATCAAGCCGCTCCAGACCCCGCCGGGAGAGAACGCGCTGGGGGTGCGAGGGAGCATCGGCCATGGCTGCGATACTGCCAGCTGCGCAGCCAATCCGTCGACCATGAGCGCCATTGATCTGCGCCAGATGGTGCGGGACATCCCCGACTTCCCCAAGCCGGGCATCCTGTTCCGTGACATCACACCGCTGATGCGCAGCCCTCTGGCCTGGCAGGAGGTGATGCGTCAGATGGCTGCCGTGTGCGAGCGGCTCGAACCGGATCTGATCGTGGGGATCGAATCGCGGGGCTTCATCGTGGGCACCGCCCTGGCCACCGCCTGCAACATTGGCTTCAGCCCCGTGCGCAAGCCGGGCAAGCTGCCCGGCGAGGTGATCGGTGTGGACTACAGCCTCGAATACGGCTCCGATCGCCTCGAGATCATTCCCGACGGTTTCGAGCACCGTCCGCGTGTGTTGATCGTGGACGACCTATTGGCCACCGGCGGCACCGCCGGCGCCTGCGCCGAGTTGGTGAGCCGGGTGGGCGGCGAGCTCTGCGGCTTCGCCTTCATCGTGGAGCTGGCTGATCTGGGCGGCAAAACGAAGCTTCCCGAGGCGGTCCCGGTGGAGTCGCTGATCGTTTACTGAGCAACGCGATTGCTACTCGAGGCTGGCTTGCCAGCTGAGCACCTGATCGAGCTGCTCCAGGCTGATCAAGCCGAAGCGCCAGAGCACCACGGGCAAAGGCGCCTGCTCCTGCTCCGATTGCTTCAGGCCCAACTGCAAGGCGTTATCGCTCAACGCCAGCTCCTGGCGCAGATAGCGGAGCAGGGCGGCGTGAGGCGCTGGCTGAGGCGAGGTGCTGATCACCATGGCGCCATGCTGATCAGGGCCAGCGCAGCCGGCAAGGTCCGTCACTCATGGCACTGAGGCTCACGGCTCGCAACCAGGCCGAGCGCGCCAATAGAAACATGGCTAACCGACGCAGCGGCAACAGCAACGGCTGGCGGTTGGAGAACACCCGCACCAGGGCATCGGTGGCCAGCAGCACCAGGCCGATATCGAGCCAGCGCCGGCGCGCATAACGGCCAGGCAGCTGCCGCAGCCGCAACGAGCCCTCCTGCACCTGACCGGCCAGCACCTGCAGGGCGGCCACATCCCGCCAGCAGAGATTGAGGCCCTGGCCGCCCACCGGATGGGAGCGGTGCGCCGCTTCCCCCACCAACACCAACTGGCGGCGGCGCAGCGGCCAGGCGCACTCGAGCGCTACGGGGAAGGCACGGGGTTGATCGAGCAACACCTCCGCCTGCAACGGCTCCGGCAGCGCCGCGCTCAAGGCATCCAAAAAGGCCACCGGATCCAGACTCTCCAGCTGCCGCAGGCGCTGCATCGGCGCGCTCCACACCAGCTGAAACGCATCCCCGCCCAGGGGCAAGACGGCAAACGGTCCCTCAGGGCGGAACAATTCCCAGGCCTGATCGGGCTTGGACCCGCGCAGGCGCACCTGCACCGTGAGGCATCCCTGCCGGTAAGCGCGGCGCCACTGCCTCAGCCCCGCGGCCGTGCGCCGCGGGGAATGGTGACCATCGGCTGCCACCTCCAGATCCACTGGCGTTGTGGCAGCCCAGCCCCCTGGATCGCCCAGGCTGAGGCTCACATCGCTCTGCTGCTCAAGGGCACAGAGCAGCAGCTCCATCAAGGGTTGATGCTGCAGGATCCAGCCAACGGCAGCAGCGTCGGCCGGGGGGCGGTGCCCCGGCAGATCCGAAGCCAGAAACGACACCTGCCGCCGCAGGGCGCGATCACACAGCTCGAGACGGCTGAAGGGCGCCAAGTGGGCGCGCAACGGCTGCCAGAGATCCAGGCCGGCCAGCAACTCGGCGCTGGAATGGGTGAGGGCGTAGGCGCGGCTGCGGTTGAGCAACCCCTCGCGGGGTTGAGGATCGCAGAGCTCCACCTGCCAGCCGCTGCGGGCTAGGGCCAGGGCCACCAGGGCGCCGGTGGGCCCAGCTCCGAACACACGAGCCCGCAGCGCGGCAGCTGGTGGGGCTGGTGGTCGGCTGAGCATCGGCAAAGCAACAAAAAAACCGCAGCACGATTCTGTGCTGCGGTTGAATTCAGGTGTGAGCCTGTGAGGTGATTGGAAGATCAGCCGATGCCGAGCAGGCCGCGGGTGAAGGCTTCACCGCCGAGGGCGAGCTCAGTGGCGAGCAGGGCCACGAAACCGAGCATGGCCATGCGGCCGTTGAGCTTCTCAGCGCGCTCATGGAAACCCCAGCCGCTCTCTGCGTCCACCACTTGCATGCGGGGCTCAGAAGCGAAGGCATTGAGGCGGCCGCCGTCTTCCTGGGTAACGGTGGCGCCGCGGATCACGGGGGAGGAGGCCTGAGTCATGACGCTGCCTTGGAACTTGTGAAAGTGTAACGCAATGTTGCGCGTTATTGCGCAGCGTTAACGGCCCAGGTTGCTGCGCTGGCCCCGGCGGCGGAGCTCAGCGCAGACGTTTCAGGCAGAGCTCCTCGAATGCCGGGCGCAGCAGATAGGGGTAATCGCCCACCCAGAGCTTGAGCTGCGGCAACCAGGCATCGCTGAGGGCTCCGATGCGCGAGAAGTCCTTGCGCTCGCTGAGCACAAGGCAGCGCACCACCATCCCCCGGCGAATCAACTTGTGTTTTTTGTCGTAGGGGAAGCGAATCGTGCCCAGATAGCCCTCCTCGTCTTCCAGCTCGAGGCACAGCCAGGTGCGGCGGTTCTCCACCAGCTCCAGACGGCCCTGGCGATCGGTGGTTTCCTGGCGGCCCTCCACCAATTCCTTGGTGAAGTAGTCGGCCACCTCACCTTCAAAGATCGCGGCTGCGGGGTAGCGGCGCAGGGTGGCGTTCTTACGGCCGGCCTCCACGATCGGCCCCCAGAGCACATAGAGCAGAAACACCACTCCGATCACCAGGAAGATCGGACCGGCCTGGTTGGAGAACAGCAGGGTCTGGCTGATCAGCAGGGTGATCACCCCCACGATCACGGAAATGAACACGCGCTGCAGGAGCTTTTGAGGGCTGCCGCTGCAGGCGTTGAACTGTGGGCCCGTGGCCACGGCGGGAATCAACCGCGGCAGTTCACCAGGGCGCAGGGGAATCAGCATGGCGCCAGTGTCGAGGCGTGCAGCGCTCAGAGCAAGCGCTCAAGGCCATACACCAGGCCATCGAGCTGGCGCACCTTGCGCACGCTCAGCAGCACACCCGGCATGTAGGCCGAACGATCAATCGTGTCGTGGCGGAGGGTGTAGGTCTCACCGGGTGCGCCGAACATCACCTCCTGATGCGCCACCAGACCGGGCAAACGGATCGAGTGCAGGCGCAGACCGCTGGGGCGTTCACCACCGCGGCAGCCCGCCAACGTTTCGTGCTCGTCCACCTGCTGGGGGTTGAACGATTTGCCCAGCTCCTCCATCAGCTCCGCCGTTTTGATGCAGGTGCCGCTTGGGGCATCGGCCTTGCGATTGTGATGAAGTTCGGTGAGCTCAGCGAAGTCGTAGAAGCGGGCGGCGGCAGCGGCGGCCTGCTGCAGCAGCACCATGCCCACGGAGAAGTTGGGAATCACCGCACCGCCCACTGAAGCCTTCTGGGCAAAGCTCGCCAGATCCTGCAGTTGTTCCGGGCTGAGGCCTGTGGTGCCGATCACCGGGTGCACGCCATAGGCAATCGCGCCACGGGTGTGCTCGTAGACCACAGACGGGTGGGTGAAATCCACCAGCACAGCCCCGCGACCCGGGCCGTCGTTGCGAACCGCCTGACTGGCCTGGCAAAGGCAGCCTTCGAAATCGGCGGTGATAGCCACCTCCAGCTCACCAAGGCCGAGCTCCAGGCCCACATCAGCTCCTTCCTTGCCGGCGGTGGTGTCGATCGCGCCCGCCAGGCGGCAATCGGGCGAGGCGAGCACCGCCTTCACCACCTCAGCGCCCATCCGGCCCAGGGCACCAGCCACCACCACGGAGATCGGCTGAACGGCGGTGTCGGTGCTGGTCATGGCGATAAGGCAACGGGCTGAGCCTATGGGCCACCCGCTCCAGGGCTGTAACAGCTTGGAATCTGGGCTCGCGGAGGTGCCTCGGCCTACGTAGGCTCCTTCACATTGCTCAATCAGCGCGCATGTTCACGCAGGTCCGCTCCGCCTCCCGCCGCGTCAGCCCCGCGGAGGTGAACGGTCGGGCCGTGATGAAGGCCGTGTACGTGGTGCTGGAACCCCAGTACCAGAACGCGCTCACCCAAGCCGCCACCTCGCTCAACGACCAGAACGGTCCGCTGGCGATCGATCTGTGCGGCTATTTGATCGAAGAGCTGCGCGATCCCACCAACTACGCCGACTTCTGCGCCGATGTGGCCGAAGCCGATGTGTTTATCGGCTCTCTGATCTTCATCGAAGACCTGGCACAGAAGGTGGTGGAGGCCGTGGCGCCCCACCGCGATCGCCTCAAGGCCGCCGTGGTGTTCCCCTCCATGCCGGAGGTGATGCGCCTCAACAAACTCGGCACCTTCTCCATGGCCCAACTGGGCCAAAGCAAGAGCGCCATCGCCGGCTTCATGAAGAAGCGGAAGGAGGCCGGCGGCGCCGGCTTCCAGGACGCGATGTTGAAGCTGCTCAACACCCTGCCCACGGTGTTGAAGTATTTGCCGGTGGAGAAGGCGCAGGACGCCCGCTCCTTCATGCTCAGCTTCCAGTACTGGCTGGGCGGCACTCCGGACAACCTCCGGAACTTCCTTCTGATGCTGGCGGATAAATACGTCTTCCCCCGCAACAGCGACGACCGGCCCGAGCTGCAGGTGGCCGATCCGGTGGTGTTCCCCGATCTTGGCATTTGGCACCCCCTGGCCCCCTCGATGTTCGAGGACCTCAAGGAATACCTCAACTGGAATGCCAGCCGCAAAGACCTCTCTGAGAAAGCCCGCAAAGGCCCGGTGATCGGCCTGGTGCTGCAGCGCAGCCACATCGTCACCGGCGATGAAGCCCACTACGTGGCGGTGATCCAGGAGATGGAATACCGCGGCGCCACCGTGATCCCTGTGTTCTGCGGCGGCCTCGACTTCACCAAACCGGTGAACGCCTTCTTCTACGACCCGATCAATCCCGATGTGCCGTTGGTGGACGGCGTGGTGTCGCTCACCGGTTTCGCGCTCGTGGGCGGCCCGGCCCGCCAGGATCACCCCAAGGCGATCGAGGTGCTGAAAAAGCTCAATCGCCCCTACATGGTGGCGCTGCCGCTGGTGTTCCAAACCACCCAGGAATGGGAGGAGAGCGATCTGGGTCTGCACCCCGTGCAGGTGGCCCTGCAGATCGCCATCCCCGAACTCGATGGCGCCATCGAGCCGATCGTGCTCAGCGGCCGCGACGACGCCACCGGCAAGGCCCACACCCTGCAAGACCGAGTGGATGCCATCGCCGAGCGTGCCATTCGCTGGGCCTCGCTGCGGATCAAGCCCCGCTCCGAGAAGAAGCTGGCGATCACGGTGTTCAGCTTCCCCCCCGACAAGGGCAACGTGGGCACCGCCGCCTACCTCGACGTGTTCGGCTCGATCTACCGCGTGCTCGAGGAGATGCGGGCCAAGGGCTACGAGGTGAAGGACCTGCCCGCCACGCCCAAGGCACTGATGGAAGCGGTGCTCAAGGATCCCGAAGCCCTGGAGGGTTCACCAGAGCTGGCGATTGCCCACCGCATGAGCGTGGAGGAATACGAGCGGCTCACCCCCTATTCCGAGCGCCTCGAGGAGAACTGGGGCAAGCCTCCCGGCACCCTCAACACCGATGGCACCAACCTGCTGATCTTCGGCCGGCACTTCGGCAACGTGTTTGTTGGCGTGCAGCCCACCTTCGGCTACGAGGGTGATCCGATGCGCTTGCTCTATTCCCGCAGCGCCAGCCCGCACCACGGCTTTGCCGCCTACTACACCTATCTGGAGAAGGTGTGGGGCGCCGATGCGGTGCTGCACTTCGGCACCCACGGCTCGCTCGAGTTCATGCCCGGCAAGCAGATGGGCATGAGTGAAACCTGCTACCCCGATTCGCTGATCGGCGCGCTGCCCAACCTCTACTACTACGCCGCCAACAACCCCTCCGAAGCCACCATCGCCAAGCGGCGCGGCTACGCCGAAACGATCTCCTACCTCACCCCGCCCGCCGAGAACGCCGGCCTCTACAAGGGCCTCAAGGAGCTGGGCGAACTGGTGGGCTCCTACCAGCAGCTGCGGGAAGGCTCCCGCGGCGTGCAGATCGTGAACGCCGTGGTGGAAACAGCCCGCCAGTGCAATCTCGACAAAGACGTTGAGCTGCCGGAGGTGGATGCCTCCGAGCTCGATCTCGATGCCCGCGATTCGGTGATCGGCGCGGTCTACCGCCAGCTGATGGAGATCGAGAGCCGCCTGCTGCCCTGCGGCCTGCACACCATCGGCAAGCCCCCCACCGCCGAGGAGGCGATCGCCACCCTGGTGAACATCGCCGCCCTCGAGCGCGACGACGACGGCATTCGCTCCCTGCCGGCACTGCTGGCCGAGAGCAAAGGCCGCACCATCACCGACGTGTACGCCGGCAACGACAACGGTGTGCTCGCCGATGTGGAGCTCAACCGCGTCATCACCGAGACATCCCGCGCCGCCGTGGGCGCGATGGTGCAGGCCGTGACCGGCACCGATGGCCGCGTGACCCTGCGCCGCAACTTCCCCTGGTTCTTCAACCTGCTGGAGCAGTTTGGCTTCAAGCTGCCTAGCCCCTGGCTGAGCGCCTGCCGCAACGCCGGCTTCCCGGATGTGGATCAGGCCGAGCTCGACAAGCTGTTCGGCTACCTGCAGTTCTGCCTCGAGCAGGTGTGCGCCGATCTGGAGATGCAGAGCCTGCTGCGGGCCCTCGACGGCGAATACGTGCTGCCGGGCCCCGGCGGCGACCCGATCCGCAACCCCGGTGTGCTGCCCAGCGGCAAGAACTTGCACGCCCTCGACCCGCAGGCCATCCCCACTAAGGCCGCCATCGCCGCTGCCAAAGGTGTGGTGGACAAGCTGATCGAGCGCCAGAAGCAGGAGCAGGGCACCTGGCCCGAAACCATCGCCTGCGTGCTCTGGGGCACCGACAACATCAAGACCTACGGCGAATCGCTGGCGCAGATCCTCTGGTTCATCGGCGTCAAGCCGGTGCCCGACTCCCTGGGCCGGGTGAACAAGCTCGAGCTGATCTCGCTGGAAGAGCTGGGCCGCCCCCGCATCGACGTGGTGGTGAACTGCAGCGGCGTGTTCCGCGACCTGTTCATCAACCAGATGGCCCTGATCGATCAGGGCGTGAAGATGGCCGCCGAGGCTGATGAGCCCCTGGAGATGAACTTCGTGCGCAAGCACTCCCAGGAGCAGGCCGAGAAGGAAGGCATTTCCCTGCGTGATGCCGCCACCCGCGTGTTCTCCAACGCCAGCGGCAGCTACTCATCGAATGTGAACCTGGCGGTTGAGAACAGCACCTGGGAAGAGGAGAACGAGCTGCAGGAGATGTATCTCTCCCGCAAAACGTTTGCCTTCAACGCCGACAATCCCGGCGAGATGAACCAGAAACGCGAGGTATTCGAATCGGTGATGAAGACCGCCGATGTGACCTTCCAGAACCTGGATTCCGCGGAGATCTCCCTCACCGATGTGAGCCACTACTTCGACAGCGATCCCACCAAGCTGATTCAGGGCCTGCGCGACGACGGCAAGGCACCGGCGAGCTACATCGCCGACACCACCACCGCCAACGCCCAGGTGCGCTCCCTGAGCGAAACGATCCGCCTCGATTCCCGCACCAAGCTGCTCAATCCCAAGTGGTACGAGGGCATGCTCAACTCGGGCTACGAGGGCGTGCGCGAGGTAGCCAAGCGCCTCAACTTCACCCTGGGTTGGAGTGCCACCAGTGGCGCCGTTGACAACTTCGTGTACGAAGAAGCCAACGAAACCTTCATCAACGACCCAGAGATGCGCAAGCGGCTGATGGAGCTGAACCCCCACAGCTTCCGCCGCATTGTGGGCACGCTGCTGGAAGTGAATGGCCGCGGTTACTGGGAAACCTCCGACGAGAACATCCAGCAACTGCAGGAGATCTACCAGGAGATCGAAGATCGGATCGAGGGTGTGGCCAACTAAGGCCGCCCCGCATGACATCCGCGAATGCCATGCGCCTCAAGCTGCTGCTGAAGGATGATCCCCTCCTTCGGCAGCAGCTTTCTCAATGCGACAGCCCCGATCAGGTGATTGCCATTGCCGCCAAACTTCAGCTCAACCTTTGCATGGCTGATCTGTTACGAATGGAAGCGCTAATGACGCTGACCCTCAGTGATGAAGAACTGGATGAGTGGTATGTCACGCCGTATTGGAAACGGGTTTTGATCAGCCTCGGGGCTCAGCCATTCAAACCATGAACGCTGCCAACTAATCGATCGACAGAAAGGTCAGGGAGTCTTATAAAACTTCTGACACTGGTCCGACGATGGCGACGCTTCAGCCTCAGACCGTTCTGCGCGAAGGTGTTCATGCACTGCGGACCCGATGGCACGGGCTCCAGCTGAAGCTCCCGCAACAGCGCTGGCGGCGTTGGGCCGGTGCTGGCTTGCTGGGCCTGATCGTGGTCACCGCCGGTTCAGTGGTCTTCAGAAAGCGATCGATTGAGGCCTACGTCACTGGTGATGTGGTGACGATCACCAGTCCCGTGGAAGGCGTTGTCACAAGCCAAGCGGTCACGGCAGGTCAACAATTCAAAGCCGGTGAAACCGTGCTGGTGATCCAAGCCAATCGGGGAGATGCCGAAAACCTGGAGATCAGCAAACAGAAGCTCAACCAAACCCGGATTGAACTGCAGGCCACCAGCGCAGAACTCAAGCGCTATCAGGAGATCAATCAGTCGCGGCTGAAGGCAGAGGTGGCCAGTGCTGAGCGAAGCCTGAAAGATCTGCAGGCACAACAAAGCCGCTATGCCAGCCAGGCCAATCGCTACCGGGCTTTGGTGAACAACGGTGCCATGGATGCCGACACGCTGGTGGGCGCTGAAGCCATGGCCAGCAGCCTGGCGCAGAGGGTGGGCAATCACGCCAGCAATTGAGCAACCTCAAGCTGGAGCTCAAGGCCGCGCAAGCAACAGCGCCGGATGGAACGGCCGTATTCGGCGGCACCGCCAGGCGAATGGAAATCATGGAAGTGGAGCTGCTGCGGTTGATCAGCCGCCGTAAGGAGATGGAAGTGCAAGAAGCCCAACTCAAGAGGGAGGTTGAGCAAGCCCAGAGGCGTTCACGCTTCGTGTATCAGCCGCGGTTCCCCGGCTTACTGCTCACAGAACGCGTCAGCGTGGGTGATGAGGTGAACGACGGCACAACCCTGCTCACAGCTGTGAATTGCGACAAGCTCAGAGTGGAAGCACTGTTTGAAGCGAGCAAGCTCAAGGATGTGCATCTAGGGCAGATGGTGAACATCGATTGGCCCAACAGCCAACGCAGCAGCCGAGGACGGGTGGTGAGTCTGCGCGGTGAGCAAGGAGTGAACGGTCTTGAGACCAGCGGTGTCGCCAAATTCCGCCCTGCCCACACGGATCGGACCCGCGCGATGATTTCACTCCAACCCAACGACCTACGCGAACAGAACTGCCGCCTCGGCGAGCGCGTCCGGGTGGATCTCTAACTTCGATGGGCCTCGAGATCGCCCTGTAGGCGCTGGCGCAGCCGGCAGCCCTGGGCTTGTTATTACCAGCAGGCAATGGACGCCGACTGCTGCTGGTGGCTGTGATTCTGATCTTCACAGGCCGCTATGTGGGCTGGCGAATTGAACAGTTTCCGTTCGATACCTTCTTCACCTCAGGGGCAGGTTGGTGGATGGCAGCTGTGCTGGTGGTGGAACTGCTGGCCATCCTGGAATACCTGCAATTTCTGGTCACGATCAGTTGGCTCACCGACCGGCGCGCTGAAGCTGATCGCGCAGAAGCACAATTGCGTGATCGCTATGCATGGGAAGGTGAGCAAGCCATCCCCAGCGTGGATGTTCTCATTCCCACGTACAACGAAGGGCCCGAGGTTGTAGGGAAAACGATCCTGGCGGCCTTACAGCTGGATTACCCACGATTTCAGGTGTATGTGCTCGATGATGGACAACGCCCATGGCTCAAGCAGTTCTGCGAGGAGGTGGGTGCCATCCACATCACCCGAGATGATCGCAGCGGGGCCAAGGCCGGCAACATCAACCACGCTCTAACCATCATCCAAGGTGATCTGAATCTGCTGCTGGATGCAGATTTCATACCCTACAAAAACTGCCTTTGGCGGCTGGCAGGTTTTTTTGACGATCCAAAGATCGCCACTGTTCAGACACCTCAGAATTTCTATAACCCCGATGCCATCCAGCACAACCTCAACATCAGTGGCAGCTGGGGATGTGAACAAGCCTTCTTCTTTGAGATCATCATGCCGGGCCGGGATGCCGTGGGGGCAGCCTTCTGCTGCGGTAGTTGCTGCATGCATCGCAATGCTGCTCTCAGGGCAGTGGGTGGATTTCCCACCACATCGATCACTGAAGACATCCTGCTCACCGTTTCCTTTGTGAAACGCGGCTGGAAGACCGTCTACCTGCGAGAAGCCACCACCATGGGTCTGGCCGCGGAGACGATGCAGTCGTTCTTTGTGCAGCGCAAGCGCTGGGGGCGCGGCAATATCCAGGTGGGCTATCTGATCGCTCAGGAAAAAGGCCTGAGCCTGTGGAACAAAATCCTCTTTTTCCCCTTTTACTGGATGATCCAGCATGGATCACGCATCTTCTTTCAGCTGATTCCCCTGGTGTTCTTCCTCTGGGGGGTTGGTCCCTTACCAGCGAGCGAGGGCCAGGAGATTCTCGACTATCAACTTCCCTTCATCCTGGCCGTCACCGCAAGCATGTTTTTGTTGATGCGGCCCTTCTACCTACCCCTCTTTACAGAGGCGATGAGCTTGTTCAGCGCCTTTGCATTACTTCCAGAACTGCTCCAATCGCTGGTGAGACCCTACAGCAAGGGTTTTAGTGTTACACCCAAGGGCAATGCAGCATCCACGGATATTGGGGTCAGCCTGTTTCGGCAGACACTGCTACCAAGCAGTGTTCTTCTGTTGATGAATGTGGTTGTGCTGCTCAGAATCATCCTGGATCTCAGCGAAGCCTCCACGTCAGTTGGCACAGAACTGGCTCTCTACGGAACAATCTGGTGTGCCATCAATATTGCGCTGCTCGTGATGTGCATTCTGATGTCACTGGAGCGACCACAACCCAGGCAGGAGCATCGCATCCATGTTCACCGTCCGGCACGCCTGATCACGGCCACAGATCAATCGATTGAGGGGGTATTGGAAGATCTCTCCATGAGCGGTGCACGCTTCAAGGCAGAGCCAAGCCGCAACGGCAACGACAACCAGCCACAGGCCGTAGCTCTGGAGCTAGCCGATGGAGTCAGATTGCCTGTGGAGAGAGCCTGGCCCAACTATGCAGGCGATCTGGTGATGCATTTCGCGTCCCTAGATCTCAACCGACAGAAACAACTGATTGGCTATGCCTTCAGCGGCGAATTCCACTCGGCGGAACAACCCCAAAGAGTGCGTCTGGGCCGTACCTTTAAACAGCTCCTGCAAACGGTGCTTGGGTGAGCATGAGTCGACGAACAGCCGCACTGAGCATGCTGGGGTCGCGCCTGCGGCTGGGGATGCTGCCCTGGCTGGTGCTGCTCACGGGAGTCGGGCTCAACGGCGCTTGGTGCCACCAACAGCGCAGCTACACGCAGCTGGAGCATGAACGGATTGAGCGCGACCTGGCTCAGGAGATCAGCCAAGCCGTGACCGCACGCCTGCAAACCAACATCGCCGTGCTCGACTCGGTGATTGGCCTGTTCGATGCTTCTACAGAGGTCACCCGACCTGAGTTCCACGAGTTCTACATGGCCCTAAGTCGCCGCGGCGACACGCTCAAAGGCATTCAGGGGGTGGGCTATGCCGCGGTGGTGCCCAACGGAAACGTGAAAGCTTTTGAGCAGCAGGTTCGGGCCTCAGGCCAGCCTGACTTCAGCGTGAAGCCACCTGGCCAGCGGGCCCTCACCACCGCCATCCTTTATCTGGAGCCCAACGACTGGCGCAATCAGCGCGCCATCGGCTTCGACATGTATTCCCAGATCACACGGCGCCAAGCGATGGAACTGGCCGCGAGCACGGGTGAGCCGTCTTTGAGTGGTCCGGTGCGGCTGCTGCAGGAAAACTCCGTGCGCCCGCAGGTGGGGGCGCTGATTTATCAAGCCATCTACAAACAGCCTGAGCAAGCCTTCAGCTCCAGCAAAGACCGGCTCAACCGCCTGAGGGGATGGGCCTATTCACCCCTGCGCATGGAGGATCTGATCAATGGCGCCCTCTCCACGATCAAAAATCCAGCGCTGAATGGCACGGGTGTGCTGGTGTACGACACCAACCGCTCCAACCCCGAAAACCGCCTATACGACAATCTCCTGCTAGTTGGAACCAAACGACTCACGCACCCAACCTGGTTGGACGTGACGATCGCGAACCGCACGTGGGTGATCGGGATCCAACTCGATCACCGCAATTTGAGCCCTGGCGGTTGGAGCCACGCGCTGTTATTGCAAGCCTTGCTGGGGATCAGCCTGAGCGCCTTGGCCTCCGTGATTACCAAGCAGCTGATTCGCAATCACCAGGCGGTGCGGCAGGCGCTGATCAGTGAGCAGCAAGCCTCCAAAGAAAGAGCTCTGGCTGGTGCTGTGTCTGATAGTAGCCCCCTGGCCATTGTGGTCACCGATCCGGACGGCATCATCATTCAGGTGAACCCGGCATTCAGCCAACTCACGGGCTATTCCGATCTCGAGGCTCGGGGGAATAAAACCAATCTGTTGCACTCTGGCCGCCACGAGCAGACCTTTTACGAACAGATGTGGGACGCCATTTTGAATCGTGGTTACTGGAACGGAGAGATCTGGAATCGGCATCGCAATGGACAAATCATTCGGCACGAGCTCTCGATCACAGCGGTCTTGGATTCCAAGCAACAAGTTGGCAATTTTGTTGGCCTCTTGCGCGACGTGACGGAGCGCTACGAGCAGGAAGAGAAAATGCGGTTTATGGCCACCCACGATCAGCTCACGGGCCTTGCCAACCGCACGCTATTGATTGAGGAGCTCAACCGCAGCCTGGCCCTCGCCAAGCGCCAGAACCATGGCGTTGGGTTGCTCTTTCTGGATCTGAACAATTTCAAACCGGTGAATGATCGCTACGGCCACGGCACCGGCGATGCGCTGCTCAAAGCTGTAGGACAACGGCTGCTCAGCGTTGTGCGCGAAAGCGACACCCTCTGCCGCCAGGGCGGTGATGAATTCGTGTTGCTGATCCCCGATGCGCCGGCGCTCGAACAATTAGTGGCCCTGGCTCGCAAGCTGGCGCTGGTGCTGCAGCAACCGTTTCAGGACGATCCAGAGTTACCCGGCGGCATTGTGGTGAGCGCCAGCGTGGGGATTGCCCGTTGGCCCGACCATGCCCGCGACGCCGACAGCCTGATTGAAGCGGCCGACACCGCGATGTACGCGGCCAAGCAGCAAGGGGATGGACCCATCGCCATCGCAGCGCCGCTCGCCAAGCCTGAGGCCTAGCAGCACCGCCTCAGCGCCAGAGCGCATCCGCCATGCGCGCCACCTGCACGATCGGGCCGCCGTCGTGCACGCGCACCACATCCACACCGGCCGACACACACTGCGCCACCACCGCCGCCGTGCCCCACAGCCGCGCTTTTGGCCTGGGTTCATCGAGCACCGCACCGATGAAACGTTTGCGGGAGGGTCCCACCAACAGGGGAATCCCCTCAGCCCGCAGCACAGGCAGCCCACGCAGCAGCTCGAGATTTTGGTCCGTGGTTTTGGCGAAGCCGAGTCCCGGATCCCAGATCAACTGCTCGCGGCGCACCCCCGCCGCCAGGGCTCGATCGCTCGCCTGGCGCAGCTCCGCCAAAACAGTGGGCACCAGCCCGGCAGGCCCGTAGTGGGTGAGGCCATCCATGCTCTGGCTGTCGCCGCGCGAGTGCATCAGCACATAGGGGCAGCCGGCCTGAGCCACCAGCGGCAGGATCTCGGGATCGCGCCGCCCGCCACTCACGTCGTTAATCCAATCGGCACCGGCCTCCAGGGCGGATTCGGCCACGGCCGCGCGATAGGTGTCCACCGAAATCAACGGCACAGCCCCAGGCCGCTGGTCCGCGCGAGGCGGGCAACGCAGCTCGCCGCAATCGATCGCCGCACGAATCAGGCGCAGCGCCGGAAGCAGGCGTTCGAGCTCTGCAGCGGCGCCCACGTCTTCGGCGCCGGGACGGGTGCTCTGGGCTCCGAGATCGAGGATCTCCACCCCTTGCGCCACCAGCCGCTTGGCCTGAGCTAGAGCCCGCTCCGGTCGATCGAACTGGCCGCCATCACTGAAGGAATCGGGGGTGACATTGATCACCCCCATCACGTGGGTGCGCTGACCCCAGCGCCAAGCCATCAAGCGGCGACGGGAACCTGGTAGTTGGCGATGCGGGCGAAGCCCTCAGGATCCAGCGAAGCGCCGCCCACCAGCACGCCGTCGATGTCGCTCTGGGCCATCAGCTGATCGATGGTGGCGGGGTTCACCGAACCGCCATACTGAATCACCACCTCGGGGTAACCCACCCACTCACGGATCAGGCCGCAGATGCGGTTGGCTTCCGCCGCTTCGCAGGTTTTGCCGGTGCCGATCGCCCAGATCGGCTCATAGGCCACGATCAGGCGGGCTGGATCCAGGCCATCCACGCCCTGCTCCACCTGACGGCGGATCACACGCTCAGCTTCACCGGCTTCCCGCTGGGAATCGCTCTCACCCACGCAGAGGATCGGGATGATGCCGTGCTTCTGGGCGCTGCGGGCGCGCAGGTTGATCTGCTCGTCGGTCTCGCTGTAGTACTTGCGCGGCTCGCTGTGGCCCACGATCGCGTGGCTCACGCCGTGCTCCATCAGCATCGGCGCCGAGATCATGCCGGTGAAGGCACCCTTCTCTTGCCAGTGGATGTTCTGGGCGG
>Ga0194118_10002253_pt1 | contig 24961 bp, 23 predicted proteins | sample TA2MahsurfametaG_2_FD_148662 | JGI IMG/M metagenome (GOLD analysis project Ga0194118, IMG submission 148662) | Freshwater microbial communities from Lake Tanganyika, Tanzania - TA2015013 Mahale N5 surface | ecosystem: Environmental > Aquatic > Freshwater > Lake | place: Tanzania: Lake...
GCGCACCTGAGGGGTAGGCTCGCTACGAAATGGCCACGCAATCGCTGTATCGCCGCTATCGACCGCGTCGCTTTGCCGAGTTAAAGGGCCAAGATCACGTAGTTCGGGCACTTCGAAATGCCGTCGCCAACGATCGCGGCGGGCAGGCATACCTCTTTTCCGGCCCGCGTGGCACCGGCAAAACATCGGCCGCGCGCATTCTTGCCAAGGTGTTGAACTGCACCAAACCCGACAAGGGCGAGCCATGTTGCGAGTGCGATTCATGCCTTGCCATCGAGCGGGGTACCAGTTTCGATGTACTCGAGCTCGATGCTGCAAGCAACAACGGCGTTGACAACATTCGTGAACTCATCGAACGCGCTGCCATGGGCAACCCTGGTCGGCACCGAGTGTTCATCCTCGACGAAGTGCACATGTTGAGTGCTGGAGCCGAAGCTGCGTTGCTGAAAACTCTCGAAGAACCACCACCTCACGTGGTATTCGTGCTTGCCACCACCGACCCGCAGAAGGTAAGCGAAACCATTCGCAGCCGCACCCAGCACTTGCAGTTCCGCTTGCTGCCGGCCAAGGACATCGAAGACCATGTTCGTTGGGTGGTGAGCGATGCCAAGCTCGATGTCACCCCGGAGGCGATTCGTCAAGCCGTCGAACAGGGTGGTGGTTCAGCACGCGACACGTTGTCTGCCCTCGAACTCATCGCTGCGAGCGGTGGGCAAGCCGACACGTTCGTACGCCCCGAAGACATCGTCGAGTCACTCATTGCCCACGACCCTGCTTCAGTGCTCACACAGGTGGGGTCGGCCATGCAACGCGGTCATGATCCAAAAGCATTCACCGAACAGGTGGTTCGGTATTTGCGAGAGATGTTCTTGTCGGCGATGGCACCCCAACTTGTGCAACTTTCTGAAGAGCATGCCAAGCGTGCAGCAGACATGACGGCTCGCTACGGCATTGCATCTGTGGTGCGTGCCATCGAGGTGCTCGGCGAGGCGTTACTCGACATTCGTCGAGCACCCGACCCACGTCTTGTTCTTGAAGTCACGCTCGTGCGACTTGCGAGTAGTGCAGTCGCCAACGACACGGCATCGCTGTTGGCCCGCGTCGAACGGTTGGAATCGGGCAGCTCGGTATCCCGACCGAAAGATTCCACAGGCCCAATTCCGCGTCCCCGGCTTACTGCTGCAGGGTCAAATGTGCCTGGTGTTGCCACGTCAAAATCTGTCGCCGCACCGCGAACGCCCGCTTCACCGTCAGCACCTTCTGCGCCAAGCAATGCCGATGGCGACCCCGTCGCTGCCTGGCCTGGCATCGTGCGCACGTTGAAGGCAACGGTGCGGGCGCTGTATTCGGCCGTTGAGGTTGTTGGTATGGAAGGCGACACCCTGGTGGTTGCTGCACCTAGTGAGATGCATCGAAAGAAGTGTCTCGAATTGAAAGATCAGGTGTGCTCGGCATTGACGGCTTCATTCGGCAAGCCGATGAGCCTCGAGGTGCGGGTGCAGCAATCGCGCACGGCACCTCGGGCTGCCGCCGCCCCTGCGACATCTGACGATGATGCCGTCGATACCACCGGTGACGATGCACCAGTGGAGTCGGTGGTCGACCAGATTGCCAAGTCGTTTCCGGGTGCCCGCATCGTCGACTCGTCAAAGAAGTAAGTCGCCACCGTGGCGTCGGCGTATTCAAAGACGTTGCAGTCAATGATTGATGCACTCTCTCGCTTGCCAGGCGTGGGGCCAAAATCGGCACAACGAATCGCGTTTCATCTGTTGAAAACCGATCGAGAAGAAGTGTCGCGACTTACACGAGCCATTGACGACGCTCGAAACTCCGTTCGCTTCTGTGAACGCTGCTTCAACTTCTCGGAGTCTCAGTACTGTCACATCTGTTCCGATGAACGTAGGGATGGTTCAGCATTGTGCGTGGTGGAAGAGTCGCGCGATGTAGTGGCAATCGAAAAGACCGGGCAATTTCGTGGTCGATATCACGTGTTGCTTGGTGCGATAAATCCACTCGAAGGAGTGGGGCCGGAGCACTTGAAGGTTCGCGAACTGCTGTTGCGACTCGAGCCCGAGTCAATTGCCGAAGTGATTCTGTGCCTCAACCCCAACACCGAAGGTGATGTCACCACGATGTATCTCGCGCGGTTGTTGAAACCGCTCGGGGTGAAAGTAACTCAATTGGCAATGGGGTTGCCGGTTGGTGGTGATCTTGAATATGCCGACGAGGTAACACTTGGTCGCGCACTGTCGGGTCGCCGCGAAGTGGCGGACTAACAGAAACTGATAGTTATTTGACCGTGCGCACGATGAGTGCGTCGCCTTGGCCACCACCGCCGCACAATGCAGCGGCACCGATGCCGCCACCGCGTCGCTTCAGTTCGTGTAGCAACGTGAGCGCCAAGCGATTGCCGCTCATGCCGATGGGGTGCCCCAACGCAATCGCACCACCGTTCACGTTCACGATGTCATCTGCGAGCCCAAGTTCACGCATGGAGGCGATGCCGACAGCGGCAAACGCCTCGTTGATTTCCACAAGTGATAGATCGCCGAGCTTGAGCTTGGCTCGTAGCAACGCATGCGAAATCGCTCGGCTCGGCTGATGCAACAGTGAGGCGCTGTCGGGCCCGGCCACCATGCCGTACGAAACCATCTCACCAAGTGGTGTTACCCCGCGTTTCTCTGCTAGTCGTTTGGACATCACCACGACGGCAGACCCACCGTCACTGATTTGACTTGCATTGCCGGCAGTAACGGTGCCGTTCTTGTCAAACGCTGCGCGAAGCGCACCGAGTGACTCCATCGTGGTGGCCGCACGAACACCTTCGTCGTCTTTCACCACGATCGGGTCGCCTTTGCGTTGTGGCACCTTCACCGGCACGATCTCGTCAGCAAGTCGGCCTGCGGCGATTGCAGCCGCTGCGCGCGTGTGACTCTGCAGAGCAGCACGATCTTGTTCGTCTCGGGTGATGCTGCCTGCGGCGTAGCGTTCGGTACCAAGCCCCATGAGGCAGGCATCAAATGCGCACCACAAGCCGTCTTTGATGATTGCGTCAGCCAGCTCGGTGTTGCCGTAGCGAAACCCGCTTCGAGCGCCACTCGCGATGTATGGCGCGTTGGTCATCGACTCCATGCCCGCAGCGACGACGATGTCGGCTTCGCCGCTTGACACCATCTGGTCAGCAAGATAAATCGCATTCAAGCCCGACAGGCACACCTTGTTGATATTCACACTCGGCACGTTCATCGGAATGCCGGCCTTCGCCGCCGCTTGCCGGGCGGGCACCTGACCTTGACCAGCCATCAATACTTGTCCAACAATCACGTGTTCAACTTCGTCGGGCCGCACACCGGAACGTTGTAGTGCTTCGGCAATGGCAAGCCCGCCGAGGTCTGCAGCGCTGAAATCGGCAAGTGCACCGCTCATCTTGCCGATTGGTGTGCGTGCCCCAGCGACGATGTATGAACCAGGCATGGTTACCTCCGTAGATCCACAGTAGTTTCTACGTGTGGATTCCATTCGCGAGGCAATCAACAACGGTGCGGTCGGCGAGCAGTTGGTCGGCATTCCGCTGCCGAGCATGTACCGAGCGGCAGTGCTGGAGAAGAGCGACGCCGACATGTTTGCCGGCGTGGCCTCGCGTGACAAAGATCCGCGCAAGAGCCTGAAACTTCGCGAGGTGCCTATCCCCGAGTTAGCCCCTGATGAAGCCATCGTCGCCGTGATGGCAAGCAGCATCAACTTCAACACGGTGTGGAGCGCAATCTTCGAGCCGATCAGCACGTTCGGCGCGCTGAGTCGTTTGGCGCGCGAGAGTGCGTGGGCCAAGCGGCACGACCTGCCGTATCACATCCTCGGTAGCGACGGTTCGGGTGTGGTGTTGCGCGTGGGCAGTGCGGTTCGCAACTGGAAGCCCGGTGATCGCGTAACCATCCACTGCAATCACGTTGATGATCAAGACCCATCCGCACACGACGACTCAATGCTGGGTGCCAACCAGCGCATCTGGGGATATGAGACGAACTTCGGCGGTCTCGCTGATCTCACGGTGGTGAAGGCCAATCAGTTGATGCCCAAGCCTGCCCATCTCTCGTGGGAAGAAACAGCGGTAAACGCGTTGTGCAACAGCACGAGTTACCGAATGTTGGTATCGCAGAATGGCGCACGGATGAAGCAAGGCGATGTCGTGCTCATCTGGGGTGCCACTGGTGGCATCGGCGCCTACGCCGTGCAATACGTGTTGAACGGAGGTGGCATCCCCGTCGGTGTGGTGAGTTCTCCGGATAAAGCTCGCATCTTGCAGCAGATGGGATGTGAGGCAGTTATCGACCGCTCGAAGGCCGACTACAAGTTTTGGAACGACGATGACACCCACAATGAAAGTGAATGGCGACGATTTGGTGGCGATATTCGCGCGCTCGTTGGTGAAGACCCAGACATCGTGTTCGAACACCCGGGGCGCTCAACGTTTGGTGCGTCGATGTATGTGGCGAAAAAGGGCGGCACCGTGGTGACGTGTGCGGCAACGAGCGGATTCATGATGGAGTTCGACAACCGATTCTTCTGGATGCGACTAAAGCGCCTCGTCGGCTCCCACTTCGCCAATTACCGTGAGGCCTACGAAGCCAACCGACTCATCGCCAAAGGCATGATCGACCCTGTGTTGTCGCGCACCTTCACCCTCGAACAGGTTGGCGAAGCCGCATATCAGGTACATCGCAACATGCATGAAGGCAAAATGGGAGTCCTTTGCTTGGCCCAAAACGAAGGAGAGGGCGTCACCGATCCTGAATTGCGAGCCAAAGTGGGGGAGAATCGACTGAGAAGGTTTCGACGATGATGCTCACAGAAATTGACCATGTTGCAATCGCTGTTCGCGATCTCGAGGCGGCAATCAACTATTACCAGCGGGCGTTTGGTGCCACCGTTGACCATCGCGAAGTCGTCGAACGCGACGGTGTCGAAGAAGCACTCTTGAAAGTTGCCGAAAGCTACATTCAACTTCTAACGCCCACCAGGCCAGATTCGCCCGTCGCCAAAGCGATCGAGAAGCGGGGAGAAGGCCTGCATCACATCGGGTATCGCGTTGCTGATTGCAAGGCTGCTGTCGCGGCGATGATTGAGGCAGGAGCCACAGCTATTGATAAAGAACCACGCCCTGGATCGCGTGGCACCACCGTGGCGTTCATTCACCCGAAAGGTTCGTTCGGGACGCTCATCGAACTTGTACAGGAGTAGGGACTGTTGGAAAATTCAGTAACTGGTCGCGCCGCCCTTAGAGCATTCGGTTGGTTCTTTGCGGCACTCTCACTGCTCGCTTTACTGTCGCCGCCTGGTGCGACACATGATGAGTGGTATCACGCGGGCAGTATTTGGTGTGGTCATGGTGTACGCCAACCGTACTGTCAAGATATTGGGATTATCCCTGAGTATGGCCACTCCGCACTCACCAATCTTGATGCTAAGAATTGTCAGGCGGATATTCGATCTCCCTTGTATTGTCCGACTCCACGTATTGGTCTGAGTCGCCCTCTCGTAAACGAGGGTCTCTACCCACCAGGCTTTTACTTCGTTCTGAGTTGGTTCGTTGTTCCATCAGCAGATGTAAGTTTTTTTCTTACCCGTATAGCTAGTGCAATGATTATCTCTTCCGTGCTAGCGGTGCTCTTTTGGGCTCTGCCACAACGCCACAAACTGGTCTTGTTCCTGCTGATACTCACATCTTTTTCAACCACTGGCTACTACTTGTTTGCTTCTATCAATCCGAGCTCCTGGACAGCGCTTGGCGTGGGAGTGGCTTGGTTGGCAATACACGCAGCCCTCTCGCCTAGCGCTGTCAACAAGCCAAGACGGTTTGGGGCGGGAATGGTCGGAGTCGTTGCGGTGCTTATGGCTGCTGGTAGCAGGTGGGATGCCGTTTCATTTCTTGCCCTATCGGTCACACTCACTTTGCTCCACGTTGGATTCACACATTTTCCAAACCGTCGAAGGTTGATTCTGTCCTTGGTATTCGTTGGCGTGTTGGGCTTTGGCCTCCTCTTGGAGCTCGTTGCCCCCTTTGCACCCCTCGAGAGTCTGCGAAGGCTTTCTACATTTGCGATTGGACAACGAGATAACGTCGCGTTCTTTTCCGACAATCTCTTACAGGGCCTTCCCAACGCGCTGCGATCGCTCGGAACCGTACCGACAATGAGTGGAATTCTGTTACCCGAAGTCATTTACATAGGTCATCTAATGATTCTTGGTTTCTTCGTATCGAGAACTTTCAATCAAACAGAGAAGCTTCAACTCTTTGGCTTTGCAATAGTTTCGGTGACGGTCAGCTTGGTCATTATGGCTCAGGTTTCGCTGAATGATAATCGTGACTCAGGTGGTGTAGAACCTCGGTACGTCTACCCGCTGTTAGTGTTCTTGGTCGGGTGGTGGTACCTGACCGGACCAGAAGATCTACAGAGACGTACTGCTCAGTTCCTTAGACCAGCAGCAATAGCAAATGTGCTGCTATTCGTACTAATGGCGTTTACTGTTGCCGAACGCTTCGTAGATCGCCAAACTTCAGGATTAAGACTTCTACCAGAGGGCCCTGATCAGTGGTGGTGGACCTGGATGCCCGTGGGCCCGAACGTCATCGTGCTTCTTGCCCCGCTGTCTCTGTGGCTCTTCTTTCGGGAAACACTGAAACTTCTCGGCAGCACCTCACTACAAAATGAAATGGTATGAAAGTCAGGACTATCCTGCTACGTTTCCTCGGGGTAGTGCTCGTGGCGGCTGGATCACAGGTGTGGAGTTCGCGACTCTCCTTTGCTAGTGAATCTGAGATTCTTGAGCAACTTGGTGGTTCGATGATTGAGGTCAATGTCGGCTCAGTGAGTGACCTCACCGATGTCTGCAATACAGTAAGGACGCCGTCAGGCTGGATGGTCTTTGCCTTGTTTGCAGACTTACGGAACGACGATCGATTTCGTACCTTCTTTGAAACAGCTGAGGAACGTATAGGACTCTGGGTTGAGCAAGATAATGGACTACTGCGCCTAGGCCTCGGGTTGGGAATGACCGGTTCAGAATCAAACACTGATTTGCCAATCCGGATAACTAGGCAAAACGAAAGAGCCTCAGTATTGATAGGGATCACAACCAACCAAGTGAGGGTAGTTACAAACAATCTCGATGCGCAGGTGCGCTGGCCAGATGAGGGCTTCTCAGAGTGGAGTTGTGAGCGAGTTCAGCTCGCCGATGACACTCGAGAGCTCTCTGAAGGCCACGACTGCAAAGGATGTAACACTCGGCTTTTCCATGCGTCAGGCAACGATCCTGATGAACTCCACGAGGCTTTGAATCGAATCTCGAATGTTCGAAGATTCAATGCTGCTCGAATCACGGGAACAATTCTGATTCTAAGTGGCTTCTTACTAGTTCTCGGCTTTGGTGACTCGTTGTTTAGCTCTGCACGTCGCGACTCTTCGCGATCACCATCAGCCTGACTGGGTAGTCAGGTAATCACAGAGTCGTCAAACGCTTTCTCTAGGTACTAGTTGGCTGAAACTGCCCAGGTGTTCTGTCATTGACTGAAATTGTCCTCAAGGTTTGTGTTTGAAGCTCACAAACCAAAAGTTTTGTCTTCCAATCTCTATGGTGTAGGTACACTCCACAATCTCAATGCTCGCATCACAAAGCTCACCGACTCTCGACTTACCTTCGAACAGCCACCTATGAGATACCAGTCATATGGCAGGTACCAGGATTTGTTATCGCGTGGTCAGTTAAGGGCCAGTTCAATAGCTACTTAGTCAGGTAATTTAATCTGACCGAACTCAATCTGCTTTCGAAATTGTGGAAGCGTATCTGCAAGGACCTGAAAGGTATCCGATCCGACAAGTTGACCGCTCTCCAGATAAAACACATGATCAGCATGCTGTACGGTGCTTAGACGATGGGCTATGACGACAGCAGTTACATCACCGCGCAGTTCATAAATGTTTTCCACCACACCTTGTTCAGTTTCAGCATCCAGCGCACTGGTCACTTCATCAAGCACAATGAAGTCGGCTCCGGAGTAAAAAGCGCGAGCCAATCCGATTCGCTGTTTTTGTCCGCCAGAGAGCGACTCGTTTAGCAGAGGTGTTGGGTCATCAATACGGGTTAAGAACTCGTGAAGACCTGCCCGCTTTAGGGCTGACTTCACGCGGTGAAGGTCGACGTCTGACCGGTTCCATAGAAGGGCGACATTCTCGGCGAGTGACGTGTATGCAATGTGAGTCTCTTGAGGCACGTAGGCACTCTTGCTGAATTTGTCGCGCCGCATCACTCCCGAAGTCGCCTGCAAAAGCCCCAAAAAGATATCCACAAGTGTGGTCTTTCCAGCGCCTGATGGCCCAACAATGGCGTACTGCTTACCTTTTTCTAAGTTCAAAGTAATTCCATGGAGTACTTGTTCACCCGATTCGGAAAACCGAAAGCTAACCCCCAGCATCTCAAGCAAGTTGCGGGATTCTTGCGGTTGCTCAGGAGCAAGTTCGGCAGGCCTGCCTGGTATCTCAAAAATCATTTTTGCAGTGGGTATGTCACCAACGATGGAGAGGGCAAGCACCTGCACGCGATTAACCACTGGTAGCAGACGAAAGCTGACGCCGACGAACAAGACTCCGGCAGTTAAAGCTTGTGTTGCGCTCGAAGCCAGGTATGCCACACCGCCAATAATCAGAATGCCGATAGCGAGTGTTAGTTCAAGCAAGTATCGGGGCGCTGTGGATATGAATGAGGAACGTCCTCGGGCCTCAGCAAGCGACGAACGGTAGCCACTTAACGAACTTGTTACTGAAGTGGCAGATGTACTTGACAAGGTTTTGCGAAGTTGTGCAGCATCAGTCAGATGCCGATATAGCCCATTACGGATTGCGACGATTCTTTCGCCCTGATGATGCGACAATCTGGCAAGCGTTCGGTGCTGAGCAATCACTACTATCGAAAAATACAGAATCGAAGTCAACGCAGTGAGTGGATCAAAAACCACAAAGATTCCTAGCAACACGACTACTGTCAGAATTTCAGTAAGCATTCCCGAGATATTTATTCCAATTCGCAAAAATGCTTCTGGCACACGGTCAACATAGTTATGGAAGTGGGTGTCCAACGTGTCGTCGAGACGTGTCCTTGGGTTAAGTAGCACACCGAATGCGGCAACTCCCAGACGCGATTCTTCTCGCATCAATTGTCGAATGGTAACCAAGGTTGTGATCGCAGATAGCGTGCTACGAGCGACAAATAAAGCAATAATCAGCAGCAGTGTTGTGGCCGTTGTATCAACCGAAATTCCGGATGATGTAGTTTCGCGCGTAAACTGAAATACTGAAGCCATAAGTAAAAGAGCTAAAGCATCAAGGGCCACGAGTGCTAGTTGCACTACCGATGACAACAGGAGAACAGCTCGAGCGCGGCTTGTGAAGAGAGGAAGCCCTAAACGTATGAGCCTCCAGATGCCGCTCACAGATTAATTCTAAACTCAAGTAGTTGCCTAGTCACCTCGCAATAGCGACTGCTACCCAATTGTTGTTCATTACTTTCAGGAGAGTGATGCAGTTCAAATCTCCTACAAGCGCCCTTAATCGTGTTCGTGTTTTCATTCTAAGACTCTTACATTTGCTGTTTGGTAGAAGTCATTTGGTTCAAGACGGTGCCGTCAATTTTGTTCGGGATTCAAGAATGTCTCTTGACATGAGCTTTGACGGGTTTGAGTCAGACACACAGCTGCTTGCGTCATTGCTATCAGATAGAGATCGTGGGATCGGTCTTGATGTTGGAGCAAACCCTGGGTTATGGTCGCTTGCTCTCGTAAACTGCAGTTCCCAGATTTATGCGTTTGAACCCGACCCAGAAGTGCGGGCGCTTCTAGAAATCAACTTGAGTTAGAATCCAGATATAGCCCAGAAAATTGAGGTTTCAAGGTTTGCTATCTCTGATAGGTCTGAGGTGTCGCGTCTGTACGTACGAAGGTCGCTTGACAACCTTGGGAGAGTCAATAATGGATTGAGTTCGCTCGTTAGAGATTCCACGTTCGTCAAACACTCGGTGCCGGTAACAACTATCTCGCTTGACGAGTTCACGCATCTTAGGTCTTTGAGGATTAGTTGGATCAAGATTGATGTTGAAGGACTCGAGCTCAAAGTACTTCAAGGCGCTCAAGAGACATTATTGAATTTCCCCTATGTCGTGTGGGAAATGCTCTTTGATCATGCCTCAGATAAGGAACAACAGCTTTCGACGGTTATGAGGGCCTTCCCAAGCGGCTATTCACACTTCGTGCCTGCGGGACTAAGTTTGAAAAAAGTTGAGAGAAGTCTCATTAGTTCCATTACAGATACAAACATCTTCTCACTTCCGAATAGTTTGAGTAACCTGTGGAGTTCTTATGTTGTTTCGTAAAGCGCTGGTATCAGTCGGTCACTTAGCTTATGAACTACATGCCGAGTGAGGTATCTGGTCGGATGAGGATGAACCCCTTAGTTGATGTGCTCAAGAAGACGTTGGGAGTTCCTAAAGTTTGGGAGACCGACGACTGGCATACGGAGTTTCTTCTGAATCTAGTTCGATTACTTCGTCCAAATTTGTATGTTGAAGTTGGGGTTTATGAGGCGGTCACGCTAAATCAGGTTGCAAGATACTGCAATCACGCAATCGGAATAGATACGAATCCAGAGTCTTTTGCTCATATCCGAGGCAAGAACATCTCAGGAATAAATGGCACGTCTGATGAGCTACAAAATCACAAGTTGATCAAGGACAATAACCTAATTGACATAGCGTTCGTTGATGGAAATCATGACAGTGATCAAGTCCTAAGGGACTTTCGCAATATCAGACCGTTTTGTGCCAACAACTCTCTGATTGTCTTTCATGATACGTATCCCAAATCTCCAGACTTTTTGGATTCCCGTAAGTGCTCCGACAGTTACCGAGTTCCTGAACTGATTCATCAAGAGTTGGCATCTTCGTGGAACTATGTGACAATCCCTCGTCATCCTGGCATGACTTTGTTTTCACAGCGGAACAAGCTGCCAACTTGGATGGGATGAATCAATTGCAGAGCGTCAGTAAGGTGATTTGATTGACGACCAAGATTGCCTTATTTGCCCAGGTATACAACGAAGTTTCAAGTGGCCATCTAAGAAGATTTCTTGACTGGAATCTTGATCTGGTTGACTATCTTTGCGTTTTTGACGATGGAAGCGATGATGGAACACTTGGACTCCTTAAAGGAACTGCGGACATCCTCGTACAGCGCGATTTCAATTCCTTCCGAGACGAGCAGCTCAGCAGAGCGCGACTATTGGGGGAGATACATCGCGTTCTGCCCGATTGTAAGTTTCTACTTTGGCTCGATGCAGATGAGGTTCTCTACTGTTCGCGAACCGAAATAGATGAGGTCATTGATCGTATGGCCGCGGCAGGTCTGGGCGGCCTTCGGCTGCCTCATCTGAATCTGTGGAGATCAAGTCATACAGTGCGGCTAGATGGTGGATACTCGGGGATGCAACCAGTTCGGCTCTGGAGGAACTCTAGGCGATTAACGTTTTCTGCTCACCAGGGGCTTCATCAGACAATGCACCCACGAAAACTGGGGAGAATCGGAAGTGTTAACGTGCCTTCGGTTGTTCACTACGGTTTCGCATCAGACGATCTCTTGATTAAGAAGTACCAACACTACAAGAACAACCATCAAGAGGGCTGGCCGCTGCATCGGCTGATTGACGAATCAGGTCTTCAACTCGCGCATATTGATCAATTTCGATCCGTACTCGGAAGTAGATTCCCGATCACTTACGCATTGCCACCCCAGATTGATGTGGTTGCACGCCCGCGAATTGAGTGGGAGATCAAAGCAAACGACCGGAGCACAGACGGTACCAATCACAAGAGACCACTTGTTACTCTCACCACACTAATTTTTCAAGGAGTTGACTGGCTGGAATTTATTTATGGTGAACTTAACCGTTTGGCTATGTCACTACCGCAATCGACGGCGGAAGTCTTGGTTGTTGCGAATAACGCCACCGAAGATATCCTCAGATTTCTCAAGGCTAACGGAATTCCATATCAAATCGCCCCAGATCCCTCTTCAGAAAATCACGAATGGTACATAAATTCCGTCTATCGAGGTTATAACCACGGGGTTCTTCGCGCAGCGGGTGAATTCGTTTTACTTGTTAATTCTGATATGGGATTCGCGGAAGGCTTTCTTCCTCGAATCCTGGAGTCCCGCGCAAAGGGGCAACTGATTGCGGGACGTCTAGTAGAAGTTGGAGTGCTGAGGTCGGGTACTTACGGAGTTGAGAAGTACTTCGGATTCACACCGAAGAGCTATGCACGTCGGCGATTTGAATCATACGCCCGCCGATTGGTTCGGCAGACCGAGAACGGTTCTAGACGGTTGCAAACCGGTGGCTTATTTATGCCACTGCTAGTAAACAGGGACTGGTTCGTCTCTAGCGGTGGATTTCCTCCTGGGAATTTGCCTACTGAAGAGCTAGACGAATACGTACGCTCCGGTCACGTTTCACGAGTAGCTCTTCAGGGTGAAAGTTGTGTGCCGGGTGACGCTGCGTATTTCAGGCGACAGATCGCCCTTGGAGCACGGCATCTGACGGATTTCTCAGCAGTCAGTTATCACTTCCAGGAAGGGGAAAAAAGAAGTCGAAAAGCTGAGACGATTCGTTCAGGGATAGCAATCATCAATCAATCAATAGATGGTATCAACGGCGAGGAAGTTTTGTGGCGAGCGATTGGTCGAAAGCTTGAACAACGTGGTATCCGAGTTGTTTACATTGATGGGGGTAACCGAATATCGCCGATTGCCACCGCAATCCATTTTCGTCGAGAACTACGAAAGCTTGGTACCCCACCGCGGTTGATATTAAGTAACTCGAGCTATTCACTTCCGCTTCCACGAAAATATCGTCATTTGGTTTTACGCCAGGACGCTCCTAGTGGGATGACTCTGAGGCTATTGCAGAAGCTTGTTCGGACTTTGGCGGATTCCGTTGTATCAAACGATTCAGATTTTGTGGCACAAAGAACGCGTGAAAGACGTGTCTGGCTTCCGATCCCACTTGCGGATGTGTGGTCAAGCAACGCCCCTCCACCTCGAATGAATCGACATGCAATCTTTGTGGGTGCCTTTAGCGAAGCCAAAGGCTGGCCGAGAGTTAGAGATTTGGTATCTACGGACCTCTCGGTGTTTTGGACCTTGGTGTCCAAGTACGGAGCTGATGATCATGGATTGGGTGCCGACAGCGGAACGAATTGGCGAGTCCTTAGACAAGTTAATCATCAAGAACTTTGCGCTCTTCTGGACGAAGCCTCTATCTTTGTAATTGCGTCTCCATATGAGACTCAGTGCCTCGCAGCTCTTGAGGCGGCAAGTCGAAATCTACCCGTAGTGATGCCACCTACAGGTCTTCTAGGTAGCTTGCCACAAAACGTTCGGCAACGAGTTGGTGAGTTCGGTGAGGATCTTCCAGTCCTGATTTCTCAAGCTTTTGACAGACTCAAATCACATCAGTATCAACCGCGAGAAGTGGTTGATGAGTTAGGACTTATCGGCGAGACTCGCTATCAGGCGTGGGAGAACTATCTGTTGACGGAACTTCGACGGTCTTTTGTAGAAGCCCGAGGAGAGTTGATGAGCTTCAAGGAGAACTTGTTTGCCATGCTATTGACGCCGGTATGGCGATTGTTGAAAGTAGTCGTTCGCACCCATCGAATCATGTTCCTAAGACTTAAGGAACCAGAGAAGAATCGAAGTTGACTAAACTCACTTAGGTAAAGTCTCGTGTCACGTTTCCAAGTTTGTCCGTAAATCCTTTTGATTTCCACAGTGCACTGTGGGGCTCTTCAACAGTGGTTACATCCTTGGGTCTAGGTTTTACAGTGTAAAAGTACAAGATAATGCTTCTGCGTGGCTCATCGTCTGGGAATCTGATCTGGTTTGGAATGCCGTGATAACTCTTGTCGTGTGTTTCAAAGACAACTAGCCGATTGTGTAGCGGTTCAACTGTCTTAACAAGAGTCTCGCCATCATCTTTGTAGATGCCGAACTCGCCACCCCATTCAGATTGGTAGCTCGGATTGAGATACAAAATAGCGTTCATGCGACGATGCATCCCACTCGCATCGTGATAGTTGCCGTCGACATGAACATCTAGTTGACCTCCGAATGACGAGCAGTTAAGGCCACCCCCCGTAAAGTAGGGGTCAGGCATCAACTTTGGAATCTCAAAACGTTCGCTCATGGCTCGCATGATCGGAGCAGAGTTGAGAATCCGAATCACATTTACTATGCCTTCTGGAGAATCAAACTCACTCGTCCAAGTCGAACGCGCCTTAATTTCGATTCCGGGGATACTCGAGAACTCCCAACAGTCATCGCTCAGTGATGGGAAGTGATGAAGACAGAGATTAGAAAGCTCAAGAGTGAAAGCATCATTGAGAATTAGGTGTTGAAAAGGTGATTTAAAGAATTCGACATCAGGTTGGCTAGAAACAATTCGCGCTGCCAGCGACACGGCCTCGCTTCGGGGATTAATCTAGCTACTCACACTTACCTGCTTCTCAAATCGTATCAACGTAGTCGCAGATGTCTGTAGAAACGGCACTGGAAACGAAGTGTTAGTCCCTCTCAAGATATCGGCGCTTAATGTATTGATTAATTTGTATCAGTATCAGACGTGTCGTTTCTTTCATGCCTTTTCTTCGGAGGACATGAACGAACGATTTGACCGTATGTGCAGAGATTATGTAACTCAGCGGGCTTCGGTTACTGCCTCGATTAGGCGATCGGAACTGTTTGGGGAAGGCCGCAGTCGGGTCTTCGTCTATGAGTCTCTTCCAAGCAGTTGCTTCAGATAGTGAGGCGTATGCGTACGCCTTTCGATACGGAGTGAGACTCAGAAGTCTGGACATTTCGCGATAAAATTCAAACTCTGATCCGCTCATTCGCGTCATTTCGTCTACGGTAAGTTTGCGAAGAATACCAACCCATAAAGCATCGCTTTCAGCGACTTGTCCTGGAATAGTTTTGCTTGACTGATTTTTGTGTAGTCGACTTAGAGTCAGAATATTCGGGTCGTAAACCAAGCCGTAGGCGCGAAATATCTCAAACCAGAGCGCGTAATCTTGAGTGTGAACTAAAGACTCGTCGAACATTCCAACTTCAAGAAAAGCCTCGCGAGGTATCAATAAGCTGCAGCCATGAATCAATCTCCTCATGAGTGGGTAGAGAGGATCTTCCAGTTGTCTTGGCGCCATCAATGCGGCAGGGTCTATAGTCTCTATCGTTCTAGACTTAGAGTTAACCAATCGATAGCCGCTATAGACGACACTCTTCATGCCTCGTGTGGTGAGCATGTCGATTTGTGATTGGATTTTTCTTGGCAGGTACTCGTCGTCGTGACTTAGCCAAGAAACGAAAGATCCAGAAGCCTCTCGGATTCCGAGGTTCAATGCACTGGCAACCCCCCCGTTCAGTTTGTTGAAACTTCGAATTTGTGGAATATATGACTCAATGATGGCATTAGTCGCACCGTTATCACTTGAACCGTCATTAACGACGATTATCTCAATGTTTTCATATGTCTGATTGCGCGCACTATCAATAGCCTTTGATAAGAAGTTCGCCCCGTTATGGACGGGAATGACCACACTCACTAATGGGCCGCGTCCTATGGTCATTGATGAACCATGACTAGCTACAATTAATATTAACAAGTGTTAAAGATAAGACACTTCTCATCACGGGCGGTACGGGCTCATTTGGTAACGCCGTAATGAGTCGATTTCTCGACACAGACATTGCCGAAATCCGCATCTTTAGTCGCGACGAAAAGAAGCAAGATGATATGCGGCAGTTATACAAGTCGCCCAAGATCAAATTTTATGTGGGCGATACTCGAGACTATTCGTCAGTATCTCAAGCCATGCAATCGGTTGATTTCGTATTTCATGCAGCTGCGTTGAAGCAGGTGCCATCTTGCGAGTTTCACCCGATGGAAGCGGTGAAAACCAACGTGATGGGAACGGAGAATGTACTGGAAGCCGCTGTTCAGGCCGGTGTCGAAAAAGTGATTTGTCTCTCCACAGACAAAGCGGTGTATCCCATCAATGCAATGGGAATGTCAAAAGCGCTCATGGAAAAGGTTGTGGTCGCGCGATCACGCAGTCTCAGTTACTCCTACTGCTGTACAACTTGACATGAATGCATCTCGACGCAAAGTGATTGTCGTTGTCGCCATGCTTGATAGTTCGCATGTGGCGAAATGGTTGCGTTCTGTGGCGTATCAGCAGTACCAAATCAGGCTCTTTCCAAGTTCACCTCATCGGCGACTCCATCCCGATATTGCGCGTCTTATTGCGGATCAGACAAGCGGTGTTTCTCTTAGCTCCATGCTCAACGTGCTCGCGTTGCCTCTTTGGGTGGTGGACAACATCCGATTCTTGAGGATGCGACAACGTTTGCTGACGAGATTATGTGATGCAGCTCAGCCCGACGTTCTGCATGCAATCGAGTTTCAGCACTCTGCCTATCTCGCTGAACCAGTTGTACAGAATCGGCCCGTGACTTTCTATGTAACCAACTATGGAAGCGATCTTTATTGGTTTGGTCAACAAAAAAAGCACCGTTCTCGTATAGATGCGGTTCTGAGACGAGCCAACTTTTATTCTGCCGAATGCCAAAGAGACGTCGAATTGGCAAGGAGCTTTGGTTATAAAGGAAAGGTGTTTCCTGTGAGGCCGAACGCAGGAGGTATTCCAGAAACATTGTTTGATTCGATTGAGGTTAGTCAACCATCATCAAGGCGTGTTATTGCCATTAAGGGCTACACGAATTTTGTCGGACTGGCACAACGGGCCCTTAAAGCGGTTGTCGTAAGACGTAAAGAATTACGCCATTTCAAAATTGTCGTTTACTCAGCGACGTATCGTGCTCGGCTGGTCGTTGTCTGGATGAGACTGCGCTATCAAATCAACATCCATTCCATTCCGAAGTTCCGTATGAGTCAACCTGAAGTAGTTCAGATGATGTCTACTGCAGCGCTCTATGTTGGTGTCTCGGAGTCGGATGGGCTCTCGACGTCAATGCTTGAGGCTCTTAGCTGTGGGGCGTTTGTGATTCAGAGCGGAACGTCTTGCTGTGTTGAAGTGGTCGAGCACGGTGAAGGTGCTTACGTGCTCCGAAACAATTCTGTTCAAGAGATTGTCGGCGCTTTGGATTACTTCTTGAGTGGTGTTGGCGATCGTTGGAATCGCACCGGAATGAGCAATGCCGGGAGACTGCGTGACATGTTGAAGGCGGAAGCCCTCGCGGAACATGCCCGAAACTGTTACCAAGCCTGTTTGGCCGCCCACTGATGAGTAGCGGTCAGGCTCGAGACCTTGCAGAATCCAATTCACAATTAGGCGTCCAGCCATCAGCACGCCCGATGAAGCTGTTCTTTATCCACGAAGTGGATTGGCTAAGAAAAGTTGTGTTCGAAGTCCACGATTTTCCAGAGCTTATGTCTATACGAAGACATAGGGTCTTCGTTCTCGACTTTCCAGAATCGGGTGGATCGTCTTGGCGTGCTGTTGTGAGATCTCAACAGAGCCGAGCCTGGAGCGGCTCAAGAGTCCAGTTGATCTCCTCGCCCGTGTTCTTGGGTCCAACTCTTGGACGATGGCTATCGACTATCTGGGCGTTACCGTCGGTGATAAACATTGTCAGACGGCTCAAACCCGACGTAATCGTGTCATATGCAGTCCCAACATTTGGATGGCAAGCGTTGATTGCGGCAAGACTGCTGAAGATCCCGTTGCTTTATCGAGCAATTGACGCGTCTTCTGAGCTGCGCCCAGGACTTCATCGGCGTTTAGTTAGGTGCGCCGAGGTCGCGATGTGTCGATTTTCGGATCGTATATCGACACATAATGCCGCGTTGAGACAACGTTGCATCGGCTCTGGAGCGAATCCTGAGAAGGTCGAGATTCTGATACCTGGGGTGGACCTCGCACACATGTGTCCGGGACCACCGGACGAAGTGCTTGCTCAAAGCATTGGGATTAAAACCGGTGACAAGATTCTTTTGTTCATGGGGACACTGTTTGGGTTCGCCCAACTCGATCACTTGATCTATCAACTTTTGTCAGTGTTGCGAGCGGACCCCAAACTTAAGCTGCTCATCATTGGTGACGGAGAAGCTGCTCACGAGTTGAAGGAGTTGATTGAGAGAGAATCCATCTCAGGGCAAGTGATCATGGTCGGCCAGATTGAATATGAGCATTTGCCTCGTTATCTTCGTCTCGGAACCGTGGGTCTACTTCCTTTCGCGCCAGCTGTCATAAGTCATAACGCACTTCCTAACAAGGTTCTTCAATATCTAGCGTGCGGATTGCCGTCTGTTTCAATTCGGCTTGATGGTCTCACATCAATAGTCCCAGACGACGCAGGAGTCATTTACGTAGAGAACTTGAGTCAACTGAGTTTACGAGCCGTGTCATTGATTTATGACTCAGATGAACTGACTCGACAACGAAATCACGCGATCACATTTAGCCGGGGGAATCTGAACTGGGTAGAAAAGATTACCGAATTTGAGAACATGCTCATAAGCATGTTGAAACAGTAAGCAGCCACCAACTGCAAGCCATTTAGAGTCAACTAGTCTCAATGTGCACGTGAAAGTTCTAGTTCTTGGCGCTAATGGGATGTTGGGCAGCCGTGTCACGGCGGTCCTTCGCAAGCGAGGATTTGCTACATACTCAACTTCCCGAACTGGTGGGCTTGATGACGCGGACATTTCCTATGAGGTCTCAACAAGGAGTGCACTTGATCTCTTGGAAGGAGATTGCCCACGTCCGGACTATGTGATAAACACAATAGGCGTCATAAAGCCTCGAATTCATGAAGGTGACATGTCTTCAGTTCGCCGCGCGATCCAAGTAAATGCAGAGTTTCCATTCGAGCTCTCGCTGGCCGCTCAGAAGGTTGGGGCTCGAGTTATCCAGATCGCGACCGACTGTGTCTATTCGGGAGCTGTGGGTGCGTACAGCGAGGCGGCTCTGCATGATCCCTTAGACATCTACGGAAAAACGAAGAGTCTCGGTGAGGTGGTTGCAGAAAATGTCATGCACATTCGTTCATCCATTGTCGGGCCAGAGGTCGGCAGGTCGACGTCTCTCTGGGAGTGGATTCGAAGCCAGCCCACCGGCCAAACAGTTGGTGGATACACCACGCATCTTTGGAATGGAGTAACAACTGATGCATTCGGTGAGATCTGTGCGTCCATAATCAAACAAGACCTCTTTGAGGCCGGGAAAGTCCATCTTGTGCCCGCTGACCGTGTTACAAAGCACGAATTACTCAAGCTAATCGTCTATCGATGTGGAAGAAGTGATCTCACAATTGAGCCGCAATCGCCGAAACCAGCAATTGATCGAACGCTATCCACAATTTATCCCGACAAAGTCAGAAAGCTTTGGAACTCATCGAGTTTCAGTAAGGTACCGACGGTTGAGCAAATGATCTCTGCGGTTTCATTACCATAACTATTGCCAATTGCGTTCGAATGGTTTTCTTGAGCCCTCAGTCTGGTGTCCGCGAATGTTGAGCTCACCGTTTAGACGTCTAATGAGGTCTTCAACAACTGTCCGGGACGCTTGGCCGTCACCCAGACCATGCAGCCAAGTTGTTCCAACGAGACTTTCAATCCCACCAATTATCAAGGGTATTGCAGAATCAATGAAGCGATTGTGAGGATCGAACTTTATTGAAGCTCCGCACTCATAAACTTCAGGTCGTTCGGTTGAAGTCCGCATCTGCACAGACGGCACACCCAGGACCGCAGCTTCTTCAACGACGGTTCCAGAGTCGGTTAGTACGTAGCGAGATGAAACGAGTAGTTCAAGAAACTCCACATAACCAATTGGGTCGACAAGTTTGACATTCGACGGCAGCGTAATCCTGTAGTTATTCAAGCAACCTTGGGTACGGTAGCTCGCAGGAAAAACCACTGGTAGCCCAATCGAGCTAACTAGTTTCATGATTGCCCGAAGTGCAACGACGTTCTCAACGTTTTCGCGTCGATGGGAAGTGAGAAGAGCAAACCGTCCTCGTTTGACACCGTAGCGTGATAGTAAGTCAGAGCTCTCTGCGTTACTCAGTCGAATTCGTCCCGATAGAAAGTAATGCTGCAGAACATCGACGATGGGGTTGCCCGTCACCACAATGTTTCTCTCATCTAGACCTTCCGCGACACCTTGCCGCTTATAACTGGGGAGATATGCGTAAATGACGTCTGAGAGATGGTCGATCACCGTTCGGTACTTCTCCTCGGGCATTCTCCAGTCGTATGAGCGCATACACCCTTCAATATGAAAAATTGGAACGTTCAATGACGCGCATGCAAGGGAGCCAAGAACAGTGTTGGTATCACCCAAGAAACAACAGAGGGTTGGTTCTTCAACTTCGATCAGTTTCGAAATTGCGGGAATCAGCTTTCCTATGAAGTCAATTTCTGCTCCAGTGTTTATGTTTAGCTCGTAGTCTGGTGCCGACACCCCAAGTTCTCGGAAGAAAACATCTTTTAGATTCGTTGAATAGTGCTGTCCCGACCACACAAATATGAAGTCATCAACTAAAGTTTCGCGAAGCCGGTTAATCATCAATGATGCTCTAATCACATCTGGCCGAATTCCCAGTATGAACATAAGTTTCTTGCGTGACATTTACGCTCCAGTGGATTTTTGGGCGGTTTGACTCGGTCTATCGCTCTTTGATATCCCAGATGTTCCAGAGTCTGGCGTCGAATCGGAAGTCATCTTGACTTGCGGCCTCGAGAGAAAGTGTCGAGAAAACAAGGATCTGGGTGTTGGCTTGAAGAGTCATCGATCCATTCGCAAAGCCTGGCGGCACGACAAATACCGATGGACAAGTGGCTGAGAGAACAACTCGCTGTACCGCTCGTGAGGTATCTGGATTGACCCAGTCATCGATAGCGACTGCACCGATTACAGCGGCACCGACGACTACCGTAAATGCCTTTCCCTCCACTTTGTGTCCGTGCCAGGCACGCACGAACCTGGGTTGGTGACTACTGATGACATAGAACCGCTGGTAGCAGCTCACATCAAAGTCATTTACAAATTGCAGCGCTCCGCGATCGTCGACGGCAACACCACCCTTAATCAGCCGAGCTGTCAACTGGATCTCATTCCAATTAGAGGCGTCATTGCTGAAACATTCGAAAATCTTGCAAGTTCAACATTCTTGATTCTACGAGATTGAACGAGATGGGCAATTTCTCGAATGCCGTCCTCGATTGCGAATCTTGGAGAAAACCCGAGTTCCTTGCGTGCCTTTTCGCTTGAAACCATGTAGTTTCGGGCATCTTGAAAAGTTGACTGAGTCAGTTCAATCTGCGCACTTGGAACAAGTTTCTGAATCCGCTCTGCCAAGTGGACAATAGTGATGTTCTCTGAGTGGAGATTAAATACTCCTGTCGTTGACAGGCCGATGCTAGGAACAATTGCTGACGATACGTCGCGAACATGCAGAAGAGGCCTGAATTGATTTCCTCCAAACACGCTCATTTTACCTTCAAGAACGGCCCGTATGGTCAGAACATTCAACACAAGGTCAACTCGAATTCGCGAGTAGGTATCACTTAGGCCAAAGAGAGTGCCCAGCCGAAAGATAAGCGTTGGGTAGGACCGTTTTAGAAGTAGCTCCTCTGCTATTAACTTCGTCTCGGCGTAGAGGCTGAGAGGAGAAACTTGACTCGCTTCAGTAAGAATTCCGTGCTGTGCCCCGTAGACCGAACAGGTCGAAGGGAAGATGATCTGACCGTCAAAGTTGTCAATGAGAATCCGAACGGCGTCCACATTGACTCTTCGTGTATGAATCGGGTTCAAGGCGCACAAAGGATCACCAACAAAACCGGCCAAGAATATCACGACCTCTGCCCATTGCAGATGTGGTTTTAGTGATTCGATATCCGAGACATCACCAAAGCAAAAATCAACATCCTTGAGGTAAAGATCCTCATACAGCAACTGATCGAACACCCGGACGTCGTGCCCGGCAGCCGCTGCCTGATCAACCAGCCAGCCGCCAACGTACCCGGCCCCTCCGGTAACCAACACGCGCACACCTTGACACTAGTTCAGACTCCTAGCTTAACTCTCGTGATTGCGACGTTACTGGCGCATACGGTTCAGTAAGTCAAAGATTGCAACGTACCCAGCCTCGTAGTTCTTGGCCACGAGCACCACTAGTCACGAGGTCGTGAATTGGTAAGTCGAAACGTTACAAGCATCACGACCTTCAGAATCATCAGAATCGCGCGCCAGCCTGAGATCGTCGATTCTCCAACCTGACGCGGACTCAGTGATGCTGGAATCTCGACTATTCGATAACCGTTACGGGCGGCTCGTATTGTGGCTTCAAATGTGTCTCCGAGATAGTACTGGGGAAATGTATCTGCAAAATCTGTGAGTAGCGGTTCGCAAATCATTCGGAATCCGCTAGTTGAATCGGTAAACTTGGCGTTTGCAGCCAGAGAAAGTCGCCAGGCGAGGAAGCGCATAGCGAAGCGACGTCCAATGGAGGGTGTAAGTGTGGAGTGTGGAGCAAGGTAACGACTTCCGATTACGAGATCCGCCTCATGGATTGTCGCCGCATGGATCAAATCACGCACTTCGTTGACTGGATGTTGCCCATCAGCATCGACTTGAATCACAGCTCCGTAGCCTTCTCTCACCGCATATCGAAATCCTGCTCGCAAAGCTCCACCCACACCTAGGTTGATTGGAAGTCGCAACACCAGAGCGCCAGCCTGTTCGGCGACCAGCGATGTGTCGTCTACCGAACCATCATCCACCACGAGGACTTCAAACCCTTCGCGCCGAAGTCCCGTGACAATCTCACCAACCGTATGTCGTTCGTTATATGCCGGGACAATGATGAGCGTGTCTTTGTCGGTCACGATCAACGCGTAGTTCTATGCTCAGTCACTTCGGTGATCGGAAGCATTGTTGACCTCACGACTCGCCGTTGACCTCGATGATTCAAGATTGATGAGTGCGATCTCCTCGGCAATGTCTTGTACTTGCCTCTGCAGACCTGAGATTGAGATTGAGAGCTGAACGGCAACGGTTAGCAGAAGAACCGCGGCTACTAGGGCAACAAGTGCCGTTGCGGACAACCCGAAGGCGTCTGCTACCGGCTCAGCGAGCGGGATTAGAAGGCTCGATAAGAGCCCAGTACCACCGATTGCGATCCAACCAGCCGTATAACGAAAACTGAGTTTTCGGGTGCGCGACAAGTGAATAACGGCAGCAATAATCAGTAGTCCCAGCAGCGCGACCAGGATCGCCTGTATTGCTTTTTGTCCCACATTCGGAAGACTAGTAGTTCATCAGGATTGACCCAGGCCAAAGTATTTTTCTGTCGATGTTCACCAATGAGTGGCGGCTCATGTAAACCTTAGAGCAGAGTGGCGCATGCAGTACGAAGCCGTAACAACAGCTCTTGGCATTCTTGGTAGTTATTTGTGTCTGTTGATTGCGCAATCTGCGGGTCAGCAGCTTTCTTCGGGATGGAGAGTTTCGTGGAGTGTTTCGGTTGCGATGATTGTCGTCGGTGGCGTGACCGGATATTTGATGACTTCAGTCTCACCACCAGCAGCGACGGTTGCCGTCATCATGGCTATCTTGCTTGTAATTCAGACACCGCTCGATATAGCGTTTAGACGACTTTGGCGAACGCCGACCTTGGTCGCTACCGGATTGCTTCAATTTCCACAGATTGACAATGTACGAGAGAGTGGATGGTGGAGTGGATTTCTTAGAGTGAACCTGCAAGTGCTGCTAATTTTCTTCTGTTTTGCAGCGGTACACCGACTCTCACGGCAGTCACTAGGGTTTGGTGATGTATTGATCATCGTTCCAGCTGGCCTAGCAGTTGCAATATCTATGTCTCACATGTTGGTTTGGTGGTTGTTCCTCGCAGCAGTGTCCGGTGCTGTACACGGCATCATAAAGCGACATCAACAGTTAAAACACATTCCGTTTGCTCCCCATATTCTGATTCCAGCCTGGGCGATTTCAGTACTGAGCCTCTAGCGTCGCTTTGTGATCGTTCATCTGATTGACGGCACGTACGAGTTGTACCGGCAGTTCTACGGCCAACTCGGGCGACACACCGAAGAGCACCCTGAGGCGGGTGTAATCGGTGTGCTCTTCAGCACACTGCAATTGATTGAAGACGGGGCGACGCACCTCGGGGTTGCCACCGACCATGTCATCGAGAGTTTTCGCAATGATCTATGGCCGGGGTATAAGACCAGTGAAGGCATGGAGCCCGAGATTCTGCGTCAAATCCCGGTGTTGGAAGACGCATTGCGTGCCATGGGCGTCACCGTGTGGGCAATGGCTGAGTTCGAAGCCGACGACGCGTTAGCTTCGGCGGTGAAGGTGGCGTGTGAAGATCGCCGAGTGCATCAGGTGCGCCTGCTGACCCCCGACAAAGACTTGGGTCAGTGTGTCAGCGGCCGGCGTGTGGTGCAGGTTGACCGCAAGAACGATGTGGTTATTGACGAAGCAGCGGTGAAAACCAAGTTCGGTGTTGGCCCCGAGTCAATCGTTGATTACTTGGCACTCGTTGGCGATACTGCCGATGGCTTCCCGGGGTTGCCTGGGTGGGGGGCAAAGAGTGCATCAACGTTGCTTGCGAAGTACGGAGACATCATGTCGATCCCACCTGATCACACGCGGTGGGCGAGTGACGGTGTGAAGGTACGCGGTGCTGAGAAGTTGGCAACTACATTGCGAGACGGTCGCGATGATGTCGAGCTGTTTCGCATCCTCGCCAAACTGGTCGACACGGTCGAAGTTGGCAGTGTTGATGAGTGGAGATGGGCCGGCCCGCAAGCGAAGT
>Ga0194118_10002261_pt1 | contig 24926 bp, 13 predicted proteins | sample TA2MahsurfametaG_2_FD_148662 | JGI IMG/M metagenome (GOLD analysis project Ga0194118, IMG submission 148662) | Freshwater microbial communities from Lake Tanganyika, Tanzania - TA2015013 Mahale N5 surface | ecosystem: Environmental > Aquatic > Freshwater > Lake | place: Tanzania: Lake...
GGTGGCGGTGCGCTTCGCTCCGCTCAACAGTGAGCGAAGTGCGTTCAGTGACACCCGCATGTTGACGCTGTTGCTCGAGGCACTTGGCGAGCAGTCGCTTCCATTCGGTGAAGTCAAGGTGCGCGGTGTGCGCGGTGTCATTCGGTGAAGTCAAGGTGCGCGGTGTCGGCAACTGATCTGCGGGCCAGCGCCGTGAGGGTCTTTGCGATGGGGATACCACGAGCGCTGCCATCGCGCTCAAGTCGCGAGTTGCCGTAGACCGCGAGGCGTGTATAGAGCCTGACCTGCATTGATGATTCGCTGCAGCCGAAGCAAAGAGTGGTGTTCAAGACAAACAAGCGAGTGCGCCATTTCACTTCACAGGCAGTCAGGTAGGATGTCGGCTTCTTTGGGCGTCGCTCAAGGTGTTACCTTTCCGCGGAGGCGGAGTTGAACCGTTGATCGAAAGAGATCAGAAGCCAGTCAGTGTGCGCCGTGGGTGTCGGGCTCGTGGCTGGACATTGGCACCACGGGTGGTTGCGGTATCAGACGCGAGTGCCGCCACCACGACAGCGGGGGTGATTTTCATCGGATTGGGCGATGCATTGAGCGGCGGAGTCATCCACTTCAGGACAGCAGATTGTGATTACCGATCTGTGACGGAGTGTGTCCTCAGATTGCAGGCGCAAATTTTTGGCCATGTGTTCGCCCATTGGGATCTGCCGTCGAGTCCTCCGGCGCCGTCCGATGGATGCCTTCAAGTAACGCTCTGTCTGCCAACAAAGGTGGATGTTGATGAGGTTGTCGCTCTTCACTTGGTGTGCAGTCTTCTCGAAGACGGAGAGTTGCCGGTTGAGGCGCCGGTGCTTGCGCAGTACATGTCTCGAGCTCGGCACAGCGCTGGCGCTTACCGCCCCTGGCGTCGGAAGGGTGGAAATGTGTCGTCTGGCGCTCGGGACTTGGCCTCGCTCGGGGAGTTGCTGGAGGCATCTGATCACGACACCTTCAATCAACGTTTCGTTGTTCCATTGTGCTTCCGACTCATGTCTCGGCAGCGATCCCTCGAAAGGGCGCGCGGCACAGCCGCAGATGTCGGGGCAGGTGATAGTCGTTTGTCGTGTTCAAGAGAAGCCCAACAGCTGCAGACATTCGTTCAAAGGATTCTCAGAAGGATTCGACCCGACCTCCTGAACAAGGTCGAGTCGTCACGCGATGAGTTGGACGAACTCTGTGGAGACTTAGATGCGGAAGAGTTTGCTGATGTGCGCGCCGCGCTCTCCGATATAGAAGCAGATCGCAGTGACTTGGAGACGGAACAAGTGCAGGAAATCGCGCTGCCTCTGGTCCGTGATCGCAGTTTGTCCAAAGCCTGCTGCTTGAGGGTCTGTCGCATGAAAGCAGGAGTCAAGACGAGAGCGGGGAAGACGCTGCTCCGCATCGCTATTGGCTCAGGTTGGGTTGATGTTGCTGGGCAAAGTTCCTCAATGACACCGCAACTCGTGTTGCTCGAGACGGTCGAGAATGACCACACGCAGTTTCGCTTCTTTTTGATGCAGGAACCGCAACCGCTAGGGGGCCGGTCGGGGGTGTGGCTTCCCACCCTGCGGTCGGGGGTGTGGCAACACGACGATGTGGACTTGTGGGGGCTTGGTGAGGCACTGCAACACAAAGAAGTGCAGAAGCGTCGTGGGAATCAACAGAGTGGTTTCGTCGAAGGAACCTGGTACGGAGGTTCGAATCACCAGTACCGAATTGTGGGTTCGCCCTATCGGCGATGCAGGCTCAAGGTGGATGAAGTCAAAGAGATTGTCGGGAGCAAATTCTGGTTTCCACTCGCCGTGGAAGTAACAGTATCGAGCATCGTGCGGAGTCGTCCGGACGACCAAACGTACTGGAGTTCGCAGAGATTCGCGCGCACAACTGAGGCAGAACCCCACAAGTGGATCTATAAGCCGAGGCATCTGCGAACGGGGGATGAGTCCAATTGTCATACGCGTGAGGTGCGCTATCAGGATGATGAGCGCCTCAGCACGCTGCAAACAAGTGCCTATCGTTTGACCGAGAGGCAGAACTCAAACTGCTACGCCCACCCCGAGACGGACGGCATTCTTGGCTATCAAACGAACTCTGAACACGCGGACTTTCGCGTGGTCGTCATCCACCTTGCAAAGCTGGATTTCCCAAGTGCACTCTCGAACGCTATTCGAGAGCTGTGGCAAGGACACGTCTGCGGTACCGGATCAGTGGCTGTGCACTTGGGTACTCACTGCCTCGTGGATGTCGGGTCGAAAGGAATTGTTCTATGGTGCTCTTCAGAATGGAAGCGAGGAATCTCCTTCGATAGAGAGGTCGCGGAGGCCGCGGTTGATCTCTTGGCGTACCGAGATGACCTCGCATCGCTGTTGCAATGTGCATCTCACTTGCACACCTCTCGTTTTTTCAGCTTCGCCTCGTTGCAAGATTGGTGGAAGAACAGGTCGGCGGGTTCCTACCTCATTCGCTTCATTGACGTCGTGAAGTCGTTTCGCCCCGAGGCAGCGGGTGGCGACCTTCGGATGATCGTTGCAAGTGTAGAGAAGGCACACGGCATCGATTCAACGCTCGAGAGACTGGAACGGTTTTTGCAATTCAGCGATGAGCGCGAGCGCATCGTTCGAGATGGACTGCTTCAGGCGCTGCTCCTGTTGTTGGCAATCCCTGTTCTCCTTCAAACACCCGCTGAACTGTTGCAGGCGTGGAGCGCGTGGAATCAAGTTGATGGGCCGACGCCGGGGATTACATCTTTCTGGACAGATCAATTAGGAAGTGGACTGTGGATACTGAAGCAAGTTGGGTTCGTTCTTGCCTCCATCGTTGCCCTCGCTGTACTGTTGGTTCTAGTCATGAAGAGCCCAGCTTGGCTCCGCCGTCTTTCACGGTGGCAGAGAGGCGGACGGCGCTCCTTCGACTAATCGTTGGCACTTTGAACCAAATGCTGTGCAACAGACAGAAGATCATCGGCAGCATTCAGGATCTCGCGCGTATCGAGTTGGTCCGCTTGGCGGCAGTATCGCAGGCAGAGCGACATATCCGGCAACTTGGAAAACTGCCAATGCGGTAGGCGAAAGTTCTTCTCGAGAAGAGCGGCGACGAAACGACAGTTGTCAGCGAGCCCATCGGGAATCTCTCCAAGCCGACTGTACAGGTAAAGATAGAGCGGGCTCTGCCGATTTTTACTGAGTGGATACCTATCGAGCACGATGCTCAGGTTGTCGCCATAGGGACTCACGAGATCGATCCCGGGCAAAGGAGAACCGTTGATTTGATGCGATGCCACAATAACGAATTCCTTCTCGCGAACGAGCCGTCGCACAGCCAGTTGCACCTCGTGGGCTGGATCTGGGCGATTGCACTCTCGCATCACATCGGCTGGGCTAGGTATGTTCAGAGTCCCCGCGTGAACCCCGCCCCAAAATGAACGTGTAAAAGCGATCACGCCCTCAAAGGGAATCGCCCAGCCAAGACCCTCCGCGTGGCGCCCATCGTGATGCACGCTACTCCGTTGCGTTGCAACACCAATAATCTCTCCGAGCAAGGAAAGGGCTGGGCCGCCGCTATTCCCTGGATTGAGAGGTGCGGTGATTTGGTGCCACAGACCAGCTTGACCAGCTTGCGGCACATTTAAGGCGCTGATGAGCCCCTGCTGAACTGCAAGCACATTGACCAGACCGGGATATCCGAGCGTGAGCAGTGGTGCGCCTTGGCAGAGTTGGCGCGGCCGATGCTTGGACAGACTCAGGTGGTGCGGACTTGGGAGTGCGCACTTGACCACGGCGAGGTCATGGCTGTTCCCACGAAAGGCAACACGCCCCATGGATTCCAAACCATTCTGGAAGCGCACCCGACAAACGCTGCTTCCCGCGACCACATGGTCGTTGGTGAGGATGAGCCCTGATGCATCAATTGCAAATCCGGTGCCATCCCCATCGGAAGAGAAGATGTTCACGACAGCCATTTGGAAGTTTCGGACCAAGTCCTCGGGGCGCAGTGTCTGGAGAGCGCTTCTCTGCTGTTGCCCCTGCTCAAGCGACTCGGTCAGTTTTTCGACCTTTTCAAGAGTGCGCCACTGTCCATCCGGTGCCCTCCGAACCTCCTCATCTGGCCACAGATCCCCCTGGGCACACCGAACCTTGAGGTCTGTTGCGGTTAGGCCAGGCTCGATGCTCCCATCAATCCGTCGCAGATCAAACGCCATGAGATCAATGGTAACTTCCAGCGCTAACTATGCCCATCACGCTTTCCGAAGTGGCTGAGTGCTTGACGGCGTCGTACGGACGTAAGTTTCGATTCGAACTGCTCGATGAAGATTCGATGATTCGTTTCAGCTTCGGGGGGCTCTCCAGATATCGAGATGCGGACGGCGAGGCGTGTCTTCGGGTGCGCATTCTCGTGCTCTGCGATGGCAACTACCTCGAGGTTCACACTCCGAACCTCTACTCGCTCAAGGATTGTGCGCATGTGGAGGCAGTATCGCGGGTTCTGCTAGGAGTTTGTTGGCGGTCACCGCTCCTGCAGTACTCGCTCGATGAATCAGATGGCGAAGTTCGAGGAAGTGCGGAGGTCGTGGTTGCGGATGGCACCCTGACCCCCGCGCAGATCCGTGAGACAATCGATCGGATCGTTGATGTCATTGAGGCGTTTCATCCGCACATCGTTGATGCCATTGAGAGGGGGGTGGTTTCCTTTCCCAATGAGCCCGCTGTTCGGTCTGTGCTTCCGACCCCGACACAGTCGGAGGGGCGAGTCGTTGTGAGTGCGGACATCGATGCAGAGTTGCGAAAGATGGTGCAGGTGTCGCGCGCCAACGGGATGGAGCGTCGAAAAAGTGCGCTGCAGGCCAATCGAGTAATTATTGACTGGGTTTGAATGTTGTAGCGGTGTTCACGGGGCACTTTGCGCATCGGAGGATCTGACTTGGAACTCTTCATATGAAAACAAGTCGCTTCCGTATCCAACAACTCCATGGTGCCGTCCTTTCTGGATTGACTGCCGTACAAGTTCGGTCACTCGTTCAGTCTGGGCTTCTCACGCCGCTTGATCTGATCGACCAAGGATCGGGAAACTGGCGTGAACTGCGGAGGTGTCCTTCGCTGGAACCCTCGTTCGCAGAGCAGCCTTGGCATCAGCCCGACGTGTTAGAAGCAGTAGCCGCTCTGCATTCATCCGATACACGCGCAGTTGGGCTTGGTATCGACAAGCTGAGACTTTGCGGTATGCATGGCTCCGCATGGGCGGTCGCGCAGTTCTTGCTCGCAGCTATTCGTCTCGGTGATTCTGACCACGCAGGAGTCGCACTGCGGCGACTGCTTCTTGTGTTGAGGGCTTGGAGTGGTGAGAGCACTCGAATTGGCGACACCCTGTGGTCCCGTTGCTGTGTTGGCCAATCGGAAGCCGTTCAGCCGGATGTGGCTGTGAGTGCAATTCTGTCTTCCGATGGAAGCCCACGTTTCCAGTTCCAGATTCTCTGCTTCATGGCGACAGATCCGGGCATCATGCGCGCTTTAGCGTTTTGCCTCCGCGACGGGGACTCACAAGCGGCTGTTGCTCGCAGCGCCCTGCACAGTGTCGAGTCAACCACGCTGATGAGGGCCTTGATTATGAACACGCCTGACTTGGAACAAGGCCGAGGGCAGGATTTTGCAAGTTCGATTTATCTCGAGGAGTGGATGTTGCGTGGTGTGTTGGATTGTGATGCGCCTGACCATACGGAAGCAATCGATGAGTATACTTTCGACCGCGAGGCGGAGGCGAGTCTTTGCATCGATCTGGGTGGAAAAGTGCTGGATTCGAGATTGCTTCAGGTGCTTTGTGATTGGCTTCCAATTGAATGTGTCCAATCATTTGAGCTCAGGAAGATTGCTGGCGGTGTTCCCCAACTTCTTGCATTGTCGCATAAGCATGTCTGCGTGTGGAACTTCCATGCACGGCGCGACTCATTGCTCTACGAGATAGACGGCGAAGAACTCGAGAACGATGAGGAGCCGCTTTGTATCGATGTTGAGATGGTGGGCTGCACGGTGTCGGAAGCTGATGTTGAAAGTCTTCAGAATGATCGGCACCAGAGCGGTTACTTCTGTCACGTGACGTTGGATCAATGCCCATACATTTGCGATAAGTTCCTCGCGTGGATCGGGCAGAAGTTCGTAGATTTCATCAAATGCATCGGGTTGGAGTACGTGCGCGACTCTGACCGTCCATATCTGATAATGAGGTCAGTGGGAAACCCGGTCTCGCTTGAATGTCTCAGGGGCTCACATCTCGATAGGCTTGAAATTAGAGGCTGCGTTCTGTCACCGACCTCGTTTGGCTTTACGCTGCTCCCAAACCTGCGAAGATTAGAGTTCGAAGGCTGCGACTTGACTCCTCTGCGTTGGGGAGACAGAAGCTCACCGAACTTGGAGCGACTGTCGCTGCTGCGCGTGATCCTCCCTCAAGCGGGAGGGGTGAATGACGAGTGCTACTTTTGGAGTCAAGCGCAAAACTTGCAGGATATCTCAATTGTTGAGAGCTGCCTGCGTGAACTCAAGACGGGGCATCTGCCTGATTCGGTCACCGCGCTCGATGTATCCAACAACCCACTGACTTCGGTGCCTCTGGTGCCAAATCTGAAGTCACTGAAACTGGAAGGCTCAAGCGTTTCCCGATTGGATGTGCCCGTTCCTTCAGTTGCGTTCGAGATTCAAACCTTTACGGCAAGTCGTCAATTGGTGTCGATTCCTGACGGAGTGCTTGATTCTCCGCCTCTCAGGCGTGTGGATTTGTCCCTTGCAGCGGTGGAGTCACTTCCCGAGAGCATCCTCTGGAATCCGAATCTTGAATGTTTAAATGGTCTCAACAGCCATACCGGTTTCTCGTCGGTCTGTAGCAGTCCTGAGTTCGAAGAGCAGCCTGACTCTGCGAAGCCTGAAAATACCCTTCACCAGATCGATCTATCGAACGCATCTTGCGCTGCCCACAGCAGCAGCATCAACTGTGTCGTGTTCGCCGAGGGTAAGTCGCAACTACTCACCGCGGGAAGCGATCACTCGATTCGACTCTGGGATGCCGTTGAAGTGGGGGATGTCTGGACATGTACGGAGTCACGCTCCTTTGTCGGGCACACTTCACCGGTATCGTCCGTGGCCCTCACGCCCGATGGCCAAACCGTGATCGGTTCTGCGGTGGATGGGCGTGTTTGTCTGTGGCATGCCGCTACTGGAACGCCGATTGGGGAGCCCTTGAAAGCTCATTCGGCCGAAGCACTGTCCGTCGCAGCTTGTCAAGATGGTGTGGTGTTTGCGTCGGCAGGTCGCGATGGACTGATGTTCATTCGAGAGATAGCAACCGCTCGCAAGTTGGTTGAGATAGAGGTTCCGGAGGACACGTTTGCGCTTTCCATTGCCTTTAGTCCTGATGGTCGCTCCATCGTCGGTGGATGTGGCGATGGGTTGGTGCGCATGTGGGATCGAAGGACAGGCGCACTTTGCTGGACGTCAGTCGGCCAGCACCAAGGCTGGGTAACTCGGGTTGTGTTCAGTCCCGACGGAAGTCGCGTGGCGTCGACGGGAAATGATGGGCATCTTTGCTTGTGGGCGAGTCTGACCGGTGCCTCATGTGGTCGGGATGAATCTGCTCACGTGAAGTGGGCATCCAGTGTTGTTTTTACAAGCGACGGAACTCATGCAGTCAGTGTTGGAATGGACGCAGCACTTCATGTGTGGCGCATGACTCCGGAGGGGCATCTTGATCGTGTGCACGCAACTGCCAATCTCGACGGAGCAGCCAATGATGTCTGTCTTCAACATGACGGAGGACTCTGTGCGATTGGACTCGACAACGGGAGGATCTCATTCATTCGTTTGGATCGTCTTTTGAATGCGGCCGCAGCAGTCCAGTCATCAGGCGGAGCGATCGTTGGTGGCACCAGTGAGTCCAATCAGCAAGAGTCCTCGGATCACCATGTCGCTCGGGCCCTGTGGCGGCTGGCGTCCTGTGAGCAGATCAGTCTTGAGGCATTGACATCAGTTGCGTTTGCTCAGGGTGGCCGTGAGTTTGTGGCAGGCCTAGGTGACGGTGGAGTAATGAGGAGCTTCGTCTCATCTTCGGTGGATGGGATTTTGGAGGCTTCTCACGGTAGTGTCAGGCGGAGGCACACAGATGAGGTGACGTCGCTGGCATGGAGTCCGGATGGCGAGTTAGTTGCAAGCGCCTCTCGCGACCATGAGGTGATTCTCTGGGATTGCACTGTGTTTGACGACGGAGGCCCCTTGAGTGGGCGCGTCGTGAGTGTTCTGAGTGGTCACACAGAATCGGTCAACAGCGTGGCATTTAGTACTGACGGAACAATCGTCGCGGCCCTGTCGGAGTCTGGATTGCTTCGATTCTGGGATGTCAAATCCCAGGAGCAGGTGTGTGATCCACTCAATGTCTCGGGAGGCTGCTTCGCGGTGGCCCCGATTGGCTCGCCGCTGGGGCAGATTTTCGCCGTCGGCCAGTGGGATGGCAATATCAGTCTGCGAGATATGACGACCCGCGAGGAGGTTCGGGGACCATTCGGAGGACTCGACAGCGAGAACAAGCGAATCGAGTCCATCCTCTTCACCGCTGATGGTCGGTGCATCATTGCAGCAGTTGGTGATGCACTCTGCGTTTGGGATGCGAATCTGGGACAGCTGATCGGGCAGCCAATACGCACAGCGAGCGCTATTCACAAGATTGCAGTCAGTCACGATGGCTGTACGGTTGCGACAGGTGACTCAGATGGCGCAGTGACGTTTTGGGACATCCATTCTCATAAACAGATCGGGGAGACGATGAGAGGTCATCGCTCCGCAGTGAGTGGACTCGCCTTCGGGAGGTCAGGAGATGTACTGATCAGCGTTGCCGACGATCAGGACGCGGCTGTGTGGACCTGTCAAAGTGTGGCCCCAGTTGCCCCACGTTCGTCTCAGCTGGCTCGCCCTGATCCCCTTGTCATGGATTCTTCCAAGGCACTTGAGGATCTTGAAAGTGACGAGCTCATCCTCAATATCGAGACTCGGGTATGCCCAGCACCGCAGACCACGCGTGCTCATTCGACACAAGGCTCCTCCGAATTCCGCAGCGCTAGGTGGATTGCGCTCAGAGTCAATGCCGATGGAGATCAGCTGCCCGATTGGTGCCCCATGCTTCAGCTTGTGTCTCTTCATATCTCCGATTACACCAAAGCCGACCTCCCAGACTGGATCGCACAACAGGCGGAATTGAAATCGCTTGCACTGACCGGCTCGAAAATCGAGACAATCGAGCCGAGTGTCCTGAGGTTGCAGCAACTAGAGCGGTTTGAGTGCGATTCAAGCTGGCTCTCCCAATTGCCCGAGTTAGACGGGCTGCCATCACCCTTTCTTCTGTCACCTTGGCCGAAACTTCGGAAGTTCGATGTCAGCAACAGTACGTTGACAAAGCTGCCACGTTGGCTCGCTCAATGTTCGAACTTGAAGTCGCTCGTGCTCTCTGGGAGTCAGGTGAGCTCACTGAGTCCTGATATTTTGGATCTGCCCCTGGAAGAGATAGAGTGCGGGAACACCCGAATCATCGAGTTGCCGGAGGCAGGGAAGGTTGTTCAGTCCTTGAAGGGGCTGCAACTTTGGGGGTGCCGTATCAAACGGCTTCCTGACTGGATCGGGCGCTGTTCACAATTGGAAAGTATCTCGCTTCTCGACTGTCCAATCGAAGGACTTCCTCCATCACTTCTGCACTGCCAATCGTTGCAAAGCTTCGATATTTCGCCCGGTGCTCCCTTGGATGACGCCAGTCGGGAAGTCCTTGGTCAACTGCGACAAAGATTGATAGTCTGACGTCACGGTGAAGACATATGGACCTGTCGTCAGCGGGAGGGAGTACCAGGGAATCCTCTCGACTGTCACTCGGACGAATCAAAGGCTCATCAGCGAGGGCAGGCAGCCTATTCCGCTTTGTGTGTGGGGTCTTGCCGGCGTTGGCAAGACGCAGTCTATTCGTGACTTCGCGTTGAGGGAGAAGTTCCATTTCCTTCAGATCAATCCAGCCCAGTTCGAGGAGATGGGAGACATCACGGGAATGCCGCGGGTGCATGATTCGGGCACCCCAAATGATCCGCTCGATGATGTGACTCTTTACATCATGCCAGAATGGGCCAAGAGAATGCACAATCTTGGGGGCAACGGAATACTGTTGCTTGATGATGTCAATCGGGCGGATGACCGCATTCTTCGTGGCATCATGCAACTATTGCAGGATCGACGGATGTTCAATTGGCATCTGCCGCAAGGCTGGCAGATCATGCTGACAGCCAATCCCGATGGCGCTGATTTTTCAGTGACACCCATGGACGATGCCATCCTGACGCGCATGATGCACTGCACCATGCAGTTTGAGAAGGAGGCGTGGGCCGAATGGGCAACTGCGAATGGTGTAGACGCGCGTGGGATCTCGTTTGTGTTGGCCTATCCAGAGTTGATAGGAAGGGGCCGAACGACTCCACGAAGCCTCACGTATTTGTTCGAGCACTTGAGACCAATTCCTGACCTGAAGGCGGAGATTTCGCTGATTTCACTCTTGGCATCCAGTTGCATCGATACGGAAGCCGCATCATCGCTCGTCGCCTTCTGCGCAACATCCCTCGCACAGTTGCCATCGCCAGAGGACCTCTTATCTCAGGAATGGGCGACGATTCAGCCGAAACTTGAGCGGGCTGTTTTTGATGAGGCGAAGAACCCGCGGGTGGATTGCCTGACCGTCATGGTGCAGCGCGTTGTTGCTTATGCCCGCACCCAAACCGATCTACCCAGTCGCCAAGCGCGGGCCAACCTACGAGAGTTCTTACTTTGGGATCGGATACCGAGAGAGATTGTGCGTCTTGTGCGCGTGTCAGCTGTTGGAGTTCCATACCTCGGGTTCATCGAGGGTGATGATGCCATCACCCAAAGAGCGTGATGGTCAGAAAGTCATCTGATGTGTTTCGAAGTGTGGGGGATGCTGTCAGTGCGCTCTTGTTTCGACATCCTTTCTATGCCCACATTCTGCTCGCCATGCGAAGGGTGGTCACCGAGGATGTTGATACGGCGGCGGTCTCCATTCGAGGCGGCAGCGTGTGGCTTGCGGTCAACCCAGTCTTTTGGCTGACGACTCTCCACAGTGATCGACACCGGCAGGGAGTGCTCCTTCACGAAGTCCTGCACGTTGTTCTGTCGCATCTCACGCGGCTTCGCGACTTCCCAGATCTTGAACGCTTCAACATTGCGGCAGATCTTGCGGTCAATTCATTGATTCCGCCCGATGATCTGCCATCGAGTGCGCTCACCGTGGAAACCCCGGGGCTGCTAGCGAAGCGAGATCGGATGCGCGAGCAGACGGTTGATTGGTACTACCCAAGGCTCTTGGAGGATGCGCCGCAGGTCGCCAAGGTGGATGTTCAGCTTCGTGGTGTTGGTGCGGAGGGATGGACAACAGACATGAGCGATTGCACGGCCGATCTGATTTCGGGATTGGTGCTTCAGGCGGCAGCATCGGTTGGCCAAATGGAGTTGTCCCGCCTGCCGAAGGTCGTACGGTCCGCCATTCAAGGAATGGAAATGAATCGAAAGCCAACGGTTGATTGGCGAAGGGCTTTACGCGTGTATGCCGGGCGGAGCCGCCGTACACGGCTGCAGGCGACCCAGAAGCGGGTATCCAAGAGATACGGACGAGTGCCAGGGGTGCGTGTATGCGCGAGGAGCCAAGTCGCGGTCATTGTCGATACAAGCGGCTCTATTGGCGACGATCAACTGCAAATGTTCGCGGAGGAACTGACACACATTGTTCGTACGAAGGTCGAAGTGATACTGGTGAGCGCTGACGATGCCGTGAACTCCGTTGAGCCCTATAGAGGTGGCGTTCTGAATGTGTCTGGTCGCGGAGGAACAGACTTTGATCCAGCCATACAGTGGGCGAACTCCAATGCGCATCGCATCGATGGTGTTGTGTACTTCACAGATGCTGAGGGCCCTCGCACCCTTCCTTCGCGTTACAGGATCTTGTGGGTTGTCCATAGCAATCGACTCATCGGGAAACGCCCGGAGTGCGCATTTCCGGGAGACTCCGTTGTTTGGATGGGCGCAAACTAGACACACACATAGCCAACGCCCCACACCCCGGTCCAATGTCGTTTGGCATCTCTGAAGCAGACCTGTCAGATAGGTCACCGTTCGTCGTCATCCATTAAATCGTCTTCTGCGTCTTCGTCGTCATCCATCAGATCGTCTTCTGTATCTTCGTCGTCTGCGAAATCGCTGCTCAACTCGATTTCGAATTTCCAATCGTCGTCGTTTGATGGCCGCGGCGCCGCGTCTTCGTCCTCATCGGCGGGGTCAGCCTCCGACGATGGATCTCTCAAGTCAGCGCCATTGTTCGTCACATCCTTCTTGATGAGCTCGTGAACGAAGTCTCGCAGGCGCCCGAGCAAGTCTCCGCTGGTCTTGCCACCGCCGTTATCAAGCCAAGTCAGGAAGAGCCGGTGATGATCGCTGTCACTGGCGATGACGGCTGTCTCGAAGTCGATTCGGTGACTGGTTTCGCGGTCGGCGTACATGCATCGGTAGAACTTCAGCCCAAAGCGGGCGATGTCGTCCCATTCATGCGATGGGCTATTTGCGAGGTGCCCGCACCGCTTCTTCAATGCGCTGGCTACGCTCGAAATGAACTGATTTTCAGTATTGCCTCTCAACTCGTGGCTCGAGGCAGCCACTTCACACGCCCCCACCAAGGTGAGTAGTTTAAGATTGGCGGTTTGATGATGATCTGTGTTAGTTGGCTGCATATACGTGTCCTGCTCGAAACACCCTTGATGATGCTAATCGAGAGTGCGGGCCGTGGCATGAACTTGGCGAGACCATGATGAAGTCAGAAGCTGTCTTTCGGGTGCTTGTTTGGGTCGCCCGCTGCGATGCGCCAATGAGCCGTTGGGAGTTTCGTGACTTGCTGCTGGTCGCTCAGCGGCACAAGAAAGCCTCCGAGGCTATTGAGTCATTGGCTACGGCGCTCGCGGACTGGGACGATCCATCGACCGATAACCTCTTCCTGTCAGTACAGCGGTGTAGCGAACTCCCGTTCGACCAACGACGGGCGGTGTTCGATCTCGCCGTGTTCATTGGGACCGCGGCCCGTCGATCACCGAATGGCTCAAAGATGAGTCGGACCATCCCGACTGTTGCCCACTGGGTGCTTGAGTTCCTCGCGGACAGCCTGAGCGGAGGGGTTTCAGGGAGATCGTGGCTGATCGATGCCTACCGTCGCCGAAGTGTGCGAGCGCCGATGAACACCAACATCACAGGTCTTGAATGGTGGTCGGACGTCGACGCTCCACTTGAGGCCCTTGATGATCGACTGCGCACGTTCTCGCGAGATGAGGTGGAGCGTCTCAAGGACCTGTGGACGCTTGGCCTTGAGGGGCAGCCTTCACCCGAAGAGATTGTTCAGGCCTTTCGTTTCCGTGCTCGATTGGTCCACCCTGACCGCCTTGTGAGTGAGCCATCCCATCTCCAAACTATTGGCGCTCGAGAGTTCCGAAGACTCCATGAGGCGTATGAAAGGCTGATTCGAACATGAAGGATCTCTATCGACGCCTTGGGGTAGATGGACCGAGGGACTCACTCGGGCTCGAGGATGCGCTACGCGAAAGGCGGGGGACGCAGGAGGACCTCGCCATCTCTGGGTATCTCTTTGCTGCACCGTCGCGCCGCCAGGTGTACGAACATGCTTGGCGATCGCTTGTGTTGATTGCTGACTTTCGAGTTCGACTCGCGCTTCAGTACAGCGAGTCTTGGTCGCGAGGCGAGATGTACGACTTTTCGGGGCGTCAAATGTCGACCGATACTCGGCGACAGGTTCTGCCATACGACGGCACCCCAATGAACTCGGATAGTCCCGCCCATCGATCGGACTTTCCATCCCCGTTTGATGATCCTCCTTTGCCCTCAGGTTCTTTGTAGAACTCGGCAAACCACGTCGGCACTCGAGTCACACTTCGCACTGTTTGCGAAGTGTGTCGCGTAACCACCCTGCCCGTTGCTGAAACACCGCACGAAAGTCGTCGCGCTTCAGGGCTTCGATGTCCGCGATTCCATGTTGCGCGAGGAGATGCGAAAGGTGGAGGGAGTCCCTTTCAAGTGCTTTGATGTAGGTGCTTGGACGCCTGCTTCCGATGTACTTGCGATTCGTGTCTGGGTGAATGAGTGTGATGTTCGCGAAAGAGTTGATTTGTTCGCTGGGAATGCCAAGCTTTGGGCCACAGGCTTTCGGAAAGATGTGGTGAAGATCCCACCTCTGATCTAACTGCTGCTCAGTCTGATTCAGTCGTAAGTCACGAAGGGAGAGCGATTGCAGAAGCGCTACAAAGAGCCGATAGGAGCCCGACTGTGACTTGCTCGCGTAGTCCGGAATCTCCGGCAATTGAAACATCGCGGACCGAGGAAACCTATCCTCCGGGAAACGGGCATCGATCAGATCCTTCAGTTCCCTTGCCAGTTGGCGCGTCCGACCGAATGATGGGTTTTGGGGATCACAGCAGGCTTTGACGCAAGTCCGCCACCACCATGCTCGGAGTTTCCCGCCAAGGTGACCGGTTGTTATGTCATCCGTCTCGCCATCATCCACCGTTGGTATAACGGCGCAGAATGCCTCGAACACACTTATGTCGGCGCATTCATCAAGTGCGCGCATACCGCAGCTCGACTCAAAGAATCGAATGAGGCTCGGTGCGACTTGCTCAAGAGCTTTGGCACGAGCGGTCAGAACCCGGCGTGCATGATCGACCTTCTCGCCCTCAATCTCTGGAAACTGGAATTTTCCCCAATTCCCCAAGAATTTGGTGAGAGCGAGAATGGATGGGGTCTCGTCAGTCTCATTTGGCAACTGTTTGTCGGGGGTAGCTAGCACGATGGTCGTCAATGAGGCATAGGGAAATCGGTGCTGCGCCGCTCGTGCAATCGAGTCGAGTGCGGGGCGGAGTCGAAGTGCGCTCACAACCCCTTGGCTTTGTGTCAACGGCGTTGGAGTCTGGTTGAGCAGTACAAAGGTCTGATGGCACTCGCTGAGATAGTCCTTGAGAGTCTGACCCTGCCTTCGCTCGAGCACGGTGCAATTCACAAACGCATTCTCAAGGTTGCTTTCGATGAGTTGGAAGAGATTTCGCACACCTAAATCGCGCAGCTGCTCGATGGACTCGTAGGTTTCCCGCATCGTTTGCGTTGCCTGTTTCGCGGACGCGCTGACCTTTCGAGCGGAGTCCGCCTCCTCAAGTTGAGCGCGCTGGTCAATCCAGTATGTGAAGTAGTTGAGGGGCATCCAAAGCTTTGGCTCCTTCTGTTCCCCCCGTTTGAAGGCCTTCAGAACTCTGCTCTCCTCAGACATCGCAGCGGTGAGGGTGCCAGTCGATGCTGAGTGTCCTCGGCTCGGGGTGATGGCCTTCACCCAGTCGTCATGGCTCGGCGTGTGTTGTTGCTGTCTCAGTTTCAGTATGGCAAGCAGATCGATTCCAAGATTGGTGTGGTTTGCAAGCTTGGACGGTCCCTTCACAAAGATCCGAAGAGCACGGAGAAGCGCCTGCGTTCTCTGTCGTCCATCAATGAGTAGGAAGGCGTGCTCGGATCGAAGCGCTTGCGAGGGGTAGACCCCGTCGGCACGCTCCAGTCCCCGCAGGATGCTCTCACACTCGTGAATCGGTACTTTGCCGAGGCACATGGAACCGATCGGCAAGCCCTGAAAAATTGACGCGACGAGCTCGACCACGCGCTTGGTTTCCCAGATGTGTTCCCTCTGAAAGTCGGGTATGGCCAAGATGCCGCCGTCGCCTCGCCCCCATCGCAGGATCGTGGGCAGTTTGTATTCCACCACTCGGTACGGGCGGGCCATTCTCAAGAGACTATCGCGGCATTGTTGGTGACTGCGCACATTGGGCGCAACAAGCAAGGTTATCGGCTGCACATCCACCAGCGATGGCCGCTGAGTCCCGCACACCCGTCGGGCAACTTTTGATACATTCCGGTCCTCCTGCGGAGGTTCAAGCGCACTCACCTATGCGAACTCACAGAGATCCCATTCACCAGTGTGTTCAGCTGAAGTACCTCGTCGCCATCATCTTGCTTTTGTGCGGAGTCGTGGCAGTTCCCGTTGTGGAGGCTGGACATCTCCAGGCCGGTATTCGACAGAAAACCCCCCCAAGCCCATCACCGGGCGACGGTAGTGCGCCGGGCAAGACCCCCAATCTGCCGGAGACACCGCCGGCCAAGCCGCCGGAGACAGAGAGACAGCCGTCTGCACCTCAAGCGGAGAGTGCAGATCTGCGCGGGAGGTTGTCTGCATCTCAAGCGGAGAGTGCAGATCTGCGCGGGAGGTTGTCTGCATCTCAAGCGGAGAGTGTAGATCTGCGCGGGAAGTTGTCTGCATCTCAAGCGGAGAGTGCAGATCTGGGCGGGAAGTTGTCTGCATCTCAAGCGGAGCGGGATGCTGCGAGAGATAGTGCTGAGAGCTACAGCATTGGAGCGTTTGTTCTCATTGGGCTTCTGGTTGCAATCTTGGCTTATCTCTTTGCCGCAAAGCGCAGGAGTCTGTGGCCATTTGTGATGAGGGCAAGCGACCCCGAGAACCTAGACGGCCAACTCCAAGCAAAGCTATGGAGGCTAGTGGCTGGATACGGGGCAGAGGAAGCTGCTCTCCCTCAAGCGAGAGAGAGAGCGAAAGAGAGATTGAAGGCGGAGTTCTACAAAGTCGATCAAGAGGTCAGGCAGACAGACCCTAATGGCACGGTCCCGATCCAAACGCGGAACGTGGTCTGCTTTGCGAGGCTCGTCAAAGGATTGAGTGTGGCTGAACAGGGGCTTGATGAGGAATACACCGGGCTTGCCGCAACTGCTACAAATAGATTGGAGAACCGCCTTAAGACTCGAAGGGGGCAGGAGGAAAAACATGACCGGCAGGTCCGGCAGGTCTACGGCCTAGAGGAGGAGCTCCTGGCGAGTGTTTTCATAGCGACGGGAAATTTTCCTGCGGCCATAGAGGCACTTAGCCGCGCGAACAAGTGGCATCATGATGTCGATAGTGATAGAAGGGTTTGGAGGCTGAGGCATAAGATTGCGATGGCACAGGGGGAGTTCCGGGAAGCGCTGTGGCTTCTCGCAACTATCATTGCCCCCGAAAACGAAAGGGAGACGAACCACACAAGAGATCTCCCCCCAAACTTTCTTCAAGTCGGCAGTCCTACTGCTGACAGTCTATGCGATGTAATGCATGTATTATGGAAAGCCAGGAATGACGGTCGGGCGACGAGATTCACAGCATTACAGCTATGCGAATGGGCAGGCCGCGTGTCGCAGCGCCTGGTAGACGCAGGCGCCACTCCGGATCAAAAACTAATCATTTATACGCGCTGTGCGGAGGTTTTCGACCACGGACGCAGGTCGGTGGAGTGCGCTAACTCTTATTTACAAGCTTGGTCGATGTTTACTAACCTTGCTTTGGGTGCCCCAGCGGGGGATGACCGCGGATACGTGGCGCGCAATGGACCTCTCCGAAACCTCCAGAACGTCTTAGATCCGATCAGGGTCAAATGGACCGATGAGGAAGTGGAGCTCTTAAAAAGACTCTGTATTTTCCAGGTGAATCAGGCCATCGACCAACTGGGTGGTCAGTTGGCGGGAGACAATTTCGGTTTGGAAACTGCATATCCCACGATATGGCGTACACTTGCGTGCGCAACACAGGTGATGCGACACATCTGTGGGCCGGAGGATCCGGCGGAGGAAGCGTGGCGCACGCTGACGCGATGGGTTGAAAGGTTGCACCAGCAGCCGAATTGGCCGGGGATGAACCAGAGTCCGCTTGCACCTGAGGCGCAGCAGTACCGTCAGTATGTGGAGGCTCAGCTGCAGGCGCCACGGCGTGACCCTCCCCCCCCTCCTCCGCAGCCAAAGTCGTCTCCGAATCTCTGGGCCACCTTTGATGAAGGGGAACAGAAGATCCTTGTATCAGATCACTCGACAAAAGATGTACAGAGGGTCATTGACGTGGACGAGATAAAGGTAAGGGGGAATTCGGGGGCACCCATCAAAACAAAAGGGTTGTTTGGAACAGATAGGGGCGATCTTGCAGGGATAAAGTACCGGCCGCCGAGGCTAAGGAACAGTACAAATCACGGAAATCATTACGTGGAACTGGGTGTGGTTGAGTTGCGCGATGTCTACCGTCCCAAGGAAGAGACGTGGAATATCCACATCAAGTGGGGTGAAGAAACGCATGAGCTAAAGGTGATGGTACCGAAGAACGACGGGGTGCCTCCCCAGCAGTGGCCGGCGGAAAAGATTAACCAATTCTGCAATAGTTTTATTGGGTTTCTTGTGTGTCTGTCTCTTTCACAACCTAGGCTTAGAAATCTCGCAACAGATGCGTGTAGGCCCCTGTTTGATCACGCCGATGGGGAATTTCGCGACTTCGACCGCCTTTACAGCGGACTCCAAAATTGGCGTCGGGTGGGTGCCGATATGGAGAATGCTCCGAAACTGTGGGGACAGGCCATCGCTGTGTACCCCGACCACAGTCGGCAAGTCGTCGAGAAGTTGCTTGGGCATCAGAGGTTCCAAGAACTGCGTGATGTGATAAACCAGGAATTCGGCGCTGACCTTCGTCAGCGGGATGACGGCGAGGCCGATCGCCCTCAACAACAGCATGCGAATCCCAAACCCTACGGCTTTTCGCGTACCGAAGAGTCAACGCGTCCCATCATCGGCCCTACGCAAAAACCAACGGACCCTCCAGTGGACCCGCCGCAGCCGACATCCGGCAATTTGATTGACAAAGTAAACAGTTTGCTGCGCCGTGCCCAAAAATCCGGGGAAGTTCAGCCGGGGTGTTACGACAAAGCCGAAGAGGCGTTGTTCATATTGCAGAGATGTTTTTCGAGCATGGGTGATCAAGAAGGTCTTAATCAAGCCCGCGAACTCGTGCAGCACATACCGCGCAGCTAGCGCGAAAACTAACACGTGGCTAGACGATTGTTACAAAGTTGTTGTAGTCCTGATTGAACGGTAGTGATTCCAAGTCTTCATTTCAACAGAGAGAACATTATGACTGAGCTGAGCCCCACACAGGAACGCCGACGCGAAGATTTTCCGAAGCTTGTTTTTGAAGCAATTACGAAACAAGCTCCATTTTCTGACTGGGTTGATTTGATAAAGGATGACCCGATTTTTGCGCCCATGCTGGTGGAGGACGGAAAGTTTGGAAATCATTTGTTCAATCACGTCTTTATGCATTTGGTTAGGCATGCGAAGGCCCGGAATATCAATGCAGGCAGCGACGACGACAACCGGATTTATGATGGGCTGCGCGAGCTGACCCGACGGGGCGCACCTTGGTTTTCGTCCGCCTCAAAGTTTGTGGATTGTGAAGTTGGTCGGGGGGCTTTGGAGGATAATCCGATCCTGTCGTCTCATTGGTGGTCGGCGCGACTCCGCAAGGATCTGTTGGAGGCAGGCAAAACGTTTACTGGCGAACCTCTTGAACAGTTGAAGCGTGAACTCGTATTGGGGGCCGAGAGGTCAAACGGCGCGAGTGCAGAAAGCAGGCTTTACTTACAGGATGCCCTGAATCGGATAGTCAGTGGAGTAGGTGCGAACGGCTCGCACCAGGACACGGTGGACCGTAACTTGGTAAGTGCGTTCGACTTCTGTCACCGACTGCATTTGCTGCAGGCGACTGAGCGGCTCACGAACGCTCGCGAGCAAATCCGAGATTTCCTTGTTAGCCGCCAGTCAGCGGACCGCCGAGTTGTCCGTGACGCGTTACTCCGGATCGCGGTGACGGATTCCATTCCCCTGTTGGTGAGAGCAGCTCGTGGGGAGCTATCGCTCTTCCCAACAAACTGGCCTCGCGACCTAATGAGAACGGCGGACCAACCTGCCGATAAAACGCTTCCGACAATGTTTCGGTTCGCAACATTGCCGACCGTGGTTCTCGGAGCCGAAGTACCACATACCATCGTGACCAACGACGAGAAGGCACTGGTGAGCAGAGAGTGCCTCAGCGAAGTCATGCGCACTCTACGTGCCTCATCGCTCGGTTTGGAAGCCGGAGACACGTGCGTGGATGGGTATCCGAAGTTCGGTGACCCATGTCAAGACGGGAGGATGGCGCAACGTCGCGTCCGCTATCTGATTCGCATGGCCTGCTCCAAATGCCCGGAGATAGCGAGCTGTTTCGCCGTATTCGGTGATCAGCATCAAGACGAACAAAGGCAATGCGCGGACATGCTGTTTCGCTCAAACGAGCGCTCTGGGACGCCCCAGGGAGTTTCTACTCTCGAGAAGAACCAGGCGAAACTTCTGCTGGACATCGAAGAAGATTCGTTACTCCCCAGCGAATCAGACAGCGTCATCATCTTGAGGGAGGTCGCACAGAAAGTGCCTGCGGCCGATCATGACGGACGCCGTAAAATTTATAAGGAATTGTTCGCAGGCCGGGACGAACGAGCAGAGCGCACAGGAAGCGGTAAAAAGCGCTGCGAGTACATAACGTTCCGTGCCGATCCGGATCGGGAATCGAGTCAGTTAAGGGATGTTATTCAGAAGGACATTGATAACGATTACCAGGGGGGCAATGGTCTTTGTGACTTCATTCGATCGCTCTACCACCCTCAATTCGAAAGCGCTGACATTTCAGATTTTCTAAAAAGCAAAGAATTCGATTGGCCGGAAGAGACAAAGAGGGCTCAGGTTGACCAGTTGAGACAAACGGCACGTCGAGTGTTTCAGGCTGAGATCGTTGAACGCGGCGCGCTACTTGCTGTTGATGGGTCGAATTCTGAGGAGATCGTGAAGAGAGTGTTGAAAGACCCGCACGAACGCTTTCTGGGTCAGATCCCTGCTCTCCACGCGCTTCTCCTTGATTCAGTCCGCTCGACGACGGCGCGCACAGCGTTGCAAAAGCTCTATGACATTTTTTACGCCAAGCCAGAGGATAGAGAGCTCGCGACACTCTGGAACGGGACGAAGGTCGAACTGGAGCAAGCTCTCGCGACACTTTGGAACGGGACGAAGGACGAACTGGATCAATTCAAACGGTCGCGCGCGATGCTCTACGGATACAGTTGCGATCCGGTGTTGTTTGGGTCAAGGGGGATTGTGGGAACACCGGGTGGTGTCGGACCGGTCCGGCCGAAATGGAGTGCGGCCACCCCACCATGCATAACACCACTAATGGCAGCTGCACGAACTGTTCAAGACCATGATGAAAGCCGGCTGCAGTGTCTGGAGAAGTGTCTAGATGACAACTCGATAGCGAAGCAACTGTACGGAAACGGAAACGAAAACGGGATTGACGCGCACGATGAGCGTGGCTGGCGAGCCATCCATCATGCGTTCGCGTTCGGCAATCACCGTGTGGCAAAGCTTTTGTTGACGAAAGGAGCAAATCCTGGCTTCCTCGAGAATGACAAGACTACGATTTTGATCGAGGCGATTTGCTCGAGAGAAAGACAAAGCCGAGATGTCGAGGGTTTAGTGCCGCGGATGGTGAACTTGGCAGTGGACTCGCTGAAGACACTTGATAAGTCTTCGCAAGAGAAAGTCTTGGCTTGGGCGCCCACCGACATCAAGGTGCGCGTTGGAGATCCGCTGAGTGTCTTGTCAGTTGCTGTGGAAAAAGGTGCGAACGCCTCACTTGTGCCCCTCCAAAAGATCGCAAGCTCCCTGCACGGCGGTGATATGGTTTGGGGCCTCGAGATTGACCGGTTTATCAAAGATCGTTTCGCTCGCGTCTCCTTCGAAGATTTCTCGTCGCTGATTGGCGAGTACGAAAAGTTTAAGGAGAAGTTGACGAAGGCGCATGCGGAGGCGCCAGGTGAAACGCTCGGAACATATGTTTGCCGCGCGTTGGTTCGCCAGATTGACCAAGAGAATCTTGCAGAAATCTGCAAGAAGTTGGCGAAACTTGTGCGGATCGATGGGGTCAGGGCGCCCAACGATGTCTTCCATACTTTGATTGAACGGCTCGTGGTCGCAGGTATCGGGCGTAAGTCCCCGGTCACGGAATCTGTTGCGTGGATTTTGACTGATCTTTTGTCCAAGCAGAAGGAACCTCACAAGTTTGTGGAGGAAAAGAAAAACGGAGAAAGCGCAATTCGCGCAGCTTGGCGCAGTGGGCAGCAGTTAGTGGCACTGCTAATGGCAGACAAGCTTCCTTCCAGTCCCACGCAACTCGATGATGCAGCAAAGTTCCTTGTAACTGCTGATCGACAGCAGATCACTGTCGCGGAGGATTGCCGGCTGATCGTAGGACCAACAGGGTCGGTGTCTCTCAAGGTCCCGTTTCGAGCAAATGGTCCAGCTCAGGATTTCCCCCTCCCTTCTGACCAAATGGTGCCAAATGCAATCAAATTCCCGCACGGTGAGAAAGAGGCCAAGAAGTGGCTAGAAACCAAACGGACTGATATCGCCTCTGGCCTTGACGCGGCGCTTCAGCCGCGTCGCGAGGAAAATATTCCAGAGGAGTTTCGATTCAGGCAACTCATGGTGTCGCGCCCGGAGGCGTTTGAGAAGCTTCTTGCGCATCTCTATGACACGGCGGCGGCTGGGGGGGGTGGATGACCCGACTCCAAGCGAAAGTTCAGCGCCGCCAGCGCTAGCCGGTCGTTCGTCGTAGCAGGAAATGCAAGGCTCCACTTGATCGCTTTGGCGAAGCTGTAAGCGGGGCAACCGTTCGATCCCATTGGCTGCACTGGGTGGTTCGTGACGCGTTGCTGTGATTCGCATTGATGGTTTTCGGTACAGGTCTACTGAAGTTCTTGGGCGGGCGATGTCGATGAGTGAGGAGTTGTCCGACACGATGGGCGCTGGGCGATATTCCACGAGTATCGAGGCGTTTGCCGATGCGATGCTGCGTCGTAACTGCGCTGAGATGTTGATTCAGTCTGCGACCGACGCTACGACCTCAGGGTCTGGGGTTGACAGCGAGCGTCCTTCGTTTTCGCAGGGAGTTGGTGCCGAGGGGCTGGCAAGTGGTGGTCAATCGTTGACTCTGCATCAGGAACTGGAGTCGGCAATCCTCATCTTGATAAGCGTTGAGCGCGTCCTGACGCGTGATGCACACCCAATCGAGTGGGCGAACACCCAGAACCTCCTCGGTACTGCGATGATTCTTCAGTGCACCGGCGATGCTTCAGTTGAGAAGGTTGTGAAGATTCGGCAAGCCCAAGAGTGTTTCAAGGGGGCACTCGAGATACTCAGGTCTTGCGAAGACAGAGAGGCCTGGTTTGCCGTCATGCAAAATATGTTTGCGGCGTGCAGTCTGCTGCTCAAGCATCTTGAGCCTTCTCTGGCGGTCAGTGAACTCAATGCCCTCGCGGACTATCTGTACCGGAGCCTCCAGGGCATTGACGACGCTGTGCTTCAGGACGGGCGTCCGTGGTTCGTAGAAAAACTCGCACACTGGATTCAGGAGTGTTCTGAGTCGAGGGGATCTCGCGTAGCCGAAGTGGTTCGCGCGCTCGCACAACAAGTGGTCGAGCACCACTTGGGAGCCCCCCCGTGGGCAGACCTCAGCCGAGCACCAGTGCCAGCGTTGAGTGGTCTCGCCGTTTCCCTTTTTGCCCCCGATGATGCAACTCTGGATGAGCTGCACAGAGCGGAGGGCTTGATGAAGGCTGTGCTCCTGCGTATTGGCGAGGATGATTCGGGCTCTGGCGAGAGCCTCAGTGTGGCGGAGTTGCACCTTCTTCGGGCCCGCAGATCGCGGACGCTCTACCGAATAGGATTGAATCCGAAGACCCCGATGAGCGGCAAGGGAAGTCGGCGTGAATGCTTGATGGAGTCCGCCGCAGAGCGCGAGCGCGCGATCGCTCTCCTTGACCCTGATCAAGACAAACAAACTGCATGTGCATATCACCGAAAGCTGGGCGAGGTCTTGTGGGCTCTTGCCTCTCATGAAGGGGGAGCCGATCGTTCGGTCGTCCTGAAGCGATATGCCGATGCAACGATTCGGGGCATCTGTGCAGAAGAGCAGATCTCTGATCCAATCGAGTGGGCTCAGAGTTGTGAATCTGCAGGGCTCGCGATGTGGCGATGTGCCGCCAAGGTCGTTGGTTTAGAGCGCGTTGAAAGGCTTCAGGCAGCGTGCAGCTGTTTGCTCGATGCATGTTTGGGCTACTCGGGGGTAGACCACAGCATTGATTTGGCTCGCCTCGAGAATCGGCTGGGACTGGTGTTCTTGGCTCGTGCAAGAGTCGAGAGTGAGTCTGCAAACCTTTTCGAACAGCGCGCATTTGATCTCTTTCGGACCGCTGTTGAGCGGCTCGGATCTGATCCATCACGAGGTGCACGCAGTCGAGTGCTCATGAATCTTGCCGTGGCGCAACGGCGTTGCGCGCAATGGGTGGAGGGTGCCGAGGGCCTTCGCTTGCTTGAGGCGGCCCGCGGTGCCATGGTTGAGGGCGCCAACTTGCTCTCCAGCCCCCCGACTGTTCTTGGGAAGCGCCTGCGGGAGTGGCTTAGGTCGTGCGACAGCGAAATCCGGAAGAGGCGATCTGTTATTCGACCGTCTTGATCCTTCAAGTCAACCTCTCGGCGGAGAGAATTTGCATAGAAGTCAATCTGTTGAAACTGTTGCTCGAGGCACTTGGCGAGCAGTCGCTTCCATTCGGTGAAGTCAAGGTGCGCGGTGTCGGCAACTGATCTGCGGGCCAGCGCCGTGAGGTCGAATGCTCACGGACTCGGCGCTGGAGGCGCTTCGGGCTCAATCTCCGGCATGTCGGCAGGGGCGTATGCGTCCGCATCCTGACTGCGCTTGTTGCCCTGTGCATCGGTACTGGTGGCAGGCGGCTCTGGCACTGTGAGCAGCGGTTCGTTGCCAGTTCCAAACATGGTGGAACGCGACCGACCCTTGAGCAG
>Ga0194118_10002262_pt1 | contig 24906 bp, 18 predicted proteins | sample TA2MahsurfametaG_2_FD_148662 | JGI IMG/M metagenome (GOLD analysis project Ga0194118, IMG submission 148662) | Freshwater microbial communities from Lake Tanganyika, Tanzania - TA2015013 Mahale N5 surface | ecosystem: Environmental > Aquatic > Freshwater > Lake | place: Tanzania: Lake...
TAGTGATTCAAAGCCAAGCAGCTTTAATCCCAAGGACACTGTTTGTGTTACAAAGGAAACGGCACTTGATCGCTATGCCAGATATAAAGAGGGTGTGCCTAAATTCCTACCGATCATGGGCTTTGGTGCGATTGGCTTTTACAACAAGATCAAGGATATCACGATCAAATCCTTAAGTATTTTCGATATTTAAAATTGAAAAATTGCTTGACACAAATAAATGCCTATGGTATTATCTTTACAAGAACGAAAAACTGCTGCCTTCCCTCTATGTGTGTGGAGATTTACCTGACGAAAAGGCCGTGCAACGAAAGGGCTCAAAGTTCTCTCCATGTGTGTGGAGATTTACCCAGCTGAAAGCCATAGCTTCCTTTAAGAAAAGTGTTCCCTCCATGTGTGTGGAGATTGACCGTTCTCGAATGGCATCCTCGGATTGGCATGTCAGTTCCCTCCATGTGTGTGGAGATTGACCATCAGTCCCCATCGTTCTTTACTAAATCGCTTGGTTCCCTCCATGTGTGTGGAGATTGACCTGATTGGTTAGAAGCGATCATTTCTCTTCCAGAGTTCCCTCCATGTGTGTGGAGATTGACCCTGTGTTTGTGAAAAGACATTGATTGCTCTAGAGTTCTCTCCATGTGTGTGGAGATTGACCCAAGAAAAAAATTGAGATTGAATTAAAAATTTGGTTCCCTCCATGTGTGTGGAGATTGATCTGGCCTAGAAAGCATGCCTTTTGAAGGAATTAAGTTCCCTCCATGTGTGTGGAGATTGATCGCTCTCTGTGGAGAATTTTATGAAAAAACTTGAACCCTTTCAAATCTTGACTTTATGCCAAATTCCAATATTTATATTCATGCTACACCTGAATGCAAGTAGGGCACAATCACAAGAAATGAAAGCCTTGACACTTGAAGAAGTCAAAATTTGTATTGAATACTGCAAGCTATCAGATGCAGAAAAGAAAAAAGAGTCCACAAAAACCATCGATCTTTGCCAAAATCAGTGCAACAATGGTTGTGTGAAAGAGCCTCAAAGCTGCTTTGATGACTGATATTTTACCCATATGCTTTGGGATTTTTTAGCTTTTATTTTTGACAATTCTAAAGCCAGATTGATGCCTTGACTGAACATAACGACCCCCAAAACGATTTGGTTCATGATTTGGTTCATTTAGATAAGCCTGATATGGATAACAAATTATGCTACTTTGGTTAAAATTACTATATGGGATGAACACTTTTGCATTGAATTCAGATGTCACAAAGTTTTCATAGTTACTACCTTGATCTAGGGGGTACATCTTTGGGTCTATCAAGATTCTAGATCTCAAAATTTTGAATTCCTTACTATTTGAAAGTTCCTTGATCTTTGCTACCAATTTCTTTTTGTCTAGCTTGAATCCTATAGACCAATCATCAGCGATATCTTTTTTATTTATTTTAAAAATGTAGCCTTTCTTGGGCAAAACACCTTGAATATCCGTCTTAGGCATAATATCATGTGTTAGGTGTGCTGTACCATTTCTTTGTATATATTTGCAAAAGGTTTCAAATTCCTCATGTGATTTCTTTTCTTGTATTTTTGACCATTTCTGATTTTCTTGGTCAAAAAACAAATCTAGCTCTAAACCTGTTGGGAGTCTAAACCCATTTGCACTTGAATTGAATAAAACATCCTTAGGAAAAGGCTGAGATGGATTGCTTGGAAGACCTGAACCATCTATGGATGTATCAACAAATTCGTAATAAGGTGTTAAGCCACATTTTATACTAAGCAGATTACAGAAATGAAAAACTTTGGTAATTGATTCCGTTATCCAAATAGGAGATTCAAGTTGTTCTTCGGTTAATTTTTCATTTTCTTTAGGTAGCTTTTTCTCAAGAAGTCGACTTCTCACAAGTTTATCGTTCAGTAGATGTAGATCAGAATTCGATGGCACTGTGTAGAGTGGTGAACTAGAATTTTTATTTTTTGGTGATTCCCACCAATTTTTTAGGAGGATATATTCGCCTTGAGCATTCTGTGGGTAAAGGATATTGTTCCATAGTCTATGAGAAACAAATTGTTCGGAAATGTAAAACCCCTCACTTAAAACTTGTGTGGAAAAACAAGTACCCATATCGTGATGCTTAGTTGGAATAGGATGATACTCATCTTTTTTTAGGTATTCTACTGCAATACCTACAGACTGATCGATATGTGTAGGTGGGATATATCTCATTTCGAAAGATATTTTTTGGTCTTTTTTTTCATTCTTTAGCCGAGCAACATTGAATTGGATTTGATCATTGTTTCTTGTAAGGTGATTCTTATGTGGGTACAAGACCAAATATATTTTAGTTCTAATTGGAGCTGACATTTCGCTGAAAGGTAGTTCTGTACCAAGCTCAAGGGGTGTTTCAGCTACCTTAAGCTTTTGATACGCCAAACGAGAGAACAAAAACACACCTAAGCTGATAATCATACTACTTGGTGTCAGCCTTTCAACTAGGTTTGATGTGAATCCGAAAACAACATTATCTAATTTACCGATTTGTAAATTAGCGAAATTGGGCAGATAATCATATTCTTGGTAATTTTTGCTGAGTTCTGGTATTGCTGTATCCCCAACATATGCATCATTAAAGTCTGATAGCTTAGAATATTTTTTTACTTTTGGTTCTTGGGTCACTAAAAGCTGCAAGACTTTTCGTTTCATGTTAGGTGATAGGTATTCGTTGAGCATAAAAACCCCTATGCTTTCTAAAAATATATGGTGTACTTGTCATTGTAGAAATAATTGAAAGATAGTAAATGATAATTTTGTAGGCTTTAATTTAGCCTTTTTTCTTGCTCATAAAATACCAAGCTGCACCTAAGATACCAATCCCACCTACAGCAATCAAACCGATTTGAGTACCTGACAAGCTTTGAGTTTGTTTAGCAGACTCTCTGGATTGATTACTAGCATCAGCACCTTGCTGATCGCTCATCGCTACTTGCTTGATTGGAAGACGAACACCTTCTGCTGGTCCCATACCACCCTTGCTTATACTTGCTTGTGGCATTGGCAAGCCTGTACTGTAATCAATGCTTTGACTTTGTAGCAATTGGTAGAACTTATCAAGATAGAGCTGCAAGGGTACTTTCTCTGGAACATAAATTGTGGCATTTTTTGGTTGTGGTTTTGTTCGTATCAAGCCAACATAGAAATGAACTCTTGCATTTGGGGGGATGAGTATCAGCTGTAAGACATTAAAGAAATCAACTAGAAAGCTTTGAGCATCTTTAATTTGTTCTGTTTTTGGTTTGGTGTAAATTTGCTCAGTAAGATACTTGAAATAGAAATCTCTCAATTCTTCTGGGGTTGCTTTTCCTGCTTTTGTTTTGGATTTCAACCATGGTTTGAAAGTGGAAGAGACACCCAGAAAGTTTTCAGAAACAGTAGGAGCTGCATCTGCATAGGGTTTAAGTAGCTTAGGACTTGCGATGGCTTGCTTTAAAGTACCCACAATGTCTTTAGATGCGAGAGCTTGCTGTCGGATTTCTTCTACCAAAGAAAGTAGTTTACCCCAAGAAAGATCTAAAGTACTTACGGATGGCTTAGGTGCAAGGGGAGCACCTAAGGTATCAAAGGAACGAACCATTCTGCCCATACCACCTACACCATGTAGACCAAAGCTGTTCATACAACCAACATCACTCACACAACCCATGCAAGCACCACAACCTTGTAGAAATTTCATATTGAAATCCTTTCATTGAAATGTTTAGATAAAGCTTTTTCTTTATTCTATGAAAACAAATAATCAATGTAAGGATAAAATTAAAAAATTTTTATTCACAAAAACTACATACAGTTTTGAATGATCCTAAACCCAACATAATTTGTGTAAAGACCTTGACTGTGTGTTCCACCAAGATGGCGACCCATATAACCCTTGTCAATACTAAGCTGTATTCCAGACATTCCAAGCCAAAGGTTTTCTACTCTAAATCTAAAGGTATTTAAAATCTCTTCATTTTTCCTTTTCAAATCTTCAATATCCCCAGATGTCTTTGTAATTTTCCATAGATTTGGTTTGATAGATGTGAGTACAGAGCCTCCTAAAACATAAAGTGTTTGAGTATTACTTGATCCGAGTGCCTTAAACCCACCAAACCATTCATACCATGTGTTGCTTTGAATTTCTGGGTAGATATCAAGCAGTAATAATGCAGAAGAATGCAAATTGCGATAGTCTAAGGTTTGATGTTCGGGTATCCCATATTGATTTTTGAATTCTGGCTTTACCTTGAGCTCTACACCATCAATGCAGATTTCCCCCACATTCCCATTCATATCATAAAAGCCCCAAGAGTTTGGTCTTTTTTGTGCTACATCAATTATTGTTGGGTGTATGTTTGAATCATCTATGTTTAGATGTGCATATTTAGCTAATTCTACCAAGCTATCTGTTTCTGTGAAAGCAGTTATCTTACCTGCAAGTGCTGCACATTGCCATTCAGCAACAGTGGGGAGTCTAAAACCATTTTTTGTATGATCAACAATTTTAGGTAGATTAGCCAAGATCTCTTGCAGATTTTTACCATATTGATGCACATCGGCATTTGCATATTGTAGCTGATAGCAAGGCTCAAGACCTTGTAGCTGACTTAATCGATTACAAAAAACAAAAATTTCCTCTAAGGATACATTCACAACTGGTTTATCATTACCAACCATTTGAGATTGAAATGTACGAAAACGATCTCCAAAGCGATCGTGGTAGGCATTCCAACCATAGTAATTATTTACAATATAATGATATGGATCATAGGTATAGTCGGGCTCATTACTACGAATTTTCCACATTTTGACATGGAATCGAGCATCTAGGGGATCGAATTGGTTATCATTCATAATTCGTTGGAAAAGGCCTTGAGTGATTTCCACACTACTCATTCTAAAAGGCTTAGAGATTACCTTTGTGGTTTGTCTTTGATACTGACCTGAAAACACTAGCTTGCCATCATCGGAAATATAGGGGGGGTCAGAAGGAATTTCAAAAGAGCCTGCATTACATTTGATCATATCTAGCTTGGTATGATTACCAAAGTCTAGGTCTTTGCTAGTAAAATCAAATATCCTGTGATCGATCAGCTTTTGATCCTTCTTTGTTGTTTTTGGTAAAAATCTTGCTGGGATCATGGCAAATCTCATAGAATTTTTCTTCTCCCATAAGTGTTTAAAGAACCATTCTAGCTGCCATTGTCCATAAGGATCTTCTAGTACATTTGGCTTGGTAAATCTTAGTGATCCTATGCTTGCAATTAGGTAAGGCACACCAATCATCTCTAAAAAGTCAACTCTTTGAGTGTAGATGTAGGTAGGTGCTAGGTATGGTAAATCACCAATGGGCAGTGAATCCTGCTGTGCAGCACCTTCAAAGATTTCCCCATTGTTAAGTCCAGATCCAGGTGTCATATATTTGTAATGATCATTTGGTTTACCGATTGGATTGCCTATTTCAAAATCAAATCTTTGGATCATCTTTTTCCTAAAGTTGTTGTACTGCTCGTGATTGCAATTCATTTTTGTCTCGCTTGCTTGTATATTTTAGATCATTTTTTAGTGTGTGTGCTTAGTTTGATTTAATCCTAGGCATAAGTCAAACATCGCATCAAAAATTTATCTAAGAAAAAAAATAAAAAAATACTTGCAAGAAATATTGATTTACGGTGTTATACCAATCATAGAAAAACAAGCTAATGCTTTGCTTGTTTATTTTACAACAAAAACAACAACAACAGAGAGAATGACCTATGACAGGCATTAACACAAAACAAATCTTCGTGAATCACCTTTCCTATGGCAAAACCTTTTTCATTGTCAACACAGAAAAAGAAGGTGTAGTACTCCCAGATCATTTGATGGCAGAAAGCGAAGCAAAGCTCACACTCAGCAAGGATTTTGACACAACAGTATTCAAGATGGATGCAACAAAGCTTCAAGTGGATTTGTCCTTTGGTGGTCAAAAATTCTTGTGTACAATCCCATTCAATTCAATCTACTATATTGCGATGGCACATAGTCCATTTGATGGTACTGAAATCCAAGAAAATGCACCTGAAAGCACATTGGAATTGGTGAAATCTTTGAAAAAATTGATCCAAAGCACAACTGTCAAGCCAAAAGCACCTAGCTTGAGCTTGAAAAAAAATGCAGATGGGTCAAAGTCAAAGGAAGCTACAATCACTACTGAAGAAGATCTCCTCAAAGAAAAGAAGAAAGAAAGCTTTCAAAACGCAGTGGTAAAAAGCTTTGCAAAGATTTTGAATGATTTGGATGAAGGTCGCTTTGATATGGACAAGATGGATTTTGAACCATTGACCCCAGAAACTGATGACGAGAAAGAAATTGATTTGTCAAACATTGCTTTGAAGAATGAAACTAGACACTAGAATACAAAAGCCTATATGCTAGGCTAATATTTTTGAATTTTGAACTGTGTGATTTATTTTACTATTTTAAAAAATTTCTTGACAATAAAAATAAATTTTTGTATTACTTTTATCAAGTAAAACCTAAGAGCTTTTGCTTGTAGATCTTTCAAGCCTCGTGCAAAGAAAGCCTGATAGACTCTGCCCCATGTGCATGGGGATTGCTCCGATTTTTTGTTTTTCACGAAGACATTCAAAGAACTGCCCCATGTGTGTGGGGATTTCTCCGATTTTTTTTCCAAGAAGACATTCAAAGAACTGCCCCATGTGTGTGGGGACTATCTTGCTTTGTTCTAATCATTTTATTGTTTTTAAAAATTTGCCAAAATATTTGATTTCGTCTATGCTGTTTCGAGGTCAAAAGCCTATATACCCTTACTCAATCCTTTAGGAATCCAAATGACAACAGATAGAGATCCTATTCATACCCAAACACAGCCCATTGTGAGCTACAGTGTTGCAGTAACTGCAATTCTTTTGAATTTAATTGGCACTAAGTATACCAAGACCTTTAAGGATTTTGAGTATGCCAATTCTTCTAAGGGTCGAGCAGATCAAATGTTTCGCAGAAGAAATCATAGCTTTACCAGCTTGTTTACATCCTTTAAGAGAAAAACTTGGAAAAAAATACTTTCAGGTAAAAAGTCAATCACACTTAAACAGCTCGCTGTAATGCTTGACATCATGAGTATTTCTGATGTGATATTTTTTGAATTGGTAGATACTGCCAAATATTATCTCATGGCAAAAAATATCCCAGTTATCCCAAAAACCTTGAAGGGTGCAACAACACTTGAAGATTTCCAACATGAGGATGCATTTTTAAGCTGGGCACTTGATTACAATTTTGGTGATGATGATGAGAGTGATGAGAGTGATGACACCTTGATCATTTTGACACCCTTGACAGTTCAAACTATTTTTGCAGTACTAGAGGAAGGTATGCTTGCATCCCAATTCCTTGAAGATCTTGAAACTAGTCAAGAAAGCGATGATGAAGATGATGACGAGGATGAGGATGGATTCTGGGGTGATGACGAAGATGAAAGTGCTGAGGATGACAGTGCTGAAGATGATAGCGAAGACGAAGATTGTGCTGACGAAAATTGTGCTTGTGCTGAATGTGATTGCGAGTCTAGTGAATCTGCTGATGATGAGGATGATGCTTTTGATTTTGATGTGGATGGTACTAATGCTGATCAAGATCATGATGCTGATGAAAGCTCTGAAGAATTGACCTTACAAGGTAGGATCACAAATCTAGAGCAGCTACGAGCATGGATTGATAGCATGAATAGGAATGCGAGTGTTGGTTTTGTAGCAACTAGCGAAGAACCCAAATCCGATCAAGATGTGAACGAAGCATTGTCCGACTTACTAAGTGTTTTTGTACCACAAAGAACTGAGCAAGAGGAACAAGAGTTAGACAAGCAAGAGTTAAGAGATGCATTAGGCTTTAGACCATCGGAAATCCAAAAGCTTGCTCAAACAATCCGAAATGAAAAAAAGAGTAGTCTAGAAAAGCTAGCAATGAATATTTTGGAGGACGATGAAGCTGAAACTACCAATACCCCTCCCCAAGCTACGAGTATCTATGAGTATGAACGAGAATCAACTGCCTTTGATTTCTTAAAATCCAGTGGATGGTTCAAAACCTTTGCAGATACTTATTTAGAGCAGCTTGGTGCGAGTGCAGAGGATTTAGATGCACATAAAAAAAGCCAAGAGCAACAAAAATTTATGGAAGAGTATTCAGCTAGATTGCTTGATACCTTTTTCAAAAAGCCTAAAATTTAATATTGTTTTAAGATAATCCCTTTTGAGCGATTTCTGCTTCATATTGCTTAATTCTTTTACGAACGATTCTATAATCATCTAAAAACGAAACACTTGACTCAAATTCCATCAGTGCTGGTAGGATTTCGGATCGGTCAATACAAATCCCATAGTATTCCCAACCCTCTGGGAAAGAACCGATGGCTCTGTCGCTTAGGTCTTTTTTACGATCGTATATATCAAAGACTAAGGTAGTATCAATCACATATTGGTCATCTAAGACACACCAAGCATGGGGAATACCGATTGGGATACTTGGACTCATCCAATAGCCTTCACAGTATTTTAAGCGATTTTTCATTGGTTCAAAATCTGTTTTCAGTGTCAGCATTTGGGAATTAAAATAGCATTGTTTAGCTTGGTAGCCCCTAATGTCTTTGCTTTGTGCTTTGAGAAAAGTGATGATCGTTTTTTTCAAATCCTTTGGCATTTCAATGGATTCATATTGTTTAGCATAACCTAGCTTGGTGGCTAGTCTAAGAATATGATCTATATTTAAGGGCAGGTGTGCATCTAGTCTTTCTGAAATGAGGCTCATAGGTATATATTCCTTTTTTTGGGTTTCATGTATTTTTATACATCAAAGCTAATAAAGTTTTTCAAGCATTACAAACATATTTGGACACATGGCTATCTTAAATTTCTTGCGATACGAAGACCGATTTCCTTATCCCGACTTCCCCATCTAAAATACACGCGTCCGATTCCATGATCATACAAGTTATTTTGATTCATAGTTTCATAAGAGCCACCGAAACACAATTTGGAATCATCTGTAAAAAGATCTTGGGTATGTACAAACTCTAGCACATTCCCAATCATATCATAAAACCCCCATTCGTTAGGTTTTTTTTGTTTGACGATTTGTGGACTATTAAGATATTTTTTGTCTGTTGAATATATGGCATAATCTTTGACTTTCTTTAGATCATTTGTACCTGCATACCGATTTTCAGTATCGGCTTTTGCAGCATATTGCCATTCTTCTGCTGTTGGTAGCCGATATCCATTTTTAGTAGAATCGAAATGGCGTTCTTTGACATCGTAGCAAGGATCTAAGCCATGCAATTCACTGAGCCGATTACAAAACAATAGATAGCTTGACACAGATCGATCACTGATTGCTACTTGAGAGTCTAAGGCTTCGTATTCAGGTGTATCAGTAAGACCCATAACTGTGAAATACAAGGCTCTTGTGACTTCAGTTTCGCCCAGTAAAAAAGGTTTTTTGATTTCTTTAATAGAAGAAGAATAACGACCCTCATCTGGTTCAGACCATTCGAATTCAAAAGTGCCGATTGGACAATAAATAAGATTGTAGACTACACCTAAAGTACTTGTAGGATAAAGTCTTGGTGCTTCAAAAAACTGTGGGATTTCTTTGATTTTTTTGATCGTTCTTGGTGCAGGTAGCTTAAATATTTGGTTGAATTGTGCAGTTGAAACCCAATCAGTACCCCAAGTAATCTCTTTCAAACAAGGACTTTGGTATGATAGCAAGTCTGGTTTTTGTAATCTTTTTCTTTTTAATTGCTCTAGCATTTTCACATTAGCCTTCTCGAATATTAGTATCTAAGAACAATCATAAAACTTTTTAAAAAGTGATCAAACATATTTGAACAATGACTACCCCAAAGTTCTTGCGATACGAAATCCGATAGTTTGATCACCACGACTAGCAGTATGATCCAATCGCACATCGGATCTACAAGATATTGCATAATCAGCCATGCAAAGATAATGTCCACCATGAGTCCGATAAATCTTCCTAGAACTCTCACTTACTAGCTCTTGCACATTCCCAGTCATATCATAAAAGCCCCAAGCATTTGGTTTTCTTTGCTTGACGATTTGAGGTTTAGAAAGACGATCGTTATGTGTAGAAATTACTGCATAGTCTTTTAGCTTTTGTGGATCATTTGTACCAGACCATGCGTTGTCAGTACCAGCTTTTGCAGCATATTGCCATTCTTCCGATGTAGGTAATCGATAGCCATTTTTACTTGGGTCAAATTGGAAAGCATCTACCTTTGTCATTTCCCCCCAAAACATTTCGTCAACAAGCTCGAAAGTATAGCAGGCTTCGAGATTTTCTAATTCACTCAGCCGATTACAAAAACGGAGATATTCTATCAAGCTTTCTCTATTCATTGGTGATTGGAGATATTCCGACCGATACATTGGATCATCTGTAAGACCCATAACTGTGTAATATAGCTCTCTTGTGACCTCTGTTTCTCCTAATAGGAAAGGTTTTTTGATTTCAGCAATATATTCATCTCTGAAAGATGGTGAACCCTTTGTACTGTATTTAGTCAAAGAAAAATTGAAAGAACCACTAGGGCAATAGATGAGATTGTAGTTTACACCTAAAGCATTTTTGGGAAGAAGAAATTTGAGATTTGATGCTTTGAAAACATTTGGTGATTCTTTCACTTTTGTGATTACTCTTGGTGTGCCCAGCTTTGATATTTGATTACTTGCATATACCCAATCCCCATTCCACCAAATATCTGAGTAATAGGGGTTGTGAAATGACAACAAGTCTAGCTTTTGTAATCTTTTTCTTTTTAATTGCTCTAACATCTCTATATCATCTTTCTCAGCTTCAGTCTTTAGGAATAATCATAAAACTTTTTACAAAGCGATCAAACATATTTCAACAATTAAGCACCAAAAGTTCTTGCGATACGAAAACCGATTGTTGGTACTGGAATCCTTGGTAAAAAATCGTTATTTTGTTGACTTTCAAACATTAAATCTTCGGCATTACATACAAAGCTACCACCCCACCAACGTGCTTCTTTGTAACCCCAACGCAATTCATTCACATTTCCATTCATATCATACAAGCCCCACTCATTCGGTAGCTTTCTCGCTACAGGCTGTGTTGAGTGGTTTGAATTTTCGTCAAACCAAGCATATTTTGGAAGATCTGCTAATTGGTTTGTACCTGCCCATTGGTTATCAGTACCCGCTTTCGCAGCATATTGAGCTTCATGTGTTGTAGGCAATCGGTATCCATTTGCTTGTGCTTTCCAAATCCATATATTTTTTTGTCTATCAGTACCATCGTCAACTTTGGCATAGCAGGGTGTTAGGTTTTGTAATTCACTGAGTTTATTACAAAAATTTATTACTTTTTCCCATGAAATATTTTCAACTGGATTTTGCTTATCGTTTTGGTATTCGCTAGGATTTGCATTGGCACCCATTACAAATTCGTAAAGCTCTTGAGTAACTTCGGTTTCTCCTAGTAGGAATGAATTTTTAATTTTGATTTCAATTGTTGGTGTGGTTTTGTCGAAGAATGATCTATTTTTGATGGTAAAGCTACCAGCATCACATAGGATCATATTGAACCACTGTGTTTTATTTGTTTTTTCATTTGCTACAAATTCAGGATATAGCTTAGGACTGTATTCGGTTTCGTACATTTCTGGGGTGCTAGTATAGACAAATGGTTCTTGCTTGTGGGAATATTTGCTTGCATATCTTTGTTTGCCTAAATTGGAAACATGATTGTTATACCAAACCAAATCTCGTGTCCACCGTACTAGACCTTGATAGCTTTTGAAGCTCGAATATCGATCCATCAAATGAGTGCTTTTTGGGGCATACTTACTTACTTGTAGGTTTTTTCTTTTGACATTTTCTAACATAGTATTTACTCACAATTTAAGATTCAAAGTCAGTTCGGGCGATACGAAAACCAGCATGCGTATTACACTCACTTATTCGAGATGATGTGCGTAGAAAATAGGTGTGTGAACTCATATAATTACCACCTCTATATACATAATTTATGATATTTCCATATTCAGCACAATACTGCTTACGCCTCTTTCCTAGCTCATGTGAGAATATTTCATTACAAAATTCAGACACATTGCCACTCATATCGTAAAACCCCCAATTATTTGGTCTTTTCTGTTTGACAGATCGAATAGCAAAGCCAAGATGTTCGCCATTTTCGTTCTTAATAGAAGCATTGTCCCAAAACCAAGCATATTTTGTTAGTTCATCCTCATTGTCAGTACCTGCATATCTGTTTTCAGTACTAGCTTTAGCAGCATATTCCCACTCTTTTTCATTTGGCAATCTATATCCATTCTTAGTAGGATCAAAGCTTGGATTTTCTTGAATTTTTTCAACAAAATGCTTGATGCCCCATTCTAAATCGGCGATCATGCGATAGGGAGATTTTTTTTGAAAATAAGAAAAATCATATCCAGGTCTTAGATCAAGTCTTTCTTTGACTTTAACAAATCTCTCATGGGCAGAGCCTTGATTTGCGTGCACAAGATAGAAAGGGTTGTTGATTAAGGTTTCATCATCCACATCTATATCTAGGTATACATTCTCAATACCCAAACCCTTTAGCATATCTATGATTTGATCATAAAAGTTATCAGCTGTCTTGTTACGAAATCTTTTTGGGTCATTATCTCGAAACAGAATTACATTCTTGTAAGGGATATAGCAACGCTCTAAGCCATACAAGTCGCTTAATGCATTACAAAACTCAACAGCTTGATTCCAGTCGCAAGTAATGGGTAATTGATAATTCGATGTCATGGGTACTTTGCTTGGCTCAAACCCTACAACTGTGTAATATAGCTCTTGAGTAACCTCTGTTTCTCCTAGTAAAAATGGTCTATCTATCGTTTCTGTTCTCGGTGGGGTTGAGTAGTCACTTCTATAGTAATCACTTCTATGACCCATCATAAAGCTACCACTTGGGCATCTTAACATACTAAATTCTACACCTTTAGCAACACACACTTCCTTGTACAAGAAAGTTGCAGATACCTTATTCATATGCCAATCCTCTAGATCAACACCTTGCTTTGTTGCTCGTAAGATGCCTAAGCTTGTGGCAAAGGGTTTATAGTATACCATTTCATCTTCAAACATTAGATTGGATTCAGCATCAAATTCTGTACCACCCAAACCTAAAGCGATTCTTTGGACTCGTTTTTTTCGTAATTCTGTTAGCATATTTCCTCTATTCATTTGACTTTTATGTTAGTGTTGAGAGTAAGATCACTCGGCTTTGTGATTGTGCGAGCCAATCTAAATGTGATTTTTGAATCCTCGCTCATGGTTTGAAACTTGTTATCATCGGTTAAAATTGATGTACCCCAATATGTTTGTTTGTCAGTCAATGCATTTATATCTGCCGAATCTTCATAAGAGCCACCTTTGGTAATTATACGATTTTTGTAGGGGAACAGAAAATCTTGATGATACTCCGAGCCTTTAACAAATATTTTCTTCTTATTCTTTTTGAAATGCTTTGTCATGTCCTTGATATGCTCAATAGGGATTTGAGCTTCCTTAGAATCAAAATTGATATCAGACCTATGTACAAGCCTAAGAACATCGGAAAAGAAATGCTGAAAAATTCTATTTTTTTGTGAAGCTTTAAAAAACATATGAGCTACATCATTCCCAAGTGAATCTTGTATTTTACCAAAAGCTTGATTCATGTCTTCATGAAATCTGCCTAGTGGTGTAATGTTGTAGTCCACCCAAACATTGTCACATAGCTCTGAAGCATTACCAGTCATGAGATAGAAGCTCCATTCGTTTGGTAAAAAGTTGTAACCAGCTATTCTACCCTGAGTTAGCTTTTCACCATTAACCCGACACAGATCTGTCAGTTTAGATAGATTAGCATATTTGTCTAGTTCATTAGCTTTGTTTGTACCAGACCAACGATTGTTTGTACCAGCTTTTGCTGCATATTCCCATTCGCTTTGGGTAGGCAATCTGTATCCATTTGCATCTAATTTTCTCTCCACAATGTGAAATTTAATAGATGATTTGATCTCATAATAGGGAGTCAAGCCTTGAATTTTACTCAATTGATTACAAAATTGGATGACATCTAGGTAAGAGAATGAAACGATAGGTCTAAATTTAATTGGTTTATCAATTTCAACATTTCGATTATGAATTTCTATGGGATCTTTCAAAGCTTTAGATGGCTTCATGATTTCTTGATATAGGTTTTGTGGTGTTTCAAAAGCACAAAGTAAAAAAGGCTTTTCAACGGTCTTAATTTTGGAAAAGTCTTCTTCAAGTCTATATAAATGTGCTGGGATGAGTTGTTCTATTTCTTCTGGTGTACCTATGAATTTGTCTTTTTGGATACCGATCGCAACAGCATCATTCACTTCAAATGTACCCGTTGGGCAAAATATCATTGGCATTTCAATTTCAAAGGGTTTGACACCATTTGTGAACTCAAAGGAAAATACCTGTGGAATTGTGTCTGGCTTGAATTGCTCTGGTATTTTAGGAACAAAAGCAATGATTTTAGTTTTACAGTCATTTGGGAAAACAAAGCTCTGACTCTTTGGTAGTTTTAATTTCCCATGTGAGTATCTAAGTATACCATAAAAACAGACGAAAGAGCCTAAACCTAAGCAAGATAATATGTCTAGCTTAAAAAAAGACAAATCTAGATCGGTTTTTTGTCTAGGGTTTAACTCATCAATACTTTCAAAGTACTGAGTTTCAGCAAAGCCTACATTTTCATATCCTAAACCTTTTGTTAGGGTATAATGCTGTAAAACCTTTCTTCTAATGCTTGCACTTTGATTAGTCATAACAAATCCGATCTTTCCATTGCTGTGTGCTATGTGCTATGTGCTGTGTGTTGTGTCTGTTTTGGTTCAAGTACAAGAACTATTAACAGCTTGTCTAACAAAATCAAGTAAAAATGCTTGAATCAAAAATCTACATTCCTTGCAACTCGAAAACCAACAGTCAATGCTTTTGGGTTCTCACATATCAGCTTACCCTCCGAATCTTTCTTGATTTCAAAGGTCTCAAAGGTTGATGTGTGTGCATTATTACAGAATCTTGGGGGATCATCTGCATAAGAGCCTCCTTTTAGAATGATTGTTGACACGATGTAGGTGTATTTATCGGGATCTCGCTCCAACTCCTTGAATAGAATACTATTAGGCTCTATCCCAACTAGAATCCTATGATCTTGTTCTTGAACACCATCCACAAAGGAGTGCTGGGGATTGAGAAACAAAGAATTATTAGCACTTGTAGTGGACGGATACATCCGAATACCATGTAGGTATTCTTCCCTATTCCAGAGTGTTTGGGTCATTTCATTCACATTACCCGTTAGATCATAAAAGTTCCAATTGTTAGGATCTTTTGTAGCAACAGCTTTGAACATTTTTTGCTTGTTGTATCGTTGACCTTCTTCGGAATTATCTTGAGTCCATGCAACATTTGTAGAGTTTTTACCACTTGCCCCTGAATAAATAGCTTTAGGGTTGTCTGCTTTTGCTGCAGATTCCCATTCAAATGCGGTAGGCAAACGATATCCATTTGCATTTTCATTCCAAATCACGAATTTTTGTCCAATACTATCTGTTTCTTCTCTATATGCGAGATCTAGACCTTTGATTTCACTAAGGCGATTACAAAAACGAATTGCATCAAGCCATGAGATACTAGAGATAGGTCGGAGAAATCGAGGATAGGCTTCCTCAAAAAACTCTTCTCCATATCCTCGACCTGGCAATTTCCAAGGGATTTCATCTAACCCCATAATCTCACAATAGAGTCCACTTGTGATTTGAGTCTTAGCTAAGAAAAATGGCTTAGTGAGATAAATTTGAGTAGGTGGGCATCCTTCAGGGTCATTTGTTTCAATAGTGACATTGTAAGAACCCCAGCTATCAGATCGCTCTGTGTGGAGAACACGACCTTCCTCTAGACCCTTAGTAAAGTATCCATTCGGACAACAAATCATGTCTAGGGATTGATATCTTTCCACATTAGCTATGTTACTATCTAACCAATTGAAACGATCTTTCTGTTCACGATAGCCCTTTCGATACATATGTGTGATTTCTTCAATTTTTGGTTGAAGAATGACACAAATATCTTGAGATACATCGCTACCAACATCTTTAACTGCCTTACCCTTTTTTTTGATCGTTTTATACAATCTCATATCCATGACATTCTTGAATATGATGTGTTTCATTGGGAAAAACATTTTGTAAAGCTCAGTGTTTTGAATGAGAATTGTCAATCTATCAAATGCATCAAAGCTTGCAGAAATGTCAGGATCTGCCTTGCCCAAATAAGCACCTCTGTCCATAATTGATGTATTAGTCAAATCTAGCGAATCGGTAGTGTGTTGGTACTGAGCAGAGATTTGGAATATTTTTTTAAAGACTCTTTGGTTGGTGTGTAGCATTTGTATATTCGATCCTATTTATGTTTCAATGCTACAAGTTTAGAAAAAAGTATCTTTTTTGCCAAAGATAAAAATTGAAAATTCAAAAAAAGGAAAGCTAACAAAATTTAAATATTTCTTAAAATCCTAAAACCAGATGTTTTGCGTCTAGTGTGTCTAGCTCTTAGCTCAAAGTAATAATTGTTCATGTTAACATCATGCTCAAAAATATTACCACCTTTAGTGATTTGTCCTTGAAAATCGAAAGGGTTGAAGAACAAAGGATCTACAATTGCGAGTCCTAGATGTGTGGGTTCTTTTTTGGTGTTTTTGATCAACTCGGAATACCCTCCTATGTTCTTGTCAAGCAGCTCTTTGTACCCACTTGTACCTTTCTGTGACTCTTGAAAAATGGGATTGATTGTGTCGTTTGTAAATTCTGCAACATTCCCATTCATGTCATACAACAGCCATTGATTTGGTAGCTTTGTGCCAACATCTTTGATACCATTCAAAAAAGGGATCGCATCAATCTTCTTGTATATTTTCTCTTGTTCTTTGATCAAGGTTTGAATGGACTCTTTAGACCACATGATGTCTTGGAGATTGAATTTCTTTTTTTGGCTCATGAGTATATCTTCGATTGGGAAAGCATATTCTAAATATCTACCCATTGTTGCTAAATATTCCCACTCAGCATTTGTAGGTAGCCGATATCCATTTCTGTCTTTTATTGGAACAAAGCTTGTTTGTTCGATCTCGAAATAGAAAGCAATATGTGGTGGTATTTTCCATGAATCATAGCATGGCTCAAGACCTTGGATTTCACTTAAGCGATTGCAAAATTCGGCAATCTCATCAAAAGTAGTATAATTTACAGGTCGATCGTCTGGGGTAATCTCGATCTTGTATCTTGGATTCCATTCGATTTTGGTAGGGTTGATAGGGTGGTCTGTGATCACTAGCTCAGGTGGTTCATAATTCCGATCGTATGTTAAGTAATTTCTAGTTTTAGTATCTAGTATTTTGATGCTTGCGTCAGTAGCATAGTTTGTTTTTTGGTATACATACAACAAGTCAGAACACAAGCGATCTCGAAGTTCTGTAAGCACTTTCTGTACTTTTTGCATATATAAACGATCTAAATGCTCACTTGGTGTGCCATAATATTTGGTATTTTCTAAAGTTTTATTAGCACAATTTTGAATATGCTGTTCGATGGCTTTTTCAATTGGCAAATACCCCATGACTTGATGAAAATCTTTTTGAGTAATGTGGGTTTGAGAAACTAGCATATTCTTAGACAACTTGACTAGATGTCTTGGTGTAAATGTTATGTCATAGCTATGCCCATCACTCGGAATACCATCTAAAACATAGTTCAAGCCTTGTTCAAAAACACCACCCAAGCAAATTGACATTTTGATTTTTTGTTGGTCAAAGATTTCATAGTAGGTTCGGATTTCTTTCAAGGTTTGCTGTACTTGTTCGTTACGCATTTCGCCAAATTGATAACCAAAGGTGCTTTTGCTCGCTTTTTTGGATTGTAGTCTAATTGATAGGTGTTCATGATCAGTCCTATATTTCTGTATGGTAGGGGATCGTTCTAAAAAGTCAATCAAGAGAGCCCTATATTCGAGTTCATCTCTTGTTAGGTTTTCTTGTTTTACAAACAAATCTGCAGCAAGAATACTACTTGGTGTGAATATTTTACGAATGATATGGTTTGACATCTCTAGCTCAATTCTAAAAAAAAGGATATGTGCTTGATTTTAAATTTATTGAGTTTAGATGCAAGGATAAAATGGAAAATCAAAAATTAGATAAAAGGTAGACGATCGAAATTTTGTTTATTTGTTGCCTTGATGAATGATTGTATCAACAAGAATACTTTCATTGTTTAGATCAATGCCTGGTCCTAGAGTTTCATAAGCACAACGAATTGCATTCCTAAAATCCTTTGCATTTTTTTCATCGTAAGCTTTGAACACACCAACATCGTTTTTCATCTGCACTGAAATTGTGGTAACTTTTGCGAATAGGAATCTCTTGAAAAGCTTGCTATTGACTGGCAAGTGATACATCCCAATCGCACCTACTTCTGTTGGTTCATGTACTAAGGCACAATTACCCTTTTGAAGTCCAGAAAGCGAATGGATTTCATTGTCAGGAAAGCCAACGAATATTGGACTGAAATCTGTGATACAAACCTCTTTACCAACATGGAAAAAGTTCACTGCAATCTGTAGCTTTTTTTCCTTATAGATAAGGCTAGTGAGTAAAATACCTTCATCTCCCACAAAAACAGACCTACGAAGATTGAGATATGTACCCTTTGCCTGTGCTTGCTCTACAGCGTCCTTTGCAAAATACAAATTACATTCTTTACCTGTGACATTCAAAGTGTTTTCTGGTTTAGGTGTAGGTACTCTGGCATCTGTGGGATTTTTGTTTTGTTCTTGCTCTTGTTCTTGCTCTTGCTCTTGTTCTTGATTTTGAGATTTTTCTTGTGGTTTTTCTGTTGCATCTTTTTTGTCGCTACAAGCAAAGCAAATGCTGAATACAAATAAAAGGGCAAAGATTTTGTTGTTGTTTTTCATCACGACAGCCTTTTAGATTTTTGATTTGAAAATAGAAAGAGATAGAATTTGTAAGTTGAATTTAAAAATACCTAGCCTAAGAATTAGGCTTTTGGTTTCTTACATATATTGCATTGCACCTAAAAACCAATTGATGGCAGATAGAATAAGACCAATGACAGACAAGACCAATCCTAAAGTGTCATCATTCTTGTTTGATTTAGCAATACCTGTAACTGCCAAAATGACACCTAAAATAGGAATGATCCAACCGAAAAGAGATAAAAGACCGAAAGTTGTACCTTCGCTTGATTTTTGTTGCTGTAATTCTTGACTCATTTTGTTTTCCTTTGAGCTTGTGAAAAAGTACTAGACCCATGAAATTGTCTTCAAGATGGGTAAGAACTTTGATAGCATGACTTGCAACAGCTGTCAATTGTATTCGTAAAAAAATTGAATATTTTTCCTATCCTTAAAAAGAGCGATCTATTTTTTTATTTTTTTACAAAAAAAAATTTGACAAGCAACAAAATTATTATACATAAATTTTAGTTAAGTTTTATCAGCTTTGAACGAATGGAGCAGCAACAAATGTTTTATGAGAATCAAAAGGCTGAGCAAAAAGAATTGTACAAAGAAGCCTTGCAAACAGTAGGGTCTTTATCTAACTTGAGCTCAAGCAACACAGTACCCTTTTTAAATTACCGAGTAGCAGAGAATGTTTTCTGCAAGTCCTTTGATGCAGATGATCGTACCAGAGCAGATGTTTCTGTAGATGCAGTCAAGGGTAGTGTAGGACTTGGTTTGAAAACCTTTTTACATGGTAATGGTAAAAGCTTTCAAAAGGTGGCTGAATTCAATTCTATGAGTAGTAGCTTGAAAGATTTAAGTGCCTTTGCAATGGTTCAAAAGGTCTGTGAAGCTCGTAATTATCGTATCAAGGCAACACAAGATATTTATGGACTTGTGGATATGCACTACCATTGTGTAACTCGTTTAGAGTCTAAATTTCTGTTATTTGAAGAACCCTTAGTGATGGTTGACTGTGACAGTATTGCGAATGTAGTGGTCAAAGACACCACAATTCTTTTCAATGATGCCCATCATGAATATAGCTTTAGCACATCCAAATCTACCTTGAACAAAAGATTTGTGTGTGATGAAAGTATGGCTTTGGATGAAATTCCAATTGATATGCTTTATGATCCTTTGTCTTTTTTGATGAATACATTACCTACTAAGACTAAGCTATCAAAGCTTGTACCTAATATCCTCAAGGGTTCATCGGATGAAATTTCAGCAGAGCATATCTATTTGCCTTTGTATGCACCATCATCAAGTACGCTTAGTCCTGCACTATCTAGTGGTCTAAATCAATGGAATGCTGGTGGTAGGGAAAGGGATCAAGATGAAATATACATCCCAATCCCTAGTCTAATACACCAAAAATGCCCCACATTTTTCCCACAAAAGGATGAACATTTTGATTTAGAGTTGCCAAATGGTAAGACCTTAAGTGCAAAGGTATGTCAGTCAGGTGGTAAGGCATTGATGTCCAATCCTAATAAGGCACTTGGTCAGTGGTTGCTGAGAGATGTACTAAAAGCTCCATATGGTACAGTCATTACTAGAGAATTGTTAGATATGCTTGGAATAGACTCTGTGGTTGTTTCAAAGTCTATTCGAGATGATGGTAAGGTCAGCTACAAAATCGATTTTGCCAAAGTAAAAAAGTTTGAAGATTTCAAAAATAAAATTTCACAAAAAAATGCTTAATGGTAAAAGTTAAGCAAAAAAAGATATTTCCAAAAGAAAAGGATTTAATGATGAAAAAAGTTTTAATTGCTTGTGAAGAATCACAGACCGTAACGATTGCGATGAGAGCAAGAGGTTTTGAAGCATATTCTTGTGATTTACAACCTGCCAGTGGTGGCAAACCTGAATGGCATATTCAAGGCGATGTGAACCAAATTTTGGGTCAGCACTGGGATCTTGTCATTGCCCACCCACCATGTACTCATTTGTCTTCATCTGGTGCGAGATGGTTTGAAGAAAAGCGAGCAGATGGGAGACAGCAAGCTGCGATTGATTTCTTTATGCTATTCACAAAGATTTCAGCAAAGCATACAGCGATTGAAAACCCCATCGGCATTATGTCCAGTGAGTATAGAAAGCCAGATCAAATCATCCACCCATGGCAATTTGGGGAAGAATTTTCAAAGGCTACTTGCTTATGGCTCAAGAATTTACCACAGCTAACACCTACTAAAATTGTGAGTAAAGGCGAATTTGTTACCTTTGCATCAGGCAAAAAACAACCAAAATGGTATGCAGATGCATTCAAGCTATCTCCTGAAGAGAGATCCCGCATGCGTAGTAAGACCTTTGATGGTATAGCAAATGCGATGTCACAACAATGGGGGGATTTCATTCTACAAGATGATGGTAAATAATATTTTTATCCATCGAACAAACTCAAATCGATTTATTTTATTCAAAAGATCTTAATAATTTCAAAAATTCTGCAATAATGATGATTTGTAGCATTCTATCCTCTATTGCCACATCCGTTGACATTTCGATCGTACTTACCATTGCTTCTATTGTATATTCTAGGTTTTTTGAGCTAGTATCGAAATCTCTGTATGTATATTCATTATCAAAGGAATATGGATAAGCTATATCAATAGCTAAAACCCCAAATAGTGCACTAGACTTAAGTGCGTTTCTGTCATGGGTTAAGCTATAAGAAAGCATCACACAAAAATGGCTAGCAAGGAACTGTGTAAAATCCTTTAAGCCGATAAAGTTTTCTGCATTAATTGGTTTATTGATCTTATCCTTAGAATATTTCTTGTGGATGTAGCTACTAAAGGGGCTTTGTTTACCTTGATTGAAGATATTGGCTGTCAGCATATGGTACAAAGCTGTGCTAATTTCTAAAAAGAATTCATGACTTGTAGCATAGGATTCATTGCTTGCCTGCTTCAATTGCTTTGAAAACCTATGGAATATCTTAGCTTGCTCATCTATGATAGTGCCAAAGAATTGAATAACCTTGTCTATTTTTGCTTGGGTCTTAGCTTTATTGGCACAAACATCCAAGCATTCCTGCCTTGTGAGCATGATGATTTGATCCATAGCATCTAAGAACTTTTGGTTACATTCAGCTAGCTTTTCTGTGTGCTGCTTGAAATGGTATATCATTTCTTGAGCAAATGCTTTACCAAAGGGATTCGTGGTTGGGATTTGTATTCTTTCATAGATGTTTTCTAGCTTACTCCTATTGATCAGCAATGGTGGTAATACTCTTTCTTCATCTGTCCTAATGCCAAGAAAGGGTCTAAGTAAAACAACATTGTGCTTGGCAAAGCTGAGATCCTTTAAGATCATAGGCTTTAATCTTTGAACATTTTTGATGAATTGTTGGAAGAACTTGATGTTACTATCCATTTTAGGTCTTTCCATTAAGCTTTCATATAGGATCGAATTGCTGAATTTACGACAAGCCTTAGATATGCTAGAGATGTACACACCTTTGAGAACGATCATGCTAACGATACCCCCAATGATTCTATTGCTGGCTCGTTCTTGATGTCTACCATTGTTCTTGCGATTAGTTTCTAGGAATTGCACAAACTCGATGATTTCTTCCTTAGGAATATCAGTTTCATTTTCTGTATGTGTTTTCAAGAAAACATTCAATAGCTCTAAGGACTCATCTCGATAATCAGGTATCAGCCAATCGATTTCTGATCGGTCTAGCATCTCAAGAATGCTCGGATCGATTTGCTCTTTGAAATTCATACAATGTTTTTTTAGCACAGTTGATATTTCATGATTGTCAGATGCCCCAGAATCTATGGTATCTGCAGGGGATTCAAATGTTTCAAATTTAGAAAACAATAAGGCATTAAAGGTTTGTTGGCTTTGAAGTAGATATGGGATGTCATCGAAGGTTAAACCCAAGCAGCTTGCGATCATGATTTCGGAAATAGAATCGACTCGGTAGGTATAAATTTCTTGTTCATTGATCATACCCGCTAGGTTTGGGAAGAATCTACTTGTCAGCTGGTCAAATACTTTGAGCTGCTTTCCATCTTGAAGCTCAAAGCTCTCAATCATACCATTTGTTCCTTGTACAAAATACATAAGATTTTGACTGAGTGCTTTTAGGAATAAAAACAATTGTAATGCACATAGGTTTGGTAGGATGGTATTTGGTTTTTGCAAATCAATTTTGTATTTATCTGGGATTGAATCCTCTGTACCTTGTGCAAAATGCTTTAATACATCAAGACAAATACTAGGGTAGCTTTGGAAAGTAGGCATTGCTTTTTGGTAGCTAGCATAAGCTTGGGGATATTGATCCTTGTATTCTTCGTATGGGTTTTCTTGACCGATTTCTACAAGTGTTTGTTCAAGATCTGGGGTTGTTTGTAGCAGCATTTGAATATCTGCACGCACATATTGTGTGGAATTGCTAGGGATATCGGCTAAGCCTTGAGAGATGGGATTGTCTTGCTCTAGGAATTTTGGGTATGCTTCTTCGATTGCAGCTATGTAATCTTTAGCAATGGCATCTCTAAGTTTAGCCTTGGCTAATCGGTTTCTACCATCGATGCTTTCATCCAAAGCATGTCTAAGCTCATGTGTGAGGATTTTGATAAAGAAATAGCTAGACATTAAACCTTCGATTAGCTTTTGCTTTTCTTGATCATTCATCTTTTTGTAGTCAGTAAAAGGAGCATATGAGAACATGAATACAACCAATTTATCAAAATTATTAGCATATGCAGAGTTGCTAGATCCTATTTGTGCCTTGTATTCATTTGGGTTTGAGATTGACAGATAGAAAGAAAAGACTCTTTTTGCCTTAGATTTTGTTTGTCTAAATTGGTTGAGATCTATATCTGCTAGCTTAACAAGGATAGGCGATAACCCCCCATCCAATCCTTTCAAATAGTCTGGTTTAGTAGCAAGTGGTGTGATTTGATTGGACTCGTCAGGATAATCCATTTTATTTTCTGCGAAAGCTTTGAAATTCTTTTGGTTAAGAAAGATGTTATCGAGTCTTTTGATGAATTTTGGGATGTGTCTAATTAGCTCTTGTCTAATTTGCTCTGCGATATACCGAGATTCTTGAATATCTTGTTCAATATCAAAATATAGATTTTCTAGAATTTGAGCTTGTTCGGATTGCTTGTGCTGTAAAAACTGCTCAAAGGGGTTTACAGAGATTTGGCGAATGCCTAAAACCTTAGCCATGATGGAATCCTTTTGATTGATGGAAATTCAGATTTCTTGAAAGACTATAAAAATTACAAGTCCAAAACACAAAGAAAATCCTACTAGCATCTATACTTTTGAAATTAAATTCATTTTATATGCTTTATTTTGATGAAAAATGCTTGACAAGAAATATTTATTTTTGTATGATTTTTTTAACTAGGCGAAGAACTGTGTGTAGCAAACTGTCTTGAATTCTTTACAAACTTTCCTCCCCCATGCTCATGGGGATTGACCCCTCTGAAAAATCCTTTGATTTTTTAAGTCCTAGTTTCCCCCATGCTCATGGGGATTGATCGGGGAGGAAAAAAACATCGCCCAGCATAGAGCCGTTTCCCCCATGCTCATGGGGATTGACCCGCATCATTTACCTGATTTCCTATTGCTTGTCAGTTTCCCCATGCTCATGGGGATTTTTCATTCTAAATAGAGCTTTGAATTTTTGCAGCAAGCTCTTTAATTTGACTTAGATCAATGATGTTTTCTTGTAGATCTAGGTATTCTTTTAAGAAATCC